>Ga0209343_10005574_pt1 | contig 15201 bp, 16 predicted proteins | sample RifCSPlowO2_02_FD_184026 | JGI IMG/M metagenome (GOLD analysis project Ga0209343, IMG submission 184026) | Groundwater microbial communities from Rifle, Colorado - Rifle CSP2_plank lowO2_0.2 (SPAdes) (version 2) | ecosystem: Environmental > Aquatic > Deep subsurface > Groundwater | place... | reverse complement strand
CCCGCAGATTAAGAGTCGCTTCCGCCAAGCGAAAACGTGAGAAATCCGAGTGATTTTGCGCGCGAGCGATGCAGAACGCGGCACCGCCAGGCATTGCGACGCAACCCCCGCGCAACCAGTCGCGCCGACCGCCACAACATCTTCAGCGGCACACCGTCAGCACATACGTCAAAGTAGCCGTCGGCGATTCTCGAGATACGCCGGCCGCCTGCTCGGTTTTCGAAGCAACCAAGAAGCTGCCGGTAGATGATTTGAAAGAGACGACTGGGAAGTTAATTGACGAGCCCTCCTTAACCAATGTAGTTGCGAATCACGCTCGCTTCATAGATCAGAATCTGCGCGCTGTACGGCGAAAGGAGGCCGGCCTGCGCGAATGCCTCCACTTGCTGGACGAACGCATCCAGCAGCGCGACCGCCTGCTCGCTGCGTCCAGCCTCGTGCTGACGGACCGCTGCCGCCAACTTCGCCTGAAGCCCGGCAACCTGACTCGCATTCAGCCCGTCGTAGGTTCCGACGAGCGCCACGGTGCTGGCCAACGCGTCGATTGCCTCGACTACTGACAAGGTTTTCGCAATGACGCTTGGTCCGTCAAAGCTGCACGGAACCAACGGCCAACGGCCTACGATAGCAGTGACCGATGGAGGACGTGTTCGATGCCAAGCTCACGCTCGAACCGCTGGACACTCGCTCGATCACAGTTGCCCAGCAAGTCCACTACGTCATTAGCCGAACGTAGATTTTGGAATGTTCTCTTCGGTGCAAGGTAGACGACAACCGGTTTTTCTTGCCGGATCATGTTGATCACGCTGTTCAACGTGCCCTTGCTCTCGCCGTCCCACAACATCAGGCCGTAGGCGGCATCGTCAACCATTGCCTGGTCCTTCATCGCGTAATAGGCGAAACCGCGCGCGCCCTCCGGTGCGGCGATCTCGCGGGTCGGCCAGCCCCCAACGTTGTTGCGGCAGTTGGCCACCATGCAATGGACGATGACATCGCGATAGCCCTTTTCGGCTAAATATCGCTGGACGGCCTTGTCCGCGCCGTTTGCGTCGCCGACCAGGATCGTGAAACCCTTCTCGATCATGGTGTCGATGCGGGCCTTGACCTCGGGGCTGAGGCGCGACAGCTTGCGGGATCCGGCGATGAAGACCTTGGTCATGTGCGCGTCCGAGTCTTGGTCATGGCCAGCATGTACACCGTGGTCGCCCCACTCGCGATCAGGGCTGTGGCGACAATCGAGGCTGTTGCTCCCGACCGGTACAAGTCATCCACGAGCAGAAGCCGCTTGCCACGAACGGCCTTCTCGTTGACCTTGAAGGCACCCTGCAATGCCGTTGTCCGTTCCTTGAAATCGAACACATTCTTCAGCTCGGGCGTGTCCTTCGCCTTGACGATGGCTGCCAGATCAACGGGAACAGACAGCAACCTCCCGATCGCCTGTGCGATCTCGACCACTGGCTGATAAGCCCGCTTTCGAGAGGGAGGCACCGGGACGATCGCATCCACTTTGGGTTTCAACCACTTGGCGCCGTCTGAGAGTGCTGATGAAAAAGTGGTGAGCCAAACGTTCGCCAGTTGGAACCAGCTGGCGGCCTGGCTGAGGCAGATCGAGGGGCTCCGGCGCCCGGCGTGAACCCGCGTGACGGCCGACGCGACTTCCCGTAAGCTGGAGTTTGGAGGTCAGTCCATGGCAGCGCTCGATTGGTCCCAATGCCCCGCTGTGGAGAGCATCCCCGGCAAGGTCAGCGGCGCGTGGGTGTTCAAGGGCACCCGTCTGCCCGTGGCCACGGTCATCGAGAACCTCGAGGATCTCAGCATCGACGAGGTCATCGAGCAGTTCGACGTGACGCGCGAACAGGTAGCCGCTGTTCTCGAATTCGTGGCTCAGAGTCTGCGCGCTTCCGACGTCCCCGCCGGTGCGCATCCTCTTTGACCACGGCACGCCGAAGGGGCTTGTCCGTGCGTTGTCTGGGCACACCGTCTACACGGCGCAATCGAAGGGCTGGGACACACTCAGCAACGGCGCGCTCTTGAACGCCGCCGAGGCGGCAGGGTTCGAGCTGCTGCTCACGACCGACCGGCGCATCCGCCACCAGCAGAACCTGCAAGTACGCCGCGTCGCCCTCGTCGTCCTGACAGGTACCACGAAGTGGTCGCTCGTTCGGCAGCATGCCGAGCGCATCGCTGCCGCTGTGGCTTCCGCGACGCCTGGCAGCTACGCCGAGGTCGAGATTCCCTTCGAGCCGAAGTAACGGAGCTGGTTCGATTCACGTGCGCGGTCTATCATGCGACCGGCCGCAAGTCCTTGAATGCACGAGGGGAGAGAGTGGTGAGCCTAACGTTCGCCAGTTGGAACCTCATCAGCGGTTTTCTTCGACGGATCGACGATCTCCGCCGTGTTGCGTAGAAAGCCTACCGCTTCCCGATGAAGCGGGAGAATGTCGCTGGCCCTCGGTACGGTTCCGGAGGCTCGGGGATTGGGGGCATCGGGCTCTCTTTTTGATAACCACGAACACGAGCTGACAGCGATACGCTGCGGGCCCGCCAGCGAACCTTCAAAAAAGACAGACGCAGCTTTAGACACGGCGTGCGCTCAAATGTGTGAAGCAGCGAACGATTCGGGTCGGTATCGTGCCCGTACTCTTGCACGACCGTGGGATCCGGGTCGCGATGTTGACGTACCCGGCTGAGCAACTCGCGGATATCCTGCCGCCGTTGCCATTCGGAGAAGTACACATTCCGGTCGGCAGAGGCGAGCTGCATGCCATTCATGAAATCGACGTCCGACGCGGATGGAGCACTGCGACGCGCGCGGCGCTCTGGCCGCGGCACGCTGTAAACGTCGCGATCGTACAGGACGAGGCACAGTTTCGGCGTCAGTGGGAAGAAGATCTGAAATCCCCGGCACAATGCACCTGTGATGCCTTGGTAGTCGATGTCTTCGTAGTACTGGTTGTACTTGAATGCCGGGTTGTCGCTGGTGATAAACGCCGCTTCTGACGAGACGGCCAAGTGGCTCCCGAGATCTGTAATTGCCATAAGCATGTGCGGAACATTTCCGAGGGCGAAGATCACCGGATCGTCGAACCCGAACTGGACGGCGTCGAGTTCCTCGCTCGTGAAACGTTGATCACGCGAATGCGCCTGCTTGGTGGTCTTATCGATAACCGTATTGACACGCTGCGCAACGATCTTCGTGCGGAGAAGCTGAAACGCGACGAACGCAAGAAGAGTCCCGTGTTCTTCGCTGCCTTCGGCGGGCAGCATCTCGGTTGACTGAATGGAATTCAGAACTCGCGCTGCATGGCCCTCCATGACCGCCAGAGCGTCTTCGATTCTGTTGTCGTCCCTTCCGTAGAACTTGTGCTGATAGCATTGATCTCGAAGGCTTGCGTCATGGATCTCGAGCGAAGTGTCCACGCCAAGCACATTGATTCGTCTCGGAGCGCTCTGAAAGGCGGACAGATAAAAGCGAGGTACGAAATGATGCTTGCTCTTGGGCATTTCGTCACGCCGGGCCGGTGTACAAAGCGTTTAGGCTGTCATGCGCTCAGTCAGAAGCGCGACGGCTAGCATCAGTTCGCGATGGCAGCCTCTGAGATCGTTCGTGTGAGCGGATCAAAGAAGTGGCGGGCTGTCACGTACTCGTTCGGCTCCGCGGCGCACAGCCGAAGACCATATGTAATCTCGTTGAAGAGACTTACCAATGCGACGAGGTAGCCCCGGTCCCACCCGAGGCCGCACGCATGAAGTCTGGCCGATTCGGCGCCTGGGCCTACAAGGATAGACAATTGCTGCACAGTCGCAAGACGGACAGGAGCTTCACCGTACCTCACGAATCGCCTGGCGGCATCGAAGCCAGCCCGCCGCACGGTCTCCGACCCTAGCACTTTAGCTGCGTAGTTAAACGCAATCTTGCAGGCGGCACGAACGATCGTTTCATCGACGTTGATGTCGTACACAACCGTGAGGCGGGACTGCTCCGTAATCGGCTGGTCCAGCGCCCGATGGGTTTCAGAGAACTCGATCCCGATTGCGGCGAGTCGTTGTTTCAATCGATCGCAATCCGGACCAACGCCGTGGATTCTGATCTCCACCGTGGAGGGATCTTTGAACTCTTGAAGGTTCTCCGGCATGAGTTCCTTCTCGGTGAAAAAGCGCCAGTCCTCGCCTTGGCGTCGAAACCCCACCTGAGGAATCGGCATTGGAACCACTTCCGCGCCGTCCTCAGACGTCGACATAAGGACGCGGATACCGTCGAATTGACCCGGATCGCGGAGACTCGTCTTCACTCGGCGATTCAACATTTGCGCCACGCCAGCGGCCGGCTTGATGCCCAGATCAATTCTGAAGAGCGCTTCGCGGCTGTCTCGGCCGAGAGGCAGTTCGAGATTATCTGCGAAGTACTGGTTGCATTCGTCGCAGACACAATCCAGCGTCCAGTTCTGTTCGAACGTTCCCAATGCGCGAGACATCACGTGCTCGCGCTTCGTGGCCGGTCGTGTAGAGCTGCAGTAGATGCAAGGCTCAACGACGACGGAGTTGCGCATCTGCGAGTTCATTGGCGAAATCGACCTCAGTCGTAAAAGGAGACCACAAAATAAAACATCACAGTGGCAGATGTTTTGTCGTAGCATAACATGAATGGGGCGCAGACCGCTGCTTACTAAGGAAAAACTGCTCGTCGTCCTTCAGCAGTGGACGGCTAAACACGGGCGCCAGCCGTCAGTCGAGGAATTACGGCAAGAGATCGGCGTCTCCTCCACACGCACAGTTTTCCGCTACCTACGGATGCTCGAAGCGGACGGCGCGATTGAACGACGTCCCGGTGCTCCCGGCGTGAAGTTGCTCAAACCGCTGTCCGACGGTGTGCAGACCCGCGCCGTTCCTATCGTTGGCCGCGTGCCGGCCGGCTCGCCGATGTTGGCGGAAGAGAATATCGAGGGCTGGATTCAGATCCCAAAAGCGATGGCGAGCCCAGCGTCGGACAAGTTCTTCCTTCTCACGGTTCGCGGGACGTCAATGAACAAGGCAGTGGTCGCGGGCGGCACCATCGACGACGGCGATCTCATCTTGGTGCGGCACCAGCCGACGGCGCGGTCGCGCGACGTCATCGTCGGCCTGGTCGACGGCGAGGCGACCGTGAAGCGAATGGTCACGGCTCCAGGGTACCTGATCCTCAAGCCGGAGTCGAAGGACAAGACGCATCGGCAGATTGTCGTGGAACGCGATTTTCGGATTGTCGGCAAGGTGACGCATGTTCTCAAGAGAGGCTCGCATTTGCTGCGGGTTCTCTTCGATGTTGGCTAGGACGAATGAGCGCGTCGCCCAGCGGTCGGCTCCCGTGGCGCGTCTTTCGGTGCTGCCAGCTCTGCATAGTTGACGTATGACCAACGGCACGAAAGAGCATTACACGGACGACGCGCCCATCAGCAGTCACAGTGATGATCGCTTCGGACGATGGCCCTTCGCCGAGCGCATCGCCAGCGTGATCGCGACGCGTACTGATCCTACGAGCATTGTCGTAGGGATTTACGGGCCGTGGGGCGACGGCAAGACGTCCGTGCTCAACATGATGGTCGAGGCGCTCGCGGATCACGACAACGTCATCGTCGTTCCCTTCAATCCGTGGAATTTCGAGAGCGAAGGACAACTCATTCGAGCGTTCTTCGACACGCTTTCGGACGCGATCGGCAAGTCATTGACTACCAAGGCCGAGGAAATCGGCAAGTTCTTGGGTAAGTACGGCAATGTGTTGTCACTGGCCTCGCTCCCGTTTGGCGTCGACGCCGGGGCTGCAGCCACCACGATCGGTGAGAAGCTTTCGAACGTCGAGCTGGACGAACTAAAGGCACGCGTCAGCAAGATTCTTATCGAGGCCGGCAAGCGCGTCATCGTCTTCATCGACGACATCGATCGCCTTGATCGCGGTGAAGTTCACGCGATCCTGAAACTGATAAAGCTCTCAGCGAGTTTCCATAACACGGCGTATGTCTTGGCGTTCGATGACGAAATGGTGGCCGCGTCACTCGGTGAGAGGTACGGAGCGGGTGACATAACAGCGGGCCGCAACTTTATCGAAAAGATCATCCAGATTCCGCTGCACCTGCCGGATGCTGAGCCCGCCGATTTGAGGCAGTTGGCGTTCGAAGGTGTCGACGAAGTCATCTCAACAAACTCGGTTGCACTATCGGACGATCAAGCCGAAGCATTCGTGCTTCACTTCGGCGAGGGAATCCTGCCGGCCATTCGTACGCCACGTCAGGTCAAGAGATACGTGAATGCAATTCGATTTGCCGTCCCACTTCTCAAGGGCGAAGTGCACGTTGTTGATCAGTTGCTCTTAGAGGCACTAAGGACCGTCTACCCGGATCTCTATTTGTCGATACGCGCGAACCAGGACACGTACACGGGGCGTTCGCTCACAAAAGGGTTTGGGGACAGCACCAAGCAGAAGGAGGCCGCGAAGAAGACCGTCGAGGCTGGCCTGGAAGGACTTACCGTCGAAGAGCGCGAAGCCGCTATCCACGTGCTCAAGACGCTGTTTCCGCGACTTGAGGGGATCTACGGGAATACAAATTACGGTAACGATTGGGATAGCACGTGGGCGAAGCAACAGCGGATCGCGTCGGACGACTACTTCCGTCGATACTTTCAGTACGCGGTGCCCAGCCGAGACATCCCTGACGGCGACGTTGACGCGTTCGTCACTTCCGTCAACTCCGGAGACTCGAAAGAGGCGTTGGCTTTCCTTGAGACCGTTACCCGTAGGAAGGCGTGGGGGCGCGCGCTAGACAAGCTGTTTGCAGGGCGTGTGGAGCTGAACAAGACCGGCGCACGAACCGCCGCAATCGCCTTGGCGTCGATCGCCGACCAGATTCCGTATGAGCGCGGCATGTTCGCGGAGATCATGGCCGCGCGAAACCGAGCTGCATCGCTGACGGTACAGATGGTCCAGAGCATCGCAAGCCAACAGGATCGACTGGACCTCGCTCGAGAAGTGATCAAGACCGCGAGCTCGTTATCGTTCGGAACCGAATGCCTCCGCTGGCTCGGGTATCAGAGCGACAAGAACGAGGGAACCACAGCGCTGACCGAAGGTGAGCTAAACGACGTCGCATCCATCATGGCGGCACGGATCGCCGAGGATATTTCCGCCAATCCTGACTATTCTCGCCACGGGCGGAAAATCGGAACGCTCCTCTACATCTGGAAAAAGTACGGACCCGATGGTGAGATGGCCGCTTTCTTGACCGATCGTTTCACCAAGAGCCCTGATGACGCGATAAAGCTGCTCGATGCGTTCATTGGCCGTGCATGGGGATTGGAGAGCGGCCTGTCTCATAAATCAGAGTTCGATCGAAGCGAGTTCGACGCTGTTGCGAATCTGATCGACCCTGTCATTGTGCTCGCCGCGCTCAAGAAGACGTTCGGAAGCCTTCTTGACAATGCAACGTTCGACAAGTGCTGGGAGCTGGCTGGCGACCAGCAAACGGCCTGTAGATTTGCCGCGATATTCAAGAAAGTGCAAGACGAGAACGCAAAAAAGCAGATGGCGGCGGAACAGCCAGAACCGAGCGAACCAATCTCGAACAAATCGGCAAAGAAACCAAAATAGCTTTCGTTGCGGAGTTGTTCGCTGCCTTCTCCTTTGCCGCCGAGTCAGGCGTTGGATACCGAAACGAGCGGCCGGGAGTCTATGACGGACAGGCCAGGACGCAACCAGCCGTGCCCTTGTGGTAGTGGCAAGAAATACAAGAAATGTCACGGCGCCGTCCTCAGCGCGCCTGCCGTCGTTCAACCTGAAGGTCCAGATCGGCCGATTGGGCCAGCGATGCCGCCAGCCACGGAGACATTCTCTGTGGATGTGGCAGGCTTTCCTGGCCAGCAGCAGCACTGGGTGCTCGTCAAGAAGTTCAAGCCGGAGATCAGCAAACCGTCATCACCGGCAGGGCACCAAGGCGAATACCGCGTCGTGTACGTGCTCAGTCGCCCCGGCCACTCGCCGACGGGCGAGCGGGATTTTTCGTTCGATCTGGCGGCGAAGGGAGCGGACGGTGACTCCCATCTGAGCATGAGTCCGCCCGCTGAGTTCATACGCAGCGAAGGGGATCGGATTGAACTCCACATCGAAACGAAGTACGGGGGACGAGAGCTAACGTTCGCGTGTCATCCAAATGCGAAAGGATTCATCGGACGAATCGAAACAGCACTCGAGGCCCCCAGTTTCGCAGATGCCGATCTCGTCGCCAGTCGTGCGCTGTCACCGTTCCTCAGCATGTGGTCGGTGACCCAGAACATTCCGGTGCACGTCCACCAGACAGAAATAACTGAGACACGGACGGGCAACCGCCGCATCACCGTGAGGATGCCGTTCTACGACGCGCCGCCCCCGCCCGTCCCGGCGAACGGCATGCCTGACGAATTCCTGTGGTTCGCTGCCCTGTACCGCGAAGCGCTGAACGCCAACAGTCCGCTGTACAGGTTCTTCTGCTTGTACAAGATCATCGAAGGGGTGATCGTCCGACGCGGCGTCACGAAGGTGTACCCGAAAAAGCGCGAGCGCGTGCCAGATGATCCCAACGAATTCAATGGATGGCTACACGCGCTATTTCCCGTCCGTCCAGTGAAGTGGGATCCGATGGCGCTGGATTCGGTGTTCATTCCAGAGGTTCGCGGCCGGAACGTTGGCGATATCCGCGACAAAGAACTGCGCTCTCTGCGCAACGATGTCGGACATCTGTTCGATGAGAGTGACAAGACGCTCCGTCTCTGGATCGATGATGCGGAGCAAGTGAATCGCGTGCATCACTGGCTACCGATCACGACGTGCATCGCGCGACTTCTGCTCAAGAATGAATTTCCAGGCATCTACCTGTCGGGCCTCGCGGACGATGGAACCGACATCGGCACAGCACCCAACACGGAGGGAGTGGCACTCTGAATGACCGCGCCTACACATCAGGCGGCACCAATCTATTGCGATCTGATGGAGGAATCGAAGAGCCGAATCGCGCTGCTTCAACGGATCACGACCGGGTCGCTTCGGCACGGTACGGAGAATTTCGAGTACGAGTGCGCGGCGCTTCAATTGCGCAAGGTGCTGGAGTCCATCGCGTTTGGGTCGCTGTGCGCGAACAAGCGCGCGTACGCGAAAGTCCATGCGAATTTTGAAAAACATCACCGCGCGAAGGATCTGTTACGTGCCCTGGAAAAGGTGAACCCGCATTTCTATCCGACACCAATGCGGTTCGGCCAGTCCATGACGCCGGGCGTGAAGCATTTGGACCGGGTTGACGACGGATACTTGACCCCGAACGAATTCGTGGACCTATACGACACGTGCAACAAGGTGCTCCACGTGTGGAATCCGTTTTCGCGCGACGCACGACACATCAACTTCGGTCGCACCGTTGCTGAATGGGCGCAGCGGATTCAACGGCTACTGGACATGCACCTGATGCACCTCGCCGGCAGCGACGACGTGTGGGCGATTCAAATGGTGTCGCCAGAGGACGGCAAGGTGCACGCATTCCCAGCATCGCCCGGAACGTCGTAATCGAGGCTGTCCTCGTGAAGGTAGCCGTGGGGAACTCGATCCGGGTCCGTGGGGCCCCTCCGAGCCCCCAAAGCGCCGCTGATTCCGGAAAGTAACCCCGACCTAAACGGAATCGCTTAGAATTCGACAAGCTCAGCCAATCCTCGGCGAGGTCATCGGCAATGTCCGAATCGCAGCGTCATGGTCGAATTGCCGGCGTCTTTGTCGCCGTCCTGTTGACGTCTGCTTGGCCCTCCGCACAGGTTCCTCCGAACGCCATCCGAGTCGGTGACCAGTGGGTGTGCCAGAACGGCTTCAAGCGAGTCGGAGATCGTTGCGAGCGGATCAACGTTCCCGCCAACGCCATAGCTGTCGGCGACCAATGGGTTTGTCAAAACGGCTACAGGCGGGTCGGCGACCAATGTGAACGGGTGGCTGTTCCACCGAATGGCATCGCAGTAGGAGATCAGTGGGTTTGTCAGAACGGTTTCAAGAAGACGGGCGATCGCTGCCAGCCGATCGACGTTCCGCGGAACGCCATCGCGGTTGGCGACCAATGGGTCTGCCAGAATGGCTACAAGAAAGTTGGCGGCCAGTGCGAGGAACTCAAGATTCCCCAGAATGCCGCGGCGGTTGGCGATCAGTGGACCTGCAACCTTGGATTCAAACAGGAGGGGACTGCGTGCGTCGAGATGAGCGCCTCCGAAAAGGCCGCTCAGCTCGCCGCCCTCCGCAAGAGGCTTGAGCCGTCAGGCGCCTACAAGACCAAAGTTGACTCCGATGCAGGCGATGTTCTCATTCTGCGAAACGGGGCTGTCGTTGAGGTGACCTCCGGGTACGTCGGATACATCGGGTACAGCAAGGATGCCGTCTTGTTCAAATCGGGATCCAACTGGCGGATTTGGATCGAGGGCAAGCGCGCGTATCCATGCAAGCTCCTCAAAGCACCTGGCGGGACGAATTTGACGGTCAGGGAGGTTTCCATTTCGACCGTCGCGAAAGACGGTGAGATCCTCGTTTTGTCCGATGGTTCTGTGTACGAAGTTAGCTCGATCGATACGATTCACACGCGCCTTTGGCTTTCGAGCACCACAGTATTGCTGCTGGACAGCTCCGAGATGATCAATCTCGACGATGGTGATCTCGTGAGGGTTACAAAGCTGCGCTAGCCAGATTCGGTGAGCGCGTTTTTCACGCCCGTCGCGCCCCTCACCCGCGTGGCGCCTGCCAATCGTAAAGCGCTGCCATCTGCTTTCCGATCTCGTCGAGAGCCGCGAATGCATCCTCGTGGAGGTCGCGTGCCTGTCGCCACATCCAGGAGTAGACGGCGAGGACCAGTTCGCAGTGTCGTTGCGCCGACACGCGAAGCGGAATCTGACCGCCAGACTCCCTGATGAACTTGCCCGCCTGCGAACTCCATCCGTTCCATTTCAGAAGGTCATCAGCGTTCAGGACGAGGGTTTGTGTTGGGTCGAGTAGCGGAACGCCTGGAGCTTCCTCGTACAGCAACTCACTGCCGACCGGTGGAACCGAATAGTGCTGAAGGTACGTTCGGAGACTCTGAAAGAAACGGCCGCCGTCGTCCTTGCCAGCCTCTGCGAAACGAGCGGTTAGGTCTCGATGAAATCCCTCGTTCTGGACTTGCTTCTGAAAAATGTCGATGTGCTGTTGGAGCGAGTACGCCGCGGCGCAGTGATTGTGCAAGAGGCGGCTCAACTCGATCAGAAACGCTTGATTTCGATAGGCAGGGACGCGAACCATCGGCATATAGGACTCGCATCTCTTGATGAACACTTCAAGATCGTCGTGGTTCTTCTCGAAGATGTACGAAGAGAGAGCAACAGTTTGGAGGGCGTCGTAAATCTCGTAGCCCTGAACTTGCTCACGTCTGCCACTCAGCCGTCGAGATTCAAGCTCGCGCTCCTGGTACCACGTCGACTCTTTGCGGCGATTGATCATGACGCGTTCTGGTCTTGGAAGGCCCGGCTGCATGTCGACGCAACCGCGAAGTCGTGCGTGAACTGCTAAACGCCTACCCCGAATGGCGTCTTGTCCCGATACGGGGCTCGCCCACTGAGTCATGGCCACGAGCCGAATCCGGCCGCACTGCAGCCGAAGGAATCACAATGCCAAGCTCGCGTTCGAATCTCTGAACGCTCGCTCGGTCGCAGTTGCTCAGTAAGTCCGTCACATCACCTTGCGAACGGAGGTTCTGGAACGATTTCAATGGCGCGAGATAAACGACGACGGGCTTGTTCTGCCGAATCATGTTGATCACGCTGTTTAACGTGCCCTTGCTCTCGCCGTCCCAGAGCATGAGCCCGTACTCGGCCGCGTCCACCATCACCTGGTCCTTGATCGAGTAGTACGCGAAGCCACGTGCTCCCTGTGGCGCCGCAATCTCCTGCGTCGGCCAACCGCCGACGTTGTTGCGACAGTTGGCGGTCATGCAATAGACGAGGACGTTTCGGTAATCCTTGTCGGCGAGATACCGCTGAACAGCCTTGTCGGCGCCGTTCGCATCGCCAACCAGGATCGTGAAGCCTTTCTCGATCATGGTGTCGATGCGGGCCTTGACCTCGGGGCTGAGGCGCGACAGCTTGCGGGATCCGGCGATGAAGACCTTAGTCATGTGCGCGTCCGAGTCTTGGTCATCGCCAGCATGTACACCGTGGTCGCTCCACCCGCGATCAGGGCTGTGGCGACAATCGAGGCCGTTGCTCCCGACCGGTACAAGTCATCCACGAGCAGAATCCGTTTGCCACGAACGGCCTTCTCGCTGACCTTGAAGGCACCTTGCAATGCCGTTGTCCGCTCCTTGAAATCGAACACATTCTTCAGCTCTGGCGTGTCCTTTGCCTTGACGATGGCTGACAGATCAACCGGAACAGACAGCAACCTCCCGATCGCCTTTGCGATCTCGACCACCGGCTGATAGGCCCGCTTTCGAGAGGGAGGCACTGGGACGATCGCATCCACTTTGGGTGCCCAGCCCCTGATGAATTCTACCGCCGCCTCCGCGATAGGGGTGAGCGCCTTTCGGTCGCTCCGGTTCTTCAACCGGTAGACCAGTTCGCCCAGCTCGCTCCGCTTCGTGTCGAACTGCGGATTTCCGTTCGAATCGTGCCCGATGAGCGTGCTGCTCAACGTGTGCTGACGTTCGAGTACGAAGCCCTCGCTCCACGGTCCCGGCAGCTTGATCGGGTGCAGAGTCGGCAGAGCCATCCCGTTCGATTCTACGCTGCAGGTGGCGATCTGGCGGGGGGCACTTGCCGCGCCCGGCACTTGGGCGTATAAAGTCTGAAGCAGTCTTCTGGTCGGCTGCGGCCCCGTTGCGTCGTCTCAGCACGCGGGCTGAATCCACCGTCGGCGCTCATCAGGGCCCCGAACCTGGATTCCCATCACGACCACGCCTTGGGTGCTGCGGTCTTCGATCCGGCCCTCCACGGCGACGCCTGAATCGCCCTTCGCAGTTCCTGCCTGGGAGCCTTCACGCACATTCGCTCCGCAGCAGCACGCAGGAGGGCTTATGTACGATCCCCGATTGGACGACCCGCGCGAACGCGACGACGGCCGTGCCCGCGTGTACGACGAGCGTGACCGGGCCGACCAGGACCCGCGCGACGGGCTGATGCACGACCTTGACCTGCCGCGCGGCGAGGCGCGCGAATTCGTCGTCGACCGGGAGCGCATGTACGAGCTGAATGGCGAGGACAGCCGTGCGCTGGCGGTGGTCGGCGCGTTCCGCGTCGTGCCCGAGCGCGAACTCGGAAGTGACCGAGACGACGCGCCTGACGGCGACACCCTGGACCACCTACGCGACGAAGGTCTGATCCGGACCATTGCGCTCGATGACCACGACCAGGCGGTCGTTCTCACGGACGAGGGCCGCGACCTGCTCGACGCCAATCGCCGAGAGCGCGACGAGGGTGAGTCCCAGGCGTTCTACGCGGGCGTGAACCGCCCGCGCGAGCTCGATCACGACGCCCACCTGTACGCCGCGTTTCGCGAGGAGGACGCGCGTCTCCGACAGGAGCACGGAGATGTCGAGGTCCGCCGTGTCGTCCTCGAACAGGACCTCAAGCGGGAGTACCAGACCTTCCTCCAAGACCACAACCGCGACCGGTCCGACAGTGACGGGCGGCCGGACCGCGACGAGGAAGGGATCCGCCGATGGGCCCAGGACCACGAACTGCCGTACTTCGATGATCGCGTCCACTTCCCAGACTTTCGCATCGAGTACGAGGCCGATGGCCGCGAACGCCACCAGGACGTCGAGGTGCTCACGCAGCACTACCGCGGCGGTCATGCTGCCGGCCGGGCGCGCGCAGGGTTCCGTCTCTACAGCGTCCACACAGGAGGCGGCGGCCGGTCGACCCCGCATCCCCGTCTGGCTGAAGAGTTCCTGTGATGAGCAACGAGCACTGGAGCGCCGTCTACGACAGCGCGCGGGCCGTGCGCGTCAACGCGCTCCGCCCATTCGGCTTCACTGAGCGGCAGACCCGGTTCCTGGTGACCGTCATGGCGCACTCCGGCAGCTTCTTGGAGCGCCAGTACTGCGCGTTCGCGGGCATCGCCCGTGGGCAGAACAGCCGAGCGTTCGTCGCCCAGTTGGTGGCGCGCGGCTATGCCACGGTGATCACGCACGGGAGCGTCCGCCGCGGTCGCATCTATCACGTGCACCACAAGCCGCTGTATGAAGCCATCGGCCTGCCAGACGATCGGCATCGCAAGACCCAGACCGTCGGCCGCATGGTGCAACGGCTGATGATTCTTGATGGCGTGCTGGCTGATCGGAACTGCTGGTGGATGGGCCCCGCGTGCGACAAGCGGAGTTACTTCGCCACCACGAGGAAGACCGGCCTCTCGGCGGCGGAGTATCCGCACATCACCTTCGGGAGCGGCGACCGGACGACCGTTCGCTACTTCCCGGACAAGCTTCCGATTGGCGTCGAGAAGAGCAACCTCGATCACCACGTGTTCCTCTACCTCGTGACGAGGCCCATCCCCATCGACTTCCGCATGTTCCTGTTGCGTCACGCGGAGCTGTTCCGCATGCTGCACACCTGGACGGTGCGCGTCCTGGTCCCACGCCGGTTCTGGAAGGCGGCGGCGCTCTACAAGGCGGCCCTCCGCGACGAGCTCTGGACGCCTCTGGAACCCCACATCACCGATCGACTGGAGGCGTACTTCCGCGAACGGCGCCAGGGTGGCGGGCACCTCAGCGAACCGTCGGACGAGTACCTCATCAAGGCATTCCGGCGCTACGGGAGGGCCCGGTTCGCCAGCCTGTATCGAGCGTGGCGGTGCATGGGTGATCGCATCCTGTGGGCCGCGCGATCGACGATCTTGAGAGACGCGCGAGAGCGGGGCTGGGGCGCGTGCGAGATCCAACCGCTGATGGGGCAATATCTGCAGCTGACTGGCTTGATCGACCGTGACGATCGCGCCAGGAGGGGGGCCAAGCGAAAAATCCGCGCGGTTAGCCCCCCACCTTCGAGCCCTTCTCCCGACGATCTCACCACGCCCCTGGTGACGCGATGACCGCGAACGCCGCACAAGCGTTGCCAACGCAGCACGTTGCCGCGAGCCGACCATCGATCGGGCGGCGTTCTCCGCCGACCGCCGTGCTGCTCCCGATCGAGTGTCCAGTGAGCAGCACG
>Ga0209343_10005573_pt1 | contig 15205 bp, 11 predicted proteins | sample RifCSPlowO2_02_FD_184026 | JGI IMG/M metagenome (GOLD analysis project Ga0209343, IMG submission 184026) | Groundwater microbial communities from Rifle, Colorado - Rifle CSP2_plank lowO2_0.2 (SPAdes) (version 2) | ecosystem: Environmental > Aquatic > Deep subsurface > Groundwater | place... | reverse complement strand
CCCCATACGCGCATCGGACCTGGCCTCCAAGGCCATGACCGATGCGGCCCCCACCTTGGGCGGCTTGGTGGAGTTTTACCGGAGCTCGGCGCGCAAGCTGTGGACCCCGACTTTTACCAATGTGCCGGACTACCCCAATATGGCCCCCCTGTGGTGGACGAACATTGGTGCTGCCATTCGGGGCGAAGTGCCCGTGCAAACCGCCATGGACAACATGGCGCAGCAAGCCGACGACATCATGGCAGAACTGGAAAAAAAGGGCATGGCCAAGTGCGCGCCCAAGCTCAACAAAAAGCAGCCCCCGAGTTACTGGTACTCCAAAGGGACTGCCCCTTTTCCCAAGCTGACCCAGGAAAAACCCCAAGGGGAAACATGGAGCTATGAAGACAGTCTTAAGCATTCTTGGTAGCGCGCTCATTGGCGCTGCAAGCCACGCAGCCCCCCCACCCTACACCCTGGAGTTTCCAGAGACCCAACCTTTTGCCTGGAGCGAGAACGGCAAGTTTTCGGGCATGGCAATCAAGGTGGTTTCCATGTTGTTCGAGAAGGCAAAAATTCCGTTCGCATTTCAGTCGGCGCCTTTGGCCAGGGGAATGGAAGACGCCCGCACCCGGGAATACTTTTGTGTGTTTCCGGTCCAACGCGCACAAAGCAACGAGGCCGAATACCAGTGGGTCAGTCCCATTTTTATCACCACCTCCGGGCTATTTGTGCCGCCCAACTCTTCTGCACAGTTTATGGTGCTGAGTGATGCCAAAAAATTGCGCATTGGCGCTTTACGCGGTAGCGGGGATGCACAGTACTTGAAGTCCTTTGGCTTCACCGTCGAGGAAGTGAATACGCAGGAGCAAAACGTCGAAAAGCTGTTGCGATCGCACATCGATGCGTGGGCCACCGACGTACTGTCGGCGCACTATTTTGCGCAAAAAACGAGCACCAAGGACCGAATGCCCAAAGAAGCATTGACCTTCAGACGTTCACTGGGTTCCTTGGCCTGCCACGTCAAAACACCGGCCGCCGATGTCGCGAAATTGCAAAGTACCCTTGACGCCATGATCAAGGATGGCAGCCTGGAGAAGTTAACGACCCAGGCGCCTTGACCCACTGTGTTCTGCACCCCACAGGCCAAGCAACGATACTTTAGGTTTACACGGTTTAATTTTTTATTGGATCAAAGACATGACGGACACCCCCCACCTTGAGGCCAAGGTTCTGTTGCTGGACCATGATCCGGTGCAGCTCAAAATCCAATCGGACTTTTGCACTTCCATCGGTTTGCAAGCGCTGCTGCGCACGGCCCATGATGCGCTGGCCTCACTGGATCTGCACAAAGACCTGGCCGGCGTGCTGCTGGCCGAGGACATGCCCTGCGATGGCCCCGATGGTCTGCACCTGGCCCAGGCCATTCACAAACTCCGACCGGAACTCCCGATTTTTCTGCGCCGCACCAGCGCCCGCGCCCTGAACACGGCAGAGCAGCAGACTATTCGGCACCAATGGCCCACGGGCGATATTGAGGAACTGCACGCCAGCGTGGAGCGCACCATCTTCAGCCTGCGCTACCCCGCCACCTTGGTGCAAGGCATCGTGGATCTGACCTGCTCAGCGCTCAGGTCCATGTTCCCGAATGCCGAGGTGCTGGCCCAGTCACCCTATGTGGTGCATGACCGCATCATCCATGGCGAAGTGTCCACCTTGATCCCCATTGAAAGCACCTGGTGCCGTGGCTACATGATGCTGCAGACCGAAGAGAGCGCGCTGCGGCAAGGCTTGCTGCAGGGTATGAGCTTCGAGGGCGTGGGGGGTGAGCTGAACTTCCGCGACCTCAACAACATGCTGGGCGAAACCACCAACCTCATCTGGGGTGCGTTCAAGAACCGCTACATCCCGCCCAAGGCCTTTGCCAACCAGCAAACCCAGGTGCCCATCGTCATCAACCATGCGCACAAATACATCTCCTTCGGCTCACCCGACCCGCAGTTGTGCGTACGCTACCAGTTGTCTGAACCCAGCCGCCGGGGGTCGCACCCCTTGGTGATCGTCCAACGCTTTATCTTCAACCTGCATTGGTCACCCGAGCAGTTCGCCGAATTTGCCGCTACGGCCACGGAGTCGGGCCCCACCGGCGAGCTGGACTTGTTCTGAATCTGACCCCCGCACGCAAGGAATCACACTTATGGCACATGTTTTGGTGGTCGACGACTCAAGCACCATGCGCGAAATCGTCACCAGTTTTTTGAGCAAGAACGGTTTTGACGTGGCCGTGGCGACCGATGGCCGGGATGGCCTGGAGCAACTGCGCAGCGACCCGTCCATCAAGTTGGTAGTCAGCGACGTCAACATGCCCAATATGGATGGGCTCACCATGGCCGAAAAAATCCGCACCGATCAGGGCAACAAGAGTGTGCACATCGTGATGTTGACCACCGAAGACAACCCTGTGATGCGCGAGCGCGGCAGAGCCATCGGCGTGACCGGCTGGATTGTCAAACCCTTTCGTGGCGAGGCGGTTTTGGGCCCTTTCAAGAAACTGTGCGGAATGTGAACCCAAGGGGCGTGGTACGGATTTTTCTTTGATATTTCTCAAGCTCATTTGAACAATAGTTTGCAAACTTTGTCCTCCTTGGTCAGCTCCATTTTTGAATGGGCATGGCAAGGAGAGCTTCATTGTCTAAAACCGAATTGTTCCAAAGGAAATCGCCATGAACACCAACACCCCCCCTAAAGTACCGGACACCAGTACGCAAAAAGAGCAAACCGCCAGCAAAGAAATGAGCGCTGGCAAAACGCAGAGCAGCAGCAAAGAAATGGACACTGGCAAAGCGCAGATGGACACCGCCAATGAGATCAAGCATGAGATGGCCAGTTCTGCCCAGACCATGCGGGAGTTGGTGAAAGATCTGACCCAGGTAACCACCCAGGGTGGTGAAGAGATCCTCAAAATCCAGTCCGGCGCCTGCGTTGAAAGCATCTCCGAAAGCATGCACGGCCTGTCACCGTCGGCCGCGTCAAGCAGCCCCATTTCGTTGCTATGGGATTTTCCCAACCATTACCAAACACAATCCGAGCGGATCGTGAAGGCCATGCTCAACTGCTGGTCGGTGATGAGCCGCATTCAACAGCAACAGCTTGAATTGTTGGGCCCGACCTTGCATCGCAATATCGAGACAACAACCCACACCATCACCCAGTTGAATGAGGTATTGGCCAACCGCAGGGGGACCTCAACCGTTTTCAATTTCGAGGAACGCCGCAAAGCCTCGTCCATGGCACAGCAGCAATCCAGGGAGCATGCCCAGGAGTTGGTGGGGGCAGAAGCCGAGCAAGGGTATGGCAGCAGCCAGCGCGTCGGTCGCCAGGCTGCGGGCTAGGAGCGCGGGAACTGGCCAACGGTACCCAGGCTGAATCCCCCCGGGTACCTCAACTACCCTCGGCTGTAGTCCCACTACAGCGCTGATCTCCATAGTCGATGGCAGGGACCTTTACTGCTCACTGATTGCATCCCATGTGATGCCAAATTTCAACAGGTATTTGCGCAAACGGTCGGCATCATTGACCACGGTGCGCTGACTCCGGGATACGTTGAACAGTGCCCGGCCCGCATCGCTGATCGAGCGGTGCTGGCGGCACAACGCAATCACTGACTGCAGTTGCATGCCATCAAAGCGGTCCACGGATGCCGCGCGGTCACCCAGCAGCGTGTTCAGCATCTCCTCGTGTTCAGCGCCAACGAAGCCGATACGGCAGGCAGGATTGGACTCATCCGAGAGCTTGGCTACGGTTTGCCATTGCCAGCACAGGCGCTGTATTTCCGCGTTCACCAGGGCAATGCCAATACGACCATTGTCTGCAAGTGTGGCAAGGCGGGTCACGGAGGCGCTCAGGTCGCGGAAGTTTCCGCGCCATGGTGCGTCCAAGGAAGTGGCAAACCGCAAATAGGCGGTTTGTGCCTCGGCGGTAAACCGGACTTGCCTGCCCAGTTCTTGCGCGGCAATGGCCAGTTGGTGGTTCACGTTCGGCTCAATGTCCTCGCGCCGCTGCGCCAAGCCGGGCAAGGTGTAGGTCCACAGGTTGATGCGGGCAAACAAGTCCTCGCGAAATCGTCCGGCTTGTATTTCCAGGCGCAAGTCTTTGTTGGTCCCGGCTATCAGCTGGAAATTGCTGTGCACCTCGCGGTCCGCGCCCATGGGCAGAAAGCGCTTTTCTTCCACCGCTTTCAGCAACATGGCCTGCTCGTCCAGGCCCAGTTCACCGATCTCATCCAGAAACAGCAGGCCGCCGTGCGCTGTGCGTAGCAGGCCGGGGCGGTCGGTGATGGCGCCGGTGAAGGCGCCTTTCTTGTGGCCGAACAACGTGGAACCCGCGCCGTCTCCATGCAGCGTGGCGCAGTTCACCTCGACAAATTCGCCGTCAATCTGGTGGCGGGCTTTCTTCAACTCGTACACGCGCCGCGCCAACATGGACTTGCCCGCGCCGGTGGGCCCAGTCAGAAGCATGGGCGCCTTGCTCTGCACCGCCACGCGCTCCACTTCCTCTATCAGGGTGTTGAAGCGGGCATTGCGGGTGGCAATGCCGCTCTTCAGGAAGGACACGGCGTCTTGCTGCGCCACGTGCAAACGCTGGTTGATCGCGTCGTAGCGCGACAGGTCCAGGTCAATCACCTCATGGCTGCCGGGGCCACGCCCCTGGCGGCCACGGGGCGGCGCGCTTTGCAGCAGCACGCCGGGTATGAAGCGCGCCTCCACCAGCAGAAACAGGCAGATCTGCGCCACGTGGGTGCCGGTGGTGATGTGGGCCTGGTAGGTCTCTTTTGCAGGGTCAAACGGGTAGGCCGCCGCCCAGTCGTACAACGCGGTGTAGACCTCGCCAAAGTCCCAGGGGTTGGCCAGGTTCATCTCGATCAGCTCAACCTCAGTAGACGGAGACAACTGCGCGTAGTCGCTTTGCACTTGCCGCGCCAGCGCGGTGCTGCGGGCGTCATGGAACAGCTCCAGCCGGTCCACCACCAGGTCCTCATGCTGCGCCAGCGATACGGTGGGCCGCCATTTCTCCCAACGCGTGGGGCTGAGGCCGGAGTCGAGTTGGGTACCTAGGAATCCGATGACGACGAGTTTTTTCATTTGGCTAGTTTACTAGCCAAAAAGATAAATATTATGAAATAGCGCACCAAGAGTTTCTAACTCCGCTTACCATCATCACAAAATAATCAATGAAATCAAAAGCTTACAAAAAATCTGCTTCGAATGCTTGAGCTGGCACGCCCCGTGCAATATAGGAAGAGCCATACGCAGAAGGTGTTCGCTGACAAGCAGGGGTTTCCGGGTAACCGGGCCCCGCTGGTGCAAAAGGGCCGGTTTTCTCCGGAGTCTTTTTGTATGCCGCGACCTGGAAACGTGGGGCACCAAGGCAGGTGGTCCAGGGAGGCTTTGTCAAAAAAGCCTCACCGCTGGGTTCGATTCCCAGATGCCACGTTCTGTAGCTCAGTCTGGTAGAGCAACGCATTAATAACGCGTCTGTCGCGGGTTCGATTCCCGCCGAACGCCGGTCGTCAAAAAGCCGGCTTACTTGGAAGTAGTGAAGAAGAGAGAAGTGCCGCACGTGGGGCTTAAAAACCCCACCAGCAGCAGTCGCCAGAGCAAAGGAATGCGACACCGAGCGACAGTAGATGAAGACCTGGGCGACGCCCAGAATTTTCATGCTGCTGCCAAATGGTGCCTGCACCCGGAGTCCGCGCCTGTTGCTGCGGCGGCCCTTCACGCTAGAGATTGATAGTTAGTGATAGAAAAACAAGGAAGAAAAAAATGTTAGGTTTGAAACGCATCACCATCAAGAAAAACGAACGCGGCCTGTTGCTGCGCAATGGCGACTTTGAGTGCGTGTTGCAGCCTGGTCAACACTGGGTCACCACCTGGGGTGCGCCCGTGCGCATCGAAACCTTTGCCATGGAGCAAACGGCTTTCGTGCATGGCCTCTCCGATTACTTCATGGCCAAGGAGCCCGAAGTTGTGGCACAAGAGTTTGTGCACGCCGCGTTGACCGATGCCCAAGTGGGCCTGCGTTACGAGAATGGCCTGCTGGTTGAAGTGTTGCCACCTGCCACCCGCAAGCTGTACTGGAAGGGTTTGAACGATGTGCGCGTGGATGTGGTCGATATTGCCGCCAGCGAAAAGCTGTCGGCTGATTTGCTCGCCAAGCTGAACCAGACCCAGTTGCGCCAGCGCCCCGTGGCCGGTTTGGCTGGTGTGTTGCTGGTGCAGGTGGCGGATTACCACGTGGGTGTGTTGACCGTGGACGGCAAGCTGCAAGAGCTATTGGGTGCCGGTGCCTACGGGTTCTGGCGCTACAACCGCCAGGTGCAGGTGGAGTGTGTGGATTTGCGTTCACAGGCGCTGGAGATCAGCGGCCAAGACATCTTGACCAAAGACAAAGTCGGCTTGCGTTTGAACCTGTCGGCCACCTGGCGCTATGCGGATGTGCAACAAGCTTTCGCCAATACCGCAAAACCCGCGGAGCTAGTGTACCGCGAGCTGCAGTTTGGTCTGCGCGCCGCTGTGGGAACCCGCACGCTGGACGAGTTGCTGGAAGACAAGGCGACCATTGACGCAATAGTGAAGGACTTTGCGGCGCAAAAACTGATGGCCGCCGGCATCACGTTGGAAGGCGTGGGCGTGAAGGACATCATCTTGCCTGGCGAGATGAAGACCATTCTGGCCCAGGTGGTGGAAGCCGAGAAATCGGCCCAGGCCAACGTGATCCGCCGCCGTGAAGAGACGGCAGCCACGCGCTCGCTGTTGAACACCGCCAAGCTGATGGAAGACAACCCCATCGCCTTGCGTATGAAAGAGCTGGAGACGCTGGAACGTGTGGCCGAACGCATTGACAAGATATCTGTGTTTGGCGGGTTGGACCAGGTGCTCAACGGGCTGGTGAAGCTGCGTTGATGATTAGCATGACGACAAAGAATTAGGAAGAGAGAAAGAAAAAAATGAACTACCAACAACTCAACGTGCCCGGCGGCGTGCCGGTAAAGATGTGGACCAATGGCGTGCCGGTGGAAGCTGAGGCGCAGCGTCAACTGGAAAACGCCGCCAAGCTGCCCATTGTGTTCAGCCACGTGGCCGTGATGCCCGATGTGCACTACGGCATTGGCGCCACCATCGGTAGTGTGATTCCTACGATCAAGGCCATCATTCCTGCTGCGGTGGGGGTGGATATTGGTTGCGGAATGATTGCCTGCAAGACCACACTGGTGGCCAGCGACCTGCCGGACAACCTGGGTCCGCTGCGTAGCGAGATTGAAAAGGCGGTGCCGCACGGCTCAGCGCCCAAGCAATACCGCCATCACAAGTCGAGCCGCGAGGTGGGTGCGTGGACCAACCCGCCCGCTGCGGCCGACGTCGCCTGGGGGCAGTTGGTAGACGAGTTTGATGCACTGTGTGTGGACTACCCGCGCCTGAAGAACACCAACAACCACCGCCATATGGGAACGCTGGGCGGGGGTAACCACTTCGTGGAGATCTGCCTGGACGAAGCCGGTAGCGTGTGGATCATGCTGCACAGCGGGTCACGCGGTGTGGGTAACGCCATTGGTACGCACTTTATTGAGCTCGCCAAGAAGGATGCCGAATTGCACCAGCGCAACCTGCCGGACCAGGACCTGGCCTACTTCGAAGAAGGCGCCCAGTACTTTGGTGACTATGTGCGTGGTGTGGGTTGGGCGCAAAAATTTGCGCGCCTGAATCGCGAGGTGATGATGCAGGCCGTGATTGGCGCGTTGCGCAAGTCTGTGCCCAAGCCGTTCGAGACGCACCTGGAAGCGGTGAACTGCCACCACAACTACGTGAGCAAGGAAACGCACTTTGGACAAGAAGTGTTTGTGACCCGCAAGGGTGCGGTGAGCGCCAAGGCCGGTGAGCTGGGGATTATTCCCGGCAGCATGGGGGCCAAAAGCTTCATCGTGCGCGGCAAGGGCAACCCGGACAGCTTCAACAGCTGCAGCCATGGCGCAGGGCGCACCATGAGCCGCACCAAGGCCAAGAAGCTGTTCACGGTGCAGGACCAGATTGATGCCACGGCCGGCGTGGAATGCCGAAAGGACGCCGACGTGATCGATGAGATTCCGATGGCCTACAAGGACATCGACGCCGTGATGCTGGCCCAGAGTGATCTGGTGGAAGTGGTCTACACGCTGAAGCAGGTGGTGTGTGTGAAGGGTTAGCACCCCCATTGCGGGGAGCATAGAAAGTGACAAAAACAATGACAACAGAAGTGAAAGACACGATAGAAATCGATGGCTCGCAAGGCGAAGGCGGCGGGCAAATTCTGCGCACGGCACTGGCTTTGAGCCTGATCACCGGGCGCGCCTTTAGCCTGGTCAATATCCGCGCCAAACGCCCCAAGCCCGGGCTGATGCGCCAGCATTTGGCCTGCGTGCAGGCCGCCGTTGCCGTGGGGGGTGGGGCTGTGCATTGCCATGCGCTGGGCGGGGACGGTGCACCTGCGCAAATCGGCGCCACCCAGCTGGACTTCACGCCCGGCCCCGTTGCGGGGGGAGACTATGCCTTCGCGGTCGGTTCGGCCGGCAGTTGCATGCTGGTGCTGCAAACCGTGCTGTGGCCGCTGGCGATGGCAACCCAGCCCTCCACGCTGACACTGCGCGGTGGCACGCACAACCCGATGGCGCCGTCCTACACCTTTCTCAGCCATCTGGCGCCGTACTTTGCGGGCGCGGGACCCGCGCTATTTGAGATGGAGTTGGGCCGCCACGGCTTTTACCCCGCCGGTGGAGGCGAGGTGCAGGTGCGCATTCAGCCCCCGGCCGGCGCGCTGTCGCCCATTGCCTTGACCCAGCGCGGCGCCTTGGTGCAAGCCTGGGCGGAGTGTTTGCATGCGGGCATTCCCAAGTCGGTTGCCGAGCGCGAGTTGGGTGTTCTGCAACGTGCGCTGGGCTGGCAACCCGACCAACTGCGCAACCGGGGCCTGCGCAGCAACGAAGGGCCAGGCAATGCACTGCAAGTGGTGTTGCAGTTTGAGCACATTGCCGAAGTGCTGACCGCTTTTGGTGACAAGGGCGTGAGTGCGGAAGAAGTCGCACGCCAGGTCCTGCGCGAAGTGCAAGCCTATTTGGCGCACAACGCACCTGTGGGGGAACACTTGGCCGACCAACTGATGCTTCCCCTGGCCCTGGCGGGCCAGCAGGGCAACTTGGGGCAGTACTGGGCAACCACTTGGTCGGAGCATGCCCGCACCAACGCGCGCGTCATCGAACAGTTTTTGCCAGTCAGGTTTACAACCCAGGCTTTGGATGGAGGTGTGCTTGTGGGTATGGCAGCAGCCAGCGCACGGTGGAGTTGATTGGCCACCGCAAGACCGGGGTGCACATGGTTCAAAACGGCGGCGCCACCGGCGACGGCATCAACACAGGCTGGGCTGCTGATTTTTGCCATCCCATTCCACCAATTGTTGACCCAGCGGCTTGACATTCAATGCACCCAAGTGGTTCGATCGGTGTGGGAGTTTCATACACACCAAAGGAGTTGAACATGGACTTGAACGAAGCCATCCAAGCACATTCGGAGTGGAAAATGAAGCTGCGCAGCGCAATTCAATTGCGCACAAAGCTGGATGCGGCGACCATCGCCCGCGACGACTGCTGCGCCCTGGGAAAGTGGTTACACGGCGAGTCACGCGCCCGATATGGGCGCTTGGACTCGTACAAAGAATGCTTCCAGCAGCACGCCCGCTTTCACAAACAGGCCAGCCAGATTGCCCTCGCCATCAACAGCGGGAAGTATGACGAAGCCGAGAAAATGCTGGGCTCAGGAACACCCTACGTAGAAGCCTCCCGCGCAGTGGTCATGGCCATCGGCACACTCAAACGGGAAGCGGGCTTGTAGCCTATCCCGCCAACAAAGCCGCATTCCCCCCCGCAGCCGTCGTGACATCTTGCGGGTCACCGTTCCAGCGCACGATGTGCAGCACCGGGCCGAAGATTTCTTGCTTCATCTCGGCGATGGTGCGAACTTCAAAGGCCTGCGGGGCAATCAGGTTGGGCAACGCCATTGCTCCTGAATTCATAGCTGTTTGCGCAATGGATACGGGGATGGCAGTTGTTTTTCTTGGAAAAACATCACGCATTTTTAATACGTCAATAAAAACGTACAATAAATTCATCGCATATAAACACGAAACACCATGAAACCCAATCCCGGCGGCATTCTTCAGCTCAATGACATCGTGGGCCGTGACTCGGTCGTCGCCTACTTGCAGGCCACCCTTGAACAACAAAGCATTTTGTTGGTGGCCGAGCGACGCACCGGAAAAACTCACGTTTTGGAGAAATTCAAGGCCACGGCACCCGCGAATTGGGTGGTCATCAAGCGCGACATCGGTGCAATTCGAAGCGCGCCCGAGTTTGTGCAGTACGTCATGGCCGATCTTTACCCGCATCTGGAAGCCAAAACCAATTTCCGAAACTGGCTGCAGAGCCTGGGTGAGCAATTGGGTGGAGCACAAATTGGCCCTGTCAAATTGCCCAACTTTGCCACCAAGCAATGGAAGCAAATCCTCGGTGACGCCATCGCGCATCTGGACGAAAACACCGCCATGGATCGCGTTGTTTTTCTCTGGGACGAGTTACCGTGGATGCTGGAGATCATTGCCAAGACAAACCCCCAGGAAGCCATGGAGTTGCTGGACACCTTGCGAGCCCTACGGCAACAGCATGCCAACAAGCTGCGCATGGTGTTCACGGGTTCGCTGGGCTTGCACCACATCGTGCGCGGCCTCAAGGAGCAAGGCTACAACAACACGCCGGTGAACGACATGCTGTCCATCGAAGTGGAGCCGCTCGCCGATTCCGATGCCGCACACTTGGTGGAGCGCCTGTTCGTTGACAACCACATGACCGCCGCCACGCAAGACCTGTTTGAGGAAACGGCCAAAGCCTTGGACTGCATTCCGTTTTACATCCACCACGTCGTCTCTGCGCTGCTCAAAAATCCCGTTTTAATACAACAGCCTGTCGACAAGCAAGCGGTCAGCGCCGCGATAGCCCATGGCATTCACTCCAGCGACAACCCCTGGGATTTACAACACTATGAGGAGCGCACGCTGGCCTACTACGGCAAACAGCGCGGTGAGTGTTTGGCACTGCTGGACGCCGTGGCCTCGTCCACCGGCACGCTACCCATCACCGACGCGGTCAGGCGTGCCAAGGCAGCCCACCCCCTGATCGAGCAGCAGCAGTGGATAGAACTATCGCGCCTGCTGGAGCGCGACCATTACTTTTTGCGCCATGCGAATGGAGAAATTGGCTTCAAATTCACGGTGGTTAAACGCTGGTGGGTGTGGCACCGAAGCCTGGCGATGGTTCCGGCGGGAGCCTCCCAATGAGCACAGTAAAGCCGGCAAGCGCAGTGAACTCGGTGTCGGTGCGCGCGGAAAAGGCAATTTACCTATCCCATTTCACCCCTAGCATGACGGCGCCAGAAACCCTGGAGGCCATGCTGGTACAGCGCGAGCCGCTGCTGCAACGCAGCCTGGGCAATGTGCTGGAAAGCCTGCGCACCGGCAGCAGCCACCACACCCTTTTCGTCGGCCCACGCGGCATCGGAAAGACCCATTTACTCTCCCTGCTGCACCACCGCCTAAGCCAAGCGGCCGACGTGCAGGGCAGCAGCTTGCTCGCCTGGATGCGTGAAGAGGAATGGGGGGTGACCAGCTTCTTTGAGCTGGTGCTGCGTATCTTGCGCACGCTGGATGCCAGCTACCCCGAACTTGAGATTGCAGGCCGCACCCATCCCGTGTATGAATTGCCCTTGAAGGAGGCAGAAAAACTGGCGGAATCCATTCTGCTGGAGGTACTGGGCACCAAACGCCTCGTGGTTCTGCTGGAAAATTTGGACGATCTATTTGAGCAACTGGGTGACCAAGGCCAAAAGGCCTGGCGCGCCTTCATCCAGAACCACAACAACATGGTGCTGGTGTGCACCACGCCGTCGCTGTTCGCGGGCGTGAGTTTGCACAAGTCCGCTTTCTACGGATTTTTTGATATTGAGCCGTTGACGGAACTGGACTTTGAAGATGTCGTCAGCCTGCTCAGCAAGATTGCAGTGGAGCGTGGCGACCACGAACTTGCCGCATTCATCACCACCTCCGAGGGCCGCGCCCGCATCCGCGCCGTGCACCATTTGGCCGAGGGCAACCCGCGCATTTACATCATTTTCGCCCAATTTTTGAGTGCGCAAGCCTTGGACGAACTGGTGCCAGCCTTCATGCACACCCTGGACGAACTCACGCCCTACTACCAGGCGCGTATGAAAGAGCTTTCAGGCCAGCAACGCAAAATCGTGGAGTATTTGGTGAACTACCGGGGCGCGGCACCAGTCAAGCAGATTGCCAAGTCCTGCTTCATCACCCAACAAACCTGCTCCAGCCAGCTCAAGCAACTCAAGGAGAAGCGCTACGTGCGTTCTATTGAGCAGGGGCGCGAAAGCTACTACGAGCTATGCGAACCGCTCATGCGGCTGTGCATGGAGGTGAAAAAGCAGCGCGGGGAGCCGATTGGCTTGTTCGTCGATTTTTTACGAATCTGGTACACGCAGCCTGAGCTACACACCATGCTGCGCGATCCAGAGGTCCTTCGCCGAATGGACCTGAGATACCTGGAGCGGGCGCTTGTGCTGACGAAAGACACCAGCACGGACCCCAAAGTGCAGGCCATCTATCGGGACCTGACGCAAGCAAGCGCCAATGCACACACTCAGGCTGTGTTCGATCTCATCAAAGAACTGGCGTCCGTCGGCGCTGATGAAAGTGCAGCGTGGATGCGTTTTGGCCTCCCGCTAATTCAATCACTGCACAAACGCCGCACCCCTGTACCTCCCGAGGCGGTGAGTGCTTGGGCCGATGCAGTGACAAATCTCATCAACACACACATGGCTAACCCTGACCACAAAGCCCTTTTGGCTCTGGCGGCAGAGGAGCGCAAGCTCATTGGCCGCCTTGCCTCCGCATGGCAACAAATGAACTCTGGGGTCACGCCCTAAACACCCCAGAGATACCAGCTCACCCCGCCAACAAAGCCGCATTCCCCCCCGCCGCCGTCGTGTTCACCGTGATGGTCTGCTCGGCGCAGAAGCGGTACAGGTAGTGCGGGCCGCCGGCTTTGGGGCCGGTGCCCGACAGACCTTCGCCGCCAAAGGGCTGCACACCCACCACGGCGCCGATCTGGTTGCGGTTGATGTAGACGTTGCCCACATGGGAGGCGCGGGCCAGGGCCTGGGCGCGGGAGTCGATGCGGGTCTGGATGCCGATGGTCAGGCCGTAGCCCAGGGCGTTGATCTGGGCGATCACGTCCTGTGGATCACCGTTCCAGCGCACGATGTGCAGCACGGGGCCGAAGATTTCTTGTTTCATCTCGGCGATGGAGCGAACTTCAAAGGCCTGCGGGGCAATCAGATTTGCTATTGATTTGATAGCTGTTTGCGCACTGGATACGGGGGCTAACAGTGGTTTTGCTTCTGCATTCAGGCGCTGGATGTGCTGGCGGATGCCGTCAAACGCTTCCTTGTCGATGACCGGGCCCACGTCGGTGCTGAGCTGGGCCGGGTCGCCCGCCACCAATTCCTTGGCGGCGCCCTGGATCATCTCGATCACGTGGTCGGCAATGGTTTCGTGCACACACAGCAGGCGCAGGGCCGAGCAGCGCTGGCCGGCGCTGCGGAAGGCGCTTTGCATCACCGCGTCGCTCACCTGCTCGGGCAAGGCGGTGCTGTCCACCAGCATGGCGTTGATGCCGCCGGTCTCGGCGATCAGCGGCACGATGGCTCCGTCTTTGGCGGCCAGGGCACGGTTGATGATTTTGGCCACCTGGGTGGAGCCGGTGAACACCACACCGGCCACGCCGGGGGCGGCCACCAGGGCGGCACCCACGGTCTCGCCGGGGCCGTGCAAGAGTTGCAGCGCGCCTTCGGGCACGCCAGCGGCGTGCATGAGCTTGACGGCTTCCAGCGCCACACCGGGGGTTTGTTCGGCGGGTTTGGCCAGCACGGTGTTGCCGGTGGCGAGGGCCGCAGCCACCTGGCCCATGAAGATGGCCAGCGGGAAGTTCCAGGGGCTGATGCAGACCCAGGGGCCACGGGCGACCAGGCGCAGCTCGTTGCTCTCGCCCGTGGGGCCGGGCATGGCCATGGGGGCCATGATGCGCTCGGCCTCATTGGCGTAGTAGCGCATGAAGTCCACGGCTTCGCGCACTTCGCTGACCGCGTCGCCCCAGGTCTTGAAGGCTTCTTTCACCAGCAGGGCGCAGAACTTCGGGCAGGCGGCCTCCAGCGCATCGGCGGCGTGGCGCAGGATGGCGGCGCGCTCGGTCACCTCGGTCTTGCTCCACTTTTGATAGCTGTCTGCGCTGGTCTGGAGGGCGTTGGAGGCCAATTTGGCATCAAACACGGGGACAAAGGGGACCGACACCTCGCGGTAGGCGGCCAGCAAAGGGGCGCGCATGGTCGGCACCGTCAGGTCCAGTCCGCTGCTGTTTTTGCGCGCCATGCCAAACAATTCCAGCGGCAAGGCCAGGGAGGTTTCTGGCTCCAGGCGCAAGGGCGAAATCAGCAACTCGCCCATGCCCACGGACTCGTCGGCCAACTGGTGCACAAAGGAGGAATTGGCGCCGTTTTCCAGCAGGCGGCGTACCAGGTAGGCCAGCAGGTCTTTGTGCGCGCCCACGGGGGCGTAAACACGGCAGGCGATCAGCGGGTTCTTCAGCACCTCGCGGTACACACCCTCGCCCATGCCGTGCAGGCGTTGCAGTTCAAACGGGGCGGCGCTCTTGGCGCCCATTTGCAAAATGGCGGCAATGGTGGCGGCGTTGTGCGTGGCGAACTGGGGGTAGATAGCGTCGGGCGCACTCAGCAGTGCGTTGGCGCAGGCCAGGTAAGAGATATCGGTGTGGTGCTTGTGGGTGAACACCGGGTACGCGGGCAAGCCCTGCTCCTGGGCGCGTTTGATTTCGGCATCCCAGTAGGCGCCCTTGACCAGGCGGCACATCAGGCGAATCTGGTACTTGCGGGCGATCTCGGTGATGTGCGTGATCAGCTCCAGCGCGCGGGTCTGGTAGGACTGCATGGCCAGGCCAAAACCGGTCCACTGCGGGAACTGCTGGGCCACCTTGGCCGCCAGCGCTTCAAACACTTCGAGCGACAGC
>Ga0209343_10005572_pt1 | contig 15207 bp, 17 predicted proteins | sample RifCSPlowO2_02_FD_184026 | JGI IMG/M metagenome (GOLD analysis project Ga0209343, IMG submission 184026) | Groundwater microbial communities from Rifle, Colorado - Rifle CSP2_plank lowO2_0.2 (SPAdes) (version 2) | ecosystem: Environmental > Aquatic > Deep subsurface > Groundwater | place... | reverse complement strand
CAAAAATCAAAGAAGAAAAAAAAGAAAAAAGACAAAAAGATATTGAAGCCAATATAAACATCTACACTTCATTTAATAATACAATAGTTCATGCAACAGATCTTTCTGGAAGAACAATTGCAAAAGTTACAGGAGGAATGACTACAAAGCAATCAAGATTAAAAGCTAATCCAACTGTTGCTATGTTTATAGCAAAAAGAGTTTCTGAAATTCTAAAAGAAAATAAAATAACTTCTTTATATATTAAAATTCGTGCTAAAACAGGAAATCCTGCGCCTGGACCTGGTGCATCATCAATAATAAAAAGTTTAACCAGAGAAGGATTTAAAATCTTAAGTATTACTGATACAACTAAAATTCCTCGCGGTGGTCCTAAAAAGAAAGGAGGAAGAAGAGGAAGAAGGGTTTAAAAACCTATATTTTATAAAATTAAAATGGATGAAATGAGATATAAAGAATTAAAGATAGAATATACCTCATATTTAGCAGAAGCAGAAATGGTAAATACTAAAATAGATACTCTTTTTAAAGATAATCCTGAATTTCTTCAAAGATTTAAAGATGAACTTTTAGGACATTTTAGACACAGTGCAAGAGCAGTTCCAGTAGGATGGGAGAATCAAGAATAAAATGCAACTTATAAAAAACAAAAATAATATATTAGTATTTAGTGAAAAAATCAGCGATAGCTTAACTAATGCCATAAGGAGATATGTGAGTGAAATTCCTATTCTTGCTGTTGATGAAGTTGAGATTTTCAAAAATGACTCTCCTCTATATGATGAAACAATTGCGCACAGGATTGGATTAATTCCATTAAAAAATAAAGGGGTAAATGAGAAAAATAAAATTCAGTTAAAACTTTCTGTGAGTAAAGAAGGAACAATTTACTCTAAGGATTTAAAAGGAAATATAGATGTAGTTTATGATGAAATTCCTATTACTGTTTTAGGGAAAGATCAGGAAATAGAATTACTTGCAATAGTAAAATCAGGAAAAGGAAATGAACATTCAAAATTCTCTCCTGGAATAATGTTTTATCGAAATATGAAAAATATTAAGACTGGTTCAAAAAGCAAGGAAATTTCTGAAATATTTTCTAACTGCAAAAATGGGTGTGGAAATCATGTAAAAATTGAAAATAATAAAAATTATGAATTGGACATTTGTGACTCTTGTGAAAATAACTTGGAAAACTTAGAGATAGAAGTGAATGATTCAGATAATATAGTTATTTCTGTTGAATCATTCGGACAAATTCCGGTTAAAGAAATATTTGTCTCTGCTGTAAAAGAGCTAAAAAAAGATTTGAATGAAGTTGAAAAAAAGATATAATCCTAAATATAGCTCCATTAATTTTTAACTTATCTGGTTATAGGGAATTAATTGTTAAATAGAGTATAAATTGCTGCTCCTTTTGTCACAGATTTAATATTAACTGTTAATGAAATACGCGAGAGTATTGAGCCTATTTTAAGTAAATATATTAATTTAACTCGTCAAATTCTAAACCTTTTTATACTGACAATTTTTTGTTTTATTGTTTAAAATATAAGCAGGAGTAGCGAAGTGGTCAAACGCGCGAGACTCAAAATCTCGTCTCTTAGTGAGTTCGGAGGTTCGAATCCTCTCTCCTGCATTTTCATCTCCAATAAATTTATAAACCATCTTCATCTTGAAAAAATATCTGCGAGTTGAAACTCACTTAAGATCTCGGAAGGAATAAAAATTTCACTCGTCCTTAAGTTCGGCGTTAGCAGAAGTTAATTACTTCTACTAATATATAGGTAAGCAAGATATTAAGATGATAAGCAAAACAAAAATTTCAAGTAGAATCTCAAGGAAAAAAAATCCAGAATTAGTCAAAACTATTCTTCTTTGTAAGAAAGGAGATGAATTATGGATGAAAGTTGCTCATGTTCTTAGCGGCTCTAAAAGAAAAATGCCTGTGTTAAATCTCAATGAAATTGATAAAAAATCAAGTGATGGAGAAACTGTTCTTGTTCCTGGAAAAGTTTTATCGCAAGGAAATGTAAGTAAAAAAATCAAGATTGTTGCTTTTAACTTCTCAGAATCTACCAAAGAAAAGTTAAATAAAGATAAAATCAAGTTTAATTCCATAATTGAAGAAATTAAATCAAATCCTGGTGCGAAAGGAATTAACTTTTTGAAATAAAATGAAAATTATAAACGGAGAAAATGCAATTTTAGGAAGATTAGCAAGTTATGTAGCTAAAGAATCCTTAAAAGGTGAAGAGTTTGTAATTTTAAACTGCAAAAAAATAATAATTACAGGAAATAGAAAAGATATTGAAAAAGAATTCAGGGAAAAAAGAGAAAAAATGGGAAGCGGACAAAGAGGGCCTAAACATTCAAGAATTACTTATAAAATTGTTAAAAGGACAATAAAAGGAATGCTGCCGGATAATAGAAATGAAAGAGGAAAAGATGCTCTAAAAAGAATAATATGTTACAATGATACTCCAAAAGAATTTGAAAATAAAAAAATGATAAGTGCTGGAAAAGAAAAAGGAGATAAATTTATTTTTGTAGGAGATATATCAAAATGAAAATAGTTACGTCTGGAAAAAGAAAAACATCTATAGCAAAGGCAATTATTACTGAAGGAGATGGAAAAGTTTTTGTTAATAAAAAAAACTATAAATTTCTTCAAAACTTTGACAAATTTAAGATAGAAGAACCATTAAGAATTGCTGAAAATGTTCTTGGAAAAAATAAAATTAATTTTAATGTTTTAATAGATGTTAAAGGCGGGGGGGAAAAAAGCCAGATTGATGCAGCAAGACTTGCTTTAGCTAAATCTATTATTAAATTTTCAAATTCAAAAGAATTAAGAGATGTTTATATTACATATGATAGAAGTTTATTGGTTGCTGATATAAGAAGAAAAGAAACAAAAAAGCCCGGAGACAGCAAAGCAAGAGCAAAAAGACAGACTTCTTATAGATGATTACAAAAGAAAAGCCCTATGTTCTACTCAAATTACTTCCAGTTGAATCAGATCTAAAAATATAATGAGCTGTTTCATCTGCTAAATTAACTACGGGATAAATTTGATCATAATGAGGACCACTTCTAATCGATATTCTTGGAGATTCAAGATCACAATATTCAGCAATTAAATGTTTTATATATTGAGAACTTTGAAAAGACATTTCTCCATCAATATATACTGAAATATGTTCTTCACTAAATGGGGTAAATGGGTAAAGTAAACTTGAAATAACTAAACTTTTCAAGTCTTTTTTATTTGTTGTTCTAATGTCTTCTTCTGTAAGCTGAACAAATGTGAAATCTCTTTTGCTAAACATTCCAAATAAACGGTGATGACTTCTCTTTTTAGGAAGTAAATTTTTAACCGGAGGAACAGAAGGTTGGATATCTTTAGAAAGAGTTGAAAAAACTGCAACAAATGTTTCTGGATATCTTCCGTGATTAGATTCATCTACTCAACATATAACTCTAAGTTCCCTCTTTTTAGCATAATTAAAAAAAGATTATATATAAAAAGATTGTTGTAAACAATTATTCTCTTTCCTTCAAAACATTTTTTAATTTATTCTGAACATGATTAAATAAAGTTGTTGAAATAATTGGCTGGTGTGAACCTTGATGAATTTCTCCATTAAACTTCACTTTTCCAACATATGCAAAATTCATCAGTATTTTCTTTAATCCGTTAACTGAAAGTTTATGTCTTTCTGCAAGTTTTCTTAAACTTAAATTAGATGAAAGGAATTCTTCAAAAATCTCTTCAATTTCTTTATAGTTTTCAGCTAAAATAAGTTGTTTATTTTCTATTTTATATCCAAATGGTGCTCTTGAAACAATATTTCCTTCTTTTGCCTTATTAATCATTCCTTGTTTTTGCTTTTCTACGCGAATCTTCTTATATTGTTCAATTATTTCTTGTTCACTAAATTCATTTATTTTGTTTAGTTCATTATTTTTTTCCATTTTAAACTTTCATTAATGAATCAATAGGGCTTTTAATATTTTTAATTTGCTCATTAGAGATATGAACATACTGTTCAGTGGTTGCTATAGAGGAATGGCCGAGGAGTACTTGTATATATCTTATATCGACGCCATTTTCTAATAAATGTGTGGCGAAGCTGTGACGCAACGTATGGGTGTGAACATCTTTTTTAATTCCTGCTTTTATTGAAGCTTTTTTTACAATTTTTTGTATATTTCTTTCAGATAATTTTCCTTTTGGTCCGGAAAATAAATAGGTTTGATTTTCTTTTTTTTGAAATTCAACTTGTTTTTTTAAATCATTTAACAAGAATAAAGGGATATTAAAGATTCTATCTTTTTTTCCTTTTGCCTGCCTTATCTGCCCTACTTTTTCTTCAAATGAAAGATCATTGACTTTTAAATGAATTAATTCTGAGACTCTTAATCCTGCTGCATATATTAAAGAAACCATTAATTTACTTTTTTTATTTTCTAATTTCTCAATAAGTTTAGAAACTTCCTCTTTAGTTAAAACAACAGGAATTCTTTTTTCTCTTTTTGGACGTTTAATTCCTAAGGTTGGATCTGTTTTTAAAATAGATAAGTAAGCATATTTAATTGCAGAAAGAAATAAGATGATAGATGTTGAAGCTTTATTGCTAAGATGTTCTGCCATGTAAGATTTTACATCTTTTTCATTGACTTCAGAAGGATTTTTCTTTGAAAAATCCAACAAAAACCGATTATATTGGATGTAATTTCTTAAAGTATAAGGGGAATTTTTAGAAATTTTAAGTTCTATTTCAAGCTGTTTAAGAAATTCCTCTTTTTTCATTACATTTATTGTGCGAACTTGTTTATAAGAGTTACTATCAAGATATTTTGTTAAAAAGAAAAAGTAGCAAGAGCAGGTTGTCTAAACAGCTATCTAATCAGTTGATTTCTTCAACAACTTCGTGATAAATGAGTTTATTTCATCTTGATTTTTTAATAACATGAATTCTTGTCTTAATTTAGATGCTCCATCAATATTTTTAATAAAATTAACTCCTAAAAATTTTGTCTTTTTCATATCAAACAGATTATATTTTTGTGAGAAAGAAAGATATTCTTTAAATTGTCTTAAATTTTGTTTAAAATTAAATTCTTTTTCTTTTCCTGTTCTTAAATAATATAAAATTTCATCAAAAATTAAAGGATTTCCTATTGCTGCTCTCCCAATCATTGCAAAATCTGCAATTTCTAACATTTTTTCTGCATCTTTTCCAGAAAAAATATCTCCATTTCCTATTATTGGAATACTTATTTGTTTTTTTACTTTTTTTATTTGATTCCAATCAGCTGGAACACTATAATCCTGGTTTGCTAAACGTGAATGAATAGTTATTGCATCAGCTCCTGCTTTTTCAATTAACTTTGAAACTTTTAAAACATTGTTTGATTTAAATCCTAAACGAATCTTTGCTGTTGTTGTAAAACCATTATCTTTCAATAAAAAAATTATTTTTTTTATTTTTTCTGGAAAATTTAATAAAAAACAACCAAAACCTTGTTTAAATGTTTTATCAGCAGGACATCCACAGTTCAAATCTATTAAATTAAATTCTTTTTCATATCCTTTTTCCAGCATAGGAAGTATTTTTTTAATGTCTTTTACATCTCTTGCAGTAATTTGAATACCTAATGGTTTATCTTCTTTATTAGTTATGGTTTTTTTATTGGCATTATCTTTAGTGTGAAAAAGTTCTTCAGAAGTGATCATTTCAATATAAGCCATTGCTGCACCATTTTTTCTGCATATTAATCTATAAGGCATATTAGTAACATCTAGCATTGGTGCTAAAAAAAGATTATTTTTAAAAGAGATATTTCCTATTTTTAATTTATCCATAATTCTTTTAAAAAAGAGCTGTTTTTATTATTTTTGAAAAATTAATTTAAAAAAGAATAAAAAAACTTAAATAAGCCTATTTTTTTGGCTGTATATGGATATTGTTCATAAAGGCGATAAAGTAATTGTAGAATATGAAGGAAAATTAGAAACTGGAGAAATCTTTGACAGTTCAAAACATGGAGATCATTCTCATCCTTTAGAATTTGTAGTTGGAAGCGGAATAGTTATTCCTGGATTTGAAGAAGCTATGATAGGAATGAAAAAAGGAGAAGAAAAAGAAATAGTTATTCCTTCTGATAAAGCCTATGGGAATCCAAAACCAGAATTGTTAAAAGAAATTCCAAAAAATGCTTTACCTCCGGAGCAAGAACCTAAAGAAGGCATGGTTTTAATTATGGGAACACCTGACGGAAAAAGATTTCCGGTTAGAATAGCAAAAGTAAATAATGAAACAATAATTTTAGATTTAAATCATCCTTTAGCAGGAAAAAAACTTATTTTTAAAATAAAATTAGTAGATATAAAATCTAATTCTGATAAACCTCTATCTGTCAAAACAAATTCAGCCAAATCAAATTCTAATGAATCCAAAAAGAAGAAAAAACAGCCTTGAATGTTTCTTTAATATTGATAATACTTAAGCTTTAAATACGATTAATTATTTTAAAAAATATTATGGAAAGATTAATTAGTAACTTAATGACAGGTGAGCATAAAAAAATTGAAATATTCCTTGAAAGATTTGAAAAAGCATTGGAAATAAATCTAGAAGAAGCTAAAAAGATGTTTAATATTTTTAAATGGACTCTAGAAAAACACTTTTTTATAGAAGAAAGGGCAATATTTGTTGTAAATGATTCTGTAATAGGGCAGGAAGTTGATATTGTTTTTGAATTGCTGAAACAACATGGAGAACTTATGGAAATAGTTAAAGAAATTGAAGAAAATTTAAATAATGATGTTGCATTTAACTTTAAAATGTTGAAAGAGAAGCTGACTAAACACTCTCTTTTTGAAGACGATGAATTTTATCCAAAACTAGATGAAGAATTAGAACCTGAAAAAAAACAAGAAATAATTGAAAGAATTAAAGAAATTATAAGGGGTTGAGATTATTATTTTCTGTCAAATAAGATTCTAATTGATATTAGCACTTCGTAAAATTTATAGCTCAAATCCCATTTCATGTTCATAAATTGTTTAATTTGTATTTCACTTTTGAATCATCTTAAAATCTATAAGATTTTTTGATTTGGATTTTAACTTAGTCTGAAAGCTGATTATGACTCAATTATTATCGCAACTTATTACAAATAAATCATGTTAAATTAAATGTTTTAATTTACAGTTTAGAAACAATTAAAAAAGAATGATTCTATTTTATTAATACTTTAAAAAAGAGGGTAAAATGTGTGAATTAATGGCTATTTCTTCAAATGTAAGTGTAAATCCTATATTTATTTTTAAAAAGATGAGAAAACACAGCAGTAAAGGAAAGAATTGTGATGGTTGGGGTGTTGGATTTTATAAAAATAAAAAAGCTCATGTTTTCAAAGAGCCTGTTGCTTCTCATGATAGTAAGTTAGCTGAGAAAATTGAAAATGATAACATTAAATTAAGAAGTAAGGTGTTTATTACTCATATAAGGGCTGCAACTTCTGGAAAAAATACTTTAATGAATACCCATCCTTTCAAAAGAGAAATTCTTGGAACTGAATGGCTTTTTGCCCATAATGGGACTGTAGGAAAATTGGAAGAAAAAACAAAGATTTTCAAAATAGCTACAAAATTCAAACCAAAAGGACAGACAGATTCTGAAAAAGCTTTTTGTTATATCTTAGATAAAATAAAACAAGTTGGAAATTCTGAAAAGAACTTCAAGAAAAAAGTTAGGTTGTTTAGACAAGTGTTTAAGCAGATAAAAAAGTTTGGAATTTTTAATGCAATTCTTTCAGATGGAAAATATCTTTATTGTTTTGGAGACTCAAGACTTTTCTATATTGAAAAAGAACTTAAGAAAAGAAATCCTTTATTTAGAAACAAAGAAGTAAAGGAAGGGAAGAATCATCTTAAGCATGCTATTGAAAAAACAATCATTGTTTCAACAAGACCCTTAACTACAAACCCAAAAGATAAATGGATTAAGATTAAAGGGTTAAAGGTGTTTAGACATGGAGAAGTTGTTGTGAAATGAAAAAGAAGTTATTCCTTTGCTGACTTCCATAATACTTCAAAATAGCTCTTAAAAGAGTCTGTAATTTCCTTACTTTTTATTGATATAACAAAGGGTTTTACTGCATCAATTGCGATATTTACATAATCAAGATATATGTCAATTCGTATTAAAGCAAAAGATAAATCTTGATGAAAATATTTTACTTGAGTCAGTCTCCATTTTTCTCTTTTCTTGCCCTCTGCCATCCTCACATCTTTATTCATTAAGTATCTGCACTTAATTCCTTGATTAATTCTTCGCTTATGATAATTCTCCCAATAATACTCAAATTGACTTGTTGAAAATTTAGATGCACCTAGAATAAGCAACTCATCTCCTTTTTTAAGCAATCTTAATGTTCTTTCTCTAGCAACTTTTAATCCATTAAACCCTTCAAAAACTTCAACTTCTCTTTCTTTAATACCTAAATTTTTTTGAGAGAGTAGTTTTGGTAATATCTTCTTAATTTGTTCTTCTTCATTTTTAATCACTTTTTTCTTCTCTTCTAAGAGATCGAGCAATCTTTCTGGTTCAGCAGTTTTATAGTGTTTGATATTATTGATTAAAATATGAGATACCAGCCCTTTCTTGATTAATTTTTCTAGAATAATATAAATTTTTGAGTTTGAAATATTAGCTTTATTAACAATTGGACTTATAGTAGATGTTCCTAATCCATTAAGTGCTAGATAAACTCTTGTTTCGTTTTGAGTTAAACCTATTTCTTCAAGTATGTTTTCCATAAAGAAAGTTAAACTAATTTATTAATAAAACTTCCTACTTCCACCCCTTAGGGGGATGGAATAATTTAATTATGCTAAAATAATGTATTTATTATACGGTAGTAAATAATTACACAAGGAAAAAAGTAAATATAAAGCATAGACGATAACCGTAAAGTTTATATATTTGATATATATCAGATATATATGAAAAAGATTGAAATAAAACATAAATCTGAATTAAAATTAAAGAATATTAAAGGTTTTCTTGAAAGAACAGTTACTTCTTTTGGAACTGGGGCAAAAGTAGATTGTCCAAAAGAGTTTTTAGGGAAAAAAGTTATATTGGTGATTATTGAAGATGGAACACATAAGGACTAATGTTTTTGATGAAAATAAAAAATTAAGAGAAGAATTAGAATACAAAGATAAAAAATTACAAGAAATAAGCAAAATGTATTTTGAAGTTCTTCAAGAACTTCAAAAAACTCAAGCATTGTTAAGGCAATTCTTAAATGAAAATACTCCTTCATCAAAACTGCCTTTTAAGTACCCTTCTAAAGAACAATCTGAAAAAGAGCCAAAACCTCGTGGAAAGCCACAAGGCTCTAATGGAGGAAATAAAGAAGCTCCTGAAAATATTGATAGAAAAGTAAAAGCAAAACTTGAAAAAAGATGCCATAGATGTGGAAAGATAATTATAAGAAAAAATATTGATAAAAGATTAAGATATGTTTATGATACGAAAATTATTGCAGAGGTTATTGAAGTTGAGGAAGAGGTTTATCTCTGCAATTGCGGTGAGTTTTGCATTGGGAAACATCCAGACATTCCTCAAAGAGGAATGATTGGTTATAATCTTCAAACATTATTAACTGAGATGAAATTTAATTTTTCTGGTTCTTATGCAAATATTTCCAAATTCTTTGATAATGTTACTGAAGGAAAAATAGATTTTAGTCCAAAAGCAATTAATGATTGCATTGGAAGAATTGCTGAAAAGCTTGAACCTTCCTATGATAAAATTGAAGCTGAAATTAAAACCGAAAATTATGCTTACAGCGACGAGACTTCTTGGCCTGTTAATGGAATGCGATGGTATTTATGGATGATTGTTACATTAAATTTTGTATTTATAACAATACAAAATTCCAGAGCAAGAAAAGTATTAATAAATATTTTTGGTGAAGATTATCATGGAGGAATTATAAGTGACTGCTTTAAAGTTTATGATAATTTTGCAGAATGGTATCAAAAATGCTGGACGCATTTATTGAGAAAAACAAAATTTGAAGCTGAAAAAAATCCTAAGAAAAATATTGTAAAATTTTATGAACAATTAAAGCATCTTCATAAGGAAATGGCGGATTTTCTGAAAGAAAATCCTTCAAAAGAATTAAGGCATGAAAAGAAAATTGAATTTGAAAAGAAGTTAAATCAAATAATCAATTACAAACATTGGTGCAAAGAGGCACAAAGTATTATTGATAATAGATTAAAAGCATACAGAAATCATTGGCTGACTGCAATAGAAATTGAAGGCATAAGCCTGGATAATAATCTTTGCGAAAGAAAGATTAGAAATTCTATTGGATGGAGGAAAATGCTAGGTGGGCATAAGACAAGAGAAGGCGTCAAACAATATGCAATTATAGAAACTCATAGGCAGACATGGAAACATCAGGGAAAATATCTTTATAATGAATTATTAAATGTTATAAGAAATTAGTTATAGAGGAGCTTTATACTTACTTATAAAGAATGTTTAAGCTTAAAATTTAAACAAAGACACAACAAATAAAAGGGAAGTGGTTAAGAAGATGAATTCCTATTAGGAATAGATATATTGTAGGGTTATATTTCCATTACTAATGGAAATGTTTATAAAGGTATTAAACGTAAGAAGACTATGAATAAAACTGAATTAAAGGAAATTATTATTGATCAAAATAATAGAAAAGAGCAGGAAGACTTAGTAGATAGAGAGCTTTTTTCTAAAATTGAGTCTTACATAAAAAATGATTTTGTTATTATCATTTCAGGAATAAGAAGATGTGGAAAGTCTACATTATTATCTCAGATAAGAAAAAAACATGTGGGTTATTATCTAAACTTTGATGATGAACGATTAATTAATTTCAAGATTGAAGACTTCCAAATATTAGAAGAATTATTTATAGAATTATATGGTGAAAAGAAAATATTCTATTTTGATGAGATACAAAATATCCCTATGTGGGAGAGGTTTGTCAGAAGATTGCATGATGAGAGAAAAAAAGTGTTTATCACTGGCTCAAATGCTTCTATGTTAAGCAAAGAACTTGGAACCCATCTTACAGGAAGATATCTCATGTTACAGATGTTTCCTTTTTCATTTAAAGAATTCCTCTCTCTTAGGAAGTTTGAACTTGATGAAAAGTCGGCATATCTTACTGCATCACGGGCAAAAATAAAAAAGAATTTTTCAGACTATTTCATTAATGGGGGATTTCCTGAATATCTTAGAGAGCTAAATATAGATTATTTAAAGACTCTTTATGAAAATATAATTTATAGAGATATTTTGGTAAGATACAAAATATCTAATGAAAAAAGTTTAAAAGAATTAGTTCATCTTGCGATGAATAATATCTCTAAAGAAATAAGCTTTAACTCAATAAAGAAAACTCTTGTTCTTGGAAGTTCAACAACTGTCAAAGATTATTTTGATTATTTAGAAAATAGTTTTCTTATTTTCTTAGTCCCTAAATTTGATTATTCTTTAAGAAAACAGATGTACTACAATAAGAAAGTTTATTGTATTGATAATGGTTTAGCAAAGTATCTTGGTTTTAGAGTAACTCCTGATAATGGTAAACTACTTGAAAATATTGTTTTTATAGAATTAAAAATAAGAGGAAAAGAGATATATTATTATTCAGACAAAAAAGAATGTGATTTTGTTGTCAAAGAGGGAAGGAATATAACCAAAGTCATTCAAGTTTGTTATGAACTTACAAGAGATAATAAAGAAAGAGAAATTGAAGGATTAACAGAAGCAATGAATAAGTTCAAACTGAAAGAAGGGTTGATTTTAACTTATGATCAAGAAGAAGAGATAAAAATAAAAGGAAATAGTAGAATAATTATTAAGCCGGTCTGGAAATGGCTGTTGGAGAAAAATGAATAACTTTAATTATAAAACTTCAAAAAAGATATTAACAAGCAGAAGCTGTTTAGGGAATAGAAAAACCTTTTATATTCAGTTTATCTTGTTTTTTTATGGTATCTGAGAAAATGAGTAAATGGAATATTGAAATTGGCGATTATGTTGAAATTATTTTAGGAAAAAAGGAATTTAGAGGAACTTTGTTGCAGTCTCCTGATGATGAAAAAGGTGTTTTTTTAATTAAACTTGATTCTGGATATAATATTGGAGTTTCTAAAAAAGATGTGATTGATTTAAGACTTTTAAAAAAAACAGAAAAAGCAGAAAAATCTGATAAAGGAAAAGATTCAAATGAAAAAGAAGAGGGCAAAGTTGAGAAAAATAATCAGAAACCAAATATTGCTATGATTATTACAGGAGGAACAATTTCTTCAAGTTTAGATTCTAAAACAGGAGGTGTTAAATGGCTTACTTCACCTGAGAAGTTATTTCAGTTTTATCCTAATATGTTTAAGCATATTAATTTGTATAAATTAGAAGTTCCATTTATGAAAGCATCTGAAAGTATGGATTATAAAGACTGGCAAAAAATTGCTAAAGTTGCAGTTGAATTGTTAAATGATGATAATATTAAAGGATTAATAATTACTCATGGAACTGATTTTTTGCATTATACTTCATCTGCATTAAGTTTTTTCTTGAAAGATTTGAATAAACCTGTTGTTTTAACTTATTCTCAGAGAAGTAGCGATAGGGCTTCAAGTGACGCTTCTTTAAATTTGGAATGTGCAGCTTTGGCTGCAGTTTCAGATATTGCTGAAGTGATGTTAGTTGGACATGCTTCTACAAATGATGATTTTTGCTATGCAATGCCTGGAGCTAAAGTAAGAAAATTTCATGCTTCAAGAAGAGATGCATTTAAAGTTGTAAATGGAAAACCTTTTGCTAAAGTATTTACAGATAGAATTGAGATTCTTTCAGATTTTAATATGAGGAGAAAGGGAAAAGTTAAATTAGATAATAAATTTGAAGAAAAAATAGCTATAGTTAGATTTTATCCTGGACAAGATCCAGATATTTTAGATTATTATTCAAAAAATAAGTATAAAGGATTAATTTTAGAAGTTTCTGGATTAGGACATCTTCCTGTTGGAGAAGCAAGGCAAAGCTGGATTAAAAAATTAAATGAAGTTCAAAGAAAAGGAATGATTATTTGTGCTACTGCTCAAACAATTTATGGAAGATTAAATCCTTTAGTTTATAGCAATGGAAGAGAATTACTTAAAACAGGAATTATATTTTTAGAAGATATGTTAGCTGAAACAGCATTTGTTAAATTAGGATGGGTATTAGCTAAAACAAAGAAAAGAGAAGAAGTCAAGAAATTAATGCTTACTAATTTTGCTCATGAATTGAATGATAGATTGGAGGAGTAAATTTAAAAAGAATATCTCTTTGTGTTAAGTATGAAAAGGGTGAAAGATATTAGCTCTAAAAAGAAGAACTTTTTTAAGGATAATAATTGGAAAGGATTTTTATTGGCTTTTATTTTATTAGTTTTAATAGTTATTTTAATATATGTTTTTTTAATTCAAAAACTTTCAACAGGAAATGTTGTAAGTTCATCTAATATAATCCTTAATTATTCTTTTGATAAAAATGATGTAGAAGATGATTCTGTAAGAGGTAATGATGGAGCATTAATAGGAAATCCTTCTTTTAGTGATAATGGAGTGTATGGAAACTCACTTATATTTGATGGTGTTGATGATTCTCTTGCTACAAATGTCGGAGGATTTAATGCTTTAAATGGAGCATTGTCTTTTTGGATAAAACCTTATGAAGCAACTGCTTTGATGACTTCAACACAAATAGTGTATAATGATGTTGCTCCTTATAGGTTTATGATTTATTTTTCTGGAAATAAACTTTTTTTTAAAAATGACGGATATTCCTGTGATCAATTCCTTGTTCAAACATCAAGTCTCAATTGGAAAGCTAATGAATTTCATCATGTGATGATTCTTTGGAATAATAAAGCAACAAGTTTGTTAGGAACTAATAAAGGGGCAATTTTTGTTGATGGAAAACTTGTTTCAACAGTAATTAAGAATGCATTGTGTGGAAGAGGGCAAAGTTCTATTCAAACTATTGGAGGATATGGTGCTTATAGATTTAAGGGGGAAATTGATGAAGTTAAAATATATAATACTGCTGTTTTTTCTCAAGCTGATATTACTGAACTTTCACGAACACAATGTAATGTATATTATTCAGCATCTGGAGTTTATTACAGGGCAAATAGTTGGGAATATTTATATGCTAATCAATGGGGATATTCAAGTCCTGATAAAAGAATAATTTGTTTAGGAACAAGATGGTATGAGTCAGGACCTAATAAAGAATTTCCTTTTACAACAGGAGTTATTGCTCCTTGTACTCTTTTTGCTAATAGAGTATATACAACAACAGCTGAAGGAATATTGGAGAAAGGAACAACTTTGCCTCAAGTTTGTCAGACAGGAAGTGTAGCATGTTATTCTGATGATAATTGTCCTATAGGACAGCGATGTAATTCTGAAAATACTTGCGAAATTTCTCCATCATCATCTAATTGTAGAAAAGTTGATTTTAATTGTAATGGGGTTGTGAATGAAGGAGATATTGAGGTCATTACAAAACTCCTCACTAAAAGAAATGAGATCGGAAAAACTCCTGTTTATACAGGAGAATGCCCTGCATTCTCCTTATTCCTTTCAAAAAATCCTCAGATTTCATTTAATCTTTTTACTCAAACGAAAGCCCAAATACAAAGTTGTATTGAGACAACTCAGTCATGTTTGAAGATAGACTTTAATTGCAATGGAATATATGAAAAAGAGGATTCTGCAATATTAGTAAACTTCTTTGCAAGTACTGCTGGCAATCCACCATTAATTAGTTCATTTATTGATACAATAACTTGTCCAACATATAAAAAATATCTTCAAGAAATGATGGGAAGAGGAGTAACAAAAATTAGTATGAATGAGATAGTATCTTTTTATTCACTCACTGATTTATGTTTGGACAGAACATGTTTTTCTGAGTCTTTTAAAGAATCACAATGTATTGCTATTGTTGAAGCAGGAACAGGAACGAAATGTGTGAATAACAAATGTATCTTGAAAGTCTGGGATGTTACTTTAGGTAGCATAGCTGTCCCTTCAAATGGAGGAGATACTTTTTCAGTTCCTCTAAAAAATGA
>Ga0209343_10005571_pt1 | contig 15208 bp, 15 predicted proteins | sample RifCSPlowO2_02_FD_184026 | JGI IMG/M metagenome (GOLD analysis project Ga0209343, IMG submission 184026) | Groundwater microbial communities from Rifle, Colorado - Rifle CSP2_plank lowO2_0.2 (SPAdes) (version 2) | ecosystem: Environmental > Aquatic > Deep subsurface > Groundwater | place... | reverse complement strand
CGGGGTCATGCAGGCCATCACCGAGTCGTCGAAGAAAGTACACGACATCACCGGCGTGATCGACAGCATTGCGTTCCAGACCAACATCCTGGCTTTGAATGCCGCTGTCGAGGCGGCACGTGCCGGAGAGCAGGGCAGGGGCTTCGCCGTGGTGGCTGCCGAAGTGCGCGTCCTGGCGCAGCGCAGCGCCACAGCAGCGGCCGAAATCAATAGCCTCATCATGGCGTCCAGCGAACGTGTGGAGGCGGGTGGTGCGCTGGTCATCAACACGGGCGCTGCGATTCAACAAGTGGTGACCGATGTTCAAAAGCTGTTTGGGCTGATCGACGGCATTGCCAGTGCCAGCGATAACCAGAACGACGACATCAAGGCCATTGCCAGCATGCTGGCTGAATTGGACACCGTCACACATCAAAACGCCGCGCTGGTTGAACAAGCCGCCGCGGCTACCTCATCCATGCGCCAGGAGTCGGCTCGACTGGTCACGGCCGTTGGCACCTTCCGGACCACATAGGGATGACCGACCGGTAACACCGGTGCGAGTGGGCCGATCGGCGCCCGAGGTTAGTCCCGCTTGCGGGGATGAAAGATCAGGGGCTTGGCCAGCAATCCGTCTGTCGGGCCAGGCCTGTTGCCCTGCTTGACCTTGGCTGGCGCTCGGTCACAGCCGCTGCAGTTACAACCGGCGGGCGCCCGTGCCGCCTGCCGCAGGTAGCCGGCGAGTGAGCGCGGCAAGGGCCAGCGCAACAAGCCCTGCGCCAAGCCGCGGCGCGCCAGTTGCGGCATCAAAGCCCAGGCCGCATAGACAAAACTGCCAGCGACCAGCAACAAGACCAGCAAGGATTGCAGCCCCATCGCCCTAGCCCCCCAACCACAAAGTGATGCGATAAGTCGCAAACGCCGCCGCATAGGCCAGCACAAACAGATACACCGTCATGAACAAGGGATAACGCCAGGAGTTGGTCTCACGCCGCACCACCGCCAGCGTGGACAGGCACTGCGGCGCAAACACAAACCAGGCCAGCAGCGCGTAGGCGGTGGCCAGGGACCAGCCCTGCGCAATGACAGGCGACAAGGCATCGGCCACCGAGGCGTCGGCCCCCGACAGGGCATACACGGTCCCCAAGGCGCCCACCACCACTTCACGCGCGGCCATGCCGGGGACCAGCGCAATCGAGATCTGCCAATTAAAGCCAATCGGCGCAAAAACCCACTGCAGCGCATGGCCCATCATGCCGGCAAAGCTGTACTGGATGGCCGGGCCCTGGGCTGCATCCCAGCCGGCTGGTGGCGCCGGATAGGTGGACAGAAACCACAGCACCACCATCAGCGCAAAGATGATGCCGCCGACCCGGCGCAAGAAAATGTGGGCGCGCTCCCACAGGCCCTGCGCCAGATTGCGCACGCTGGGCCGGCGGTACGGCGGCAATTCCAGCATCAGCGGCTGGTAGCCGTCTTTCATCCAGACCCGCTTGAAGACCCAGGCCACGCCCATGGCCGAGACGACCCCGGCCACGTACAGGCCAAACAAGGTCAGGCCGCGCAAACTGAGCCCGCCGAGGCGGCGCTCCGGCACAAAAGCGCCAATCAGCAAGGCATAGACCGGCAAGCGGGCCGAGCAGGTCATCAGTGGCGCCACCATGATGGTGGCCAGGCGGTCTTTCCAGTTGGCGATGGTGCGCGTGGCCATGATGCCGGGAATGGCACAGGCAAAGCTGGACAAGAGCGGAATGAAGGCGCGCCCGGACAAGCCCACTTTGCCCATCAGGTTGTCGAGCAAAAAGGCCGCGCGCGGCAGGTAGCCCGAGTCCTCAAGCAGCAGGATGAAGAAGAACAGAATCAGGATCTGCGGCATGAACACCAGCACACCGCCGACGCCGGCCACCACACCGTCCACCAGCAGGCTGCGCAAGGGTCCGCTCGCCATATGCGCCAGAATCCAGTCGCCCACGGCGGCCATCGCGCCCTTGATCGCGTCCATCGGCCAATTGGCCCAGGAAAAAACAGCCTGAAAAATCAGGAACAACACCGCCGCCAGCACCACCAGCCCCCATACCGGGTGCATGACGACGGCATCGAGCCGGTACTGGAACCGCCCCAGGGTCGGAGCAAGCGGTGCCACCAAGGCCAGGATGCGGCGCACTTCGCGCTGCAAGTCGGTCGAACTGGCGGAGGCCGCGCTGGCGGGCGCGCTGGGCCAGGGCTGCGCCAGGTGTTGTTCCAGTTGGGCCAGCAGTTGGGCGTGGCCGTTGTGCTTGATGGCCACGGTTTCCACCACCGGGAGCCCCAACTCGATCGCCAGACGTGCCAGGTCAATCTTGAGCCCTTGGGCGCGCGCCACATCCGCCATGTTGACGGCCACCAGCAGCGGCCGCCCCAGCCGCTTGAGCTCCAGCACCAGGCGCAAGTTCATGCGCAGGTTGGTGGCATCCACCACGGCCACAATCGCATCGGGCGTATCTTCGCCAGCGCGGCGGCCCTCGATCACCTCCAGCGTCACTTGCTCGTCCGGCGTGGCGGCGCTCAAGCTGTAGGCCCCCGGCAAATCCACCACCGACACCGTTTGGCCGTTGTGCAAATGGACCAGACCGACCTTGCGCTCGACCGTGACCCCCGCGTAATTGGCCACCTTTTGGCGCGCCCCGGTGAGCAGGTTAAAGAGCGCCGTTTTGCCGCAATTGGGGTTGCCCACCAGCGCAATGCAGCGGATCGGGAGTGACGGCTCGACGCCAAGAGATTGGGACATAGGAACCTCAGTTAACGCAGACATCAATCGCCTGCACTTCAATGCATTGGGCTTCAAGCAGGCGCAGGGCAAAGAGCGTCTCGCCGACCTGCACCGCCAGCGGTTCGCGCCCGCCCGGGCCACGGCGCAGCACCTGCACCGGCTCACCGGCGATAAAACCCAGTTCACCCAGACGTCGCAGCGTCGCCGCACCGACGTCGGCGCTGGACGGCAGCACCCGCTGAACGACAGCGTGCGCACCGTTGGGAAGTTGAGACAAGAGCATGGAACAGCCTATGGAAAGTGGGTAAAACGCGTCTGAAAGCAAGCATCTAAATGCGAGTGTATCTCATTTAGATCAAAACAAACAGCCTCTCCCGTGACCACCTGCGGCGAGTTTGACTTAGCGCAAACTCGCGCCGAACAAGTCTCGCCACTCTAACTTCCCACCTCGGGGTCGCCGAGGTCGACGCTATAGTTGCCAGCGGCCTTTCTACCCACCCGAGGTGTTTCTCATGCTGCTGCTCAATCCACGCCATCTGGTTCGCAACTATCCCGATCAACGCTCACGCGAGATCATGGAGAAAACGGTTGCCTTCTTCGAGAAGACCGGCCTGACCAAGCTCAAGGCGGATTTTCATGGCGCGGTCTGGTATGAAGACTTCCTCAACTTCTGCAAGAACGAGGGCATTTTTTCCTCCATGATGACGCCCGCCGAGCACGGCAAGGAAGGTGAACACGCGGTCTGGGACACCTGGCGCGTGTGTGGTTTTGCCGAGATTCTGGGCTTCTATGGACTCCCCTACTGGTACGCCTACCAGGTTTCGGTGCTGGGCATCGGCCCGATCTGGATGAGCAAGAACAAGATGGCGCAGGCGAAGGCGAAACGCCTGCTTGACGAAGGCGAAATATTTGCCTTCGGCCTGTCCGAGAAGGAGCATGGCGCCGACATCTACTCGTCCGACATGATCGTCACCAGGCTGGAAGACGGCAGCTACCTAGCGTCGGGGGGCAAGTACTACATTGGCAACGCCAACCAGGCGCGCATGGTGTCCACCTTCGGCAAGATGGCCGATACCGGGGAATACATTTACTTTGTCGCCGACTCGCAGGATCCCAAGTACGAGCTGGTGAAAAACGTGGTCTACAGCCAGAACTACGTCGCCGAGTTCCGTTTGCATGACTACCCTTTGACTGAAGAAGACATCCTGCACCACGGCGACGATGCCTGGAACGCCGCGCTCAACACCGTCAACGTCGGAAAATACAACCTTGGCTGGGCCTCCATCGGCATTTGCACCCACGCCTTTTATGAGGCTTTCGATCACGCCGCCAACCGGCATCTGTACAAGCTGACGGTGACGGATTTTCCGCATGTGCGCCAGCTCTTTACCGATGCCTACGCGCGCCTGGTGGCGATGAAACTGTTCGCACTGCGCGCGGCTGACTACATGAAGGCAGCCTCCAACGAGGACCGGCGCTACCTGTTGTTCAACCCGATCCAAAAAATGAAAGTCACCACGCAAGGTGAAGAGGTCATCAACCTGCTGTGGGACGTGATTGCCGCCAAGGGCTTCGAGAAAGACATGTATTTTGCGATGGCTGCCGTCGAGATTCGGGGCTTGCCCAAGTTAGAGGGCACGGTGCATGTCAACATGGCGCTCATCATCAAGTTCATGGCCAACTACTTCTTCGCGCCAGCCGAGTATCCAGAAGTACCGCGCCGCGATGAGGGCAGCAACGACAGCTTCCTGTTTGACCAGGGCCCGACCAAGGGCCTGGGCAAGATCAAGTTTCACGACTATCACATCGCCTATGACAGCGTCGATTCCCCTAACCTGAGCGTTTTCAAGGCACAGATTGAGACCTTCAAACAAATGGCGATGCTGGCGCCGCCCACGCCAGCGCAGGCCAAAGACATCGACTTCCTGCTGACCGTGGGCGAGATGTTCACGCTGGTGGTGTATGGCCAGTTGGTTCTGGAGAATGCCAGGATCTATAAGATTGAGCCAGAATTACTCGATCAGATATTCGACTTCATGGTGCGCGACTTCTCCAAGTTCGCGCTGCAGATGTACTCCAAACCCAGCAGCACCGAGGGCCAGATGGCGCAGTGCCTGAAGATGATCAGGAAACCGGTGACTGACGACGTGCGCTACGCCAAGGTCTGGAGCGAGCATGTGAGCAAGATGCAGGGGCAGTACAAGATGCCCGATTGAGGCGTCGCATTGCTACAAAATATATAGCTAGTGACGCCCGTTTGACAGGGGTTGGCGTCTGTTTTTGTTTATAGTGACGGTCCTTTGTCTATTTGGAGCCTTAATGCTTATCTGGAAACGCCCGATCTCGGTGGCTGAACTCACCGCGATCAGCGTCAACACGGCGGTTGACCACCTGGGGATGGAATTTCTGGAGGTGGGCGACGACTTCATCCGGGCGCGCGTGCCGGTGGACCACCGCACCACGCAACCCTACGGTTTGCTGCACGGCGGCGTGAGCGTGGTGCTGGCCGAAACCCTGGGGTCGTGTGGCGCCGCCTACGCCAGCCCAGCCGGTCAGCTCGCCGTCGGGCTGGACATCAACGCCAACCACCTCAAAGGCGTCACCAGCGGCTGGGTCACCGGCACCGCCCGCCCGGTGCACATCGGCCGCACCACCCAGGTCTGGCAGATCGACATGCAAAACGACGCCGGTGAGCTGACCTGCGTGTCGCGCATCACGATGGCGGTGCTGCCTCCGCGTTAAACGTCCGACAGGTCGCCAACCTTCGGCAGAATCAACGCTTGAACACGTGAACCCAAAACCTTTTGACATACAGCGTCTGCTGTCGGCGCTGCCGCTCTTCAGTGATCTGTCCCAGTTGGAGCGAGAACGTATCGCCCAAGGATGCCGCTTGGTGCGCCTGGCCCGCGGCGAGATGTTTTTTCGGGTCGGCCAAGCGTGTGAGGCGTTCCACGTCGTGGTTTCCGGGCAGATCAAGCTTTACGTGTCATCACCTGCCGGCCAGGAGAAGGTGATCGAAATCATCGGCCCGGGCCGAAGCTTTGCGGAGGCCCTGGTGTTTCTCGGGCAGCCCCACATCGTGAATGCGCAGTCACTGACGGACACCTTGCTGGTCAGTGTTGCCAAGGCCGCCGTGCTGGCTGAAGTGGAGCGGGACCCGCGCTTCTCGCTGCACATGCTGGCTGGCATTTCCCGTCGCCTTCACAGCTTGATTCATGACGTCGAGGGCTATGCCTTGCAAAGTGGCATGCAAAGACTGATTGGCTACTTGCTGCGCGATGTGGAGGCGGCAGTTGGCCATGGTAGTGGCAGCGTCAGCGTTCATTTGCCCGCCAGCAAGGCAACAATTGCCTCCCGCCTGTCATTGACTCCCGAATATTTTTCTCGTGTGCTGCACGAGCTCGAAACCCAAGGGCTGATTCAGATCGACAAGCGCGAGATCCGGATTCTGGACGTGCACCGACTCGCCAATTTCGAGTCGCATTGACACGCTTGGCCGCCCCGGGTGAACGCTTCATGGGTCGGCGTCAACTGATCGTGCCCATTCTTAAGTCATATTAAGTTAATACAAACCGGACCGGTTTACAGTTCTTCACATTCATTTAAGGAGAACTTCATGCGTCGAATCGGTCGATTTGCAGCCCCAATGGGATGGGCGATTGCCTGTCTGCTGTCGCTGTCCCTTGCCGTCCCGGCATTCGCGGTTAATCAAACGGCCGCCAAAAAAGTCGGCGCCGATCAGATGATCAAAAAGTCGCCAGCCGATGCGGCGATCGGGAAAAAATGCATCAGTTGCCACGGCGCCGAGGACGATCCAGGCATCTACGGCGAGTGGAAGAAGAGTACCCATGCCGCCAAGAATGTGGACTGTTACGACTGCCACAAGGCCAAGCAAGGCGAGAAAGCCGCCTTCGCGCACCATGGCGCCTCTATTCAGGTGATCGTCACCCCCAACACCTGCGCCAATTGCCATGCCGCCGAAGTGGCGCAGCAGCAGCGTTCGCACCACGCCAAGGCTGGCAATATTCTGGCCTCGCTGGACAATCTGCTGGGCGAGGTGATTGGTGGACCGGCCGCCGTCAATGCCGGCTGTCTGCAATGTCATGGCAGCACCGTGGTCCTCGACGACAAGGGGCGTCCGACGCCGCAAACCTGGCCCAATACCGGCATTGGCCGCATCAATCCGGACGGCTCATTGGGATCTTGTTCGGCCTGCCACGCCCGCCATAGTTTCTCGTCGGCGCAGGCGCGCACCCCCGACACCTGTGGCAAATGTCATTTGGGGCCGGATCATCCGCAACTCGAAATCTATAACGAGTCCAAGCATGGCATTCTCTACCGCGCCAAGATCAAGGAAATGAACCTGGATTCCAAGAAATGGGTGGTGGGCGTTGACTACACAGCAGCGCCGACTTGTGCCACCTGCCACATGAGTGCCACCCGCGAGCAGAAGGTCACGCACGACGTGGGTGAGCGTATTTCCTGGACCCTGCGTCCTGCCGTCTCCACCAAACTCAACATGATTCGCCTAAGCACCGGCGATGAATTCGATCAACCTGAGGGCCAGCCCTTGCCCAAGGTCGGTGACGAAGTCAAAGGCGCCAAGGTGACCCAAGTTCTGACCTGGACGCAGCGCCGGGACAAGATGAAGGATGTCTGCGTCGCCTGCCACAGCGCCAATACGGTGGAAGGCCAATACAAGCAGTTTGATGACCTGGTCGAGCTTTACAACGACAAATATGCCAAGCCGATTGCTGCCGTCATGAAAGAACTCGAAGACAAGGGCTACCTGACGCACCAACCCATGGACGCAAAAATCAAGTGGACCTGGTTCGAGATCTGGCATCACGAAGGCCGCCGCGCCCGTCACGGTGCTGCCATGAACGGGCCGGACTACACCTGGTGGCATGGCATTTACGAAGTCAGTCAACACACCTATTTCAAGTGGATTCCCGAACTGAAAGAGGTGGTTCGCCAGAAAGACGGCAACGAAGATTTCGCCAATGCACTGCTGGACAAGCATTTCAAACCGATTGCCGGCCATGACTGGTTCTTCAACGGCATGGGCAAGGATGCGATTGAAAAAGTGCGCAAGGGCTATGACGAGCGCTATGGCAAAGGCGCCTTGAAATAAGACTGTGACAACGGGTCGCTGAACGGCTCTTCTGCACAAGAGGGGCCGTTTTCTATCTGGCCACAAAGGATGGGGGAACCATGTATTCAACAATTCGGCAGCGTACGCTGCTCGGCTGTGCCGCACTGATCACCGGGTTTGTGATTTGGTCAGCGCAAGGGGCTGCGCCAAATACCCTGATCGCGCTAGGCGATCAACAATGGGCTGCGGGGCAACTTGAACTGGCGCAGAAGACCTTTGAACACGCAGTCAAAGCGGAGCCCCGCTCGGTCGACGCTCATATGAAGCTGGCTGGGTTGCAGCTTTCCCGCCAGGAATTTAAGGCCTGCATCGAGACCTACCAGCGAGCAATCGGGCTCGATGCAAACAATGCCAGAGCCTGGCTGGGCTTGGGATTCGCGTATCTTCACACCGGTCAAAATGACTTATCACTGGCCGCTTTGGACGCGGCCATTCGCATCGATCCCGGCAACCAGGAAAAATTGGCCCCGGTGCTGGCGAAGCTGGGCACGCCTTGACCGTTTGCAACAGTGGCGCGTAGTCGTCCGAAGCCAACTCGGCCTGCTCCGGCCCATGTGATGGCGGCAAATGCCGCTACCGCCAGGCCTGGTCCAGAAAGGAAAGAGTACGACTACCGGCCCAGGTCTTGAATGGCGTCCACGACCAGTCCGGTCCCGATGGCAATCAGCAGGATGTCGGAGGCGACGCGCACATAGCGGTGTCCGGCCGGTACCACGCCCAGTTGGACGACGATGGCTGGCGGCAAGCTGTAGACCACCACATCACGCGGCAAAGGCTGGCCAAGTGCCCACTTTCGGGCCTGCCCCGGCGGCATACAGCCATTGTTCTTCTTGGCCAGGCCCGGCGGGCAGCGACCCACGCGGTATTGCTCGCTGTAGTAATTGCGTATCACCGCGCGCTGGTCATCGCCAAAATGCCCGGCAGCCCGGTCCGGCTTGCCCGGCGATGGGCTGTCCTGGCGTTGCTGCGTCTGGGTCTGCTGGGGCTTGCCAGACTTGCCGGGCTTGTCACCGCCCACCCAGTCCGGTTTGGCGGCCATGGCCCCAGCCGTGACCAGCAGACCCGCGAGCAGGAAGGCCAGGGCACGGCCCGTTCTGATTTCAGTGATTTTCACAATGAACCTTTTGATGAATTAAGGGAACGTGAAGTTGGTCGTGACTGTAGCACCTGAGGCCAAAGTCGGGAGTACCGTCGTCTTGTCCGCAAAGCCCGTCAAGCTGGCGCTGAGTGCGTACTTGCCGGCCGCAGCGAGGTCGGCAGTGAACACCAGTGCGCCCGGTGCCGCCACATAAGGCGCCACCAGTGGCGCGTTAACCACCAGCGGGTAGGTGTAGAGACCCGTGTCGCCGTCGACGAAGCGGCCCGCCACCTCTACCGTCGTGACGGCGCCACCCGTGAGTGTCGACGGCAGCGGCTGCAGCACGCGCACCAGGGTATCCACCGGGGCGGTACCGGTCACGGTCGCGCTAGCGGAAATCGCCGGGTTCAGGGCGGTGCCAGAGGCGTTGACGGCAGTCACGGTGTCCGCAACCACGGCCACGTTGGTGACGACGGCCGTGGTGCGCCCGGGCGCCGTCAAGACCAGGGTGTAGTTGCCAGGGGCGACCGGCTGCAGCATGAATTTGCCGAAGTTGTCGGGTGCCGTGGCCTTGATGACCACGCCGCCCTGCTGCAATGACAGGCTGGTGTTGCCATTGGCCAAAGTCGCTGGGTCCACGAAGCCGGTGACGCCGGAGATGTAGCGCGCAATCACGTTGAGCTGCGGCTTGAGCAGGTATTGCCCCGAGTTGCCAGCGACCACCACCGATTTGCAGGCATCAAAGTCGACCACGAAATTGGCCAGTTGGTTGGCGGCGATATCGATTTTGAACTGCTTGGCCTTGACGCCGGATTGCTGGCCGCTGGGCGTCTTGAGCGCGACCTCGGTCTTGGTCAGGTCGCTGGTGAGGACGACGGAATTGGCCAGTGCCACCGTGGGATTGGTGGAATTTTCGGCCAGAACGAGCCGCATCTGGTTGTAGCTGCCGGTGGGCAGTGTGACCTCACCGAGTTCTGCCAGATCGCCGTTTTGCAGCTTGAGCAAATCCACGCGCAGGGCGGGGTTCAGCACGATCTCGGACCAGCCGTTGGGATCGTCAGGATTGGCGCTGTCGCTTTGGTGGACGCGGACTTTCTGGATGGTCACGTTGACGGCGTCATAGCCGCAAGCCGGAGCGTCGGTCAGCGCCAGGCGCAAGGTGCCGGTGCTGTCGGTGCCGGCGCTGCCGCCACCACCACCGCAGGCCGCGAGGCCCGCCACCAAAACACCACCCAGGGCCAGCTTCGAATTTCGGGATAATTTCATGGAATGCCTCTTTAAGAAATAGATGTCAGTTCAGGGAATGGCGCTGACTCTGATTCGGCGCAACACCTGATGCCCATGATGCTGGGCGCCCTGCCTGGCGTCTGTTCGCTGGCGCACCGATTCTATTTATGTGGTCGTGAGGAACCTGCACATGGGCGCCAACCGCCGCGCCAAGCCCGGTGGTCGGGTGTCGCGGTTCTGAGGGACTGAGCCAGCTCGCCACCCATGGGTGCCAGCAGGGCGACTTAGAACCGGACTTCTTCCGCAATGGCATTGGCCATATAAGCCATCTTCCTTTGCATGTCCTGCCCGGTATCGGCAAAGCGCAGCGCGATGGCCCGGAATTCATCCTGAATTTCGATAAAAACATCCACCATGTCGGGGTCGAAATGGCTGGCGCGGCCCTGAAAGATAATGCCCACCGCCTGATCATGGGGCAGACCGGCCCGGTACACGCGCTCCGAGATCAAGGCATCGTAGACATCGGCAATCGCCATGAGGCGCGCCGACAGCGGGATTTTCTCCTCCGACAAACCCTGTGGATAGCCGCTGCCGTCCCATTTTTCGTGATGGGAATAAGCCAGTTCCTTGACCGTCTGAAGCAGGGGCGCCTGGTAGCCCAGGGCCAACTCGGCCTGTTCGATCGCGTCACGCGCCAGCGTGGTGTGGGATTTGATGATCTCGTACTCAGCGGGTGTCAAGGCGCCGGGTTTGAGCAGAATCCGGTCTGGAATGCCAATCGTGCCCATATCGTGCAACAGCGCCGACTGAAACAGAACCCGGCAATAGGACTCGGTCAAGGCCGCAGCAAAGCGCGGATGTTCCTTCAGACGCTGCACCAGTGCCTGGACGTACTGTTGCACCCGCAAAATGTGCTGGCCGGTGTCCGAGCTGCGCGTTCCGGCCAGTGTGACGATAGCGAAAGCCGCCACCGCCATGGCGGCATACATGGGATCAGCGGCGGGCGGCGGGCTGGGGTCGGGTCGGGTCATGGCAGGGTTTACCTTTTCAAACTTGACGGCAAGAGTTCTTTACGGCGCCAGTTTAGGCGACGACCGGCCTGTTGCGGTGAATTCAGCATCGGCCAGCGCGTCTAGGGCTGGCGCGCCTGCAACGGCGTGCGGTACAGCCAGACCGGGCGGCCATCCGGGGCAGACAAGACGGCCTGCGGCACGAGCTCAGACGCCTCGAATTCCAGACTCACCAACCAGGCGCCGGGCTTGAGCTGCGCGCGCGCCTTGGCCACCGCGCGCGCCATGCTTTCCGGGCGCTGAAACAAATAGACCAAGGCATAAGGCGCCCAGTCGGCGCGCCAGATATCGCCCTGTCGCACGCGTGCCCACGGGCAACGCAGGGCACACAAGGCACGCAAGGGCCAGCTCCATTCCAGTCCATGCAGCTGCGCCGCCGGATAGGCTTCGCGCAGCGCCCGCAGGCCGGCACCCAGGCCACAACCGGCATCGAGCACCAGGGCGCCCGCAGGCAGCGGCGCTTGCCCGGCCAGGTCGCGCAGGGCGTGCCTGGGGGTCGGAAACAGCGGCGCGTCGCGCCAGGCATTCAGCGGATAAATCAGCAGCAGCAACACCAGCGGCAGCAGCCAGGCCCAGGCGGGCAGGCTCGCCGACCCCGAGAGCGCCAACGAGACGGGAAAGCCCAGGCCGATGATGGCGCGGCGCCACCAGCTGGCGGCCCAGCCACTGAGCGCCACACCCAGCGCGGCGCCAACGGCCAGCGCCACCCAGGCCGATAGCCCCAGCTGCTGCAGCCCCAAAAATGAGGCCCAGGCCGCGCCCCAAGTCAGCAGGGCCGGCAGCGGCCAACGCAGGTGGACCAGCATGTGAGGACGGTGGACAGTGGGTGGGTAGACCGATGGCGCTCAAAGCACGCGGGTGCGCAGACGTGCTGCGAACCGGATGCTGGCGTTAGCGCGTCGCCGCGCGCCTGAGTTTGTCGATCAAGCCGTTAAGCTCGTCGAGTGAGCCGAACTGGATGCTCAACTCGCCCATTTCCTCCATCCGCCCGGCCCGCTTGACGCGCTTTTTCACCCGCACTTCAACGGCGGCGGTGAGCAGATCGGACAACTCCTCTTCGACCCGCTTCATGTCGCGCGACTTTTCCGGTTTCGGCCTGACCGAGGTCAGCGAGAAATCAGCACTCAACTTTTTGGCCAGGCGCTCGGCCTCGCGCACCGACAGGCTGCGCGCGCTGATCTGGGTCGCCGCCGTGATCTGGGTCGCCCGGTCCAGCACCAGCAACGCCCGCGCGTGGCCCATGTCAAGGTCGCCCGCCATCAGCATGGTTTGCACCGGATCGGCCAGGTTCAGGAGGCGCAGCAGGTTGCTGGCGGCGCTGCGCGAGCGCCCCACCGCCTGCGCCGCCTGCTCATGCGTGTGGCCAAACTCCTTGACCAGCCGCTGCAGACCCTGCGCTTCTTCCAGCGGGTTCAGGTCTTCGCGCTGAATGTTCTCAATCAGCGCCATGGCAGCGGCGTCTTCATTGGCCACGTCACGCACCAGCACCGGCACGCTGTCGAGCCCCGCCAGTTTGGCGGCGCGAAAGCGGCGCTCACCGGCAATGATCTCGTACTTGCCCTGGCTGACGCCGTCCAGGAGTTGGCGCACCAGAATCGGCTGCATGATGCCCTGCGCCTTGATGGATTCGGCCAGTTCGTACAGGGCCCCCTCGTCCATGCGGGTGCGGGGTTGGTACTGTCCCGGCACCAGGTCAATGAGCAGCAAGGTGGTCGGCAAACCGGCATTGCCAGCGCCGGGAACCGAGCCGTCCAGCGCAGCCGACTCAGCCACTTTGGGGCCCAGCAGGGCATCGAGTCCGCGGCCCAGGCCTTTGGGTTTCTTGGTAACCATGGTGTTCTCTTTCCTTCTTAATAGTGGGCGGCGCAGACCGTCAGCCCGGCACTTGACTCGTCTGATTTCACCTGGGACAGACCTTGCGTTCTGCCCTGGACCAACTGCAACAGCGCATGCCCGTGCGGCCAATCGCCCAGACCCGACTCGGCGTTGATCTGCCCGTGCGGACCGCCGTCGATGAACTCAGCCCCCCAGGCATGAGCGAACGCCTGCGCGCGCTCGAAACTGCAACCAGGATCGTCACGGCTGCCAAGCAGCATGCTGCTGAACGGCAGGGGCTGCCAGGGGATCGGTGACCAACTCGCCAGCAGCGCCCGCAAGGCTTCGCGCTCGACATCGGTCGGCGCCACCAGCAGCGCCGCTTTCACCCGGTGGGTGTGGCGCGAGTGCGTGGCCCACGCCGCCACCAGCAGGCAGCCCAGGCCGTGGGCGACCAGCGTCAAACCAGGCGCTGGCGCCGACTTTGACTGCAGCACCGCTTCTTCAAGCTGCATCAGCCAGTCGCCGCGCAGCGGGCGCAACCAGTCGTGCTGTTCCACGCGCCGGTAGCCGTGCGCCGCCTGCCACCGGCTCAGCCAGTGTGCGGGGCCCGCATCCTGCCAGCCGGGGAGCAGCAAAACTTGCGGGGCTGGCAGGTCATGGGTCATCATTTGCTACTATTTAAATAGCTATATACGCAGTAATGACGGGGGCTAGAGGCCAATTCGACATATAAAAGACGGCGATTACAGGGTTTCAATGCGCGCCACCATCTCCTGGGCAAATGCAACGTACGCCTGCGCACCCTTGGCCAAGGGGTCAAACACAACGCCTGGCACACCGTAGCTGGGCGCTTCTGCCAGCCGCACATTGCGGGGAATCACGGTGTTGAACACCTTGTCGGCAAAATGCGCCTTCAGCTGCTCGCTGACTTGCTGCTGCAGCGTGATGCGCGGGTCAAACATGACACGCAACAAGCCGATGATGGCCAGGTCTTTGTTCAGGTTGGCGTGCACCTGCTTGATGGTGTTGACCAGGTCCGTCAAGCCCTCCAACGCGAAGTACTCACACTGCATCGGCACGATCACACCGTGGGCGCAGCACAGGCCGTTAAGCGTCAGCATCGACAAACTGGGCGGGCAATCGATCAGGATGAAATCGTAATCTTTCTCCACCTCGGTCAGAGCTTCTTTCAGTCGCCGCTCGCGTCGCTCCATGGCCACCATCTCGACCTCGGCACCCGTCAGCTCACGGTTGGCACCCAGAATATCGTAACCACAGCCGGCCTCGATCAGGCGGTCGCTTTTGACCCGGGCCTCTGCCACCGAAGCCGCTTCGAGCAAGACGTCATAGATCGTGAGTTCGAGCTGGCGCTTGTCAACGCCGGAGCCCATGGTGGCATTGCCCTGCGGGTCCAGATCCACCATCAACACACGCTGCCCCACCTTGGCCAGACCGGCGGCCAGATTGACCGTCGTGGTGGTCTTGCCGACGCCACCTTTTTGATTGGCAACACAGAAAATTTTAGCCATGGCGTGCGTGCTGAAGTTGGAGTGGGTTGGTGGACATTATTGCAGTGGCACTTGAGGTGTTTCACGTGAAACAGCGGGGCTTCAATCCAGATGGCTTCCGCCGGGACGCCGCAACAAGACGACGATGGCGCCCGTACAGACGCCGCAATCAGCCATGTCAGACATAGGAGCTCTCTGGTTGGAAAGATCCGAGTTTACGTTAGCTTGTTAGCTGAATACTTTTTCCGCCGCCAAAAAAGTTCCTGCGACACGCCCTCAAACCGCCGATTGACGCATCCAGACAATGCACCGATCAGCACCCAGCCCGGGCACCACCAGTTGTTCCACGTGGAACACCTCAACAGTTGCAGGCAGCGCCGCCACCTCTTCCGCGGGATCCTTGGCCTTCATGGCCAGCCAGAGCCCCTGGGGCGCCAGCGCGGCAGAGGACAGCCGGGTGAAATCCGCCAGCGAGGCAAAGGCGCGCGAACAGATGACGTGGTACGGGTCGGTCAAGCTCTCCACCCGCGCATGCAGGCCGTGCAGATTGGCCAGCTTCAAGCTCGCAGCCACCTGCCGAATAAACGCCACTTTTTTGGCCACCGTATCAACACAGTCAACGGT
>Ga0209343_10005569_pt1 | contig 15209 bp, 10 predicted proteins | sample RifCSPlowO2_02_FD_184026 | JGI IMG/M metagenome (GOLD analysis project Ga0209343, IMG submission 184026) | Groundwater microbial communities from Rifle, Colorado - Rifle CSP2_plank lowO2_0.2 (SPAdes) (version 2) | ecosystem: Environmental > Aquatic > Deep subsurface > Groundwater | place... | reverse complement strand
AACCCGTCCTGCATTGATCGAGTTGAAACGATTGCGCAACCGTATGAAAGCATCCATGCGTGAACCAGCTCCAGAACCGATTGAAACCGAGGAGCAGAAAAAAGTCAAAAATGATTTATGGGTGGTGGCTGTCGTTCTGGTGGTATGGGCTTTGATAAGTGGAGGATAAAATAACTATTAGCCATAATGGATTGTACTCGCGGAATCTGTTTGATTTCACTAAAAATCAATCCCGTGCACTGTATAATACATAACTTTATAAATAACGATTTATTGAAATATTGAATTGATTTTTTGCACAAATCATCAAAGCCAGCTGGAGAATTTATATGTCAAAAAAATACGATCATCTCACCCATGAAGAGTTAGTATCTCTTTTAGTCAAACGCGATGCTTCACGCAAATTCGGACTTGTATGGGAACGTGATGAGATCGAGCACGAAAACGCACTGAATAATGACTTCGTGACCGTTGAATTGGATGAATCAAACAGTGTTGGCGACGCACCCTATGAAAATCTCATCATTGAAGGGGATAATTTTGACGCCCTTCGATTTTTAAAAACCATATACAGCGGTGCTGTCAAATGTATCTACATCGATCCCCCGTACAATACCGGCAATAAAGACTTTGTTTACAACGATCATTATATCGATTCAGACGATACCTATCGCCACTCTACGTGGCTGGAGTTTTTATACCGACGTCTCGAATTAGCAAAAGATTTGCTTTCAGAGAGCGGTGTTTTACTGGTTTCGATCAATGATGAAAACCGCGCGGCATTGGAATTACTACTCGATGAAATTCTCCCCGGAAAACGTGCGGGGAGTTTTGTATGGCGTAGCCGTCAGGGAGACAACCGTCCCAAGGGGGCGTATCTCTCAGTCAATCATGAGCATGTTTTAGTTTATGCGATGCCAGAATTTCGTTTTATAGGGGCAGAAAAGACGTTTGATATGTATTCCAATCCCGATAATGATCCACGGGGTGAGTGGAGAACAAGTGATCTAACTGGACCTGCAAGCTCGCTTGAACGTCCCAATACATTTTATCCTATTCACAACTCAAATACAGACATTTGGTATCCATGTAATCCAGATAGAGTCTGGATTTATGCCACTGAAAAAAATCTCAAGGACAATCAAACATTACGTGCAAAAACAATGGAACAATTGATCAAAGAGAGACGTATTATTTTTCCTAAAGAGCCAAAACACATGGTATGGGATTCGATAGAAGCGTTAAAAACAGCGATTGAAAATGGCGAAGTTCCTAAAAGCGGCAGCGGTTCGTCATTGCTTCGTACGGATATGGCAGATTTAGATTTTTATGTCGGTAAAAAAATCGGGTGGGGAATTCCCGCCTATAAGCGCTACCGCTCAGAAATTAATGAAACCGTGCAACCATTATCGAGCTGGATTCGCCCGACATCGGAAAAAAATTACATCGAAGCCCAAGATCATGCGGAAATAGTATCCGGCTATACGGATGAGGGGTCGAAACTATTGCGTCAAATATTTGATGAAAAAGTATTTAATTTTCCTAAACCTTTATCGCTTATGCAACACCTAATCGAGCAGGCTACTACAGGCGATGACATCATTTTAGATTTCTTCGCCGGAACGGGGACAACGGGACACGCAGTGTTGCAACAAAACAAAGAAGATGGTCAAAAAAGACGGTTTATTTTGGTATCGAGTACCGAAGCCAATGTCTCTGAACCGCATAAAAATATTTGTCAAGATGTGACGGCGGAACGAATCAAACGTGTTATCAATGGATATGCTAAAACAGCCGGTACCGGAGGCAATTTCGCCTATATGCGCACAAAACGAATTCCTATGGAAGAAGTGCACGTAGATATCCAACACGATCAAATTTGGTACACACTACAGCTACTTCATTCGAACGCGGTCTCTTCGTATCAACAAAACCAACCTATTCATATTTTGGAGATGGAGGAGAGTCGTTTGATTTATCTCGAATCTCTTTCGGATTCATTGATTAAAGAGTTGATTGAAATGATTTCCAAAGATCATAAAAGCACAGTCATCTATACATGGCAGCCTAAAATGATCGAAGAACATCTCTTTAGTGATCACGTTCATATCGAACAAATTCCAGAGTATATTTTGAAACGATTCGGGGAACAAAAATGATCATTCTCAAGACGTTTCAACAAACAGCAGTCAATAATGCCTACTCAATTTTGCATTCATGTTTGGAAGACATAGGTAATCTACATAAGGGTACTTCTAACCGAGCTGAAAGAGAGTACATCATTCAGCATAAAGGAAACCTATTATTTGAATCCCCTACGGGTACGGGTAAAACTCTGATGATGGGGCATGTGGCTGAAAAGTTATCGATCAATCATAAAATGATATGGATATGGTTGGCACCGTTTGGGGGAGTAATCGAGCAGACCCGAAAAGTGATCAAACAAGAGTTCAAAGCGCTCTATGTCAGTGATGTCAAAACAGAACGCTCTGTCGCTAATCTCCGAAGCGGAAATGTCTATGTGACTACCTGGTCGAGTGTTGCGATGACCAATGCAGACAGTCGCAAATCTCGTCAAGATACGGAGACTATGCCCTCATTGGATGTTTTATTTGATGCCGCGAGAGCTTCTGGATTTAGTATCGGGGTTATTATTGACGAAGCGCACCACAGTTTTCGGGGACAGACACAAGCGTATCAATTTTATAAAAACGTCATCGCTCCGGAAATTACTATTATGTCGACTGCGACGCCAAGAGATGCCGATATCGATGCATTTGTACGCAGTAATGACATCAAGCATCTCAGCCGTATTACCGTATCGAGACAACAAGGGATTGATGCCGGACTGCTGAAAAAAGGTATTAAAGTAGGGTTGTTTAGAATTAGCCATGAAAATGCCAAGAGTCTCGTTGATTTTGATAAAACCGCATTGTTGGCAGGATTACAAACACATCGTGATCTTCATGAATTACTTCAAAAAGAAGGTGTAACGATTACCCCATTACTGTTGGTTCAGGCAAGATCGAATGAGAATATCGAAGATATTCGACAATGGCTTCAACAAGCGGGCATGGCAGAATCAAAAGTACGGGTTCATACGGCAGATGAACCTGATCCGCATTTGATGAGTATCGCTATCGATGAGGAAGTTGAAGTTCTCATTTTTAAAATGGCGGTTGCAACCGGATTTGATGCTCCAAGAGCATTTACGTTAGTATCCATGAGAACGAGTCGGGATCCCGATTTTGGTATACAGATTATTGGGCGTATTATGCGCGTAGATAGACGATTACAGTCCAAGATTGATATACCAGAAGCACTGCGTTATGGTTATGTATTTTTATCAGATAAAGAGACTCAATCAGGATTAACCGGTGCGGCTCAACGTATCAATTTAATTCGTGATGAATTGTCTCCTGTAACGAAGAATGTAAATGTTATCCCATTGAGCGGCATGGTCACGAAACAAGATTCAAACGGACAAGTACAATTCGTTTTAACTGAGAGCATTGTTGAGCAAAGTGAGACAGCTTCTAATACAGTTGAAGAAACCTCTAATGCCTCGATGCAGAGATTCGGATTATTTTCTTTTGAGGAAGAACGACCGGCTGATAATACTACTAAATCATCAGCACAAGGACAAACCTATGCAAGAAATGCAGCCGCAACCTATACCTATCCTCTAAATACTGCTTTAAATGGAGTTCCCAAACGGCTGAAACGTGCACAAACAAAATTGGATATGTCCGATCTCCTTGAAGACATTGTTAATTTGTTTGATATAAACGATGAAGTTATCAATATTACTCAGCAATCAGCTGTGAATATCGTTCGTGAGAATATCGAAATTTTTACGAACAGACGCGGTCCAGATGAATCTGTTCAAGCCGCATTATTGCAAAAAGAGATATATCAAAGAGGGCAAGCATCATTATTTGCTGCTAATAAAGATGGTACATTAAGTATTAAAAGCTTGCAGCTAAAGCTCGAAGAAAAACTCAAACAAGAGTTTACTCGACGAGGATGGATGCATATGACGGATAAGGATAAAGTGCGCGAAGCCCTTTATAAAATCCTTGTACTTAAATCCAATCAACTCCATAAAGCCATAAAAGAAGCGACATTCCGTCACATCGAAAGTGTTGACGCTGAGCCGTTGCCAGAATTTGTCGAAAGTATGGATGAATTAGATTACTCTCGCTACAACATTTATAGCATTTATCCAGATGACTTAAATACTTGGGAGCTTGCATTTGCAAAATGGCTTGACGCCGATGATCAAGACGTGGTGCGATGGTGGCATAGAAACCCTCCGAGAAAAGCATATTCAGTATTGATACCTATTCCTGGGCATGGGAATTTTTACCCCGATTTTGTCGTGGGTGTCAAAGATAGAACACGAGGCAATGGGATTCTTCTAATCGATACTAAAGAGCGCATCAATGATGAAGAGGGTCAAGCCGTAGCTAAAATCGAGACTGAACACATGGATTATAAAAAGGTCATGATAGTTTATTGGGAAAATAAAGAGCGATGGATGACAGTAGAATACAACCCTACGCAAAATAAAAATCAGCTTGATAGGATTTTGAATTATTCGTTGATGCAGTCGTATTAAATGGGTAGGTATATTTTTGATATGAGTCATGTAAAGTAGATTATGAAGGATTTACCGACTTTTGATCAATATTCAGTCTATCTAAGTTTTTTTGAATCCGAAATAGCAGAAACAGTCAATAGGTACGGTATGCAAACTACCACTAATGATGTTGCTCTTATTCCAATAAAAGTATCTGATACCCATCTAGCTCTTCTGCCGGGGCCTGAGTTTTCCCCTATTTTATATCGCGGTCAAAATGAATTTCACAATGTATGTAAGCCAACTCTTCACAGACCAATGACTAAAGAAGCAAAACTAATAGCTATACTCAAAAAAATTGAATTTATTGAAACGATTAAAAGCAATCCAGTGGTAAAGATTGTGAATGATATAGAAATCACACCATTTCCAAATAAGAGATACAGCATTAGAATTGATTATGAAGCTCTTGCTCAGCACTATGAGTTTAAAACAAATCATCTCGATCTTACTCGATCTAAAGAAGTTGCGATGTTTTTTGCTAGCACGATTTATGATTCAAATAAGCGATCCTACATGCCTTTTTCAGAAGACCGTGAAGTTGTTTTATATAAATATAACATGCAGCTTGCATTGATGCTTAATAATGGTGCAGTAAACCCAATTGGATTTCAACCATTTCCAAGACCTGACTTACAAAAAGCATTCTCCATAGTATTTGAAGAAAACGTAAATTTTAATGATTTGCCAATTGTTCAATATGAAAAAATAGTTGTATCGAAAGAAGACTCTAAAAAATATTTTGAGATGTTTGAAGGAGGATCAAAATTATTTCCTGAAGATACAATCGATGACTTTGCTTATGAAATTTTGGACAGCAAATCCATCGCTATCGATGTTGTTGAACTGTATTCATCACGATATCAATTGAGTAAAAAATTTATACTTGATAGTATCAAAAAAGAAGGTTGCTCTATAAGACAAAATGTAACTGCTTTTAAGACAATCAAAGATTCTGATTTATTACGTATTAATGAAGATATTGTTGAAAAATTAAATAGAAGACTTCACATACGCGGAGTGGCACTACCCTACAAATCGGCATAATACGGCAAGTGATGGCTGATTATGTGTTTTAATTAGTAATTGAGTATTAAATTAAGACTGTTAAATATTATCAAAGTATAATATATAAAAACTACGGGATTAATTGATGCTCGATACTTCAACTCTTTTAGCTTCCATGTTCTCCAATGCATGGCCATTTTTTCTTATTGCCTTTATCGTTCTTTTTTTGAAAAGCCCGTTTATAAAAGGAAAAATAGGGGAGGGGCTTGTCAATTTTACCAATTCAGCTACGTTAGATGAAGCCATCTACACTCCGGTTAAAAATGTTACTCTGTCTCTAAAAGATGGTTCGACAACCCAGATAGATCATATATTAGTTTCAAAATACGGCATCTTCGTTATCGAAACGAAAAACATGAAAGGGTGGATATTTGGAGGAGAACATCAAAAACAGTGGACGCAGCAAAACTTCAAACAAAAACACCAATTTCAAAATCCACTTCACCAAAACTACCGTCATACTAAAGCACTTGAAGAAGTCCTCGGGCTTCCTTCATTGGCATTTGTTTCGGTAATCGCATTTGTAGGGGAATGTAAGTTTAAAACCCCGATGCCATCAAATGTTTTACGAGGTATCTCATATACAAACTATATCCGATCATTCACTCAAGAAAAACTCGATCCCCTTCAAATACGGCAAGCTCTCAATACATTACAGAATAAACGTTTAGAGCAAAGCTTTCAGACTGACCGAGGTCATGTCTCTAATCTCAAAGAGCGATTCGATAAATCTGTAGATTCGGATAATTGCCCAAAATGTGGAGGACCGATGGTATTACGGCAGAACCGTAACAATGGTAATTCATTTTACGGATGCAGCAACTACCCTAAATGCAGACATACGGTACCGATTGCATGAGTATCGCTGAACTCACCCAAAAACGGCTCAGTCACGTAGAATCATGTAAGTTAAATAGCGATAACTCTCATCGAATCATCGCAAACCTCTATTCAGACAGCACACACTTCCTCTACGAACTTCTGCAAAACGCGCAAGATGCCGAAGCGACATCGGTATCATTCGAACTTCATCCCGATAGATTGGAGACGTCGCATAACGGCAGAGCCTTTAGCTTTTCGGATGTTGAATCGATTACGACGATCGGAAGTTCAACGAAATCGAATGAACCTAACAAGATAGGAAAATTCGGAGCCGGCTTTAAATCGGTATTCTCTATAACCGATACGCCCCATATTTACAGTGGAACCTATAACTTCAAGATCAGTGACTACATCATCCCCGAAACGATCGATCCGCTGGAAAACCAAAGCGATGAACGCACAAGCGTTGTTCTGCCGTTTGATAGAGCAGAGATCGATGCGAAAACACTCTACAATTCTATCGCCAAGCGTCTGCAATCCATCGGTAAAGACGAACTTCTTTTTCTCAGTAACTTATGCCGTATCGATTGGAAAATAGGTGATGAAGCAGGATACGTCGAAAAAGTAACCGAGGGAAAATCTGAAACACGCTCCCTTGTCATACTAGAGACGCATAACAAGACTGAGCGGTTTGAACTCTACCGTCGCAGCTTCACGATTGAAAACAAACTGCTGGAGTGTAAAATCGCATTTGCTTTAAATGCAGACTATCGATACGTCTCTATCGGAACCAATCCTCTCTATGTCTTTTTCCCGACCGTGGTGCCTACCAACTTGCAGTTTCTCGTTCATGCCCCCTATAAGACGACTCCAAACCGTGAAACAATAAACTTCTCCGATTCTCAGAACCAGATCATCACCGACAACATTGTTGAGCTTTATAAGAGCGTTTTGAAGGACATGGCGGAACGGAAAGTATTGGATGTCGAGACCATGGGGCTTGTCCCTCTCTCTTCTCAAACCGGCGAACTTTCTCAAAAATTGTTTGAAGCATCTGTTTTTCTCTTTAAAACACATCCGTTGATTCCAACACGAGAGGGTGGATACGCATTGCCCTCATCACTGTTTTCCTTGAACGGTGAACTCGATCATACCTTTTTCTATGATGCACAAATCCATACCCTATTTGATAAAACAGCATGGATAGATGAAGGCTTCTATAAGCCGATACATCTCGTACTCAAACGTTTTTTGAACAGCTATTTGAATGTCATGGAGTACAAATTAAACGATATCCTTCATAGTATTACTGAAGAATTTTTGGTTCCTCAGAGCAATGAATGGATGGGAACGTTATACGGTGAGTTTGATAAAGCCAAACACTATGTCAATCTTTATCTATTAAATCGACCGTTGGCACGTCTTGAAGATGGAAGCCAAATCCCTTTTAAATCCGAAAGAGGGGATATTCAAGTCTATATCCATCCGGGGATGTCTACTCGCTTTCAGTGCCTACACCCTGATGCCACTGCATCGACGGGCGCTAAAAGCTTTTTGAATTCTATCGGAGTTAAGACTCCCGACGTTATTGATGAGATCAAAGAATTTATCCTTCCAGAACTCATTATTATTCCAGAAGATACTTATTCTATGGAGAGCTATCTTCAAGGTATTTTAACTTTGTCACAGATGTATGATCAGGCAAATTCTGTCGATCAAAATCGACTGATTAATTTAATTAAAGACACGGAATGTATTCTTGTGAGCAATATAGACAAAAAAATGAGTATTCCTTGTGATGTATATATACCTACGGAGCAGTTAACGCAGTGGTTTACAAATAATACAAAAGTACCAGTGATGGATAAGATGCTCTGGAAATATTTAAATACAACTAAATTAGGTTTGTCGTTACCATTTAGAACGCGCCCAGAAGTTCGGACTATTCCACTTCACATAGATTCGGCCCATAAAGAGCGTCTACGTCATACAGCTTTGGTAGTTGATAGGGGAGGGGATGACTTTAGTTGGGAAGGGCTTGAACATCTATTATCGACACCAATTGATAAAGAACTCAGCCTAATCATTTGGAATTTTTTAATTACTTATTTGGATGAAAAGAGAAATGTCCTACGAGGATACTACCGATGGCAAAGTCCGGCCAATAATCATGAAAAAGATTTTGACTCAAAAATATGTGTTCTGCTCAAACAAACACCATGGCTCTATGATCAGGAGGGTGTTGTACACAAACCTACTGAACTCAAAGCAGAAGAATTATTTGATATATACGGATATGATGCGATAGGTGTTGACGTCAAAGAATTACTCTCACTATTGTCGTTCAAGACGGATGCTATCGAAGATCTCGAAAAGCAGGGTTATAAGATCATCACCCCAGACGAAGCAGAAGCATTTGAAACATTCAAAAAATTGCAGCAGCAAGCGATCGAAGAGGAAGAGCCGGTAATGTGGAACCCCGCATCACCTAATATTGCTGCTTGGGTCAGTGAAACGGACCCGAATATGAAAGCTGATATCGAAACATTTGAGCCAAAACCAAAGAAACCAAAAGATCTTCGCAACCAAACTCCGCAGAGCTTTTTCGATGATTACGAGGAAGAAGAACTTAATATACCCGTCATACCAAAATCGATTCGTAAATCGATAGGGGAGTGGAGCGAAAAATATGTATATTGCTATTTGCAAGATTTTTGTGAGCAGAATGCAGATAAAGGGTATCATGTCCGCTGGCTGAATGATGAAAAGAACATTGGTTGGGGATACGATTTCGTGCTGATGAAAGAGGAGAAGGAACTTCGCTACATCGAAGTTAAAGGACGCGCTTCCAATACCAGTGAAATCGAAATTTCCAAAACCCAATGGGAATTCGCTAAATTCCTCTTCGACAAAGGGGAGGGTGATAAGTATTCGATCTTCATCGTTCAAAATGCCGGTAAATCGTATGCTAAATTGATTCCTATAAACAATCCGGTGAAGATGTGGCTAGATGGGAATTTGAGCATGTTGAAGATTGAACTGAGTTATTAATTTTTAAAGGATATAAAATGGTTAGTGAACTGTATATTAGCGATTTTGATTCCAATGAGTGGAAAGAAATTATTTTACCTTTCTCCAATAAAAATTGTGAAAAATATCTCACCCCTCTTTCTAATGCCATTAAATCGCATGAAGATAATCTATCAATCGTTCGTGCATTTTCAACATTAATGCAAATTTCTTCCTTTCATTTACGTGCTGAGAATACATATGAACCTTACGGAGCGATGATGATTATGGATGGATCACGAACTGCTATACCAGATGATTTGAGTGACGAACAACTCAATGTTTTAAAAGAAAAAATTGATTGTTTTAATATAGATTTAAAGGCTCGTATAGCCGATGTATTATGGATCAGAAATAAAGATCATTCAATGGCTAAAAAAGCTATCCATTGGTTATTTGAATCTGCGAAAAACCAAATTTCACCAGATGATTGGGTGTATGGGTATGAACGACTTGAACGTGCGTTTAGGTTAGCAAAAAGTTTAGGTAAAAGCGCGTATGATGAATTGAAAATGATATATCAATACATGGATGAATTGTTAATTTTAGAAGAATATCAACAAAGACAATATTTATCCATTCGAGTACTTGAACTGTTACAGATCATTAGAGTGGATTTCCCTGAAAAGTATGCAGAAATTGCAAAAAAAATGGCTATTTTAATCCAAGAGACTTGTGAATATATTGGGGCAAATGACTATTGGGAATGTAGTGCGAAGTGGTATGAAATTGCTAAATTGGAAGAACAGGCAAAAGAAGCAAAAATTTTAGCGGCTGAGTGCTATGTTCTTATGGCTAATGCAACTGATAGTGCAATGGTGAAGGCAAACTTTCTTCAACAAGGAATCGAAGCATTTAGACGAATAGGTGGATCGCAATCAAGAACCAAAGAGTTACATACTCTAATGCTTGAAGTACAAACCAAAATTTCTGATGAAATGGGGCGCATCTCAACAGATATTGAATTAACACCATTGATAGAGTATTCAATAAATCGTGTAAAAGGTAAAACTTTACAAGAAGCATTACGGCAATTTTGCCTCTTGACCGCACCACAATCTGTTGAAGAATTAAAAAACAAAGTTGAAGATCTTGTTAAAATAGCACCGTTTCAATTTATAGTTTCAAAGCATATAGTTGATTACGAAGGAAAGGTAGTTGCTGTTTTTCCAAGTATGCTAACTGCTTCTGAGAAGGACCGTAATGATGCATTGCATGCAAATATGGTTGATCAATCACAATTTGAACGAGTAATCGCAGTGAATGGAGAAATTGAACCTGCTCGATCTCAAATATTACTTGAACACAATATAACGTTACATTTCTTATCGGCTATTGTCCAAAACAACTTACTGGTACCATCTGGAAGAGAGTATATTGTTGCAAAGGGTCTTTTGGCCGGATTTTATGGAGAATGGATTGAAGCTACCAATATTTTAGTACTTCAGTTTGAAGAAGCCATTCGATATGTTCTAAAGCAAAATGGTGAAATTGTTTCTGGCTTGGAAAATAATTTACAAGATAATCGCAGTCTGAATACAACATTAGATAATCCGCTAATAGACGAAATATTCGGGGATGATCTTGCATTTGAATTACGAGCATTATTAATAAACCGTTTTGGACCCAATCTACGTAATAAAGTTGCACATGGATTAATGCATACGAATGAATTTTTTTCTCATGACGTAATTTATTTTTGGTGGCTTTATTTGAGATTAATTTGTTTGCCGATGATTATGCACAATGTCAATCAAGATAGTTGACTTAAATTTAGTTAGGGTATGAATGAAGAATAATCGTGATGATTTTAAAAAGCCAACTATTGATATTCTTAGAAAAAGAGTAGCTTATAGATGTTCCAATCCAGATTGTAGGGTTGTTACGGTTGGTCCAACTCAAGAAAAATTTAAAGCGTATAGTATTGGAGTGGCTGCACATATTTGCGCAGCTTCTGCCGGTGGACCACGATTTGATCCATCCATGACTACTGAACAAAGGAAATCAATTGAAAACGCTATTTGGCTTTGTTCGAGCTGTTCGGTTAAAATTGACAAAGATCCTTGTGCATTCCCAGTTGATGTACTGCTTGAATGGAAGCAAAAAGCTGAACAGTTAGCTTCTGAAGAGATGGGCAATAAGTTGCCTGGCAAATTCGATGCAATTAATACATTGACTGCTGCCATGTCTGGAATGTCACATATATTTGTACCGGATATGTTGAAAAATACATCTATTGCAACTGCAAATATCCTACAAAAGGTAGATCCTAGATTTCACGTTAACGTCGAATATGTTAATCAATCTACAAAATATACTTTTCTTGCTAATTCTGATGATCCGATAGATATTCATTTAAATTTTACTCTTGATAAAAATAATAATTCTAGCGATTTTTTTTCTGATATGACAAATTATGGTAAGCCGATCAGTATTCCAGTTGAAGATTTTCATCTTAGTGGATCACCAATTTTTGAGTTTTTACAAGATCAACATACATTTAAACCAGCTACGCTCTCATTTGTGTCTGAAAGTATTAAGTCTATTATGAAAATTTGGCTATCTAAAAGTAGTGAACCTCTTTTTATTCTTGATGATTTTCATGGAGAACTTTTTCAAGGAGATAAAGCTTTTTTATTCGAAGGGACATCCTGTGGAGAATTGGTGAATTTTTCCTTTACAAAAGATAAATTAGAAAAACGTGAAGTATCCTCTTTTACATTAAGTATCAATTTTACTAAATGGCTAGGATTAGATATCTTATCTCTGCCGTATTTCACTAAAATTTATGATTTTATAGAGTGCATTAAAAATCATTGGGCTATGAATGGAGTTTTTGAAGTCAATGGAAATAAAATATTAGAGATTTGTCAGGATCAATTGATAGATAATAATGAATTGCATGAATTGTTTATTCCTCTCAGATATATATTGATAATTAGAAAACTATCTGAATCATTGGGAATAAATTTTATCTTTGAAGAAATACAATATACTCATTATGAATTTGAAATATTGGAGCAATTTTATATGGCTCTGTCTAATATAAGAGTTACTTTAACAAATCGGGACAAAGCTTCTGCTGTAATGGGAATTATTTGTGAAGAAAATATTCATAATATCAAACAATGGTGTAATCGTTTGGATCCCGTACCTATTTCTATGGAACAAAAATTAGTAAGCCCTATAAGAATTTTTGGTAAAAATGTTCAATTACCTGCATTGAAATACAATTTAACAAGTGTTTATCCTAAAATCGAAAAAAATATCAGTGATTTGAAAGTGGGAGATCAAATTAAAGTAGAATTTATTCCCTCAGAAGCTTGTGAGTATTATTTGGAAATTATTAATGAATAATTCATACTGTTGAAGGATCTTTGTCTCTTGGAAAATATACCTCAGTATAGGTATTATTTCTAAATTTAGATAACAGTAATAATGACTTTTAGAATAAGTTTCAAATTTCAACGCAAATAAAACCCTCTTGAATTTCCCCCGATTCACTGCTAAAATTTTCCCAGTCGCGACCGAGATTATTCTCACTATTGGAAAAGAGCCGTGTAAGACAAACGCACTCTTTTCACCTTACAGTCAAAGATCTTGATCAGATGTTTGTTGCTGTCGTATCCTGAAAAAAATGGCCCAATCTTTCATATGGCATGAAAAATCACTTGATTGGTAATGGTGCATTTACTGCACCACTATCTATAATTTTTGGAGAATAATAATGGAATTTCTAAAATGTCTTTTTAAATCAAATAAAGCATGTCTGTCGCATCAAGAGATATATGATCTTATCGATGATCGTATCGCAACCCGAGGCGATGAGATGGAGCAGATTATTTTCGGTGGTCAGGATAGCGTTTGGAACGCTCCGCACTACGCAAAGCTCAAAGGTGAAGTGGGTGAACACCTGCGTGAAGCTGAACTTGACAGCGTTATTGTCCTTATAGAACATCAGCGTCTAAAAACTCTTCAGATCGAAGAGTTGAAGCTCAAACTTGAACTCCTTGAGAAAGGAGAACACTCATGAATTTCGAAAATATGATTGTTATAGTGGTTGAGCTGTGTATGGTGATTTTAGGATCACTCATGCTCTACACCCATACGAAAAACCGATGGCTTCTTGCCCTTTTCGTTTTGCTAAGTGTTGGAACTGCAATTATAGGATGGAGTCTGGGTGAAGCTGCACGTCAGAGTCTCCCGATCATCATGCTCTATACGATCGTAGCGGTGGAGTATTCGATGGTTCAGATGGATCGGCGTATTGATGCGCTGTTAAAAACAGGCGTTAAAGCTACGAAACCTCCATATAAACTGATCCTCTTTATCGCGGTGATGCTGAGTGGTGTTGTGGGAGCGTTAGTGACATCACCCCCTTCGGCGATGCAATCGCATATTGAATTGGTCGTAGCCATAGTACTTATCGCTGTGGCGCTTGTGAGCAGAATCATCCGTATCCTCTTGAGGGGGTATCAAGCAACCCCAAAGAGAACCTATAAAACGGTTCATTATCTGGGGAGGATTCTACCTCCCCGCACTCGTGTTGGCATGGCGCGCTCAAACACTCACCGACTACTTGCAAAGTATTGTCGGTGTAGTGCTGGGAGCACTGCTGTGTTATATCCTCACCCATAGAGATACTCCGTGGGTGAGAAGTCTACTGGAGCGGTTTTAACCGCTCTAGCAATCAAGAGAAAGTTTTAAAAACAATGAAACAAAAAAGGAAAGACGATGTTAAAAGCATTTGTATTACTCGCACTCATCTATCTGTTTGTGCGCATGCTCCTAAATTACAAAGCGTCATTATCTACTATGAAGACGTGGAAGCAGAACAACCACAGCTTTATGCACGATTTCGATCTCTTCACTCCCAACGAGAATTCGTTTGGATCTCACCAAGACTGCCAAGGGATTGAGATTGACCCCGCAACCGGCTTGCCGATGATGGGGTGTGTCGATGTCTGCGGCAACCCTTATGGGTTTGATCTGCACCACTGTGGCAGCAGTCATGGTTTTAACTCTTGCGGAGGATTTAGCCATGATGATTAAAATCAAACGCTTCGCGGGAGTATTGGTCCTAATCGATGTGATCGTGTTTGGTTCCGGTGCCCTCTATGTACTGGTCATGAACACTTACGGAGGATAAGATGAATATTGTCCTCACCCATCATGCCCTCAAGCGTCTAAAAAAACGGTTCGGCATTAAATCCAAACCCACGGCGGTGCGCTACGCCGAAATGATAGTTCGCGGCGGTAAGTCTTTTGAACTGGAGAGCGGATGTGTTCGCTATCTCTATCTGGGGCATAGCTATATTTTTACGAACACAACGAACACTGATGATGAACCGGTCTTGCTGATGCTCACGGCGTGCAATGATCATAAAAGCAGTGAATACTCAGTTTATTATCAGGGGGAGCGAAAAAAACATTCCACCCTAAAACGATCTCGCTTTCAGCGTACGATCGCTTGAGATGAGAATCAATCGACCTTAAAAAAATCGGTGATGTCGCATTCGAGGATATGAGCGATCTGGTAGAGGTGCTTTATGTTGAAGTGCTGTGTATTGAGATAAAGCTCAGCCTGTGAGATAAGACCGGGAGACTT
>Ga0209343_10005566_pt1 | contig 15211 bp, 10 predicted proteins | sample RifCSPlowO2_02_FD_184026 | JGI IMG/M metagenome (GOLD analysis project Ga0209343, IMG submission 184026) | Groundwater microbial communities from Rifle, Colorado - Rifle CSP2_plank lowO2_0.2 (SPAdes) (version 2) | ecosystem: Environmental > Aquatic > Deep subsurface > Groundwater | place... | reverse complement strand
GCCGTTGCTGATAGACTTTGCCCCATGAACGCTCCAGACAAACTGTTCCATACCGCGCAGTCCTTTCTGCTGGCGCCGCACGATCTCGAGACGGCGAAGCTCTCCGGCGTGTTCGGGAGCATGCTCGCTCGGCGGCTGGATTACGCCGACCTGTACTTCCAGTACTCGCGCAGCGAGGGCTGGAGCCTGGAGGAGGGAATCGTCAAATCGGGCAGCTTCAGCATCGACCAGGGCGTGGGTGTGCGCGCCATCAGCGGCGAGAAAACCGCCTTCGCCTACTCCGACGAAATCAGCCTGCCGGCGCTGCGCGACGCAGCCCGGACCACGCGTGCGATTGCACAGAGCGGGGCACAGAGCGGTGGGCAGAGCGGCGCACAGACCGCCGTTCGCATTCGTGGAAAATCGGCGCTGGAACGGCGCGCGGCCGGGCAGGCACTCTATCGGGCCGAAGACCCGCTTGGCTCCCTGCCGGATGCCGCAAAAGTGAAGCTGCTCGAACGGCTGGAGCAGATGTGCCGCGCCATGGATCCACGCGTGGTGCAGGTGATGGCGAACCTCGGCGGCGAGTACGAAGTGGTCATGGTGGCGCGCTCCGACGGCGTGGTCGCAGCCGACGTACGGCCGCTGGTGCGAGTCTCCGTGCAGGTGATCGCCGAGCACAAGGGCCGGCGCGAACAGGGATCGGCGGGCGGGGGCGGGCGCACCGACTATGCCTGGTTCACGGAAGAGCGATTGCGCGAGTACGCGACCAGGGCCGTGTCGCAGGCACTGGTCAACCTGGAGTCGCGGCCGGCGCCGGCGGGAACCATGAGCGTGGTGCTGGGGCCCGGCTGGCCCGGGGTGCTGCTGCACGAGGCCATTGGCCACGGCCTGGAAGGTGACTTCAACCGCAAGGGCAGTTCCGCGTTTTCCGGACGCATCGGCGAGCGCGTGGCCTCGCCAGGGGTGACCGTGGTCGACGATGGCACGCTCCCCTCGCGCCGCGGTTCGCTCAACATCGACGACGAGGGCAATCCGACGCAGTGCACGACCCTGATCGAGAACGGCATCCTGCGCGGCTACATGCAGGACAGCCTGAACGCGCGTCTGACGGGCGTGCCCACCACCGGCAACGGCAGGCGCGAATCCTTTGCGCATGTGGTGCTGCCGCGCATGACCAACACCTACATGCTGGCCGGCGAGCGCACGCCACAGGAGATCATCGGCTCGGTCAAGCGCGGGATCTACGCGGTGAATTTCGGCGGCGGCCAAGTCGACATCACCAATGGCAAATTCGTGTTCGCGGCCACCGAGGCCTACCTGATCGAAAACGGCCGCGTCAGCTATCCGCTGAAAGGCGCGACCCTGATCGGCAACGGGCCCGACTGTCTGACGCGCGTCTCGATGGTCGGCAACGATCTCGCGCTGGATTCGGGTGTGGGCACCTGCGGCAAGGAAGGCCAGAGCGTGCCTGTCGGCGTGGGCCAGCCGACGCTGAGGATTGACGGCCTTACCGTCGGTGGCACGACCGCCTGAGTAGTCTCTTACAAGTCAAGTGTTGACGGATCTGGGGAAGAGTGGGTTTATGGAAGTCTCGCTATTTTGGGAAGTTTCAACTTCGCAACTTCCCAAAATAGCGAGATCATGAAAAGTAAAACCAAGCCAGCCTGTTGGTCCCGGCTATGCCGGTTTAGCACCTGCGATGCGCTCTTACTTATCTGACCAATGAAATATTCCCAATCCCCCATCCTCGTTACCGGCGGCGCCGGATTTATCGGCGCGAATTTCGTGCTCGACTGGATTGCAGGGGCTGGGACACCCGTCGTCAACCTGGACAAGCTCACGTACGCTGGAAACCTCGCCAATCTCGCATCGGTCAGCGGCGACGCACGGCATGTGTTCGTGCAGGGCGATATTGCGGATACCGAAGCCGTGGCACGGCTGCTCGCGACGCATCGTCCGCGTGCCGTGGTCAATTTCGCCGCCGAAAGCCACGTCGATCGCTCCATCCACGGCGCGGATGACTTCATTGAAACGAATCTGGTGGGTACGTTCCGGCTCCTGGAAGCCGCGCGCAGGCACTGGGAGGCATTGCCGGCCGGGGAAAAGGAGGCGTTCCGGTTCCTGCACGTGTCCACCGACGAGGTCTACGGTTCGCTCGGGCCGGCGGACCCGGCGTTCACCGAAGGCCGCGGCTATCAGCCCAACAGTCCCTATTCCGCGTCCAAGGCCGGCTCGGACCACCTGGTGCGCGCATGGCACCATACCTACGGCCTGCCGGTGCTCACCACCAACTGCTCGAACAATTACGGGCCGTTCCAGTTTCCGGAGAAACTCATCCCCCTGGTGATCCTCAACGCCATGCAGGGCAAGCCCCTGCCCGTGTATGGCGACGGGCAGAACGTCCGCGACTGGCTGTTCGTGACCGATCACTGCGCGGCCATCCGCGCCGTTCTGGCGCATGGCGCGCCCGGGGGGGTCTACAACATCGGCGGTGACTGCGAGCGAGCCAACATCGACGTTGTGCGCGCGATCTGCCGTACGCTGGATGATTTTCTCCCGGACTCTGCGCAGCGCCCGCACGAAAAACTCATCACCTTTGTCCGCGACCGGCCCGGACACGACCGGCGTTACGCGATCGATACGTCGAAGATCAGGGGCGAGCTCGGCTGGCAGCCGGCGGTGATGTTTGAGCAAGGGCTGCGACAAACGGTCCGCTGGTACCTGGACCACGAGGAGTGGGTGAGGGGTGTGCAGAGCGGCGACTACAGAAACTGGCTCGCCGCCAACTATGCGCAGAGGCGCATGGCATCATGAAAGGCATCATACTCGCCGGCGGTTCGGGAACCCGGCTCTATCCAGTGACGCAGGCTGTCTCCAAGCAGTTGCTGCCGATCTACGACAAGCCGATGATCTACTATCCGCTCACCACGCTGATGCTGGCGGGGATACGCGAGATCCTGATCATCTCGACGCCGCGGGACACGCCGCGTTTCGAGCAACTGCTGGGCGACGGCAACCGGTGGGGGCTGCGCCTGACCTACGCCGTGCAGCCCGAGCCGGGCGGGCTCGCGCAGGCGTTCATCATCGGGCGCGGCTTCGTGGGCACCGACTGCTCGTGCCTCATCCTGGGCGACAACATCTTTTACGGTCACGACCTCGCCGCGCGCGTGCAGGGAGCGGCAGCGAAGAACGGCGGGGCGACCGTGTTTGCGTACCCGGTGCAGGATCCGGAGCGCTACGGCGTGGTCGAATTCAACGGGAAGGGCCGCGCGATCAGCCTCGAGGAAAAACCCGCGCAACCCAAGTCGCGCTACGCGGTGACCGGCCTTTATTTCTACGACAATCAAGTTCTCGACATCGCGGCATCGCTGAAGCCCTCGGCGCGCGGTGAGCTGGAAATCACCGATGTCAACAGGCGCTACCTGGAAATGGGCCAGCTCGACGTGGTCACGATGGGCCGCGGTTATGCATGGCTGGATACGGGTACGCACGAGTCGCTGCTCGAGGCCGCCCAGTTCATCGAGGTGATCGAGCGCCGCCAAGGCCTCAAGATCGCCTGCCCGGAGGAAATCGCCTATCACATGGGTTACATAAGCGCCGATGAATTGGCGGCGCTCGCCAAGCCGCTCGCGAAGAACGGCTATGGGCAGTACCTGCTGCGATTGCTCTCCGACAGGATCTACACGTGAACGTCATCCGCGCCGCGATCCCGGACGTGCTGATCATCGAGCCCAAGGTGTTCGGCGACGAGCGCGGGTTCTTCTTCGAGAGCTACAACCGGCGCGCACTCGAGGCGCACGGCGTCGCGGGCGAATTCGTTCAGGACAACCATTCGCGCTCCGCGAAGAACGTGCTGCGCGGCCTTCACTATCAGATCAGGCAGCCGCAGGGCAAGCTGGTGCGGGTCATTGCGGGAGAAGTATTCGACGTCGCAGTGGACATCCGCCGCTCATCGCCCACGTTCGGAAAATGGGTGGGGGAAATTCTTTCGGCCGACAACAAGCGCATGCTGTGGATACCGCAAGGCTTTGCGCATGGCTTCCTCACGCTTTCCGAAGTCGCCGAGTTTCTCTACAAGACCACCGATTACTGGACCCCGGAGCACGAGCGCTCGCTGCTCTGGCGCGACCCGGATTTGGCCATCGCCTGGCCCATCAGCGGGGCCCCGACACTGGCGGCGAAAGATGCCAACGCGAGGCGGTTGATCGAGGCCGAGGTTTTCTTATGAGCCAAGTCCGCGCCTCTTGCCATTGAGAAGGCGGGCTAGCACGCTGTTTCAGCCGGAAGCGCCTTGAATGGCGTCGATTTAGATTGGATTGGGTGACGGCAAGCGTTGGTAGGCTGTTGATCCTCCTGAACACCCAAGCTACTCTGCAAAACTGAAAAAACTCGGCGCAGGGGGCGTTCTTTGTAGTACAGTTTTTTTGATTCCAGCCAAACCAGTTTAGTTTCTTGCAGTTTCCATATCTGGTTTCCACCCCACTTCCCAAGATGCAGTGGCGAAACCGGATAGATGATTTTCGCGTCGGCCAGAGCTATCTTTGTACCCCAAATCGTGATCGGAATACAAATGAGCATTCTTGACGAGTATGTCCTGAAAAAGCCCTCGCGCCAAAACATCATCGATATCTTCGGCGACGAGTGGTCGTCTCGATTTCCTGACGACAGCGGTTTGGTGGCCAAGCCTGGCACCGCCGCTCTCTTTGACGATCCGCGCATTCGCTGGGCGGCCGAGCAGTTGGGTGGTTTCGCCGGCGCCAGCATCATCGAGCTGGGGCCGTTGGAGGCGGCTCACACCACAATGATGGAGCGGATGGGCGCCCGTCGCATAATCGCCATCGAGGCGAATACCCGCGCTTTCCTCAAGTGCCTCTGTGTTAAAGAAATCTTCGCTCTAAGCCGCTGCGAGTTCCAGTTAGGCGATTTTGTCGAATTTCTCAGGGAATCTCCACCGGCTTTCGACATCGCCATTGCCAGCGGCGTTCTTTATCACATGATGAATCCATTGGAGTTGCTCGAGTTGCTCAGCCGCACCAGCGACCGCCTATTTCTATGGACGCACTACTATGACGAATCGATTATTCGTAGCAATTCCAACCTGAGCCACAAGTTTGGCGACGTTCTCTCGGTGGACAGCGCCAACGCTACGTTCCAGTGGGTGGAGCAATCCTACAAGACGGCCACTAACTGGGCCGGATTCTGCGGTGGCGGCCAATCCACCAGCCGCTGGCTAACGCGGGAAAGCCTGCTTACCGCTCTGCGGCATTTTGGCTTCGGTAAGGTCGTTACTGGTTTCGAGCAGCCCGATCATCCGAACGGCCCGGCGCTGGCCTTGTGTGCGTGGAAAACACAACCTGATTCGGTAGTGTCCGGTTAAAAACGCACCCGTGTCGGCGAGCGTCGGCGAGCGAGGGCGGGGCGGTAGTACGGCAACTAGGGCCTGGACAAACAACTGTTAATCCGCAGGTCCCAGCTTCGAGCCCGGGTCGGGGAGCTATTGGGGAAGCGTTGTGAATTGGCGTCGTCGGCCTAACCCTGATTGCGCGGCGCATCTGCCAAAGCAAAATTTTCGTCGTTCAAGGAGAGGTTGATGTTGAACGCCGGGTCGTTCAGGAGCCGCTCGCCCCACTTTTGCTGCATGAAGAGTACCTCCGCCTGGAAGCGGGCCGCCTTTTCCGGTGCTAAGTCACTGCCGCGCGTGGCCGATTCATGATGAATCAGCTGCGCGTGTGGGGTCCAGATGTTGCGATACCCGGCCTGCACGATCTTCAGGCAGAAGTCCACATCGTTGAAGGCGATCGTGAGGTTTTTCTCGTCGAGTCCGCCGACCTCATTGAAGATGCTGCGCTTGACCAGCAAGCACGCGGCGGTTACCGCGGATAACGACTGCAGCAGCACGGCACGCCCGAAATAACCCTCTCTCCCGGCGGCGAGCCTCTTGTGCGCATGGCCGGCGACGCCCCCCAAGCCCACGATCGTACCGCCATGCTGAAGGGTTCGGTCGGGATACCACAGACGCGCGCCCACCGCGCCGACGCCTGGCCTCGCCGCCACCGAGACCATTTCCGCAAGCCAATTCGGCTCGATGATTTCAATGTCGTTGTTGAGCAGGAGCACGTACTCTCGTGTACAGCGCGCCACGGCGCGATTGTTGAGGGCTGAGAAGTTGAACGGGCCGTCATCGCGCAACACGATGATTTTTCCGGCTTGCTCGAGCCGCTCCAGGTAATCGAGCAAGGCAGGGTCATCCGATCCGTTGTCAACCACCACGACTTCGAAGTTCGGATAGCGCGTTTTTTCGAACAGGGTGGTGAGGCATAGGTACAGCAACGGGTAGGCGTTGCGAGTCGGAATGATGATCGATACCCCGGGAGCCGGATCAGGCAGGGGAAAAACGACGCGGTAAAAGTTCTTCGCTTCCGAATGAGCTTCGGCGGTGGCGCCCGGCAACGTTCGCGCGAGGTGCTCGTTGATCGCGCGCAGCCCCGCAGTCCGGGCATAGGGCTTTTGGTCCACCGATGCAGCGGTGCTGCCCCGTCGGGCACGCCAGTGGTAAAGCACTTTCGGAATGTGAATCACCTGCGCGGGTCGAAGTCGCTCGATGCAGCGCAACACGACATCGTGGTCCTGCGAGCCTTCCATTCCCACGCGAAAGCCGCCGACTTCCTGCAGCAGCTTTCGGCTGTACGCGCCGAGATGGTTCACCGTATTCTGGCCCAGCAGCAATTCGTAGTTGTAGTCGGGCTTGAAATAGGGGGCAAAGCGCACCCCGCTTTCGCTGATCTTGTCCTCGTCGGAATAGATCACTCCGGCGTCGGGGCAGTTGCGAAAGGTTTTTGCCACCTCGAACAGGGCGTGTGCAGACAGCAGGTCGTCCTGATCCATCAAGGCGACGAATTCGCCGGTGGCGATAGCCAACGCCGAGTTGCTCGCCGCTGCGATGTGGTCGTTTCGAGGACGGTATACGACATGGATGCACGCGTCGCGTTGCGAATATTGCGCAAGCGCCTCACGCACCTTCGGATCGCTCGATGCGTCGTCCGCGATGCAGAGTTCCCAGTGCGGGTAGACCTGCGCCAGGACGGAATCGATCGCCTCGCGCAGAAGAGGGATAGGCGGGTTGTACACCGGCATCACGACGGAGATGACCGGACATGCCGTCCAGCCCGCGATCTCGTTCGCCATCGCCAGGCGGCGCTCCGCGGTGACGGTGTCGTGTCTCTCGATCCACTGCGCGTACGGGTTGCCCAAAACGGCCTCGAGCCAGACTTCGTGGGCGGCGCGCCGCCGAAGCAACCGCTTCTTGAGCTGACGCAGATTCTGCACCAGGCGGCGCGGTACTGCGGTCAGCTTCCAGGCTCGCGAGCCGAGTACCGCTTGAAGATCGCCGGCCACTCTTGCAAGCTGTGCTTCCAGCGATCGCTCACGATGCCGAATTGCGGCCAACTCGGCACGCGTGGTATTCAACTCGGCGCGCGTGGTGTCCAACTGGTGCCTGGCATGAGCGAGATCGGCATCCGACTGCTTGACATGTTCGAACAGGGAAGCCAGCCACGACGACTCATACAACCCACCCCACTTCTGCCATAGCTTGCGGTAAGGCTCATCGCCAAAGGAAATCGAGTGAGCCCCAGACCCCGTTGCGGAGTGGAGATACACAGCTGAAGTACCGGGAACGTGAATAAATGGTCCTATCTTTTGCAGCTGTAGCCAGAAGTCCCAGTCTTCGTACACGTCGAACTGCACATCAAAGTGACAGTGCCCGGATTTGACCGCCGATTGTCGAAACAACGCGGCATGGATCGGAAAGCGTGGCATCTCTATGAGCTGCCAAGGCTCACATGGCGAATCGAATCGGCCCAGACACTCGCCGTTTTCAGACTCCATCCGAACCCCGGTGTAGGCGAGCACCGCATCAGGTGAGTTTTCCAGCGCGACGATGAGTTTCTCCAGATGGCCGGATTCAAACCAGTCGTCATCATCCAGGAACACCAGATACTGTCCTCGAGCTGCTTCAAGACCGCGGTTGGCCGCCACACAACGGTGTAACGGCGCTTCAGTGGCAAGCCAATTGACGGCGCATACAGAAGAGTCAAGCGGGACAAGATTGGGCTTTGCAGCGACGATCACAATCTCGATGTCGGTGCGGTTCTGTTGTTCGACCGATTCGATTGCGCGGCGGAGCGAGGGGCGGCCGACGGTGCGGATGATTACGGAAATCCCGGGCGTCATGGCATTACCTGAAAAAATCAAGAGGCTGTTTCAGCATGATCGAAACAACTCAAAACGTAGACGTAGGGGAGTATGAGGGGATGTGCGCCCTCGTTTTCATTCTGTAAGGGGCCCTAAGCACGGCGCAGCAGCCGCCTCAGCCAGCGCAGCGGCGCAGTCGTTCCCCAGGAACGCGAGGCGCGCATGGCCGCGAGTTCCTGGTGGCATGCGGCCAGTTCGGTTTCGAGCCGCGCCGCCCGCTGCGTTGGGGCCAGGTCTGCTGCCTTGGTCACGAAGAACGCCTCCGCTGCCCTGACGTCGGCCCCGAGGCTGTAGCCACGGTAGCAATTGAGCGCGGCAATGCGTTGGTCGTAGGGCTGTTCCGCGAGCTGGGATCGAAAGCAGCGCATCGCTGCCCGCTTTTGCTCCTCGCAGGCCGTGATGTCGATCAGCGTGTTGGGCAGCAGCGGGGCGCTCACCTCGTAAAAGGCAATGCGCCGCTCGCCGCCCAGCCGCCGCAATGCCTCGGCAGCCGCCAGCGCCAGCGCCTGATGATCGGGGTGCAGTTCGCTCAGCGCCGGCGCGAATACCAGGTCGGCGTGCGCTGCCTGCATCGCGTCCAGCAGCTTGGCGAGCAGCGCTTCGTTGTAGCGCAGCCCCCGGTCCGGCAGGCGCCAGAAAACGGGCGCCGGATAGCCCAGCATCGTGGCGGCGGCTCGCGTCTCTGCCTCGCGTGCAGCGATCAGCGCAGCGGTTTCCCTCTCGCCGGCCAGGCCGCCGAGGGCGCCGTCGGTGGCGACGATCACCGTGATGGCCGCGCCTGCCTTGGCGAGAAGATGCAGCGTGCCGCCGCAGCCGAAGACCTCGTCGTCGGCGTGAGGCGCGAACACCAGCACGCGGCGGGCTGCCGGCAGGGAGCTCGCCGCCGTCGGGATCAACTCGCTTTCCATCGCCCTGTCCATCATGTCAACGGACACTGTCATCGAAAGTTCGGCCCTGCGTCAAGGTCAAGTTTTATTTCATCGGAAATCGGTATCCCCGCCGGTCAGCCACCATCGGCCGATCAGAGTTTCAATCGGCGGTCCTGCCGTCCATGCGTTGGCCGGCACGTTGATTTCCAGGTCGCGTACTGCCGCGCCCGCGCCGAAGCACGGCCCAATGTTGTCGACGACCCATGCGAACAACCGGACCGCGCCCAGGGCGGAGGCAGCGCGGCGCGCCTGAGCCACAAGGCGCGGCACGGCAGCAATCGGTCCAACCACGTCCATCAGTTCGCAGCCGTCCTCGGCGCCGGGGCGCAGCACGAACAACCCCAGCGGCCGGCCGGAAAAGCGGTGGCGGACGACGAAGACCTCGTACTTCTTGTCCGGATGCGCGCTGTAGCGATGCTGCAGCGTCTGGGCGTTTCGCACTCCAACGATCAAGCCGCGCATGTCGCCACGCATCGCCGCCCAACAGGCATCGGCGTCGGCTCGCGCTGCGGCGTCATCGAGATCGAGCGGTCGCAGGGCGAGGATCGGCGAAGGCCAGCCGCGCGCCGCGGGCCATGACAGTTCCAGCATGCGGCCGACCGGCCCGCCGTACAGGCCTAATCGCGCCGGCGCTTTCCATGCGCGCACGTTGGGGAAACCGACACCGAGCAGGTGCGGGTTGCCGTAGCCCAGTTGATTCTCGAGATAAGTGGCTGCGGCCAGGAACAGCGGCCCCCGCCGCGACAGCGTGGCGCGCCCGCTGGGCGCCACCATGACGTCGCAGCTCTGCGCTGCGGACTGCGGCTCGCCGAAAAACAGGATGTCTCGGGCGACACCGCCGTATTGGGCGATCAGCCGTTGGTTCTCCCAGACGCCCCTCGCAGCGCCGCGCCCCTCGCCGTATTTCCACTGCCAATGGGCTTCGCTCATCTCGTGGTGGAAGGTCTCGGCGAACAGGGCGCGCATGTCCCCGCAGTTGGCCTCGTGGACCCGGCCGACGCGCCAGCGCGGACGGGAGATTCGGCGCAGCTTGAGCAGAAAGTAGCCGTAGCGGCCGTCGGCGTATTTTTCACGATAGGCCGCGTTGGCAGCGGACAGGGCAGCGAGCGTTTCCGCTGTCACGCCCAGGTCGCGCTGCAGCGTTTCGGCATGGCGGGGAATGACCCGCAGCAGATAGTCGAGTGTCGGCGCCGCTTCCCGGCTCAGGTCGAGTTGTTCGGCCACGACAAGGCCGAAGCGCCCGGCGAGGGCCACAAAATGTTCGATCAGGTGCAGGTTCTCGCGGCCCGGCCCGCTGCGGCGCAGGGCGAACTCGTCGGCCACAATGATCTCGCCGTGTTCGACCAGCAGTTCATCGGCACGGCTGAACAGATCGAGCGGATCGATGTACTGCGCGCTCTCCTGGAACAGCAGCGCGTCCCAGCCACCCGGGCGGTCGGTGAAGTCCTCCAGGTGGGTGCAGACGGCGGGGAGAGTGTCGCCGTGTCGGGCCCGGGCGAAGGCCACCTGGGCCGGGTCCGGCGTGATGCCGGTGGCGGTGTAACCGGCCGCAACTAGGCGCGCCAGCGTGGTGCCGAAGCCCAGGCCCACTTCAAGCACGCGGCAGGGTGGCGGCAGGTGGCGCCAAAGCAACTCGGTGAAACGGCGCTGGGCCAGCGCGGTGGGCATGTCGGGTGTTTCGTGCAGGCCGTAATGCAGGTCCTGCACCTGCCCTTCCTCGAGTTCGAGGGCACGCGCATAGACGTTGAGCGGGAAGACGACCGCGCGCAACTGCGCCGCAGCACCGTCCCCGACCCCGACCTTCGGGCTGTCGTTCAAGACGTCGCCCGGCAATGCCGAAAGGAAAGCTGGACGCCGGGCCCGTCCCCATCCATGGACCTGGAGCGCTCGCGCAGCGACCACGGGCAGTACAAAATCATCCGGTTCCGGCTCGGTGCCATCTTCGCTCATCCGCACTCAGGCGCGCCATGCGGCAATCCAGCTCTCGGCATTCGGCAGCACTTCGACAAACCCCGACAACGCCAGATCCGCACGCGACCATTGCGAGCGATGATTTTCGTACGGATTGGCTGGAACGTCCTGCGGTTGAAACACCTTCGGCGTGCTCACCAGCGACGCGCGGGACGCGACGCGCCGCAATTCCGCGAGCAGGCGCACGCCTTGTTCCTTGTCAAAGTGCTCCAGGATATCGATGGCCATCGCCAGCTCGTAACGGCGGGTCTCGATCGTCCCGAGCACGCCCAGAGCCTCTCCCAGCATGACGTGATTGTAGGCCCAGTCGTGCACCGGCGTGATGTAGCCGGCGAAGCCCTCGATGCCATCGATGCGTATCTGCCATTCGCTTTTCGGACGCAGGCATCCTCTGTCGCCTTCGATCCGGAACAGGTTCACCCCTTCCAGATTGTTGCGCAAAAGGAATCCGTACTGCCCCATTCCAATTCCAACATCCAGTACGGATTTCGGGGCGAGCGTTTCCGCCCAGCCGACAATGGTTGAAAGCTGCGTGCTCTGACTAAACGGCATTGGAATTGCCGATGTCGGCCGAGACGCGGTGAAAATTCTCCATGGTGGCGGTTTCCCAATGATGGGGAATTGCCACTACTCCGAGTTCGAGGGTGGACTGTGCAACTTCCATCGTAATCGCGTGCCTCGCCTCATCATAGAGATGCACTCCCTTCTCGCAGAGCAGGAAAAAGGAAATGGTGTAATTGCCCTTGAGCAAAGGAAGGCGTGGAAACGTCAACGTCGCCGAGCCGAAGCCGCGGCTATCGCGGGCCAGTTCAACGCCGTCTATCCATGTGCCGCAGCTGGAAATGATGCGGCCATCCGAGCCGTGCAGGGCCACGCCGGCGGTAGGCGCCGGCAGTGCCGGATCGGAGCTGAAGTCAACCCTCAGGACCAAATCAGTCACACTGCTGTCCACTTTCACACTACGCACAGGCGCGCCCTCCACCATTGCCGTGCCGCCGAGCAGGCGTGCATGGCCCAGCGGGACAGAAGCGCGGGGAAGGGGGATGTCTGGCGGCTGCGCTTCAGGCTGAGCCGGCCGATGCAGTTTGTCGAGAAATTCCTGATAGGCAACCACAACCTTGGACGGTTCGCCTTCGGCCTGAACCCGGCCCTGGTGGAGCCACATGGCGCGCGTGCACAGCGACTCGATCTGGAACAGGGAATGCGAGCAGAACAAAATCGTCTTGCCGCTCTCCTTGAGTTGCATGATCCGGTCGAATGACTTGCGCGCAAACTCGCCGTCACCTACCGACAGGGCCTCGTCGATGACCAGAATGTCCGGATCGACGCTGGTCGCCACGGAAAACGCCAGCCGCACGTACATGCCGCTCGAGTAGGTCTTGACCGGCTGCTCGATGAAGTCGCGGATGCCGGAGAAATCCACGATCTGATCGAAGCGCGCCCCGATCTCCGCCGTGGTGAGGCCCAGGATCGACGCGGCCAGGAACACGTTCTCGCGGCCGGAAAACTCCGGGTTGAAACCTGCGCCCAGCTCCAGCAGTGCGGCCACCCGGCCGTGTACGGCTATCGTGCCGCCGGTCGGGGTGAGCGTGCCGCACACCAACTGCAGCAGCGTTGACTTGCCGGCGCCGTTGCGGCCCACCAGGCCCAGAACCTCCCCGCGCGCCACCTCGAAGCTGGCGTCGCGCAACGCCCAGAACTCGCGGTAGTAGCGGCGCCCGAACGCACGTCCCCACAACCCTTGACGCAAGCGGTCGGCAGGCCGGTCGTAGAGTTGATAGCACTTGGACAGCGCTGCGGCGCGAATTGCCCGTGGGGTATCCGGTGGGGTATCAGATGACATCGGCGAATCCATTGCGAGTGACGGTAAACCAGCGTGCACCGAGCCAGGCGACGGCGCTGGCGATGACAAGGTGCAGCAGCAGTTGCGGCCAATCCGGCCACAACCCTTCGAGCGTCACGCGCCGCAACTGCTCCATCACCGGTGTCAGCGGATTGGCCAGCAGCCATGGCTGCCAGCGTTCCGGCAGGCTGCTGACCGGATAGAACACCGGTGACAGGAACATCAGCAGCGTGACCGCGAGCGACGTGATTTGCCCCACATCGCGCACGAACACCCCGAGCGCGGCGAGGAACCAGCCCAGCCCCAGCAGCAGCGGCACGAATGGCATGAGCACCAGCGGCAGCGCCACGATGGAGAGCGGCAGGTCGCCGCGCGAGAGTGCCGTCGCCGCCAGCAGCACCGCCAGATTCAGCGCCAGGTGAAACAGTCCGGCCAGCACCGCGACCCAGGGCAGGATCTCGAGCGGGAATACGACTTTTTTCACCAGATTCGGTTGCTCCAGCACCAGCCGCGGCGCGCGGCTGACCACCTCGGAAAACAGGCCGAAGACGATCAAGCCCGCATACACCTGAAGGGCGAATTCGAAGTCGTCGCTGCCGCCCGCACCCCAGCGCGCCTTGAACACCACCCGGAAGACGAAGGTGTAGACCGCCAGCATCAAAAGCGGCGTCAGGAACGACCAGCCCAGACCGAGCAGGGAGCCGCGGTAGCGAGCCAGCACGTCGCGCCGGGCAAACTGCCAGATCAGCGTGCGCTGGCGCAACGGCAGGAAATAGGCGTGATTCATCGATTCAGGTGGCCTAAACCGGCCTGGCCGGAACCAAACGGGCTACTTTGCCTTCCCAAATCTCGCCATTTTGGGAAGTTGCAATTTCGCAACTTCCCAAAATCGGGAGATCATGGAAGGTAAAGCGAGCCAAGCTGTCTGGTTCCGGCTTGTCCGGCTTAGGTTCATTGCATTCGTGAGAGTGAAGTTGCCATATTTCGCCCGTTATCGTCGCAGGTTCGGCGAAAGTCAGTGCTAATTCGAGTGTCCCCGGCGCAGATGTTCCAAAAATAAACCGCAGCTTTGGCGGCCTGTATCCACAGCGGAGCTTCGGATGGCAATGGCAGGTCAGGTGAAAATTCCCTGTTCGGCAGTTCTCCGCCGCGCATCGGCGCATACGCCATCGGTAACATGTCATAGGCGGGAGCGAGCGCCAGGCCCGGACGGAACGCAAGATTGCCGTCATGCATATCGGTATTTCCGATGAGCTTCCCGAACCACCAAATCAACGCGACCTTGGTTGTGTCTGTTTCGGAGAGCCAGTCTGCCGCCTGAAGCCTGCGCACCGTCTTTGGCCAATGGCCGCCCGCCGCACCAATCAAGGCTGCGTTAAGGCTGCTGAGCGTGCAAACGGGTGAGCGACCGAAATCACCATGGCGGTCGAAGCGCACGACCTCCAGAAATGTTCTCCCTCCATACCGATAAATTGCAGAATCGGCAGACGGCACTTGCAATACCCGAGGCATCGTCAAGGAAGCAAGATGCTCGCAAACCAGCAGGTCAGACCATCGGCGCACCGCAGGGGAGTCATCCGCTCCGGAGAATTTGATGATGACAGCGACTTTTTTCCCATTGAGGAGACGGTTTGCTGTGAACTTGGGAAATTCGCCGCCGGCAGACGAGCCAGCTTCGCCATGCCTCATGGCATCTTCAGCTGACTGAAAGTAGCTTGCTTCAACTGCAGCTTCTGCAAGGAAGCAGTCTTCGCCAGTTCGGCGAGAATCGAGAAAGCGACGATAGGCTACTTCCCCGAGAATCAGGTCACCTGGTTGGTCATATCCCGTCGCCGCCAAGACATGGGCCACATCGTCATCCGGCCAGTCGTCAGGGTTATCCGACACCCCCAGGTCGAGGGCGTGGGCGTGGGCGAAGTTCCGCCCGAGAAATCCTTGGGGACGCATGTCAACCAGGGTGTAGGGCAAACCGTCAAACCAGCCATCAGACATGCCCCTGTCAAGCGGCCAGGGAAAAGTTTCCTGGAATGACAGGAGTGAGCCTTCTGGATAAGTTAACGCTAGTTGCCCAATTTCGTGTCCCTGCCCGTGTTCATCAATGCGGTAGAGCGGAATGGGTGCAGTGTTGCCTCGAAGCGGCCGGCGCAAGGCATACCGCGTACGGCGTGATTCTCCACCGATAATCGCTGCATCCCCGAGTGTTTTCAGCGCGCGCGTCAGGGTGGCTCGGCTA
>Ga0209343_10005565_pt1 | contig 15212 bp, 9 predicted proteins | sample RifCSPlowO2_02_FD_184026 | JGI IMG/M metagenome (GOLD analysis project Ga0209343, IMG submission 184026) | Groundwater microbial communities from Rifle, Colorado - Rifle CSP2_plank lowO2_0.2 (SPAdes) (version 2) | ecosystem: Environmental > Aquatic > Deep subsurface > Groundwater | place: Rifle... | reverse complement strand
ATTCAATGTCGCCACGTCTATCACTCCTAATTTCTCCTGCTTTTAAAACAAGCAGGGTAGTGCCTACGTGGGTCAGTTTTGGATGGAAATTACTGCGCTAAGTGGGTCAGATTTCGACGGAACTCAACAGGCTGGGGACTTCACTTACTCTTCCTCATAGAAATCCGCGCCAAGTCTATCCAGATTTGCACGGAGTGATGCACACGCTGGATATGGCGGTATGACGAATCGCCGAAAACACCCTCCACTCCGCCGCAGGTAGTAAATCACCTCATCGTCTTTCTCAAGTGGTATCAGTGAGTTGTCGGACCTAGAAAGCCGCTCCCTTCTTGCGTCACCATCGCGCATCTTTCATCTCCAGTTCGTTAAAGGTTCAACACAAACAAGCAGCTCTTTAATGGTTGCAGGTTGACGAATGAAATTAATGAAGCAGTTGCAAAGAATGCGATGGCAATGACCCGAAGCTGACCTGATCGCTTGAGCTCGCTGAGATCCTGAGGTCAACGAGATGGGCTACGGTAGATCAGGTTTGTCATATCGCGGCTCCGAGATCGACCGCACATGCTGATAAGCAAACGATGCGATCGGTCAGCGCGCTAAGTTTTTTTCCTTTCAGCGATACACATAAGCATGTTTACACCGAGCACCCACAATTGTGAGTCTCTCGATTCCGTCATTTTGGGTGACTGGGTTTTCATGGGGTGCTCGTCACGCTCAAAGGTCTAACGACAGGCCGGACCTGCCGATTGATGTTCCACGATTTGCGCTTTGTCTCTCCTCCACTTCCACGCAGCTAGTTGCTCTGACCTCATTGAAGGCTGTACACGCCCAGCGTTCGTTTGGTCCGCCCTACCTCTGCGAACACCGGAGCTCTATTCCGTCGTTTGCAAGCATTTTCAGCGCAGAAATCGTGCATGCGGCATGCAGGATTTGCGTTGCATTCTGGTTTTTTTTCAAGCCTCGTTTTCAGTCACCTCCGACACCGGCTCGATTTTTTTCTGGAGTCACTTTTTTCCGTATCCAGAAAACACGCGTTTTCGCGCGTTTTTCGATCGCTTTTCAACGTTTTTATCCGCCGAAAAATAGTTGCTGTTTTTCTTCGTCGAGGTTGTAAATACCTAGCGCACTAAATTCGGTGCGCAACAAAGTGAGTTGAAAAATGAGAAATCAATCGGAACAAATAAGCGCTCGCGACAGGAGTAATTCTGCGCACCATGCAACTGCAAATGTCGCAAGCAACCGCGCGGCAGTGCTGATGGAAGCGACGTTATTGGATATGAAAGAAGTCCTAGCGCTTACGCGCTGGTCGCGTTCCACGCTATACAACCGCATGCGCGACAACCAGTTCCCACATCCGCGGTGTACCGGACCCCGGACCCGTGGCTGGTCGGCATCAGAAGTCTTTTCGTTCTTAAACAGCTGCAAGGTGGCGTAACGCTATTCGGCGATGTGCTGCATGTCTCCGCATCAGCAGTGGTCACTGTAATACAGCAGACACATGCGTAGCAGTACACACACTACACACGCACATATTTATCTATTTAAAGGAATGGGTGAGGCCCATTTCAATCAACAGCAAGCAATCATTTGATATAGGACTAATCATGGACAAACAAAAACACGACACTCAGCCGGCACGGAATGGCCAACAGGATTTCAACACTCTAGTACGCGCGGCAGATCAGTACCAATTGGAGTCAGCGTGCGCTTCTGTCAGTCAAAAACAGCAGTACAAAATTGAGCAGGAGAAAATCGCTGACGCTGTTGCAGACGCCCTGCCAGGAAATGGCCGCACGGCCGAGCGCTTGAGTAATGCAGCGACATATAAAAGAATTGTGTCCGCCGCGGATGCAAAGTTCAAGCCGCTTCACTCATGGCTTGTGGACACTGTGCGCATGCGGATCAAGATGGATCACGACAACCTCTTCCTTTGTCCGAATACCCGCTCAGCAAGGAAGCACATGGGCTTTATCGTTACTAGCAAATTTGGCACCACTGCGACCGTGTTCTCCTCCCGCGAACGCGACTACCTGACGATCGAGCTTAGCGTCTCCAAATTTTTGACTGGACAGAACTTGATCGGAATAGCTGATGTCCGCCGCGCCTGCCTAGACGGCATCAAAGGCGTACTCAAGCGCATGGGCTTGAGGCCAACATCGTCGGAGCTCCGGAGACTCAAAAAGCTGGACTTCGACCTGTATCGCGTCGACTTTGCCGTGCACTGCGATTGCAGAACAAAGGAAAGGGCGGTGGCGCTAATGATGGCACTGCGCGCTCACTTGTGCGCGCGAGCGAAGGATCTGGGCACCTACGGAGGCTATGAGACTTTATATGAAGGGCAGCACTCTCGGTTTCTTACGACCGCCGCCTACCTGAAGGGGGTGGAGCTCTCGGCGCCTGGTCACGAAATGAGTATTGACGTCTTTGGCCGGGACTTCCTTGCTATGCGCGCTGCGTCGATGGTGCGATTCAGTCTCACGCTTCGCTCTCCGGCACTCAGGCATAAGGGCCTGCAGAATGCCGGCGATTGGACGGACGAAATCGCCCGAGAGCTCATGCTGAAACACATCGAGGGTATGACACCACTGCACGGAACCGTGATCGACTTGAAAGGCCTCAGCAATTTGAAGGGCCTCGTCGCAGCGCGTCTGAAGCTCTGGCTTATGGGTGACTTGACCGCGTTCGAACAGAGCGCTGACATGAAAAGAAAGCAGCGTGCGACGATCAAAGCGGTGACAGGCATCGATATCAATAGCCCGTTTTCAGTACAACGCCAGAAGGAGGCAATTGTTAGCGTACAGGCAATTCTTGCTGAGGGTTTCGGTTTCCGTAGCCGGGAGGACAAGTGGGCCTCGCTGCAAGAAGGCCGCAAATTAGTGTGCCCTTAGGTGATTCGGAAGCCGGGCATAACTTTTGCGCTCATGTTGACGAGAGCTATGCGGTCCTGGCTCGATCGATTACTTGACGAAAGCCGGGAGTGCAATCCGGTAATGAGATTCCCAGGAGAGTGCGAATGCTAACGGAGCTCTCCTGGCTTTCTTCAAACTCGCTTTTTTGTAGGCCCGAATCATTGGCTGCAACCTCGCGTGCTGGGTGCGATCCGGCCGGACGCCTCCTCTAGTAGACGTGTTAGAAGTCCTTCTGCGCTGACTTGGCTTTTCTGCTCGTTTGTTCAGCCCGCAGCGCCTCAACCTGCCTAGGCACCCGTGCTCCTGCATCAATCCATTTTTTGTTCCCCATGACCACTTGCCCCAGTGTGCTGCCGTCCATCAGCGTCGTATCGTGAATCTCCACGCTGTTGAATGAATCGCTGTACGCGTAACTCGTTACCGGTAGCTCAAACGCTTGGAACAACCCTGTAGTCGGGTTTGCGCAGGAGCGGCGCAATTTCAAATCGTCAGTGGAGAGGTCATTCACCCGCTTCGCGTTGACCGCGGCGCAACTCGCCCTAGTGGGCGTAACGCCGGTTTCCGGCCGAGTGCTCGTGACTTTTGGTGGTGATTTGTACAGCCCGTCGAAGTACGATCTGGCGCTTGCCATAAAGTCCCGCCCGTTTGCGTGCATTGAGATCAAAGTGATGCGAGGCGGAGTCGCGCGTTGCCACTGCCGGCGATCTGGGCGGTAGTCGAAGGTCGGTTTCGACAATGCCAACTCAAGGTACAGCAACGGCTTTCCGAACGCTGTCCCAGATTCCGCCGCCTCCGTTAAGAAGCACGTCGTCGTAAACGCCCACTGCGGCGTCCAGCAGCGCCATGCGTCGCGAATACTTGCCTTTATCCGGGGCCGATCAGTACCCGTTGGCGGCTCACCAGCGACCCATGCCACATTGTGGCCCGATGCCTGGGACTCATCGAATTTGACTTGAAATTCGGCGCCTACCCGCAGCTGCTTAAATATCAGCGGGGACTGTACATCGGCTGCTGCATGAAGTGCCTTTATCGTAGGCAGGAGGGAGCGGTAATTTTGGGCGTCCTCCTCACTTTTCCCAGCGGCGAGCGCGCTCGCGTACAGCGCAGCTGCTTCGTCAGCCGGCGCCGCAAGTTCGACATCAATTCTTCCTGGTGTATCACTCCCTCGCGATGCCGCACCATGTGCGCTGTTGCCTCCTGGCGGAAATGTGAGAGGCGTGCTGGCTGGCGCTGGATCAGGCTTAGCGGGGGCGCAGGGCATCGGTTTGCTTTTCAATAGCGCGCCCAAGAATGCATTCGCTACTTCACACCCGGCGTCCGTCTGCGCGACCGCCATCAATGGCATCAGCGCCACTGCCGCCGCCAAGAATATGTTCCTCATCAAAAACTCCTTGTTATGTGTTTTCAAGGCTATATGGACTATTTGGATAGTCAACCTGAGTATTTTGATATGTAGTGCAATTGTTGTTATTTTGCGACGCTTTCCGCATGCAAAAATTCAACGATGTGCAGGCGGAACTGGGGCGAAACGTACGGGCGGCGCGGGCGCGCGGGCGGTTGACGCAGGAGGCGTTAGCTGATGCAGCGGGACTGGAGCGGTCTCAGGTCAGTTTGATCGAGCGGGAGGCTGGCAACCCTACGCTCTCAACGCTATGTCAGCTTGCTGGGGCTCTGGGAGTGACTGTGGCGCAACTGTTGACGGAAGAGCGAGTGGCGCGGAGCGGGGGCGGCTAGATTCCGGCTTAGCGGCGGGGTCTCAGGGCGAGCGCCCATCCTTCAAACAGAATGAAGGAACGGTCGGATGCGAGGAGATTGTGAACACAAGTGCCAAAGCGCCCGGAGTTGCGATTCTCGCACCAGTGAAATGATCACTCAACCTTAGCGAACGACCGCCCTACCCTGCGCACTACGCTTCTGGCGTCAGGATTACATAAGTAGCTATTTACGCATGTTAGAAATACGCAAAACTCACTCGTTGACGTGCTTGGGCTGCAAAGGCCTCGATCAGACATCGACGTCTTACAGTTTGAAGTTGTTCGGACTGGCTAAGTATTCTCCCGAACCAGCTAGAACGGGGTACCAGATGCATGGGCCGACCTTGAAGTTCAAGGTCAAGAGTCAGTGGTCATCTACGGGGCAAACCTTGGAGACCGCAATCCAATCTGAACCTGTCCTTCAAGCGCCTGGATCGCCAAGCTGCTCCTGGCCATCAACAGTCATTCGCAGTCGGGTTCCCTGTGGCCGGTTGCGCTGCATTGCGGGCGCTCAGGCAAAACCCGTTATCAGGCTGGGTTGGGTCCGTAGCAGTCACTCGCAAATGTCTGCAATCGGGCAGTAAAAGGGTTTTACCCTTTTGGGACGCTGACAGGCTGGAATGCGGCGGCTCCAGCCAGTAGCTGTCACGCAATCATGCCTCTCTCGGCCGCACTGAAATCATTCGGCGTTCAGCAAAAGCTATGCCTCGATGGCGAGTTTTGAGAGCACCTTAGACGTTGCGAGCGCGCGAGATGCGCGAGGTGGATGGCGACGCGCGGATCGATGTCATAGAAGGGAATTGCCTACCGTCGGCCCAAACTTTGGGGTGAGGTTTCGAATCGCAGACGGTAGACTTCCTAAATCATATATTTTTCTATATGATATATTTTTTTATGCCATTGATTGTCGATCAAGATGACTGCGAGTTTGCTCGAAAAAAACCGGTACAAGGTCATACGCCGCATGGCTCTGTGGGAGGGGCGTCTGAGCCGCGGCCGTCTAATGGACGTCCTGGGCCTCAGCGGCATTCGGGTAAGCCAGCTGCTCAGGGAGATCCGAGAAGACGCCCCACACTGGTTTGAATGGGATAGCAAGAGCAAGTCCTATTACGTCACCGACGACGCTTACAGGGAGACCAATGCTGAGCTCAAGGCTGGGAAGTCTGACCTAAGTCTGGCGGCCTACTTGGCGGAGGCAGATATTCATGCGGATCTCGACCCTGGCGCGGGCCACATCACGGTGGCTCCCTGGAGCTTCTCCCATGTGAACCCACACGTTTTCTCCCGCACCCGCTTGGCCATTGAGCAGGGCACGCGATTGAAGTTGGAATACCGCTCCATGCGCACGCCCGAGCCACACCAGCGAACCGTGGAGCCGCACAGCCTAGTCCAAGCCGGCCGGCGCTGGCACATGCGCGGCTATTGTCTGGAGACAGGTGACTACCGGGACTTCGTGTTGGGACGCATCGCTAAGATCTCCATGATCGAACACAAGGCCGAGACCTCGTCAGCAGAAGACGCCAAATGGTCTGCAGTGGTGAAGGTGCGCATCCAAGCGCATCCCAAGCTGACGCCTGACCAGCAGGACCTTGTTCGAACCGAGTATTTCGATGGGACTGCGGCACGTGTGCATTCCTGCCGCGGCGCCCTGCTGCCCTATCTCGTTCAAGAGTTGAGGCTTGCCCTGGACGTGTCCAAGGAATTGCCGCCGGAGTACCAGATGGCTGTCGAAAACGTCAATGAGGTGCGCAAATGGCTGTTCCCAGCGTAGCTCCCGCTTCGATTGCTCTCTTCCAGCGCATTCCGGATCGGCTCTTCGGTCCGCTGGCATCGCCAAACCGGCACGGATATTGGTCGCTGCTGTGCCATTTACACCGCAGGCGCTTTGGTCCCGACGCGCCGCTACCGCCCAGCTATGGTTTCCTGCAGCGAGAGATCACCCAGGAGATCGAGGACCACCTCAAATACGCCGACGAATGGCAGCCTGAATCCGGCGATCAGCCCGACACGCCCCTGAACATCCGGGCTATCGGCATCTTCAACCGCTTGGTCGAGGCGGGCTGGTTCCGCTTGGAGAAGTACGGCATCGAGAAGACCGTCAACATGGCGCCGGCCGTGGGCCAGGTGCTGACCCAACTGATCAACTTCGCCGAGACGGGCCCGGTGTTCGTTTCCGGCAAGATCCGCGCGATCGATGCCGCCGTGGCCCAGGTGCACAAGGGCGAAGCCAGCGGCGACCTGCTGCGGGAGGCGGCCGAGCAGTGCCGCAACCTGTTGGTCTACATCCGCAACACTGGCACCAATGTGCGCGACCTCATGGCGGCCATAGGCGCGCAGCCGACCACGGCCCAGTATGTTCGCTCCTTTTTTACTTCGTACATCCAAGAAGTTTTTATTGGGGACTACCAGGAACTGCGCACCCGGGAGCACCCCCTGTCCAAGCGCCAGCAGATCCTGGACGCCGTCACAGACATCGACACCCAGCCAGAGCAGCGTAGTCGCTTGCTGGACTGGTATGTGAACCGCCTCTCCAGTGGGGATGACAAAAAAGGCCAGGCCGCATTCCAGCGCGACCTGCAGCGCCTCTATGAACTTGACCGGATCGAGGAATACTTGGAGCGTCTGGACGAAGAGATCCGCGTTGCCAACCGGCGCGCGCTGGCCTTCCTGGAATACAAGCTGCGCGCCATACGCCCCATCGACAACCTGCTCCGGCAGACCATGGACCGGTTGATTGCCCATCCCGACATCGATGTCGCCCCCGTCTTCCCGCCGGATGCCCTGATGGGTGGCGCCCGCCTGGCCCAGCCACGCAAGGAGGTGCCGCGGCTGGCGCCCACGCCTTTGCGCCAGGTGATCATCTCCGATCGCACGCGCGCCATTGGCAACCTGGTGCGCCGCGCCCAGGAGCGCCGGTCCATCACGCCCATGAAGCTGCGCGCCTATGCCGAGAAAGTACTGCAGGACACGGCCGCCGCCGGCAGCGACGCCCTGCCTTGCGGATCCATCGAGGACTTGCGTGCATTCCAGGCCCTGACCAGCGTGGCGATGGCCACCAACTCCCGAATCCCACGGCTGGAAATGGAAGGCCGGGCTTCGGCCCCGGGCATGGAGCTGCGCTACACCAGCGACGAAGCCGCCGAGCACCCGTATTTGAGCGGCAAGGCATTCACACTGAGCTGGCGCAAACGCCAGCCTAAAAACAGGGAGACCAAATGAGCAACCCAGGGGATTGGGAGGATCTAGCCAGCCGGTTGGATGGCATCTATACCGTCGAAGACTTCGAAACCGCCGCCTACCGGCTAGTGGCCGAGCAGGTGATCTACCATTCCGACCGGAGCAGTCGGGTGACCTATGCCATCCTGGACCTCTATGAGCGCGAGTTCGCCAAGGTTCTGGCCCCGCTGGGGGTGTCCCTGTCGATCAACCGGCAGCTGCGCTATGTCACCGCGCTGCCGCAGCACGCCAAGGCCGGTACCGCGACCGTGGCTCAGACGCTGTTTGCCCTGGTGCTGCGCGGCCTGTACGACGAAGGCGTGCGCGCGGGTGGGCTCACAGAAGATGGCGAGATCCTGTGCGACTACATCGAGCTGCAAGAGAAGTTCCACCTGATGACCGGGCGCGACCTGCCAACCCGAGGCGAGCTCGACACACTGCTGCGCTCCGCCAAGCGCTGGGGTATCGCCCGGTGGCTGGAAGACGATGACAGTGGCCATCTCACCCCCCTGCAGGAGCAGTCGGTTGGTGGCGTGGCCATTCGCCCGGCCATCGTCGACGTGCTGGGAGAAACAGCTTTGATACGGCTGGCGCAGTGGGGAGCCGCCAAGGATGAGGCGCATGCAGATGGCACCGCCGGCGAGCCTGTGGCGATGGAAGACAACCAGGGGATGAACGATGAAGCGGCTTGAGAGCGTCAAACTGGTGCAGTTCCTGCTGTACGAGCAGCAGGAATTCCGCTTGGAAGAAATCACCGGTCTGTTCGGCCGCAATGGCAGCGGCAAGAGTTCGGCGCTCGATGCGGTGCAGATCGCCATGATGGGCGCCAACAAAAACCAGATGCACTTCAATGCCCAGGCCGACAACAAATCGCACCAACAAAGCAGAACCTTGCGTTCCTACTGCCTCGGTCAGTATGGCGACACCATCGAACAATGCGCACGGCAACAAGCCACAACCTACATCACACTGGTCTGGCGCGATACCGAGACCAATGAGCCGGTCTCCATGGGCGTGTGCATTGAGGCTTCTCTGAGCAGCGAGGCGGAGAAGGTGCTTGGGCGCTACGTGATCCGCGGCGTTGAGCTGAGCATGTCCGAGCACCTGCAGACGGTGGACGGGGCAACCATGCCCCTGCCCTGGAGCAGTTTCCGCCACCGGTTGCTGGAGCAGTCCAAAGTCACCGGTGAGGAACCGCTGTTCGACGATGGCGCGAGCTACGTCAAGCAGGTGCTGTTCATGCTGCGTGGCAAGGCCGGTCCGGCATCCTACGACGCGTTTGCGCGCGCCTTCCGCTTTGCGCTGCGCATGAGCTTTTCCAAGTCGGTGGATCAGATCGTGCGCCAGGATGTTCTGGAGGACCGGCCCACCAACATCGCCCGGTTCAAGCAGCTGGTGGAGACCTTCAAGCGGATCAACCTCTTGGTCGAGGGGGTCGAGCAAAAAATCAAACAAGGCCTGGAGGTCAGCAAGAACTTTGATGCTGCACTGGCCGAGGCTCGCAAATCCGCCACGTGGACCGGGCTTCAGGCCTCTGCGGCTTACGAACTGAGCAATGCGGCGCACGAGAAGCTGACGGCCGAGAAGTTTGATCAGGAAGTCGTGGTTGAGGAATGCACCCAGGCCAGCACGAAAGCCGATGAAGCGCTGGCGGCCTGGACTCGCGAAATGGGTCAACTGTCCGGCCTGCAGCGCGCCCATGCGGACCATGCCGAGAATGCGGGCGCCCAGCAGGACCTGGCGCAGGCGCAAGAAAAATCCACCCGCCGGGAAGAAGAGTTGAAACGGGAGCTGCGCAACTTCCGGCAGTTGCTCCAAAACGCCAGCTCCAACGACCTGCTGGCCCAGTGGCAGCCGGAACTTGCACTGGCCGCGCAGCAGCTGAGAGACTTCTCGTGGGAGCAGAACCGGGTCGACCAGGACGCGCTGGGGCAAATCATCCAGGACCTTGGAGAAACGCTGAAGGCCGCTGGTACGCACCTGAATGAAGAGCACGACGTCGTCAAGGAGCAGATCCGCCTCGCCACAGAACGGCTCTCGACGATCGGCCTGGGCATGGAGCGCGCCAACACCAACCGCGCACAGGTCAGCGAACCTACGGCCCGGCTGATGCATGAGTTCGCGGAACACGGATTGCACCCCACCCCCGTCTGTGACCTGGTGAAGGTGACCGATCTCAAATGGCAGCCAGCGATCGAAGCCTACTTGGCCAGGAACGTAGAAGCCATCTTGCTGCGGGACTCGGAGGAAGAACAAAAAGCCTTTGGCATCTACCAGGCCTTGCAAGGCAAACGCACCATCTATGGCGTCAAGATCGTGCGCTCGGACAAAGCGCGACCTGGGCAGGGCCAGCCGGCGGCCGACACGGTTGCCAGCCTGATACAAGGCAGCAACCAAGTGGCCGTGGCTTACCTGCGTGGCAAGCTGGGTAACCTCAAGCGCGCCAATACCGCCCAGGAGGCGTTGCGGGGCGAGCGTACCCTGACCCTGGACGGCATGCTGGTGGGGCCCGGCGACTTCGAACGGCTGAGGCTGGTTCCGGAGGCTGACCTGCAGATCGGCGCCGGCGCCAAAGGCCAGGTCGACGGGCTCAGAGCCGAATCCCGTGACTTGAACCGAAAAGTAGCCGACCTTCAAGGACGCCAGGGAGACATTGAGCGGATCCGTCTGGCGGTGCAGAGCTTGTCATCGCCGGAGACCCTGCGCCTTCTGCTTGGCTTTGCGGCCCAGCTGGGCGAGGCGCTCATCGAAAGAGAGCTCGCCCATCAGCGCATCTCGGGTAGCACCAGCGCCGAATATCGGGCTCTGAGCGCCAAGTTAATAGCAGTGCAGGAACGCAAACCGCAGCTGGAAACCGATGCCCGCAATGCCCGTGATGCCGTTGTGCGGGCCCAGACGGTTCTGGACAGATTGACCGCAGAATGCACGGCCAAGCTGCTGGAGCTCGAGGGCAAGCGGATGGTGCACCAAACCTCCCGTGGCCATGCCGACTATGACCCGGGCTATGCGTCCGATCGCTGGGACTCACTGCTGGAGCAATTCGGCGATAACTACCAGGCCATGGCCGACCACTGCGAATCCCAGTCCAAGCGCTGCAACACCGCGATAATGCGCCACCTTGGCCCAGCGCAGACGCTGCTGGGAACCTTTTTGACAGACCACCGGGAAGCCGTTAGCGATGAAGTAACGTCCGACTGGCGCAAATCCAAAGCCTGGATGGAGCAGCAAGTCACCAGGCTGCAGAACACGGAGCTGCCCCAGTACAAGGAGCAGGCTCAGGAGGCCTACCTTGCTTCGCAGAACACCTTCCGACAGGACGTGGCGCTGGCCCTGCACGCCAACCTCAAGTACCAAACCACTACCTTCAAGCGCTTGAATGATGCGCTCAAAGCTTCCCCAGCCTTCACCAATGGGGAGCGCTACCAGTTCCAGGCCAAGGTCCGCCCAGACCTGATGCCGCTGAAGAAGTTCATCGAGAACATCGCCGACTTCGGCGCCGACGGCGGGCTGTTTGGAGAGCCCGGGGAAATCCCTCCCCAGTTCGCGGAGCTGTTGCGCGAGAAAACCACCACGGGCAATGCCGCGGTCAAGAGCCCGCTGGATGACTACCGGGAGTTCTTCGAGTTCGACATCGAAATTGAGACTGATGATCCGGTCACCGGTGTCACGAAAACCATCGGGCACCTGAGCAAACGCATTGGCCCGGGTTCCGGTGGCGAGCACCGCGCGCCGTTGTACGTGATCGCCGGCGCCGCTCTGTCCTCAGCCTACCGCATGGATGAGAACAACCAGGACGGTTTACGGCTCATCCTGCTGGACGAGGCCTTCGACAAGATGGACACACCCAACATCGTGGCCACCATGCGTTACCTCGAAAAACTCGGGTTGCAGGTGCTGCTGGCCAGCCCGGGTGAGAACCTGCCCACGCTGACCGCCTTCCTGCACCGCTACTTCGAGATCATGAAAGACGAAACTCGCCATGCGATCCAGGTGGAAGAACGCCGGGTCAGTGAAGCCATGCGAGAGCAGTTCCGCGAGGACATGTGGGAATACCACCCCGAGCTGCTGGAGGCTGAGCTGCTGGCCGTGCGTCAGGAGCCCATTGCACGCCCTGTAGCGACCCCAGCACCATGAGCGCCAGCGCCATCGCCAAGGACTTGCTGGCCAAGCTGCTGGATGCCGGCAACAAGCACGCCGCCGGCGCCCGTGCGCGCGCACCGGCACTGACAGCCACGCACTTGAAGCCCTACAGTGAATTGCGGAGCTGGCAGCATAAGCAGGAATGCGATGAGACGTTTCTGGCCGCGCGCGACGCCGGTGCCGTCACTTTGCAGCGTGACAAGCTGAATCCGAATGATGGACTGTTTCAGCGCATTGCCCTGGTGGACGTGCAGGCGCTCGCCCGGTTTTTGGGTCGTAGAACCTATGCAGATCAGTTGGCCCAGACCGTTGCCCAGTTGGAGCCACTGCAGGCCGAGTTTCCTGTGATTCAGGAGGTGATTGGGCGCTGGACCAGCATGGCCAAGGTGCGCGGGCTGGGCCCGCAGGACACGCGCGCGTGGGTCGACGCAGCAAAGACCATTCGGGCTTGCGCGACGCGTAGCCAGGACGCGGTTGCCGCCCCGGTGCGTGAATTCAGCGCCCGGCTATTTCTCGACAGCAAGCGGATTGAGGCGCTCACCGCCCAGCTCGACGTCCTGCTGAGTGGCAGCGTTGAGGAAAGCCCCAGGGCCGCGGCCCAGGTGTGGCAAGAGCTGGGCTTGTTTCGGGAAGAGCATCCCGTGCTACTGGCCGGGCAGGTGCACATCGCGCGCGATCGCTCCACCGGGCTGATTGACGCCCCCTACATGGGATTGCCGGCTGCGGCCATTCAGGGGGTGGCCAGCAAGGTCACGGAAGTCATCACCATCGAGAACAAGACGACGTTTCACAGTGAGGCGAAGAGGCGCCAGAACGATGAAGCGCTTTTGGTCTACACGGCAGGAATGCCCTCACCAGCCTGGCGGGCAATGTACGTGCGTCTACTGGAGAGCCTGCCGCCGGCAACCCCCGTTTTACACTGGGGGGACGTCGATGAAGGGGGATTTCGGATTGCATCCACGATAGCGGCCGCTTGCCAGACAGCGGGCTTTAAGCTTCGTCCCTATGCGATGTCACCGGACGATGTGCCCTCTGCGATGCGGGTCAAGGCTTCGGCCCGGACACTTGAGCGAATCCACCACTTCGCTTGCGCAGCTGGCTGGTCCGACCTGGGGCGATCCGTGCTTGAGGCAGGCTTCGTCGCCGAGCAAGAAGCGCTGGATCGAGGTTGAGGCGCCTTTTTAAGTAATGCAGCGTCAAGTCGTTTCAACATGAAGCTGGCTACCGGGCACTGATTTCACCAAACTCTAAGACAGCAACGGATCAGGTCTTACCGTATGAGCAGCTAGGCCGTATGGCAGCTCCTGGTCGGAAGGAGTCGTCCAGTAACGATCGATTCCTGTCAGATGCCTTGGTTGGTTTCCACAAACAAGTACTGGTCATTTCAAGCAAGCTGGTCTGGGATTCCCGTATCAATGGTCTGTGAATTCCGGGATAAGCACCTAAAACGAAAAAAACAATGGCTGGCGGCCTCCAAATCTGCTGCACTGTTTATGGTCCTCGAGTCTCAGGCTGTGACATGTTGCCGCACAACAGGCCTGATGTAGCAGGATACCCCTGCAAAAGTTGTCGTACTCTCATCAAAAGTGGTTGCGGCACCAAAGCTCTCAACAACACGTGCAAGCCTTGTAGGTCACCGGCCGTGTCGTATTTGCTCGGTTGCAAAAGCGGCATAGCGCCTAGCAATGCTGGCGGAATGGGAGCCCTGCCGCTAAGGAGTTGTACGAAGCCCGTCCAAATAGTCCGCCCAACTTTGCATCATTTCAGCCCGATGCTTCAGATACTGAGTGCGGTTGTAGGCTCGACCGTTAGCATCTTTCACCGCATGAGCTAGTTGGGCCTCGATCACCAAAGGGTCGCAGTCCAGCCGCTCGGCCAGCATGGTTCTAGCTGTTGCCCTAAAGCCATGCCACGTTTGCAAATCGGACGTGTAGCCCATCGTAATCAGAGCAGTCCGCACAGAGTTTTCGGATATTGGCCGATCGTGATTGCGCTCACCGGGAAACATAAGCAGCCCATGACCGGTGTACGCGCGAAGTTCACGCAATATTTCGACTGCCTGGCGTGGCAATGGAACGAAATGAGGTGGCCCATTCTCTTTCCCCGCCTTCTCCCGTTTCATCCTGGCTGCCGGTATCTCCCACATCGCTTGGTCCAGGTCCACCTCGGACCACTCCCCTGCTCTTAGCTCACCGGGTCTCTGAAACAGCATAGGCGCCAACTTCAAAGCTGCACGCACTATTGGCCCACCCTTGTAAGCATCGATTGCGCGCAACAATACCCCCAATTGCTTCGGGTCGGTAATCGCCGCGAAGTGGGTGCCTCGATAAGGGGTCAGCGCACCCTTTAAATCTGCCGTTATGTCTTTAGTTACCCTACCTGTGGCAGACGCATAACGCCACACTTGACGCGCCAGCATTAAGCCGCGGTCTGCTGTTTCGACGGCGCCCCGCTCCTCCACTTTTCGTAAAGCAGCAAGCAGCTCTACAGCTTCTATTTCTTGTATGCGACGCTCACCCAGCCATGGAAACAGATCACGCTCGAACTGCCTTAGAGAACGGTCTGCATGTGCAGGGCTCCAATCAGGCGCCTGCTTTGCGTACCACTCCAGTGCTACCGCCTTGAACGTATCGCCTTGGGGGTTTGTGGATTTAAGTTTTTCAACTTTTCTAAGCCGAATTGGGTCAAGGCCAGCTGCTTTCTGCAACCTTACTGCATCGCGCGCACCGCGCGCGGCAGCGAGGCTGACATTCGGGTAGCTACCAAGTGCCATTCGCCCCTCTTTGCCGTCTGCATAGATCTTGCAAAACCAGCGCTTAGACCCGCCAGGGCTAACTTCAAGATACAACCCTCTTGAATCGGCAAACCGGGCGCGCTTCTTGTCCGGCGGACACTCAGCGTTTTTACAGTGCCTGTCAGTCAGCATAGCAACCCTCAACAGAAAACCGGGGAACAGGCGTCAATTATAAAGGAATCCCACAACTTGTTCCCTGATATGTTCCCCGTATTTGCTTTGGATAGTGCTAAATCTCGTTGCACTTAATTGCACAACATTTAAGCACGACCCAATGAAAAAGGCCGCTTACTGAACTTCAGTAAACGGCCTTGGACGTTATGGTGGTGGAGCTGGGGGGATTTGAACCCCCGTCCGCAAGCCTTGTTCGGGCAGATCTACATGTTTAGCGGTCTGATT
>Ga0209343_10005564_pt1 | contig 15213 bp, 15 predicted proteins | sample RifCSPlowO2_02_FD_184026 | JGI IMG/M metagenome (GOLD analysis project Ga0209343, IMG submission 184026) | Groundwater microbial communities from Rifle, Colorado - Rifle CSP2_plank lowO2_0.2 (SPAdes) (version 2) | ecosystem: Environmental > Aquatic > Deep subsurface > Groundwater | place... | reverse complement strand
GTTATTGGATAAAACGGGATAATCCCTCATCGGGAAAAGTTTTTAAGTTAAATCGGGATGTTTGGCACCGTGATAGCTTCTCCGGCCTGTTCGCCGAGAATTGCTGGTCAACAGTGATTTTTATTGTGATTTTTATTGTGATGTTTTATTGTGAATATTTTGTTTTTAACCACCTTACCTCTGGCAGATTGCGATATAGCCCCGCTGGTGAGCTATCATGTCAAGAGGGATGGTGACCACATCCTCGATATCCATATCCAGTTCTTCACGACTACGCCCATCTGTCCTGCAATTTATAAATACTGTTTTTAAATAGGTCTTACATTCCTCACAGCTTATAGCCCTTGTCCCTTGCTCACAATCAGAACCATCTGAAAAGAAGCCAAGTTTCTCGGGTTTATTATTGCCGCAAGAAGGACAGCCGGTAAGATGACATACCCATCTGAACCCGCAGAAACAGCAGGAAAGGTACCGCTGTTGAATCTTACCATCAACAATCGCCATACCCGAAGGTGAATAGCATAGCGGACACCTTCCAACATCCCACGATGATGCGTCTATCTCTATCTTATTCAGAGAATAAATAAAAGAGGGTTTTAATATCCACTTTAACACGATATTTCTATATTTCTCATCTCTATACAGACCCTCCCTTATAAAATCCTCAATCTGTTTCATTGACAAATCTTTAATGTCCGTGGCTTCCTCTCTTTTCCATTTCTCAATTATTCTGATAATCTTTTCTGCTATCCTCACACTATTACTGAAATCTGTATCACCTATCCTGTTTTTATTAAACAGTGGAAATCCATTTGAAATGGTTTCATCCGAAAATAACCCCACCCTCACCCTTACCCTCTCCCTGAGGGAGAGGGAATTTTCATCATCCTTTGTGAGCCGAAGGCTCATGAGGGTTTCATCCGAAATATAAAATAATGGAGAGAGGTCATCCGGCTCAGCCTCATCCCATATCTCAATCAGACCCTTATATAAACCTGTCATCTCATTCATGAATGGATAGCATTGCACCCTCTCATCAATATATCCAACAAAATCCCTAAATCCCCTTATCATAATACCTCTCACACATCTTCCTATTTACAATAAGTTATAAAAAAACTATAGTATCATCACTTAAAGAGAGAAAATGAAAATAATTGACAGATACATCTTCAGGGAGCTTTCCGTTGGTTTCATCCTGAGCATTTCAATCCTTATGTCCGCCTTCCTGACCCAGCAGATGCTGAGATTATCAAGGATATCTGCTGAAACCGGTATTAGCTTTCTGATACTGATTAAATTTGCGCCATTCATTATACCCCTTTTTTTAGTGCTGGCAATACCACTTTCAGTATTGATTTCTTCCACCCTGACCTTCAGCAGGCTTTCTACGGACAGGGAGATTTCTGCAATGAGGTCAGCAGGTATAAGTGTCTACCGTTTATTAACACCTGTAATCCTTTTCTCTATTGTGACATTCCTCTTTACCATATTTTCTTCTATTACTCTTCAACCCATAGCAAACAATTATATTAAACTTAAATCTTATGAGACCCTGAAAAGACAGAATAATCTAGGGCTTGAGGAAGGGGTGTTTAATAATCTGTTTAATCTCCTCGTGTATGTAAAGAAAATAAAGGGATCAAATATCATGGATGGAATCCTCATCTCAGACAGGTCTCTAAAAGAGAACAGGATTATAACAGCAAAAAGCGGTAAGTTCTTAAATGATCCGTCTGCAGAAACACTGTTCTTAGAGCTTGAGGATGGGCATATCCATTTTGAGTCTCAGGATATGACTCAATATCAGATCGCAAAGTTTTCCAGATATTACATGAGAATTAATACTACAGGGTCTATAGAAAAGATAAAAATATTTACAGAGGTATGGGGATTAAGCCTCGAAGAACTAAAAAAATTGATAGAAGAAAAGAGGCTTGAAGGGAATATCAGGGAATTCAGAAAGCTGACATTGGAGCTCCATAAGAAATTCTCTCTGCCGGCAGCAGTGCTTGTTCTCGGAATCCTTGGCGTTCCCATTGGTATTAAGACTAAGTTTTCAAGCCGCTTTTCCGGTTTTATATTGAGCATAATTATTGTCTTTTGTTATTATGTAATTGATGCTGGATTTGAAGTAATAGCAGTTGAAGGGATCATCTCCCCTCTGATGGCAGCATGGGCCCCGATAGCATTGTCCCTATCATTGGTTGTTTATACAACTGTTAAGGTGTCACGGGAAAAATGAAACTAATTAAAAAATATATTACAAAAGAATTTTCTAAAATAGCCCTGCTTATATCAACCAGCCTTATTATTGTATATATGGTTATAGATATCTTTGAAAATCTGGGTGATCTTACAGAGACCCATACTGATTTCATCACGATAATAGAGTATTTCATCCTCCGTATCCCGCAGGGTCTATATTATATCATCCCATTATCTCTTTTATTCACATCCTTTTTAACAATGGCCATATTTACAAAATATAATGAGACCATTGCAATGCGTTCAGGGGGATTGAGCCTGATGAATATCACATCTCCAGTATTAGCAATAACTTTAATAGCCTCTGTCTTTGTCTTTTTCCTGAACGATTCTGTTATTCCATCTGCAAACATGCGGGCAGAAGAAATTGAACGCAGGTCAGAGAACAAACCGAGGGAGATGTTTTTCAAGGGGGATAGCCTCTGGTTAAAATCAGATAATTACAAACTATACAATATAAGGTTTATAGATCCGGAAAAAAAGATACTATGGCGTATAAACATATATTCCTTAGACCCATATTTTCAGATCAGGGAAAGCATATCAGCAAATAAGGCAGTATCAGAGGGAGGGCATTGGTTTTTAGAATCCGGGATAAAAAGGGTTTTTGACAGTAATGAGAAGGCATTTAAGGTTTACCCCTTTGAAAGAATTCCCTTGTCATTTCCCTTTGAGTTAAAGGATGTCAGACATGCCGTTGTCTCGGCATCAGAGACAAGGTTCAGTGTGTTAAAAGAGTACATTGAGAAGGTAAAAAAGGAGGGATATGATGTTAAAAGGCTCTCAGTGGATCTTTATTCAAAGACATCATTCCCTTTTGCCGGTTTTATAATGTCCATTATTGGTATCTCTCTCGCAATGCGTTTGAAAAGATATGGCGGTATAGCCATCGGGATAGGTCTTTGCATCCTTGCAAGCCTTCTGTACTGGGTTGCATTTTCCATGTCCATAAATCTGGGTTATTCTGGTTATATTCCGCCTGTACTTTCAGCATGGCTGGTTAATATAATCTTCACAGGGATCGGTGGTTTTATATTCTTTAATGTTGCAAAAATATAAATTATCAGGAATTATGGCTTACTACACTGTTATTAATTATCAGCCTCTTCCCTGAATGGAGGAGTTCTGTAAAGGAATCTTCTGACACAGGCCTGCTGAAATAATAACCCTGCATCTCATCACAACGATGTTCAATCAGGAAGGCTAACTGGTCACTTTCTTCTACACCCTCTGCAACAGTCCTGAGTTTCAAACTCTGGGCCATAGCCAGGATAGCCTTTACGAGATTAGCATCTTCTGAGTTTTTTGTAATATCCTGAACAAAGGACTTGTCTATCTTGACCTCATCAATAGGAAATCTTTTCAGATAGCTTAAGGACGAATATCCTGTACCAAAATCATCTATAGAAAGGACAATCCCCATCTTTTTTAATGAATGTAATTTCCTTGTGATCTTCTCCTCATCATGCATAAGAATACTTTCAGTAAGTTCCAGCTCAATAAAATGCGGGTCCAGATCTGTTTCTCTTAATATATCCTGTATCACTTCGACCAGATCTTCCTGTGCAAACTGACGTGCAGAAAGATTTACTGCCAATCGCAGAAAGGGAAATCCATTATCATGCCATATTCTATTCTGCCTGCAGGCAGTACGTAATACCCATTCACCTATAGGAACGATAAGACCGGTCTCTTCAGCGAGTGGTATAAATTCCAAAGGCGGGATCAGGCCTTTTTCAGGATGCTGCCATCTCAGCAATGCCTCCATACCAGTTATACGTCCATTAATCAAGTCCACCCTCGGCTGATAATTGAGGATAAACTCATCCCTCTCAATTGCCTTCCTAAGGTCTGTTTCAATAGCAAGCCTGTCTTTGACCTTCTTATTCATATCCTCAGCAAAAAAGTGATAGTTGTTTCTCCCCTGCTCCTTGCTATGGAACATTGCTGTATCCGCCTTCATTAGAATTGATTCAAGAGTATCACCATCAAATGGATAAATGGCTATACCGATACTCGAGGTTATAAAGATATCCTGTCCTGACAGCCTGAAAGGGGTTATAAATAGATTCATCATATTTTTTGCTATAGTAATGATATCGTGTGTGCTGGAGACATCCGTAATGATTATTACAAATTCATCCCCGCTCAAACGTGCCACTGTGTCATAATTCCTGACAGAACTCTGTAACCGCAAGGCTACATCTTTCAAGAGAACGTCACCTGTTGCATGTCCAAGGGTATCATTAATAATCTTAAACTGGTCCAAATCAAGAACTATTACAGAAACGAGGTTATTCTTTCTTTTCTGGTAAGCTATAGCCTGGTTAAAACGATCCTGAAGAAGGTTCTTGTTGGCAAGGCCGGTAAGGGAATCGTGGGTTGCTTGGTGCATTAACTGTTCTTCAAATTGTTTACGCTCGGTTATATCATATAAAAGGATGCACATAACATCCTGATCATTATAGTTAATACGGTTTGTGCTGAGCTCTACATCAATAAGATGGCCATTTTTGTGTTTTAACCGTAGTTCTCTTTTCTCCTTTTGTATACGCTCGATCTCAACATCTATATTATTCCTTTCTTCTGCTGTTATATCATACAATGTCATTTTAGAGGTTTCCGAAGGGTCGTAACCTGTTAATTGGTGAAAGGCCAGATTTCCTTCAATGATCCTTTTGTCTTCATTTGAAACAAGGAGGATCCCTTCAGATGCCTGTTCAACTACGGAACGATATCGCTCTTCTGTCTCCTTACCTCTCCGGCGTAAGAGTACTAACTTATCGAATAAAACAAAGCTTACAGTGGAAAATATAAGACCTGCAAAAATAAACCATAACAGGAAATAAAATATCGTATCCTTGCCTTGCTGATAAATTGTGCGTTTAGTATCAATCTTCAGTATAAGTGCATCTTTTCCATATATATCTTTTACACTTGTATAAGCAGCAATAAAATCATTATCCAATGCATGAATCAAGACAGGGGTAGAATTTGTTAATTTATTTCTCGCAAACGTAAAATCAGGTGGCATATCCTTATTATCAAACCTCTGGAAACTCACAGAAAGTTGAGTCTTTTGAGCCAGTTTCGCAATCTCATCAGAATTAAGATAACGTCCAATAATTAATGATCCATAAATAGGGCCTTCATATTCATTTGTTAAAACAGGTCTCGAGGAAATAAGGAGTAGACCTTCAGGAAGTTGTAAAATCCCGCTTATTATACTTTTAGTGTCCGTATGCTGGAGTAATTTACTTCCAGGGGTAATATGCTTTAGAATGCTTGTTGGCACAACTGTTGGTTTTTCCTCATCAAGGTCATAAACCCTTGAATAAACAATTTTCCCATTATTTGTTACATAGAACAAAATATTCAGATAAAGTTGTGGAAATATGGAATCAGGTATATTACGCTCTATAAATTCTTTATCCCCATCCTGGATAAATCTGTAACTCTCATCCCATCCGGCATAATCTCCATTAATTGTACTCAGATGGGCTAATTCACTTATCAGGGCATATATAACCCTGTCCATGTTCTTTTGCATGTTTTTTTGTTCAATCTCAAGAAAGCTGTCAAGGAGGATAAACTTTGAGCTAACCAATAAAAATATCAGGAGGACACAAAGGGAAGACAGGACTATGAAAAGCGCCTTTACTCGCTGCTTAATACTTATATTTTTCATGAGTTGATTCAGGACACAAAAGATTGTCTCTTATACTATCGAGAAGAACTCAAATAAACTTTATTTTTTAATTAGTTAGCGCTAAGAAATGGACTAAAAAGTATTAACCCTTCACCTTTTTCTTAAACATCTCTAACAAAAAAAGGAGTTCTCTACATTTGAAAATATAAAGGATTACGATATATGTTGCAGCACTTGCGAATATACTCCCGGATAAGAGACCTATCTTTTTTATAATATAACCATCCATGGCCCAGATATCTCCCCTTGTAATAAACCATGCTATCAAACCCATAATAATTGTTGCAGGAACCACGGTCTTCAATGAGTATACTATCTCTCTTAAATTTATCCTGCCCAGTTTTTTCCTGAGTGCCCAGATAAGGAAGGCTAAATTTATCATTGAAGCAACTGATGTTGCCAGAGCAAGTCCCCCATGTTTCAATGGTTTCATAAGAATAACTGAAAGGATGATATTCACCACAACAGCTACAACAGCGGCCTTGACCGGTGTCTTAGTATCCTGCAGAGAATAGAAGACCTGTGCGGTTACCCTTGTACCTGCAAAGGCCCATAGACCAACAGAATAGTATAACAGCGCCTCTGCAGTCCCAATTGTGGCATTAAAATCAAATGCCTTTGACTGGAATAGTACACTTACAATAGGAATCCTCAGCACTATAAAACCGACCATTGCCGGTAAGGTTATGAAAAGTAAAAGCCGTATAGCAAAGGAATATGTATTTCGAACCTCATCATATTCTTTCCTTGCTGTAGATGCAGACAGGGTTGGCAGTATTGCTGATGCCATTGCAACTCCAAATATACCAAGCGGGAAGTGAATCAACCTTATACCGTAGTATAGATATGCTACACTTCCTTCATCGAGTAAGGATGAGAGAACTGTATTAACAAAGATATTTATCTGTGTTACTGAAAGCCCTAATAACATAGGAAACATTAATTTACCAATCTGCATTACTCCTGGATTTGCAGGCTCAAAATTCCATCCCAGTTTCATCTTCCTTTTCCATAATGATGGGACCTGAATAGCGAACTGGGCTATACCACCAAGTATCACACCAATGGCAAGGCCATATATAGGTGCATTAAAATTGGGGGCAATGAGATAGACACCACTTATCATAAATACAGATAACATTACAGAAGAAATTCCAGAGATAAAAAAAGACCCGAGGGTATTTAATATCCCCATTGCAAGTGCGGCAAGGGATATGAACATGAGATAAGGAAACATTATCCTGGTAAGGTGGACGGTTAAATCAAATTTCCCTCCTGTAGAGTGAAACCCGGGGGCTATAACGGATACAACGAACGGGGCTCCAATTATACCTGCAACAATAATTATTCCAAGTATAATAATGAGTATAGTAAAGGTGGCCTTTGCGAGCTTGAGTGCATCCCTTTCTCCTGAGTCATGGAGTTCTCTGCTAAAAACAGGTATGAATGCAGCAGACATGGACCCCTCTGCAAAGAGCTCTCTTAAAAGGGCGGGTATGCGATAGGAAACGAAAAAGGCATCTGCAATCATCCCGGCCCCGAAGGCCCTTGCAACCACCATATCCCGTATAAATCCGAATATACGGCTAATTAATGTGGTGCTGCCAAAAATAGCTGCTGCCTTTGCAACCTTCTCCTGATTAGTCATAAAATTAAGGTAATATGCTTGACAGGTTAATATATTTCATGTTAATAGTAATGTCCATAATTAATTTTAGAAGGAGAGAATAAATTGGCTACACACAAATCAGCGATTAAGCGGGTAAGGCAATCAGAGAAAAGAAGACAGAGAAACAAGGCTGTAATGTCAACTATGAAGACCATGATAAAAAAGGCTCATGGCCTGATGGAAGGGAAAGACCTGCAGGAAGTCAGTTCATATCTGATAAAGGCTAAATCATATATAGATAAGGTCGCTAATAAAGGTATTATCCATAAGAAAAAGGCAAGCAGGCTTATCTCACGTATTACCATAAAGGCGCAAAAACTCGCAAAATAGACCATCGCTATTATCTGTCCTTGCTTATATGCATAGAGAAAATAAGATCTTCCAGCACAAGCTCAGGTCTTAAAGCCCCTCCTTTTAACCTGCTGTCAAAAACAACAAGTTTCTCAAAGAGATTATACAATTCCTCTTTTGGAAACCTTTTGACGCGTTGAGAAAAATCTTTTACTTTAAAGGCCGGCACCCCTGCAGACTTAGCAGCATCTTCAAAAGACTTCCCCGCGTCTAACAGTGTCCTTGCCTTTAAAAGCATCCTTATATCTTTTACAATAAAATAAAATACCCTGACAGGCGGTTCACCCTCATCAACAGCCTTTTTTAAGAAACGGATTGCATCCTTGTATCGTCTTTCAATCAGGGCATTCACAACCTCAAAGACTGAAACACTCCTGATATTGCTTGAAACCAGAGTCACATCGTTAATCGATATATCCTTTCTGTCTGCGCAATAAAGGAGAAGTTTTTCTATGTCATTTCTCAATGTCAGCATATCATATCCTGCATAATCAGTAAGTATACTCAGGGCATCATTATCAATAGTCTTCCCTGCATGATTAACCTGTTGTTTAATCCAGTTATTAAGCTGCGGCTTGTAGAATGGGTTGCAGAGTATTACAATCCCATTCTTTTCAATTGACTTAAAGAATTTCTCCCTTTTGTCCAGTTTTATCGCAGTTAAAATAAGGCAAGTGCCTGAAGAAGAGTTTTCCGTATAAGAAGATATACTATCCCTTTCCTTTGCATTCCATTCATTGATGCCCTTAACTATCAATACACGGTATTCTGACATCACCGGCAGCGTCTCTGCGATCTCAATAACCCTTGATACATCAATATCCTGTGCAGAATATATGTTATAATTAAAGTCTTTTAAAGATTTTTCAAGAAATCTATCACTGATGGTCTTTACACCTTCATCTATAAAATATCTCTCCTCACCTGTAAAAAGATAAACAGGAGAAGGTTTAAGTCCTTTGATACGTTCCGCGAAATCAGTATAATTAAGGATCACCTACCACCCCCACAATACCCTGTCAGTAACCTCTTCTGACAGATTCTTTGCTATCTCCTTTAAAGCCAATAATTTTGAAGTCCTTGTTGTCATAACATTACTACTGACCTTATATTCTGAACTCTTAATTATATCCTTTTCCCATATAATATTGTTTATCTTCTGTCTGGTTATCTTAAGGTGCGTCGTGACCGTTATCCTGTACTCAAGTACTTCCTGATTCTGGTCAAAAGAAAGGGGTGATTCTTTATATGAATTCACATTACCATTAAGAACGATATCTGCCTCTGTCCTGTCAACTACTTTGATCCTGCTGTCCTTTATAAATTCTCTTATTATCATAGGTGTGAACTCCTCCTCAACTACAGGCTCCATAGTCTTATTTTCAAAGACAGGTATAGCAATAGACTTAATCTCATCAGGTATGTGTCCGCCTCTCCCGGCCAACCGGTAACCACAAGCTGAAAGAGAAAGTGTGAGAAGTAATATAAAAACATTTTTCATATCACTATATTTACAAGTTTTTCTTTAACTACAAAAACCTTTTTAGGAGCCTTTTCTCCTATCAGCCCTTTTATCTTCTCATCAGACATTGCTTTATTCTTTATCTCATCCTCAGGTGTTCCGGCAGGGACGGTTATCTTGCTCCTCACCTTTCCATTGATCTGGATAACTATGAGACTCTCTTCTTCCTGTGATATTTCTGTGCAATATATGGGCCAGGCTGCCTTTGCTATTGTTGGCTCATATCCCAGCATATGCCACATCTCCTCAGATATATGCGGTGCAAAAGGAGAAAGGAGGAGTGTAAGTGAATCAAGCGCCTCCTTCATAACATAAAGAAAGGCCTTTTCTCCGGTTCGGCCTTCTATAGGAATAAGGTAGATATTATTAACAAGCTCCATAATAAAGCTTATGGCAGTGTTAAAATGAAATACCTCTATGTCGTCTGTAACCTTCTTAATGGTCTGGTGAACAGTCTTGCGAAGTCTTTTTAAGTCTGATGGCAACTCAGATTCAATATCAAGCAATATAATCTTATATGAAGCCATGTCAGATGCATCCGGATTTTGTTCCGGATCAAGATATGGTGACATCTCTGCCACCTTCCTGTAAACCCTCGAAAGGAATCTGAACGCCCCTTCCACACCCCTGTCGCTCCAATCAAGGTCTTTCTCAGGCGGGGATGCAAAGAGCGAAAATAGTCTTGCAGTATCAGCCCCATAAGTCCCAATAAGGATGTCAGGGTCAACAACATTACCTTTTGACTTCGACATCTTTGCACCATCTTTTATTACCATGCCCTGAGTAAGGAGATTCTCAAATGGCTCGGCAACATCAATAAGCCCGAGGTCACGGGTGACTTTAGTAAAAAACCTGGCATAGAGGAGATGGAGCACAGCATGTTCTATTCCTCCAATATACTGGTCTACATTCATCCAGTAAGAGGCAGATTGTTTTACAAAAGGTGTATTATCAACACCTGGCGAACAATAGCGGAGGAAATACCATGCGGAGTCAACGAATGTATCCATTGTATCAGTCTCCCTTCTGGCAGTTCTTCCACAGGACGGACAGATGGTCGAGATAAAATCCCCTGCCTGAAGAAGCGGCGATCCCCCCTTGCCTGTAAAGGTCACATCCCCCGGAAGAACTACAGGCAGGTCTTTTTCTGCCACTGGTACAACACCACACTTCTCACAGTAGATTACAGGTATTGGTGTTCCCCAGTATCTCTGCCTCGATATCCCCCAGTCTCTTATCTTGTAATTTACTGTCCTTTTACCGATCCCCTGAGATTCGATATATTCAGCAATCTTCTCCATCGCTGTTGCAGAATCAAGTCCGTTGAATTCTCCTGAATTAACAAGGATCCCCTCTTCTAAATATGCCCCTGACATTGTCTCTTCAGATAGCGTCCCTTCGTGATTCTGAATGACCACACGGGACTGGAGATTGTATTTCTTTGCAAACTCAAAATCCCTCTGGTCATGCGCAGGAACCGCCATTATAGCCCCCGTGCCATATTCCATCAGGACAAAATTGGCAACCCATATCGGTATCTTTTCTCTGCTAACAGGATTTATTGCATATCTCCCTGTAAATATCCCCTCTTTCTCCACATCAGCAGCAGTTCTCACAATCCTGTCCTGATGTTTAATACGCTCTATGAAACTTCGGACTTCCGGTTCCTTTTTAGCCCCTGATATTAGTTCCTCAATAATGGGATGTTCCGGTGCAAGGCTCATGAAAGTAGCGCCATGCAGGGTGTCAGGCCTTGTTGTAAATATCCTGATAGAATTTTCACTGTCTGTTATTGGAAAATCTACCTCTACACCGATACTCTTTCCTATCCAGTTCCTCTGCATGGTAAGTACCCTTTCAGGCCATCCTGTAAGCCTGTCACATCCCGACAGCAACTCCTCTGCATAATCCGTTATCTTAAAAAACCACTGATCGAGATTTTTCTGCTCAACTATAGAGCTGCACCTCCAGCATCTATCATCTATTACCTGTTCATTTGCGAGTACGGTTTCGCAGGAAACACACCAGTTCACATTAGATCTTCTCCTGTATGCAAGTCCCCTCTCATGCATCTTTAAGAAGAACCACTGGTTCCATCTGTAATAAACAGGGTCACATGTTGCAATCTCACGATCCCAGTCATAGGAGAGCCCCATCTTTCTTAACTGATCTTTCATATAAGCAATATTATTATATGTCCAGCTTACAGGATGCACCCCTTTTTCAATAGCAGCATTCTCAGCAGGGAGACCAAAGGCATCCCATCCCATGGGATGCAGTACATTATAACCACGCATGGTCTTATAGCGGGCAATAACATCTCCTATGGCGTAATTTCGTACATGTCCCATGTGAATCCTGCCAGACGGATAAGGGAACATCTCAAGGCAGTAGTATTTAGGCCTGACAGAATCTTCATTAACCCGGAATGTCTTATGTTCTTCCCAGTAACGCTGCCACTTAGACTCTATCTCTTTTGGGTCATATTTTACGGTCAAGCTTTCTCCTCATACCTTACTATGAGACATCGTTCTCTGTCTGCCCCTCCCTCGATGGGAGGGGTGAGGGGAGGGTTAATTTACGTTATGAGCATTGTATGAAAAGATGAGGAGTTTTGTCAATTATATAGAGAATTTCAACACTGATATTTTCAAGAAATGAGTTGATTTACTTCTGTCGCTTGAGTAAAATGTAGTCATGATTAGCAGTCCTATCAAAGACATTATAGGCTCCTGTCTTTGGGGGGCAAATCTCGATTTCCTCGACCTTGAAACAGACAAATTTCTTATCATCGAGCGAATTCTGGAACATGGCAGCGATAAACAAATTCAATTTATTCTCACTCATTACAGACCTAAAGACATTGCTCATGTGATCATAGAAAGCTCCTATTTATCTCCTAAGACCGTTAATTACTGGTGCTTATACTTTAACCTGAAAAGGAAGAATACCAAATGCTATATGAAGCAGTACCTCCATCCGTGGCCGCCCTCCTGAGAGACATCCATCACTGGCCATTGCCTCTACATACCTATCTGGCGGGTGGAACAGCTATTGCCTTATACTTAGACCACAGAGTATCCATCGATATTGATCTTTTCACAGAAGAAGCTTTCTATCCCGGCCCCGTTGTATCCTTTATTGGACAAAATCATGCGATTGAGGTAATAAATGTTTCTGAAAGGGATACGCTGAATGCACTCGTTGACAGCATCAAATTCAGCCTCTTTCACTACCCTTATCCACTCATCAAGCCCATGATTGCCAATGATGCCTATAACATTTATTTAGCCTCGCCGGAAGATATAGCAGCTATGAAGGTAGTAGCCATAGCACAAAGGGGCATTGCCAAGGATTTCGTCGACCTGAAGGCACTCATCTCAACTTATGGGATTTCTTTGGATGATCTGATGGAGATGGTTCAAAAAAAATATAGGGTTTCTGAAGAATATCGTTATCAGATTAAAAGGAGTCTGGTCTATTTTGATGATGCAGTAAATAACCTCGTCGAGATTACTATGATAGAAAATGGAGAGAGGGTACGACTGAATCAGAAGGAATGGGGCAGGGTTGAAGACTTTTTTAAAAAATTAGTTTTGGGCTAAACCACTTCTGAATATCCTGTACCGGATCTACGTTACCAATCTCTTGCCCTTGACTTTTCCCCCCTGATGTCTATAAAATTGGAAATGATAATTCCAGATATTGACCAATTATGGAAAAGGTAAGTAGATTTTTAAAGACGGGAAAAGAGAGTTTTTTTCTGCTCGGTCCGAGGGGGACAGGTAAGTCAACAACCATACCTTTTTCAAATTTATGCAACCGCCAACTTCTCTTCGTTTTGGATAATTATCTTAGGGGTGGGATTCGATGGAGGAACAGGCAGTCCTTGTTCTTTTAACAACTGAATATGTTCCTTCATTCCCCATTTTGCTTTATAGATACAATCTTCAATAGAATGCCCTATCCCTGAAAAACCTTCTAAATCTGGAGAATAAAATCCAAAATAGTCAGGTTCTTCTGTTGCTTCAATTATTAATGAATATTCTAATTCAATCATTTTTGCCCCCTTTACTTTCTTTTTATCCCTGCTGCTTTAAGTATAGCATAACAAGTTCCTTTTGGTACTTCTTTTGAACCATGATAATCAACACGAATCAACTTATCCCATCCTGGTTTCCCATAGTATCTAATCGAACCTTTCTCTTTTATTATTTTGAATCCATTGTTCTCAAGAAGTCTAACCAGTTCGCTGAATTTCACTTATTCATCCTTCTTTATTATATTGACATTAAGGGTTACTACAAGATGGTTACTGACCCCAATTGTATACGGGATAAAGTATCCAGCGGGTATGCTATTAATCATTGTTGGATTCATAGCAATCCCTGCTATCTGGAGAGGTAGAAAAAGTTAACATAGTGTCACCTATTCCATCACTAATACTAAATATCTTTAATGGAGTCGATGAATTCAAAAAACTTTCTTATCTCTTTGGTAAAGGTCTCCAATATCTCTATCATCATCACCCCCAGTGCCTTACACCTTTCCCATTTGAGTTCAAAACCATAAATATTTCTGAAAAGGTGGCGAAACCTCAGGTATTCCCCGAGTTGTTCTTTCAGCTCCACGTTTATTACAGGAGGCCTGATACTATCTATGGACATGGACATTCGTATTAATAATTCTGTGTGCCAATCCTCATCCGAGGGAACATCTCTATCTATCTTTACTGCAATGCGTCTGAATATTTTCTCTATTCCTGAGTAAAAATCATGAAGGATACTACCAGCAGCCCTCGTCTCAAGAAAACCTGGCGTAGAATGCTTTAAAACTTCTGACATCTCTCCTCTCAAACGTTCAAGGTCTCTCAGTTCCTCTTCAATCTCAGTTTTAAGGATATGCAAGGCGTTTTTCATAAAGGATAGCTCCTATTTCAAATATCTTTGCCTTCAGGGACTCACCCGCGTCTTCCAACGGTACGAGATCGATTCCTACACCCCTTGGTAATATTGCCCAGATATGATTCAGCGCTTTAAAATATAGTTCCACTTTCAAGCCTTCAACAGCAATATCAACATCAGAGTGGATTGTGAAATCATCAATATTTAAGAGAGAGCCAAAAAGATATACCTTAGAAGCGCCAAACTCATCAACAAGTATCTGTGCTGCATGGATGGCAGCATCCATAGCTTCCTGGAAAAGTTTTACTCTTTTCTCTTCGTCCCCCCTTATACGATCTTTCCATGCAATCACATAATCCATCATTTATATCTCCTATTTCATTACAAAGAATTATAGGCTATATAAATAGCGGTTGTAAAGGGGGGAGGTGAATCTTTTACATACTTGCAGATGTTCTGTTTTTCCTGTATATTATTGCAAACTTCTGAAAATGCATAGCGAGTGAAATCCCCGCAGCTTGCTGCAGGTAGCTTCAATACCAGAGGAGTGTATGGCTCAGGTTACTACAACTGACATTATCCTTTTTATTCTCGGTGTTTTTTATGGAACCGTACTGATGCTCTCCGGGTTTATAAATAACAGGCTTGTAGAGAATTTCAGGTTGGATACATTTTTTACAACTAAACCAACCCCCCAGACTAAGATACTTAATATCTTCTTTGGGCTAATAGTCCTCGGGCTTTCTATTTATTCTTTCATTGGTTCTTATAAATGATGAAAGCAGATAAT
>Ga0209343_10005563_pt1 | contig 15214 bp, 11 predicted proteins | sample RifCSPlowO2_02_FD_184026 | JGI IMG/M metagenome (GOLD analysis project Ga0209343, IMG submission 184026) | Groundwater microbial communities from Rifle, Colorado - Rifle CSP2_plank lowO2_0.2 (SPAdes) (version 2) | ecosystem: Environmental > Aquatic > Deep subsurface > Groundwater | place... | reverse complement strand
TTTATATCGCAAATCGTTTGTTATAATAAAATTGATGTATATTCAAACAAAACATTTGAAAGATTTTATAATAGATTCGGGACTTATTTCTCGCGCCGATTTTGAAGACGCGGAAGAAGAAAGCAAAAAGAAAAAAGAAGGCGGCTCGGAAGAAGATGTAGGCAAACTTCTTGTAAGCAAAGGACTTATAACAAATGACGATTTTCGCAGAATGCAGGCATATGTGCTTGGCATCCCTTTTGTTAATCTTAAAAACAAGAAAATTGATTTTGAAATTTTGTCGCTTATTCCCGAACCAATAGCGCGCAATAATAACATTATCGCGTTTAATAAGACCAAAGATAGTCTTGAGGTTGCTATGCTTGACACAGACGACCTTTCAGCGATTGATTTTGTGAAAAAAAAGGTCGGATTAAAAATTCTTCCGCGTCTAACCGATGACGTATCTTTGAAAGAAGCACTGCTTCAGTATCAAAAAACATTAAAAGCCGAATTCGGAGATATTATTAAGCGGGAAGCCGGAGCAATTAAAAATATCGCTGAAAATGAAGAAAACACAAAAATATCCGAAGACGATTTGAAAAAATTCGCAGAAGACATACCGGTCGTGCGCATAGTTGATTCTCTGCTTCGCCATGCAATTACACAAAATGTTTCGGATGTGCATATTGAGCCGATGGAAAAAGAAGTTCTTGTAAGATATAGGATTGACGGTATTTTACACGACGCTATGATTTTGCCGAAAAACGCGGCGTCAAGCATAACTGCCAGAATAAAAGTTCTTTCAAATCTCAAACTTGACGAAAAACGGCTCCCACAGGATGGAAGATTCAAGATTGAGGTTAATAAAGAAAAAGTCTCGTTAAGAGTTTCAATTTTACCGACACATTTTGGAGAGAAAACGGTGATGCGGCTTCTTAAAGAGAACACAGGAGGATTTTCTCTTGAGGGCTTAGGTTTTCATGGAGAAGGGCTTGAGAGGATACATATGGCGACAAAATTAAAAACAGGAATGATTTTAACGACAGGACCTACCGGTTCCGGCAAAACAACCACGCTTTATACAATATTGGATATTTTAAATACGCCGGATGTGAACATTTCAACAGTTGAAGACCCGATAGAATATCAAATGTCAAGAATAAACCAAACACAAGTAAAGCCGTCAATAGGTTTTACTTTCGCGTCAGGTTTGCGCTCTCTTGTAAGACAAGACCCGGATATTATAATGGTTGGAGAAATTCGTGATGAAGAGACGGCCGCGCTCGCCATAAACGCTTCGCTTACGGGGCATTTGGTTTTGTCCACGCTTCACACAAATTCCGCATCGGGAGCGATACCGCGACTTCTTGATATGGGCGTTGAACCGTTTCTTTTAGTATCAACCATTAATGTGATAATAGCCCAGCGGCTTGTAAGAAAGCTTTGCTCAAGAAGAGAAAAATATTTTTTGAGTGAAGAAGAAATTGATATACTTGGCAAATCTGTGGATATTGAAAAAACACTTAATATTCTTAAAGAAGAAAAAGTCGTGAAAAAAAACGCCGACTGGAAAGAAATTTCTTTTTATAAACCGAAAGCAGTGGCGGAGTGCGAAGATGGTTATAGCGGCAGAATCGGGATACATGAAGTATTAAGGATGTCATCAACAATAAAAGAACTTATAATGAAAGGAGCAACGGCTGAAGAGATTGAAAACCAGGCGAAAAAAGAAGATATGCTTACTATGATAGAAGACGGAATATTTAAAGCCGTGCAAGGCATAACAACCATTGAAGAAGTGTTGAGAGTCATATCGGAATAAAATCTAATATCTATGAATTACGAAATACAAAAATTTAGGTCCTCGGGTCGCAAAACCTCTTTATCTTCTAAATGTTTTTGCTCAACCAGACCGTAAATTTTTGCATTTCGTAATTCAAGATAATATATTATAAATTCGTAAACACGCGCAAATTTATGTCAAGATTTTATTATAAAGCGATGAAAAGTAATGGAGAAAAATATGAAAATACCATTGAAGCGGCCGACAGATTTTCCGTATATAACAATATTAGAAAAGAAGGAGGAACAGTAATTTTAGTAGAAGAGGAAAAAAAGAAATTTTTTAGTGACATTAATTTTATACCAGCTCTTTTCGGCGAAGTAAAGACGGATGATAAAATAATGTTTACCCGCAATCTTTCCGTGATGATAAAAGCGGGACTTCCTCTGTCCCGCGGATTGAAGACGCTTGAGAAACAATCTAAAAACAAGAAATTCAAGAACGTTATCAGACAAATTAATCTTAATATTCAAAAAGGTTCAAGTTTTAATAAAGCGCTTTCAAAATTTCCACGAGTTTTTTCTCCGCTTTTTGTTTCTATGGTAAAAGCTGGAGAAGAAGGAGGAGGACTCTCCGAAGCTCTTATGATTGTTGCAAGACAGATAGAGCTTGCGAATAATCTTAAAAAGAAAATAAAAGGCGCGTTAATATATCCCTCAATTATCATAATCGCTATGTTTATTATCGGAGTGGTAATGCTTATATATGTCGTGCCTACGCTTACGCAAACATTTGAGGAACTTGGAGTTGAATTGCCTATGAGTACGCAGTTTGTGATATCTTTGAGCAATTTTTTAACCAATAATACTTTTACCGCGATAATACTCTTGATAATTGCCGTAATCGCCGGATTTGTCGGATTCCGTTCAAAAAAAGGAAAAAGAATATTTGATTATTTAATACTTCATATTCCGATTATCTCAGGTCTTGTAAAAGAAACAAATTCAGCAAGGACCGCTCGCACACTCTCATCGCTTCTTGCCTCGGGAGTTGAGGTTGTAAATTCATTGTCTATTACTGGGGAAGTGATTCAAAACTCATACTATAAAGAGATTCTCAAAAAATCCGAGAAATATATACAAGAAGGACTTCCTTTTTCGGAGGCGTTTATAAAAAATGAGAAATTTTATCCAATACTTGTCGGAGAAATGATATCTGTCGGAGAAGAGACAGGAAGACTTTCTGATATGCTTCTTCAGATAGCCGAATTTTATGAGGAAGAAGTATTCCGAAAAACAAAAGATATGTCTACTATTATAGAGCCGTTTTTAATGATTATTATAGGAACCGTTGTCGGTTTTTTTGCCGTCTCAATGATTTCACCGATTTACTCTATTTCAAGCGGAATTTAAATTATTCTAAAATCTTCCGAAAGTCAAGCTCGTAATTCAAAGTAAATCGCGCGGTTTTTTTGAAAGAATATAAATTTTTTATTACTATTAAATAATGAAAATAAAAACAGCAAAGGACAAAGCAAGATTCAGTAATGGCGCGTCTCTGATAGATGTAATTTTCGGAGTATCAATAATGCTCATTATATTTATAGGCATATTTGGTATTTTTAAATTAAGCATTGAATTGGTCTCAAGTTCTAAATCAAAAACAGGAGCGCTTGCTCTCGCGAATGAACAGATGGAATTTATTCGCTCTCTTTCATATAATGCTGTCGGAGTTGTGGGAGGCATTCCCGCAGGCAATATAGAACAAGAAGAAATAATAATATTAAATAAAACAATATATACGAGAAGAACTTTTATTCAATATATTGATGATTTAAAAGACGGACTTGAAGAGGAGGATGAAAATTTAATCACAGCCGATTATAAGCTCGTGAAAGTTGAGATAAAATGGACTATCGGAGATACCGAAAGAAAATTTTCGCTTATTTCAAACATTGTTCCAAAAGGCATTGAAACGTTTGAAGGCGGAGGGACTTTAATTATTAATTCAATTGATGCGTACGGCGCGCCAATCGCGGGCGCGCAAGTTAATATAAAAAATAACACAATTTTCCCGACCATTGATTTAACGGCATTCACAAATGATTTTGGGAAAATAATGTTTCCAGGTTCTCCGGCGGCGGTTGATTATAAGATAATTGTTACAAAAGACGGATATAGTACGGCAAAAACTTATGATGCCGATGTCAATAATCCAAATCCCGACCCCGGGCATTTGACAGTCGCGGAAAAAGAAACAACGCGCTCAACTTTCGCAATAGATTTATTAAGTGGTATGGATATAAACACATATAGAAAAACATTTACTTATTTTGTAAAGACAAACGGCAATAATTCAAATGACGGCCTCGCGCCTGACTTTGCTTTTGCGACGATAGGAAAAGCGGCGTCTGTTATGAATCCGGGCGACAAGGTGTATGTTGGAGCGGGAACATACAATGAATCTGTTGTCCCGGCGAACTCCGGTGTTTCCGGCGCTATGATTTCATATATTGCCGATACGGGCGGAGACGCTACAGGCGACTCCGGAGCGGTAATCCTTGACGGTTTTATTGATGGCGGCTCGGGAGATTTATGTTACGCTTTTGATTTATCAAGCGGAGCGGATTATTTGTTGATAGACGGATTTGAAGCGATGCGACACAGAGATTGTGGAACAGATGATGCAGCATTTTATTTTATAGGCGATAGCAATAATAATATATACAGAAATCTCACGGCGCATGACATCCGCAGGGATGGTTTTCATCTTGAAGGGACGAATAATCTTTTGGAAAATTGTCTTATATACAATACGGGAGATGACAGTTTGACTTTGCGCGCCAATCTCTCAGACAGTATTATAAGAAATTGTTCATTCGCCGGAGACATAGGCATAGATACGGGAAGCGAAGGTTATGCCATTGAATTAGGGGGAACATATAGCGGAGCTAATTTATTTATAAATAATATTATTGACGGAAATATCAGCAATGACAAAAATTTATATTTATGGGAATACAATAATTGGACACAAGGAGAACTCTTCGGTATCGGCAATTTTAACTCCGACCCGCTTTTCGTTTCCACATCCACAAATAATTATCGTCTTCAACAGATTGCTTCAGGGCAAAGCTCCACATCTCCCGCGGTTGACAGTGGCTCTGATATATCAAGCTCTTTTAATTTAGATATTCAGACAACAAGAACGGACGGAGTGTTTGACGGAGGACAAATTGATATCGGTTATCATTATATTACCACAAACCCGTTATTTACAGCCGCTCTTTATCCTATATTGGGCAATATTCTGTTTGATATGAAAGGAAGCAAGACAATAGGATTGAATAATGGAGGCAATCCAATTTATAAATATTCACAGTCGCACCAGACGAATTCCGCAGGAGAGCTGTCGCTAAACAATTTGGAATGGGATAATTATTTTATTTCAATAAATGGCGTGAATACAGGTTATGATATCGCGGAATTATGTTTGCCTCATCCGATTTCTATCACTCCCAATACTTCAACAACAAGTGATTTATTTCTTGCGCCAAATACGGATAATTCATTATTAGTGGATATTATTGACGATAACGGAGCGCTTCTCTCCGGCGCGAGCGTTAGGCTGTATAGAGTTGATTATAATATGACCCATAGGACTTCAAATTGCGGGCAAACATTTTTTAGCGGTTTATCAAAAGGCGAGATATCGGAAGGCAGCGCGTATTCAATAGATATTTCTCTTTTCGGTTTTCAGAATTATACTTCAAATACCGTTGAAATAAAAGACGCTTCAAAAATAACAATAATGCTTAATTCGCTATGATTATAGACTATACTATGAATTACGAAATGCAAAAATTTAGGTCCTCATTTCGCAAAAATTCTTTATCTTCTAAATATTTTTGTTCAAATAGACCGTAAATTTTTGTATTTCGTAATTCAAGAATTATAAGTAATTTATTTTTATATGATTTATAAAAAAAATAAAGGATTTACCATAATAGAAACACTTATAGTTATAGGTATTTTTGTTCTTATAATGACGGCTGTTTCGTCATCAATATTATATTTTTATAAATCAAACGCTATTACATTAGAGCAGGCATACGCAATAAATAGCGCGAGAAAAGGAATTGAATTTATGGCGCGCGACATAAGAGAAGCAATATATTCGGATGAAGGAGCATATCCTATCATAAGTATGTCCGCAAACTCTTTTTATTTTTACAGCGATATTGACCGCGATGACAGCGTTGAAAGAGTTCGTTATTTTGTTGACGGAGTAGATTTAAAGAAAGGTCTTACAAAATCGGTCGGCGACCCGCCGCAATATCTTGATATAAATGAAGAAATATCGGTTATTTCCGACAGCGTAAGAAATATTGAGCAACAGAAACCTGTTTTTATATTTTTTGACAATCAAGGAAATGAAATAATTGATTATAATAAAATAAGCGTGGTCGCTTTTGTGAAAGTTAACTTAATAGTGAATATCAATACCAATCGTCTTCCTGACGAATTCACTCTTCGTTCAAGCGCGACCCTTCGCAACTTAAAAATCAATTTATGACGGTTAAAAATTTTAAATCACAAATCTTTAATCCAAAATCTCGCGCGAGAGAGGGATATATTACTATTCTTGTGCTTGTATTTGCCGCGGTATTTATGACCACGACCGCTTCTCTCATTGGTTTTATTTTTATACAGAATAAATTGCATTTTGCGAAAGAAAACAGAGAGAAGGCAATACAAATTGCTGAAGCAGGTCTTGATTATTACAAATGGTTTTTATCGCATTTCCCTGATGATTTTCAAGATGGCACAGGAGGTGTCGGACCTTATAATCATACTTACAATGACCCCGAAGGCGGAGAAATCGGGACTTTCTCGCTTACTATAAATGAAAATCAAATTTGTGAAGCGGCATATTCGGTGGATATAATATCCGAAGGGTGGGCAAAAAACGACCCGTCTCTTAAAAGAAAAGTTTTTGGCAGATACGCGCGACCGTCGGTCGCTGAATACGCTTTTATAATAAACAGCAGTGTATGGGCAGGACCCGACCATGAAATTACCGGCAGATATCATTCAAACGGAGGAGTAAGAATGGATGGCTATAATGAATCTATTGTTACAAGCTCCGTGGAAGAGTGGCAGTGTTCGTCCACATTCGGATGCAATCCAACACAAACAAAGCCCGGTATTTTTGGCGAAGGAAGCGGCTCGGAGCTTTGGGAATTTCCAACCACGCCAATTGATTTTGCCGGCATTACGGTTGATTTGGTAGATATGAAAGAGAGAGCCCAGACAAATGGTATTTATTTTAATCCTTATGGAGGCAACAGCGACAGAAGAGGGTATCATTTAATTTTTAAAGATAACGGAACTATTGACGCGTATAGAGTTACAGAAACATCTTATGCAATGAGTATTCATATTGACGATATGGGAGGCGGATGGAAGCGCGACTATCATACTATAGTTAATGAGCAATTTATTGGCAATTATAATATACCTTCCGATTGCGGTTTGATTTTTGCGGAGAGCAAGATTTGGATAGAAGGAACAATCAATGGAAAAATTACAGTTGTAGCGGCGAATATTTCAAATCCAAACATTACTCCGGACATAATTCTTGAAGGTAATATAAATTACACAACATTTGACGGTTCTGACGGCCTGACGGCCATAGCGGAAAGGTCGGTTCTGATTCCGCTTGAATCGCCAGACAATATGAACATTAGAGGAATATTTATAGCGCAGAATGGATATTTTGGAAGAAATCTTTATCCGTGCTGGTATTCTCCGTATGACCATCGTAATTCCCTCACTACAAACGGCTCCATTGTATCAAATGTAAGAGTGGGTACTAAATGGGGATATACAGGTGGTGGATGCGGTTTTGAGCAGTGGTCCGGATACAGCGAAAGAGATAATTTTTATGACAGAATTCTCGCCACAGACCCGCCGCCGCTCACACCCTTTACAAGCGATGATTTTCGGTTTATTGAATGGAGAGCGGATTAGTTTTTATTACGTATTTTGTCTTTTTAGCGCTTTAACTATAATTAAACCCGGAAGACAGATTTTTAAGTCGCTATTATTGCTTTTTGTTAGAAAAAATATATTATATAAATAACATTATAAATCTAAACTTGTTTATATAAATATGAATTATGAATAAAGATACAAATAATAGAGGTTTATATTATGAAATTGGCGACAAAAGTGTAAAAAAAACTCTCGTGCTTGTTTTGCTGATTTTTGCGATATTTCTTGCGGTAAAAACTATAAATATGATAAAAGAATATAAATTTATCGGAGGCGGAGTGCCGACAGCCAACACCATTATCGTTTTCGGTGAGGGAGAAGTGTTTGCCGTGCCGGATATTGCCGAGTTTTCTTTCTCCGTTGTTGAAGAAAAAAAAACCGTAAAAGATGCGCAGGAGACGGCGGCGAAGAAAATAAACGTAATTATTGCCTTTCTTGATGAAAACGGTATAGAAGAAAAAGACATCAAGACCACAAACTACAGTGTTTATCCGCAATATGAATTTGAAAGAGAGATATGCTCGCTTGATTTTAATTGTCCTCCCGCCAAACAAGTTCTTAGAGGGTTTGAGGTAAATCAGAGCATTTCAGTTAAAGTGCGGGATACGCGGAAAGCGGGAGAGATTCTTTCAGGAATTGGAGGGCTTGGCGCGAGCAATGTAAGCGGATTGAACTTTACTATTGATGATGAGGTCAGACTCGCGAGGGACGCGAGGAAGAAAGCCATAGATGACGCGCGCGAGAAAGCAAGAGAGTTAGCTGGCAACCTCGGTGTTAAACTTATTCGTATTGTTAATTTTTCCGAATCAGGAGAGCGTCCTATTTACAGATATGCCGCGACAGAATCAATAAAATTATTAGGCACTGTTGCGCCTGAGATTCCCGCAGGTGAGAATAAAATTATTTCTCAGGTGAGTATTACATACGAAATTAGATAATACCGGTACATTCAATAAGTAATTACAACGCCTGTTTTCTCTAATAATACCTCAAGCGGGGTTTTCCCGCCAAATCTTTTTCTCGGACGAGTATTTAAAAGATATTCAACTTGGCGTATTTGCTCATCGCTCACCTTGGCGAAATCGGTTTTCTTGGGAAAGAACCGTCTCACCAATCCGTTCAAATTTTCATTGGAACCTCGTTCATAAGAACAGTAGGAATGAGCGAAAAAACAGGAAATGTTTAAGGTCGTTTCAATTTCTTCGTATCCAGTATTTTCCGTTCCTCTGTCGCGGGTAAGCGTCTTGCGGAAAGAAGAAGGAACTGCGGATAATCTTTCACAGACAACTCTCGTTGATTCTTTGCTCGTTCCGTCCGCCATCTTGCCGAGAAAGACAACCCCGCTCGCTCGTTCGTTGATTGATTTAATACGAACCGAGCTTTGTCTTGAGACAATCGTATCGTCTTCGAAGTGTCCGATCTCTTTTCTTCTCTCCGCTTCTTTCGGTCTATCTTCAATAGACGGTAATTTGCCCATTCTCTCCAGTCTTTGAGCCTCTCTAAGACAATTTTTAGCTCTTCTTTTATGTCTTCTTGGCAGATATTTTCTTAAGTCTTCGCCTCCTTCTTTAACTGCTCCGTTTCCGTCTCGATATATTTGAGCGTAAACATATTGGTATATCGCTTCGTGGGAAATTATTTCGCCGGGATGATCTATCGGCAATCTTAGGGCTATCTGCTCCGGCGACCAGCCCAGTTTCAGCTTTTCTTTCACATATGATCTTATCGTTTCATTTTTGAGTCTTTCCCTTACGCTTACGCCTCTCTTTCCTCTTTTGTTCAAGGCTTTTTCGTGAGCCACATCCGCTTTGTAGAAACCAAGCTTTTTAGATTTGCGTTTTTCCACCTCGCGAAAGACGGTTGATTTGGGACGATCTATTATTTTCCTTATTTCTCCGTAACTCAAACCCTCTTTGCGTTTCTGGCCGATGATGGCGCGGTCAAAAACCGATAAATGCTTAAATCTTTTTCTTTTTGTCATACGCTTGATATTTTACCAAGCGTTGCATTTATATGTTGAACTTACCGTATAATTATTTGCATTTTTTTAGCTTTATAGTAAACTGTCTATTACTTGCGAGAGCGAGTTTTTTTATAAAAAAGTATAATTTAAGGTAATAGAAAATTATGCCAACAATTAATCAATTGGTAAAAAAGAAAAGAAAAAAAATTTACGCGAAACTAAAGACAGTGGCTTTGGCGCGCAGTTTTAATACTTTAAAAAATAAACCCACATTTTACTCTTCACCGTTCAAAAGAGGGGTATGTATTAAGGTGATGACAAAAACACCAAAGAAACCAAACTCGGCTATAAGAAAAGTGGCAAGAGTTCGTCTAACAAACGGTATTGAAGTTACGGCTTATATTCCCGGAGTCGGACACAATTTACAAGAACACTCCGTAGTACTTTTGCGAGGCGGGCGAGTAAAAGACATTGGTTTGCGATATACCATAGTGCGAGGCAAACTTGACGCAGGCGGAGTTGAAAATAGAAAAAGAGGAAGAAGCGCGTATGGCGCCAAAAAGCCGAAATAAACATAAGAGTATAAAATTACAAATAAAAAAATTTAAAAATAAATTTACTGTCTATAATTTATAAAGAATAATGAGAAGAAAAATAAAAAAAAGAAAAGAAGTCGCAAAAGATTCAATACACGGGTCTGTTAAAGTTGCCAAATTTATCAATTATATAATGAAAGACGGTAAGAAAAACACGGCGCGCAGGGTTGTTCACGGGGCTCTTGATGAGATAAAAAAAAGAGAAAAAAAAGACGCTCCAGCTGTTCTTTTTGAAACAGCGCTTGATAATGTCGGACCCGCTATAGAAGTGCGCTCAAGGAGGGTTGGCGGCGCCAATTATCAAGTTCCAAGAGAAGTGAGGCAGGAAAGGCGGCTTTTTCTTGCTATGAGATGGATTATTAGCGCCGCAGAGACAAAAAAAGGCTCTCCAATGTATAAACGACTTGCTGACGAACTTATTTTGGCAAGCAAAAATGAAGGAGATGCCGTTAAGAAGAAAGAGAATGTCCACAAAATGGCGGAAGCCAACAAAGCGTTTGCTCATTTTGCATGGTAGATTTTTCTGATACAAAAAATAAAAGATAAAACAAAAAACGCAAAAATTAAAAACACGCTAAAGATATTATTTTAAATTTCGTATTGTTGATTTATATTTTTTAATTTTAATTTATTTATATATTTATGGGAAGAGATTATCCTTTGGAAAAGATAAGAAATATCGGAATTATTGCTCATATTGACGCCGGAAAAACCACGACAACAGAAAGGGTGCTTTTTTATACTGGCGTGTCGCATAAAATAGGAGAGGTTCATAAAGGAGAAGCGATAATGGATTGGATGGAGCAGGAAAAAGAACGCGGTATTACTATTACATCCGCCGCGACAACCGCTTTTTGGACGCCAACATACACGGAAGATAAAACTGATAAATCAAAATCTTTCCGATTTAATATTATTGATACTCCCGGGCATGTTGATTTTACAGCCGAAGTGGAACGGTCTTTAAAAGTTCTTGACGGAGGCGTGGTTGTTTTTGACGGAGTTGCGGGGGTAGAGCCGCAGTCGGAAACGGTATGGAGGCAGGCGGATAAATATAAAGTTCCGAGAATTTGTTTCATAAATAAAATAGACAGAACGGGCGCGGATTTTGAAAGGTCATTTCAGACAATATTGGAGCGGCTTACGAAAAATGCCGTCAGAATGCAGATTCCGATTGGACAAGAAGATAAATTTAAAGGCATCATTGACCTTTTAGAAATGAAAGCTTTTTATTTTGAAGGCAATATGGGCATTGAAATCAGAGTTGAAGACGCGCCCGAGAATTTAAAAGCCGACGCTAAAAAACTGCGGGACGAACTTATTGAAAAAATTGTTGAAAATAATGAAGCGCTGATGAATGATTATTTGGAAGGTAAAGAAATTTCAGTTGATGAGCTCAAAAAAGTTATAAGAAAAGCGGTTATTGCAAATCAGCTTGTGCCCGTATTTACAGGCTCGTCTCTTAAGAACAAAGGAGTTCAGCTTATACTTGATGCCATTGTTGATTATCTGCCGTCGCCTATTGATATTCCGCCGGTTAAAGGGATTAATCCTAAGACAAAAGAAGAAATTGAGAGGAAGGCTTCGGACGATGAACCATTTACCGCACTTGCGTTTAAACTCCAGAGTGATCCGTTTGTCGGTCAGCTTACATACTTTCGCGTGTATTCAGGCGCGCTTGAAGCTGGTTCGTATGTTTATAATTCATCAACAGAAGAGAAAGAGAGAATAGGGAGAATCTTGCGAATACACGCGAATTCGCGGGAGGAAGTAAAGAAGGTTTATGCCGGAGAAATCGCCGCCGCAGTGGGACTTAAAAATACTAAAACATCGGACACTCTTTGTGATGAAGCAAACCGCATAATTCTTGAAAAAATTGAGTTTCCGGAACCTGTTGTTAATCTTCGTATTGAGCCAAAAACGAAAGCCGACCAGGAAAAGATGGGTATTGCGCTAAAAAAACTCTCCGATGAGGACCCGACATTTAAGGTGAGCGCCGATCCGGAGACAATGGAAACGATAATTTCCGGAATGGGGGAACTTCATTTGGATATTATAGTTGAAAGAATGAAACGGGAATTTTCTGTTGGAGCAAATGTCGGCAAACCGCAGGTCGCTTACAAAGAAACAATCCAAAAAGAATCCGAAGCTGAAGTTAAATATATCAAACAATCTGGAGGTCGCGGTCAATATGGTCATGTCAATATCAGAATCAAGCCACTTAAACCGCTTAAAGAAGGCGTAAAAATTGCCAAGAACACTAAAAGAGAAGAAGGGTTTGAATTCATTAATAATATTAAAGGAGGCGTTATTCCTCAAGAATTTATACCTGCGGTTGAGAAAGGTGTAAAAGAAGGAATGGAAAGAGGTGTTATTGCCGGATATAAACTCGTTGATATTTCAGCGGAGCTTTTTGACGGGTCTTACCATGATGTTGACTCTTCAGAAATCGCTTTCAAAATTGCCGCTTCGCAGGCGCTTCAAGAAGCCGCAAAAAAAGCCGCCCCGGCGCTTCTTGAGCCGATAATGAAAGTTGAAGTGGTTACTCCGGAGAAGTTTATGGGAGACATAAATGGAAATTTAGGTTCAAAACGTGGCCAGATTGAAAGTACGGAAGACAGAGGTATGCTTAAAGTTATAAACGCAAAAGTTCCGTTGTCTGAAATGTTCGGCTATACCACAGCTCTTCGTTCAATGACGGAAGGACGCGCTTCTTCCACTATGGAGTTTGACCACTACGAAATCGTTCCCGCTAATGTTGCGAAAGAAATAGTAGAAGCAAGAAAATAAAAATAAAGACAATAAAAACGATAAAAAATATTATAGACCGCGAAAAGTTGCAATTATTTTCTTACTTTGTTATTATATTTAATATATTATTTAGAGTGTTATTTTATAAATACTCTAAATTATTATCATATTTAAGAGAAAATTAATCGCTTATTTATTAGGTCATTTATTATTAATCTTAATTATTTATTAGTATTAGTTTAATAAGCGGATAAGCTTAAAAACTAAAAACTAAAAGCTAAAAATATGGCAGAAGTATTTGATAGAACAAAGCCGCATGTAAATGTAGGCACAATCGGTCATGTTGACCATGGAAAAACCACATTAACCGCCGCAATTTTGCATGTTCTTAATCTTGCCGGGAAAACGGTAAAATTAAGAAAAGTTGAAGAAATTGACAGCGCGCCTGAAGAGAGAGCGCGTGGTATTACGATAGCTCTTTCTCATAATGAATACGCGACAGACGCGCGTCACTACGCGCACATAGACGCGCCGGGACATGCTGATTATATTAAAAATATGATTACAGGAGCCGCGCAGATGGACGGCGCTATACTGGTAGTCGCGGCTTCCGATGGCGTTATGCCTCAAACAAGAGAGCATATTTTGCTTGCAAAGCAGGTTGGCGTGCCGAAAATAATCGTATTTCTTAACAAAGTTGACCAAGTTGACGACAAAGACCTTATTGACCTCGTTGAGGAAGAAGTTCGCGAACTTCTTACAAAATATGAATTTGACGGAGAGAAAGCCCCGGTAATTCGTGGCTCGGGACTCAAAGCTCTTGAAGCGACGTCGGTTGACGATGAATGGGCAAAGAAAATTTTAGAATTGACAAATGCTTTAGACGAATATATACCAGTTCCCGCGCGAGATACAGAAAAGCCATTCCTAATGCCCATTGAAGATATTTTCTCAATTGAAGGTCGCGGAGCTGTTGTAACGGGCAGAATAGAGAGAGGTATTATAAAGGTAAGCGAAGAAGTTGAAATTGTCGGAATTAAAGAGACGGTAAAAACAATCGTTATCGGTATTGAAATGTTTAACAAATCGCTTGACGAAGGTATAGCAGGAGATAATGCTGGTATTCTTCTTCGGGGTATCAAAAAAGAAGATATTCATAGAGGTCAGGTTTTGGCAAAGACAGGCTCTATAACACCTCATACGGAGTTTGAAGCGGAAGCGTATATTCTTACAAAAGAAGAGGGGGGACGGCACACACCTTTCTTCACGGGTTACAAGCCGCAGTTTTACATCAGAACAACCGATGTTACGGGGGAAGCGACACTGTTTGAAGGAACGGAGATGGTTATGCCCGGAGATACGACAAAATTTAAAGTAAAACTTGTTTCCCCGATTGCTCTTGAAGAACAACAGAGATTTGCAATTAGAGAAGGAGGAAAAACAGTCGGTGCGGGTGTTGTAACAAAAATAATAGCATAGAACGATTTGCGCCATTTAGCTTTTTTAGAATAATGAAGTTTCTTAAAATAAGCTAATTAAAATAATTTATGACAGCGACAACTAAAACAGCTAAAACTAAAATCGTAAAGCAGACAAAAAAAAAGAAAGAAATAGTAAAGAAAATATCAAAGAAAGACGAAACGCAAAAACTTAGAATCCGTGTCCGCGCTTATGAGCATAAGATTTTAGACAATTCCATAAAACAAATTATAGACACAATACTTCGTTTTGACGCGGTTATAGTCGGACCAATACCGCTTCCGACTGAGATTAAAAAATACACGGTAAATCGCGCTCCGTTTATTTACAAAGATGCGCGCGAGCAGTTTGAAATGAGAGTTCATAAAAGAGTTATAGATATAATAAATCCCTCGTCAAAAGTTATTGAGGCGCTTACAAATATGAATTTGCCATCAGGCGTCAATATTGATGTAAAAATGGTTTAATCAATAAAAATAAAAAGCCCCGCTTGAAAGAGAAGCGGGGCTTTTTTGTATTATTTATACGCGTCCTAATGTCAAGGTCTCACCTTGACATTAAACTATGCCAATAATATATACAGGTCTGACCTGTGCATACGATT
>Ga0209343_10005562_pt1 | contig 15214 bp, 13 predicted proteins | sample RifCSPlowO2_02_FD_184026 | JGI IMG/M metagenome (GOLD analysis project Ga0209343, IMG submission 184026) | Groundwater microbial communities from Rifle, Colorado - Rifle CSP2_plank lowO2_0.2 (SPAdes) (version 2) | ecosystem: Environmental > Aquatic > Deep subsurface > Groundwater | place... | reverse complement strand
GTCCGTCACCGGCGGGCGGCAGCCCGGAACTTCGTAGAACATGTCGCCGACAAAGCCGCGGTGATACGCGGTGTGATGATACAAATGCAGAAGCATCTCGGCGCGCGACATCGCGACCTGATTTCCGCCGATCAGGGTCACGGTTCTACGCTCATCGAGCGCGGCGTCGGTGATCGTGTCGCCGAGCTTGACGTACCACGTATCGATTTCCTGCTGTTTGCGCCACAGTTCGTCGAGCGGGGGATGATCCGGCGTATTGCGCACCGTAAGGCCGTGGTCCCTCCCCTCGAGGTGCGCCTGCCATATCACGTCGATCATGTAGATATGGTTCAGAGTGTGCACCATGTTCTTGAACAGGCTGTTGCGCTCTTTCGTGGCTTCGCCGGGCGGCAGCGCAGCGATGGCGTCGAACCATAGCTTGTTCGACCACGCGTTGTAGCGGGTCATCATGCGCGCAGTGCGGGTGGTAATCATCCTGTCCTCCGGGTGTGAGTGTCAACGCGATGGGTGCGAATTTTCGCGCCGTGAGCCGATAGCGTCCCGTGCCGCCGAAGCCGGTGGCTATGACCTGGCGGCGCAGACCGTAATCTCAACCAGCGTCTTCGGAGTCAAAGCCGCGCCGACCGCGGTGCGCGCCGGCAAGTTCGACCTGTCGACCCACGCCATCCACGCCTCATTCATCTCGTCTTTCAGGGTTGCGTCGGCCATATAGACCGTCGCAGTCAAAATGCGTGACTTGTCGGAACCCGCGGAAGCCAGAACGTGGTCGATCTTGCGCAACACCTGCTCGGTCTGTCCTTTCATCGGCAATGATTTGTCGTCGGCGACGATGCCGGAAAGAAAAACCAGGTTGCCATGCACTGCCGCGCTGCAATTCCACTGCCTGGGATTGATTCTCTGGATGTCCATATCGTCATGCTCCTTCTCGTTTAGGTACGGGGCTTGGCACAATAGAACCATTCTCCAAAATATCCACACCATCGCTCGGCGGGCCGCAGCCGTTCAACCGGTTTCCTGCCTGACCCCGCCCTTCGCCGCAGCCTGCCTGGCGCGGGACAGGGACAGGTACCGCGGCGACAGCGTGCCGACCGCGCCGCAGCCGATCAGGGACATGACCCGCGCAGTCTCTTCGCCAAGAATCTGGAGCGCGCGCGCAGCGCCCGCCTCGCCCCCCGCCGCGACGCCGTACAGCGGCGCGCGTCCCAGCAGCACCGCTTTCGCGCCCAGGGAGAGTGCCTTGACGACGTCAGCCCCGCGGCGCACGCCTCCGTCCATGAGCACGGTCAGCCTGTCGCCCGCAGCCTCCACGATCGTGGGCAGGGCTTCGAGGGTGGTGATTGCACCATCCAGCTGCCGCCCGCCATGGTTGGACACGACGATGCCGTCCGCGCCGATGCCGATGGCGCGCGTCGCGTCCTCCGCCGCCAGCACGCCCTTGATGACGAACGGGCCTTTCCACATCCTGCGTATGGTTGCCAGATCGTCCCAGGAAAGATCCGGATGGCGCGTCATGCGGGTGAAAGCAGCGAGTTCGTGCGCGCTGGCACCCTCGCCCACGAACTCCAGCAGGTTCTCGAAACGCGGCACCCCGCGCAACCACACGCCGAACAGCCAGCGCAGATGCAGAAGGCCGTCGAGGACGGTGCCCGGAGTGATGGTCACGTCGTGCGCGAACCGGTTGCGCCGGTCACGCTCGCGGTTGCCCGCAACCAGCGTGTCCACTGTAACCACCAGCGTACGAAAGCCGGCTGCGGCGGCGCGATCGAGCAGCCTCTGCCACACCGGGGCATCGCCCCACGGATACAGTTGGAACCACTTCACGCCGCCGGCCCCGGAGCCGACCGCCTCGATGGACTCGTTCGAGGCGGTGCCCAGCGCGAATGCCGCGCCGAAGCGCTCAGCGGCGCGCGCGAGCGCCACGTCGGCGCCACGCCAGAAAATTCCATTCAGTCCGGTCGGGCCGACGACGATGGGCAACGCCAACCGATCTCCGAAAAGCGTCACCGATAGATCCGGTTTGGCATGCCCTGCGGTGACGCGGGGTACAAAGGCGACCTGCTCGAACACCGCGCGGTTGCGCGCGAGCGTGATCTCGTCCTCGGCGCCGCCTTCGAGATACTCGAACACGATCCGCGGCAGGCGCGCGCGCGCGGCCCGGCGCAGGTCGGCGATGTTGATGGCGTTTTCGATGTTCATTGATTTGGGACGGAAGGTGCGCGGCGTCATGCGAAGCATATCAACGCCGGGCTGCCACTGCCAATTGGGACCGCCGTGGTAACTATCCGCTTTTGCTGGTATTATTACGTTTGTAATAACACTGGAGCAGGCCATGTTCACACTTAAACTGACCCAAATCGGCAATTCTGTGGGTGTCGTACTGCCCAAGGAAGCCCTCGCGCAGTTAAAGATCGACAAGGGCGACACCGTTTTCCTTACCGAAACGCCGGGCGGATTTCGGCTGACCGCATACGACCCGGATTTCGAAAAGCAGATGACCGCGGCGCGCAGGATCATGAAGCGCCGCCGCAACGTATTGCGCGAATTGGCCAAGTAATGCGCTTTGTCTGGATCGACGCAGCGGTAATCCAAGCCATACACGAGGAACAGCTCGCCGAACACGGAGGCAGCGCCGGCTTGCGCGACCACGGCTTACTCGAATCGGCCCTGGCCCGGCCGCAAAACCTTGCGGCCTATGGCGAACCCGATATTGCAGCCTGCGCAGCCGCGTACGGCTATGGCCTGTCCCGCAACCACCCTTATATCGATGGGAACAAGCGCACCGCGTTTGTCGCAGTCGAACTGTTTCTTTTCCTGAACGCCCATGTGCTCGAAGCGGCTGATGCAGACTGTGTACTTACCATGTTGAAAGTGGCGGAGGGCTCAATGAGCGAGGAAAAGTTCGCCGCATGGATGCGCGAGAACAGCAAGAAGCCGAAAAAGAAGTAATTTGCTTATTCGGCGCATGGGCCGGCCGAAGGCGATATCAATTTCCGTGCGCTCACGTTTGAGTTCGTAGGAGGAGGCAGCCGAATGCCGATTACTCCCTTCCACTTCGGTCCAGGTGCGCTATTCAAATGCGCGGCGCCGGGGCATTTATCCTGGACCGTGTTCGCGCTCGCGAATATGCTGATCGATCTTGAGCCGATCACACTCTTCTTCGTCACGGGTGATCCGACCCATCCGTGGCTTCACACACCCCCGGGCGCCATCGATTACGCAACCAACGGCATCGGCGGGACTCACCACCTGGCGTGGGAGCGACTCCAGCGCGCGGCGGGCATCACGCTGAATCACATTCCCTTCAAGAGCGCCGCGCCCGCGTTGCAGGAAGTGCTCGCGGGCCGGGTATCGATGATGCTCATCGGCGTATCCACCGCGTTTCCCCATATCAAGGACGGCAGGCTGGTGTCGCTCGCCACCGGTGGCCTGGCGCGATCGCCTTTCCTGCCGAATCTGCCGACGCTGGCCGAGTCGGGTTTCCCGGGGTTCGAAGTCGTCGCCTGGATGGCGGTGATGGCACCGAAAGGAATGCCTGCGGCCCTGTTGGAAAAAATCAGCCGCGACATCAACAAAGTCACGCTCAGCAAGGCTTATCACGACAGCCTGGCCCAACGGGGAAGCGAGTCTCGCACCAGCACGCCGCAAGAGCTGGCCGAGCGCATCCACCGGGAGTACGAAAGCACCCGCACGCTGATCAAGAGTCTGGGCATCAAGGGCGGTTGAGGCGGCGGCTCGTTGGTAGCCCGATCGGCAGCTCTCATGGCGGGCATTGCATTCCGCCCTTCCAGCACGAACACATCTCCACTTACCGGAGACATACCATGTTCCACTTTCACGCGCTGCCGCGCTTCATTGCGGCGCAAGCTCTGCTGCAGGTGGTGTCAAGGTCTCACGAATGAGCAGGCCGAACAGGGAGAGAGCGAGACTGGTGACGCCCCAGGTGAAAACCGCACCCCACAAACCCAGAATATCCGAGACAAAGCCGAAGACCAGGGCTCCCAGAACCATTCCCAAATTGAACGAGGTAAGGAAATACCCGAACGCTTCGCCTCTGCGCCTGGGGTCGCACACATCGGCGGTCAGGGCGGCCACGGCGGGCGTGCTGAACGCGGCACCTGCCCCGGCCAGTCCGACAGCCGCGAACAGCGCCCAAAAGCCGGTTGCCGCCGAGTACCACAGCACGCCGGCCGTCGCGACCAGCGACCCCACCAGCGCGGGGAGCCTGCGGCCCACGCGGTCGCTCATCATGCCTCCTGGAATATTGAAAAACGCCAGGCCGATGCCGTGTATGAACATGATGCTTCCGATCATCGCGGGCGTCGCATCGAAAAGAGCGACCGCGTAGAGCGGGAGCAGCGCGTTGTTGAAGCTCGTGCAGACTCCGCCCCGTGCACGGACCACACAGCCTGCGGCAAATGTGCTCCACAGTCCGGGCTTGATCAACGGAGCATCCGCCGCCGCCGAGGCACGCGCATCCGCCGCAGCAGCCCGCTTTTCCTTCGCCGACTCTTTGGTCGTGGCAAAGCAAATTAGCGCGCCCAGCAACGCCACGCCTGTCCACGCATTGAACACGGCGTCCTGCCCGAATGCACTGGCGATGAATCCGCCGGCCAGCGGGCCGATCCCGACCCCGAGAAAGAACACCGTGTTGAATATGCCCATCATCCTGCCGCGCTCGGAAGGGCCGACGTTGTCAGTCAGCATCGCCATCAGGGGAGGCCACAGGCACCCGGCACCCACGCCCGCGAGCGCCTGCAACACAACGAATTGCCCGGGGCTCGTCGCGAAATGATAGAGCGTGGCGGCGACGGCCATGAGGCCAAATCCGAAAACCACCAGGTAGACCCTTCCGATCCGGTCTGAGAGGCGGCCCATGGGGATCTGGGTCAACAGCTGCGCCGCCGCGAACGCAGAAATGATGAGGCCGATCGCGGAGTGATTGGCCCCCAGCGAGTGCGCGTGAACGGAAAGGGTCGGGATCATGATCCCGTAGCCGAGGGTCGCCAGGAAGGTCAACGCGTACAGCGCGAGAATTCTTCGATTATTCATATCGACTCTCCGTTACGCGCAGCGTCTGCGCCTGTCCGGTTTTCCGGACGCCTTCGCCAGGTTCGAGGATGATATCGGAGGCGGCACCCCGACAGAAGAAAAAGATTCAGTCCGGAGCCCGGGTGCAGGCCGCTGCACAGGGCGCCCCGGACGGTCTCTTAGCTCTTTGGCGGCTGTCCCCGGGGGCGGATTCGGACGCCAGCGCCGCGCCGGGCGTGTAGCCGGCTCAAAGGAACAGGAACAAGCGGCCGTTCACTCAGCGTGGAGTTATCCGCCACCTCGCAAATTATCTCTGCAACTCTCACGTGGTCAGGCCAAAACGTCGTTGCAACAAACGCGAGCGGCGACCCATTTCCTCGCTTCCAAACCCCAGAGAGCCGATAATTGCCAGGCGTTGCCGGGCCGAGACCCCGGCATAGAAGGACGAAAAATACCCGAGCCGTTCAAGTTCCTCCAGGACCGCCGCAAGAACCCAATTACCGATGTTGTCACCGGAAGGAATTAAATCGAATCGTTCCCCAGGCGCGAGAAACGGTTCGCTAAGATTTACCTTCTTGTGCTGGACGATAATATTGTTCAGTTGGTCTAGCGCGTTTACGGCAACTGATCGTGCGCCATAATCCCGTGCTATTCGCGCCAGGCTTGCCAAACGCAAATAAGAGGGCTGCTTCTCGCATAGGGATTTGAAAAGACTGAAACTGGTTTCCAATGCACCGAAGCGCTCATTCGAAGATAAGGCAGAATCTCGGCTAATGGCGTAATAAGATAACGCTTCATCAACATCCATACTGTTTCCGGCTGCCATTGTCCGTTGCCAAAGATTGGCGAGTTGAACACCATAGGGCAATTTGGCTACGGTGTTATGCCAGGCATAAGCGTTGCTGTTCTTGATCGTTGCAGAGATGTTCTTATACCGATTCTTCGCTGTGGTCGCTTGGCGGGGCACCGATTCAAGTAAGAAACCTTGAGCAGCAAGCTGTTCGGCGCGATTCTTCTTGCAGCAGAATAGATTAAGTAAGTAGCCGTCCGGGGCTAATTCCGCATTGAAGGGAACCAAGAGGTCGAGTCCCGGCACCAGTCGGTATGACTCATAGCCGAGTGCAGCGAAATCTCGCACCAGTTCCATGTGCAGATCTGCGCCTTCTTTTATCTCATACTGAACCAGCGGTGACAGTTCTGCGAAAAATCGCACGCCCCCTCTTAATATGTTGGCTTCCTCCCCTTCCGCGTCGATTTTTATGAACGCGATATCCTGCCAGCCATATCGTTGCAAGCATTCATCAAGGGTCACCAAGGATACGATTTCACTTGCGTTGTCGGGCTGTTCGCTCCGAACCAAAGCATTCCACTCCGAATTGTCGTTCAGAGAAAGGCGCGCCGTACCACAGGTACTGGATAGCGCGCTACGTTCGAGGACGATCTGGGCAAAATCATTGGCGGCAATTCCTTCGGCAAGCAGTCCTGCGGTACTTGATGCTGGCTCGAAAGCCCACACGGACCCTTTCGGTCCCACCGTGCGTGCCATAGATAGCGTGTAGACGCCATAGTTGGCTCCGACATCAATAACTTTCTGCCCCGGTTGCAGCAGTCGACGCAGGAATTTTATTTCATCTTCGAACCAGTCCTGCTGCTCCATTAACACATAGGGCGTAATTAAATTCAGTGAATCCGGGACGACAATCCGTACACCGTCGATCAGAGTGAGTGTGACACTGGGAGGCATTGGCGAAATTCCTGGAACTGGGAAATACCAAGACGCTGCCGCGCCGCCCGGCGCCTATCCGCCGCGGATGCCAAGTTCCCTTATCGTCTTGGGCCATTTGGCGAGCTCTTTCCGGTAAATTATGTCGAATTCCTCCGGCGGTATCCCTATCGTTCCCGTTTCGCGGCCCATCTCATGCAAGCGCTCGGTCATGGCCTTTTCTTTAATAGCAACGGACATCGCGCTGTAGAGCCTGTCGATGATCGCGGATGGCGTCCCCGCCGGCGCGAACAGGCCCGCCCAGCTGACAGGACTTTCGAAATCCAGCCCGGACTCCAGAAAGGTCGGAACTTCGGGAAAGAATTGGCTTCTCTTGGCGCCGGTGATCACCAGAGGGCGGAGCTTTCCGGTTTTCAGATGCGCCATGAGCGGCGGAATAGACAACACGATCATGGATGCCTCGCCGGAGATAGCTGCGGTTACGGCCGGCGCGGCGCCTTTGTAGGGAACATGCACGATTTTGATCCCTGCCTCCCTGTTGAACAACTCGACCGCCACTTGAAAGGCCGAAGCGGCGGAGGCGTGAAACAGCTGGCCAGGCTTGGCCTTCCCGAGAGCAATCAATTCCTTGACCGAGTGTGCCGGAAGCGATGGATTAACGGCGAACACCATCGGATCGTAATTGAACAGGGTAATGGGCGTGAAAGCTTTTTCATGGTCGTAAGGCATGGAAGGAAACAGGCCGACGTTGAAGATCATCTCCCCGCTCGCCCCTGCCAGCAGCGTGTAACCGTCGGGCGCCGACGTGGCCACGTATTCCGTAGCGATACGAGCGGCGGCGCCGGGCTTGTTCTCGATGATGACCTGTTGGCCGAATTGTTCGGAAAGCTTGGGGGCGATGAGGCGTATGTTGACGTCGGTGCCGCCGCCCGGGGCATACCCCACCACGATTCTAATCGGCTTGCTCGGGTAGGGTTGCGCCGCGGACTCTCCGGCCGCAAGGACAAGCGCCAGAAGCAGGCCGAGAAATTTGTGTCCCGTTTTCATTTGTCTTTCCTCCCATTTACATGCATGCTTGGCGCGGAACTGCGCCGCTCCTGCCTGCATCTATTGACTGCGGATGTTCATATCTAATTTACCAGTAAATCCGCTCAAACCCGCTCCGATCGGGGTCTTCGCCGGGTGAGGCGGTGAGCATGAACATAAGCCAGATTGTGCGCCGTCCAGGGCCAGCTCAAGCGGCTGATTGCAGCGCCCCGGCGGGGGGGGCGGCCGGACTTAGCTGGAGCCGTCGCATGAAAGCGTAATCTCAGCAATAATCACGCGCATTCCCCTTCGTCGGGCTTCTCGTTTGTGCTTCGTGGACGAGCGTGCCCGACCGGTAGCTTCTTGCCGATAGTGTGAACTCCCAGCTGAGCCCGTAACCGGTCAGTCGCAAAATCCCGCATTTTTTCGCGGGTCCGCTTTCGGCGAGTATCGGCAACCGCCGCTCCCGGCCAAAACCAACGGTCGAGTACCGAGCTGACAATACCCACGATCAGACTTTCACCTCGGCCGACGTCCGCAGTCGGCCGATCCTCAGCGCATCCTGCGCAGCGCCTCCTCCAGGAATTGCACGGTCCGATCGACGTTGTGGAGTTTCTCGAGGCCAAACAGGCCAATGCGGAAGCTGTGGAAACCGGCCGGTTCGTCGCATTGCAATGGCACGCCGGCGGCGATCTGCAGGCCTTCGACGAGGAACTTGCGGCCCGACTGGATGTCCGGATCGTCGGTGTAGCTGACCACGACGCAGGGGGCCTGAAAACCCTCTGCCGCGACGCTTCGGAAACCCCTTGCGGTGAGCAACGCGCGCACCCTGTCTCCGAGCGCCTGCTGGGCGGCGCGGGCACTGTCGAAGCCGTAGTTCTCCGTCTCCCTCATGGCGTCGCGGCAGCGCGCCAGGGCGTCAGTGGGCATCGTGGCGTGGTAGGCGTGGCCGCCTTTCTCATAGGCCTCCATGATCTGCATCCATTTGCGCAGGTCGCAGGCGAAGCTGCTGCTGGTGGTCGAATCAATCAGCGTCCGGGCCCGCTCGCCGAGCATCACCAGCGCGCAGCAGGGCGATCCGCTCCAGCCCTTTTGCGGCGCGCTGATCAACACGTCCACGCCGTTCGCGACCATATCTACCCAGATCGCGCCGGAGGCAATGCAGTCGAGAACGAACAGGCCGCCGACGCCGTGCACCTCATCGGCCATGGCCCGGAGATAGGCATCCGGCAGAATCATGCCCGAGGCAGTTTCGACGTGGGGGGCGAAAACCACATTGGGCCTCTTCTCCCGGATGGTCGTGACGATTTCCTCGATCGGCGCGGGCGCAAACGGAGCCTGCCGGTCGTTGCGGATGGGGCACGCCTTAAGGACTGTGGCCTGGGCGGGAATCCGCCCCATGTCGAATATCTGAGTCCAGCGGTAACTGAACCAGCCGTTGCGGATGACCAGGCAGTTGCGATCCGTGGCGAACTGGCGAGCCACTGCTTCCATGCCGAATGTGCCGCTTCCAGGGACAACGATGGTCGTCGTTGCCCGGTAGGCCCGTTTGAGCGTCCCGGAAATGTCCGTCATCACCTGCTGAAATGTCGCCGACATGTGGTTTATCGCCCGGTCGGTGTACACCACCGAATATTCGAGCAGCCCCTCGGGGTCGACGTTTGGCAATAGGCTGGACACGGCTGCCTCCGGCGTAAATGGGAGAGGTCCTAATTGTTGCACTGATCTCGCGACTTCGGCGGAACCGAAAAATGATCCCAATCGGCGCGGATCGGCCAGGAGCTGCCGTCCTCACCGTCTCGGATCGGCCATTATGTAGAGCTCAACATAACGGCCAAAACCGGCCGGCCGCGCGGTACACAGACTTGATGCTCGAGAAGCGATGCGAGCCCTGCGGCTCGATCAAATGCTGCGGTACAATTCATGCGTGGCCGTGATTTGGATCACGGCGACCAAGTTACAGTGCGGGTTCACCGATGCTATCGTTTCCCCAGCCGACTCCATGGTTGGCGCTGGACGCTCGCTTATCGTCGGCCGGAACGGGCCATCTTCATGAGCACACCTGTGCTCTGCGTGGGCTAAGTGGTCAGGAATCACCGCCCAGATGACAAGGACCGGAGGCTATCGATTTTGAAGTCGTGCACAGTTGCAACCGCGGTAGACAAGCTGCTCCTTGCGGCGCTCGCGTGTAGCGTCGCGCTTTCGTGCATTAACGCGCAAGCGCAGAACCAAAGCGCGCTTGCGCAGCTCCTCGCAGCGCCCCATCGCAGCGCCGCCAATGTGGCGCGCGATGGCTACCGACATCCGCTCGAGGTGCTCAGCTTCTTCGGCGTCAGGGACGACAGCTCGGTGGTCGAAATCCTGCCTGGCAGCGGCGGCTATTACATGGAGATTCTCGCGCCCTACCTTAAGCGCCGGGGTCGCTACACCGCGGCAAGCCGCGACGAGACCGTGCCACCGCAGTATCTTGCCGACCATCAGAAACTACTGGCGCGGCTTGCGGCCGAACCTGCCCTTTACGAGAAGGTCGTGATCACGAAATTCAACTCCGACCGGCACGAGATTGCGCCGCCGGGCACCGCCGACTACGTGCTCACTTTCCGCAATCTGCACAACTGGATCGAACGCAAAGAGATCGAAGGGGCGCTTCGCGCCTTCCACAGGGCGCTGAAGCCGGGTGGTGTGCTCGGCGTCGTGGATCACCGCGGCCGCAGCCATTTGACGCAGGAAGCGCAGCTCAATACCGGCTACGTGCGACAGGACTTTGCCATCGCGCTGATCGAAAAGGTCGGGTTCAAGCTTGGCGGTATTTCCGAAGCCAACGCAAATCCCAAGGACACGAAAGATCACTCCGAAGGCGTGTGGACGCTGCCGCCCGCTTATCGCCTCAAGGACAGGGATCGCGCAAAATACGAGGCAATCGGCGAAAGCGACCGATTCACGCTCAAGTTCGTGAAGCAGTGAGTGCCGGGCGCCGTGCCCTCGTCCTGGGCGTCCCCTTGTTTACCAGCAATTCCGCTCGAATTCCGCTCGGGTCGTGGACGTCCGGAACGGGTCGACTGCGGAAATTCGCGCTTCCCGTTAGCGGCCACCGTCCCGAAACCCGGTTGTCAGCTACCTGAAAGAATTGGACTGCCGTCCTGGGTGTCTCAGAACGGCCAGCAGCCGACCTTCCAGCCTTCATCAGTTGCGAACGTTCGCGGAGAAAATACGGGCCCTCCAAGAGTCGCTGCCGTCACCCGTCTGCCGGATGCATGACCGCTGGATTTTCCGCTTGGAGCGTTGGGGCGGAATGGCCTTCACTTTCGGCTCCCGCCATTCCGGTATGCTTTGACGGCCGTTCGCTGCCGCAAATCTCCACAGTTAATTGCCGGCTGCTGCATTTCGACCACTTGAGAGAGAGTTCGCATGGATTCGGATTGGACGACTTTATCCCGGGAGGCAAAGAGAGCGCGTAGGTTCGAGTGGTACAGCTCGACGGATGGGATTCGCTTCGACAGCCCCGAAGCCGAAAGGGCCTATCGGGTGCGGGCAAAACGAATGATCGACGTCTACAACGTTAGCGAGCCGGACAGAGTGCCCGTGGCGTTGCCCACCGGCTCGCTGCCCGTCGAATACGCGGGCATTGACTACGGGACTGCAATGTACGACGCCGAGAAAGCCGCGCAGGCCTGGCTCAAGTTCAATCTGGAGACCGACCTGGACGCCTTCGCTGCCCCCAATGTACCGGTCGGCAAGATGCTTGACCTGCTCGATTACCGGCTCTACCGCTGGCCGGGGCACGGAATGGCCAAGGACGGAATGGGCTACCAGTTCGTCGAAGCCGAGTACATGACCGCCGAGGAATATGACGCGTTGATCCACGACCCCTCGGATTTTTGGCTGCGTACCTACTTGCCGCGTGTCTTCGGCACCTTCGAGCCCTTCCGGATGCTCCAGTCCTTCACGGCCGTTACCGAGTTGCCGATGGTTACGCCCCACTTCCTACCCTACACGAGGCCTGAAGTGCAGGCGTCATTGCAGAAGCTCATCGACATCGGGAAGACGCTCGCGAGCTGGACGCAGGTCGTATCGACAGTAGGCCGACGGGGTCGCGAACTTGGATTTCCCGCGCTTGCATCCTGCTATGCAAAGGCGCCCTTCGACACCATAGGCGACACGCTGCGCGGCACCAAGGGCATCATGTTGGACATGCGCCGGCGGCCGGAGAAGCTCCTGGAGGCGCTCGACGTGGTCGCCCAGATCACCATCGACGTCACCGTCGCCACCCTCAATGCCTCCAAGGGGCAAATCGCCTTGTTCCCGCTTCACAAGGGAGCCGATGGCTGGATGTCCGAGAAACAGTTCGAGACCTTCTATTGGCCAACGCTGAAGCGAGTTGTCGACGGCCTCATCGAGGAGGGCATCATGCCGACGCTTTTCGCGGAGGGCGGATTCGAAACGCGACTGGCACTCGTGAACGAGTTCCCCAAGGGGGCCGTCAACTGGCTGTTCGACCGGACCGACATGGGAAAGGCAAAAAAGGCGCTCGGCGACCGGTGCTGCATCTCCGGCAACGTTCCTGCTTCGCTCATGGTCACGGGATCGCCCAAGGAGGTGAAGGACTATTGCCGCAAGCTCATCGAGCTTTGCAGCGAGGGCGGTGGCTTCATCCTGGCAGCGGGCACAAACTCCATCGAGGGTACCCGCATCGAGAACTTGCGCGCCATGGTGGAAGCGGCCGCGGAGTTCGGCGTGTACGCAAAGTAGCAAGGCGCAGCACCAGGGTCACAAACGGCTCTACGAAGTACCGGCTTGGGGCCGAATCGAGGCATTCGGCTCGCCTCTCCCGAGGCAGCTTTTCACCATGATCGTGGCGCCCTGCAACATGCTGGCCAAGATCAATCACGGAATACGGTTGCCCTGCCCGTCGGTCAAGCGAAGCTATGGAGCAACGGACGGACAATTCATCCGCAGGCCCCGCGCGAACCGGCGCCCACGATGCGCCACGCCCGCAGCTTGCGCGCGTGCGACCAGGACGCATTGGCCGGACTGGTCGAAGGCAGGCGCGCGAAGCGCAGCGCGGTCGCATCAATCCCCGGCAGCACATGCCGGCGAAACGCCGCCTCTGCCTTCGCGCCGTTGAAGTACACGCGTTGGATGCGCGGATGGGCGCGGAAGAACGAGGCGAAGTCGTTGGGGACGATCGAATCCTCGTCGATCTCCGAGTCGAGGCTGCCTGCGCGCGTGCACGAGGCGAGCACGTCCCACACGGCGATGCCGGCCCGCTTGAGCACCCGGACCCGCTGCGCATAGGGCGCATCGGGGCCCGCTCCGTGGAGCACGCCCATGATCGGCCAGAACGCATTGCGTGGATGGGCGTAATACCGGTTCGCCAGCAGCGATGCCTTGCCGGGCATACTGCCCAGTATCAGCACCTTCGCATCCGGCGCGGCGATCGGCGGAAAGCTGTGGATGTGGGGCTTGCGGCGCATCACGGCGCGCGCCGCTACGCCCGGGCGCGTCGGAGCCCGGAGCGCCACAGCATCCACCCTGCAATCGCCAGGTTCAGCAGGTTCCACAGGATGCCGTTCATGAACGCCACCTTGTAGGAACCCGTCAGGTCGAAAATCGCCCCCGACATCCAGCCGCCGAACGCCATGCCGAACAGCGTCGCGGTGATGATCGTGGCCACCCGGGCGCCTGCCTCCTTCTGCGAAAAGTACTCGCGCACGATGATGGCGTAGGAGGGCACGATGCCGCCCTGGAACAGGCCGAACAGCGCCGAAATCAGGTACAGGGAAACCAGGCCGTCGAAAGGGAGAAACAGCAGCAGCGCGACGCACTGCAGGCCGGAACCGAGCAGCAGCGTGCGCAACCCGCCGATGCGATCGCAGATCCAGCCGAACGTGAGGCGGCTGACGACGCCGCAGGCCAGCATCAGCGACAGCATCTGCGCGCCGCGCGCCGGCCCGTAACCGAGATCCGCGCAGTAGGCGACCAGGTGGACCTGCGGCATCGCCATCGCCGTGCAGCAGGCGAAGCCGGCGACGGCCAGCAGCGCCAGAAGCGCATTGGGCGACAGGCCAAGCGGCCGCTCGACGCGCGCCGAGGCGATCGAGCCGGCGACGACGGTCTCGTGCGTCGGCGGTTTGCGCCACAGCACGAGCACAAGCGGCAGCATGGTGGCCAGGCAGAACAGGCCGATGCCGAAGTAGGCCTCGCGCCATCCAACCGTCTCGATGTAGTGCTGCACGATGGGCGGCCAGATGGCGCCGGCGAGAAAGTAGCCGCTTGCGAAAATGGCCACGGCGATGCCGCGCCGGCGCGTGAACCAGTGCGAGGTATCGGCGAGCAGGGGCGCGAAGGTCGCCGAGCTGCCCACACCGATGAGCAATCCCTGCACCAGCGTGAATTGCCCTATGCCCACGGACGAGCCGGCCACCAGATAGCCCAGCCCGAGCGCCAGCGTACCGGCGATCACGGGAATCATGATGCCGAAGCGGTCCGACAGCCGGCCCATGAGTATGCCGCCCAAGCCGAACAGGATCATGGTCAGGGTGTAGGGCAGCGACGCATCGGCGCGCGCCACGCCGAACTCCGCCTGCACCGTCGGCAGGACGACGACGACGGACCACATGCCAACGCCGCCGATGGCCGAGAGCAGCAGCGCGGCCGCAAGGCGCCCCCATGCGTAGGACGATTCAACCTCGCCGTGGCCTGTCCCGAGGGGCACCATCAAGCGCCCGCCGCGGGGATGGCGTGCGGGCCCTCCCCCGGCAGGGCGGGGGCACCGACAGCGTGTTCGAAGCGTTCGAAGCAATTGCGACTTGGGTTGAGCATGGGAGTTCGAAAGAACGGAGGCTGCCGCAGTTTACCCGCCCGGCCAGGTCACGGGCATCGATTCCGGGGTCGACTGGGGTTTGACCGCAAAATGCATATTACTCAGTAGTCGGCAATTTAGACGACGAAAATGCCTCGGAAACCCGCATGAAATAAGGACCCGCTGTTTTCTAAGTTACCGATTTCTGAGTAATAAACTTCTCGTCGTGTGGGATCTTGAATTCAGCCATGATGTGGTGAAGGCGCCGGCGTGCCGCTGCCCGTGCATACTTTCCTCACCATCAGCCAACTCGCGCGGCCGGGCATGCTGGTGGAAATGGATGTGATCGCCGTTGTGCCGCAGTGAGGCGCCGATGTCGTCAAGCGCCTGACGGATAGCTCGGATTCTCGGCCGCCGTTTCATCTCGCCGTGGGCGTCCCACCTGGTAGACACGTCGCTAAAGATTGGCCCCCGGCTGCGCAAGGGCCTGGTTGCGCTGCAACTCGCCGACGATCCAGTTGTAGGCATCGTCGATCGAGTCGGTTCGAAACAGCAGCTCGACGTCACCCGGGCTGATTGTTCCGTACCGGACCAGGGCGTCGAAATTGATCACCTCCTTCCAGTACCGGTCGCCG
>Ga0209343_10005560_pt1 | contig 15220 bp, 22 predicted proteins | sample RifCSPlowO2_02_FD_184026 | JGI IMG/M metagenome (GOLD analysis project Ga0209343, IMG submission 184026) | Groundwater microbial communities from Rifle, Colorado - Rifle CSP2_plank lowO2_0.2 (SPAdes) (version 2) | ecosystem: Environmental > Aquatic > Deep subsurface > Groundwater | place... | reverse complement strand
GCCAAAAACCGAGGAAAAAACAAGAGAGAAAAAACCAAAGACCAAAAGCGGAACTTCCTACTTTGCTCAGAACAGGAACTTTCTACTTTGCCTTGACAGCGCAAATTCGTCTGGTTCCCGTCGGTGAAAAAGGGAGGGCTCCGCGTGCCAATCGGTGAAGCAGCCACCTCCCCGTTTGCCCGAATTTCGGTCAAACGATACAATCGAAGCGCGTGTGCCGCTGGTCGGGAGAGGCTGTTGGCCTCCCCGTGGAGAACGAGGAATGGATGGCGGGCGAAGTTACGATGTGCTGGTCGTGGGCGGCGGGAACGCGGCGCTCTGCGCGGCGCTCAGCGCCCGGCAGCGCGGAGCGAGCGTCCTCGTGCTCGAGGCTTCCCCGAAACACTTTCGCGGAGGCAATAGCCGCCACACCCGGAATCTGCGCTGCATGCACGACGGCCCGGCGGACGTGCTGACGGAATCCTACCCGGAGTCGGAATATTGGGACGATCTGTGCCAGGTGACGGAAGGTCAGACGAACGAGCCGCTGGCCCGCCGCGTCCTCCATGACTCGGCCACCTGCCGGGACTGGATGGCGCAGCACGGCGTCCGCTTCCAGCCGTCCTTGAGCGGCACGCTCCACCTTTCCCGCACCAATGCCTTCTTCCTCGGCGGGGGAAAGGCGCTGATGAACGCATACTACCGCGCCGCCGAGAGGATCGGAGTCGAGGTCGAGTACGACGCGGAGGTTTGCGCGTTGAATATCCGGGAGGGAAGGTTTTCGTCTGCGGTGGTCTCTCGCAACGGTTCTTCCCAGGAGGTTCACGCGAAGGCGCTCGTGGCTGCGGCCGGCGGGTTCCAGGCCAATCTCGCCTGGCTGAAGCAAGCCTGGGGAGAAGCCGCCGACAACTTCCTCATCCGCGGCACTCCGTATGACACCGGCACGATTCTGCGCATTCTGATGGATCGGGGAGCGAAAACCGTGGGCGATCCGGCGCAGTGCCATGCGGTGGCCATTGATGCGCGCGCGCCCCGCTTCGACGGCGGCATCGTCACCCGCGTGGACTCCATTCCCATCGGGATCGTCGTCAACAAACACGCGACACGGTTCTACGATGAAGGCGAAACCTTTTGGCCCAAGCGGTACGCCATCTGGGGAAGGCTCGTCGCGCAGCAGCCGGATCAGATCGCCTTCTCGATTTTTGACGCCAAAGCCATCGGCCTGTTTGTGCCACCCGTGTTTCCGCCGCTCCAAGCCCGCTCGATCCGCGAGCTTGCCGGCGCGCTCGCGTTGAATCCCGAGTCGCTGGAGCGGACTGTTTCCCAGTTTAACGGGGCGGTGCGGCCGGGCGCATTCGATCTGGCACGCTTGGACGATTGCAGAACGGGAAGCCTGACGCCTCCCAAAACGCACTGGGCGCGTCCGCTCGATACCCCTCCGTTCTACGCCTACCCGCTGCGCCCCGGGATCACCTTCACGTACCTCGGAGTCGCCGTGAACGAGCGGGCGCAGGTCATCCTGCAAGACAACCAGCCGTCCGAGAACACCTTCGCAGCGGGCGAGATCATGGCGGGCAATATCCTGGGCAAAGGCTATCTGGCCGGAATCGGGATGACCATCGGAACGGTTTTCGGGCGGATCGCCGGGGAGGAGGCCGCGCGCCATGTCCTCGGTTAAACCGATTTCTTCCCTTCTCTCGCTTCTGCCGCAGGAAGGGGAACGGGTTCTGCGAATCTGCAATGCCTGCCGCTACTGCGAGGGATTTTGCGCGGTGTTTCCGGCCCTCGAGCGGCGATTCAACTTCTCAGAACAGGACGTCAACTATCTGGCGAACCTGTGCCACGACTGCGGCGAGTGCTACTACGCCTGCCAGTATGCGCCGCCGCACGAGTTCGCGCTGAATCTGCCGCGGACGCTCGCCCATCTTCGCAGAGAAACGTATCAGCAATACGCCTGGCCCAGCTTCCTCGCCGCCCTGTTCCGGCGAACGGGTCTGGCGCTGGTCTTGAGCGCACTGCTGGTTCCCGCTCTGTTCGTCCTTCTGACCTTTCTGTTTTCAGGGCCGGCGGTAGTGTTCTCGTCCCACAGCGTCGCCGCAGGCTCCTTTTATCAAGTGGTCTCGCACGAAGCGATGACGGCGAGCTTCGGCGTGGTCGGCGTGTTTGTTCTCATCGCCCTGGGAATCGGTTTCGCGCGCTTCTGGCGCGAGACCGGAGAATCCTGGAGCGCCTTCCTGAAGCCGAGCGTCCTGGCGCAGGCGCTCGGAGACACGCTGCGGCTTCGGTACCTCGCAGGGCCCGGGGAGGGCTGCGCGTACCCCGACGAACTTCCCTCGCAGGCCCGGCGCTGGTTCCATCATCTGACGTTCTACGGGTTCCTGCTGTGCTTCGCGGCGACGACGGTCGCAGCGATCTACCATAACGTTTTCGCTTGGGAAGCCCCTTACCCGCTCCGGAGCGTTCCCGTTGTTCTGGGGTCTTTGGGCGGCGTGGGACTGCTGGTCGGGCCGGTCGGGTTACTCTGGCTCAAGCGCGCGCGCAATCCGGAGTTGAGCGATCGAGGGCAGACCGGTTTGGATGTCACATTCCTGGCGCTTCTGCTCGGGATCAGTCTCACCGGCTTTTTGCTGCTGGCCTTGCGCGAAACCGCCGCGATGGGCCTGACGCTGGCCGTGCATCTGGGTTTAGTGATGGGTCTCTTTCTGACGCTGCCGTACGGCAAGTTTGTCCATGCCGTCTATCGCTTTGCCGCGCTGGCCCGCAATGCGATCGAGAAGCAACGCCCTTCGCCGGAGCAGCGCCGGGAATGAAAGTTGCGTCCAAACTTGCTCCGAGCGTATCGTAGGAGATTCAGGGAAAGGGTGAGAGGGAAGATGAAAATCCATTGCGGACAGATGGTTCTTCGGTTCGCGGGTGTGCTGCTGCTGGGGATCGGTTTGCTCCACAGCGCGGAGGCGCAGGCCCAGACGCTCACGCTCATCGCGCCGGCGTCTCCGGGGGGCGGCTGGGACCTGACGGCGCGCGTCATGCAGCAGGTCCTGCGACGCAGCGGGATAGGGCGGTCCGTGCAGGTGTTCAATGTGCCCGGCGCCGGCGGCACCATCGGTCTGGCGCAGTTGGTAAGCTCGCATCGCGGCGATGGCAACCAACTGATGGTCATGGGCTTGATCATGGTGGGCGCGGTCCTCACCAATCGGTCGCCAGTAACGCTCGAGCAGGTCACCCCCATCGCGCGCCTGCTCACTGAGTACGAGATTCTGGTGGTCCCGGCGGCTTCGCCGTATCGGACTTTGGCGGACTTGATCAAGGCCTGGAAGCCGAACCCCGGAAAGCTCGCCATTGCGGGCGGTTCCGCCGGCGGCACCGACCACATGCTGGCCGGGCTACTCGCCAAAACCGTGGGCATTGACGCGACCAAGATCAATTACGTGCCCCACTCCGGGGGCGGCGAGTCCATCGCCTCATTATTGGGAAACCACGTGGCCTTCGGCATCAACGGCTCGAGCGAACTGATTTCGTTTATCCAAGCCGGGCAACTGCGCGCGCTGGCGATCTCGAGCGAGAAGCGCGTGCTGGGGCTGGACATTCCGACCTTCCTGGAGCAGGGCGTTCCGCTCACGTTGCCCAACTGGAGAGGCGTCGTGGCGGCCCCCGGCATCAGTGCCGCGCAGCGCGCCGCCCTGGTGTCGCTGATGGATCGGATGCGCCAGTCGGCGGCGTGGAAGGAAGCCCTTCAGAAGAACAACTGGACGGATATGTATCTGGCGGGGCCGGCGTTCGACCAATTCCTTCAGCAGGAGAATGCCCGCGCGACAAGCGTTCTCAAGTCCATCGGTCTGGTGAAGTAAGAGCCTCGAAGACGTTCTCCCGTTGACCCAACCATCCAAGCCGCCCCCAATTTCCAGGTACGCAACCGGGATACTGCGTGGCGATCTCGCCGTCGCCCTCGGAGTAGTCTTGCTGGGGATCGGCCTGGCGGCGGGCGCCTTTGGAATTCGCTTTGGGGTAGGATATGACCGGATCGGACCTCGCTTCTTCCCGTTTCTTGTATCGCTCGGCCTGGTGGTCGTAGGAAGTTGGCTCGCCGTTGCGGCGATGCGTAGTGGCAGGGCCAGACCGGCAGCAGTGGAACCGAGCGAGGTTGCCATTCCGACAGACTGGCGGACAAACTGGACCGGCTTGGGGTATTTGAGTCTGGCCTTGTTGCTAAACCTCCTTCTACTCGAACGGGCGGGATTTGTGATAGCTTCGACCGCGCTGTTCTGGCTGGTAGCCCGCGCCTTTGGCAGTCGGCGGCCCGCGCGCGACGCCGTGGTGGCGGTGCTGCTTTCGGTCTTGGTCTACCAGGCGTTTACCCGAGGGTTGGGTTTGACGTTACCGTCGGGCGTGATCGAGCGGCTTCTCTGAATGGAATCTTTTTCCTTACTTCTCCGCGGTTTTAGCGTTGCCCTCCTGCCGTGGAACCTTTTGTGGGCGTTTGTGGGCGTGGTGCTCGGCACCGTGGTGGGGATTCTTCCGGGGATCGGTCCCGCCCTCACCGTGGCGCTGCTGCTGCCGGTTACCTACGACCTCGAGCCGGTCAGCGCCTTCATCATGTTCGCGGGAATTTACTCGGGAGCGATGTACGGCGGCTCGACGACTTCGATCCTCATGAACACGCCCGGAGAAAGCGGCAGCATGATCACGGCACTGGAAGGACACGAGATGGCCCGCGCGGGCCGAGCCTCGGCGGCGCTCGCGACCGCGGCGATTGGCTCGTTCGTGGCTGGCACGATCGGCACCGTCGGACTGACCTTGGCGGCTCCGCTCCTGGCTCGAGTGGCGCTCACGTTTGGGCCGGCCGAATACTTTGCCCTGATGGTGCTCGGCTTCTCGACGATCTCGGCGGTGCTCGGCGAGACGCCGATCCGCGGCCTCGTCTCTCTTTTCTTTGGCCTCGCCCTGGGGCTGGTCGGGATTGATCTGCAAACCGGGGAGGCTCGCTTTACGCTCGGCCTGCCGCAATTGCTCGACGGAATAGACGTGGTGGTGGTTGTGGTCGGCCTGTTCGCCGTCGGGGAGACCCTGCATGTGGTTTCCAGGCCGCACCATGCGTCTTTCATCACGAAGGTGCGGGGCTGGACCTGGATGACGCGAGCGGATTGGTCCCGGTCCTGGAAACCTTGGCTGCGTGGCACCGTATTGGGTTTCCCGGTGGGCGCCTTGCCGACGGGCGGCGTGGTGATCCCGACGTTTCTCTCCTACTGGCTGGAACGGCGGCTGAGCAAGAACCCGGAGGAGTTTGGGCGGGGCGCTATCGAGGGCGTGGCCGGGCCGGAGGCCGCCAATAATGCCGCCGCGGCCGGCGTGCTGGTTCCGTTGCTGACGTTGGGATTGCCGACTTCGGCCACCGCCGCCATCCTGCTGGCTGCCTTCCAGCAGTATAACCTGCAGCCGGGTCCGTTGCTGTTTGTGACGAATCCGTCGCTGGTGTGGGGTCTGATTGCCAGCCTCTATATCGGGAACCTGGCGCTGTTGCTGCTCAACCTGCCGCTGGCCCCGCTCTGGGCGCGCCTGCTCGAAATACCGCAGCCGCTCCTCTACGGTGGGATTCTGGTCTTCGCGACGGTGGGAACCTACAGCCTGAACAGTTCCGTCTTCGATGTGGGCCTGATGTCGGTGATCGGGGTGGTCGGTTATTTCATGCGGCGGTTTGACGTTCCGGTGGCTCCCGCCATTATCGGCATGATCCTGGGGCCTCTGGCCGAGCAGCAGTTCCGGCGGGCGCTCGCCATTTCCCAAGGGGAGATGTCTGTCTTCCTGACGCGCCCGCTCTCGGCCACGGTGCTGGCGCTGGCGGTCCTGGTCCTGGTGATTCCATCCCTGCTGCGGCTTCTGCGGGCGCGCGCGGCCCACCAGGGCCGACCTTGAATAGAGGCGTAGCCACGGCATGCTTTTTATGCCGTGGGTTCGTTTCGGCCAAAAGCCCACGGCAAGCCGCCAAACGGGACCGTGGTTACCCGCGGGGCCCCCAAGAGTTCATATTCGCCTGCATGTAGGTTCGCAACACGGCGTTGATGCGCGTCTGATAACCCTTTTGCTTTCGGAGCCAATGGAGCAAATCGGCATCCAGGCGGATCGTGATGGTTTGCTTGGCCCGGGGCATTACCACGCGTGCCTTTTTCCAAAAATCCGCATCGGTAGGTCGCGCCTCGGGATCGGTCTCGACGGCCCGGCGGACCTGGGCGTCGCTCAGGGAACGGACCCGCTTCCAATCGCTGCCCGCCTTAACGGATGCTTTTCCAGTACGCTTCTCGCTCATGTCGCTCTGCCCTCCAGGCCGAGATGATTCGCCGCCCGCCTGGCGGGATGTCCGTGTAGATGACTGTAATCTCGATGCCGTTTACGACTCCCACAGCATAAACGCGAACCTCGCCGTAATCGAATCGCTCGTCCACTTGCTCGAGAGTCGGCCCCTCGAAGATTTTGACAGCGTCCTCGAACGCAATGCCGTGACGGGCCACGTTGCGGCGATTCTTCTTCGGATCCCAAACGCAGTTCATGCTTTCATATTTACATTATGTATTTACTAATCGGAAAACGCAAGCCAAAAGCCCACGGCACACACAACGTGCCGTGGCTACCCTGGCCGCATTAGGGGCGTGTGTCAAACGGTGAGGGTTTCGAATGCGATACGCAATGGTTCAGGCTTGGCGCGGGAGAAGTTGAGCTTTTCAAAACCGATCACACGCCCGGAAATATCCTTCATCAGGATGACTTCGTCACCCGTTTCTTCGCAGACGTGCTCGTCCTGCGGATTGCCAAACCACACCGTAAGCGTGTTGCCGGTCTGATCATAGAAAACCTTCACTTCGGCCATATTGTAGTCCCCTCCTTGATCGCATCGGTCGGATAGGCTGTGATCAGGAAACCTTCTTCGTTCAGGTGCTTCGTTACTGCGCAAACCCAGCGGCTGTCGTGCTCCGCCCGGTAGAACAAATAGACATCGGAATCGATTCGACTCTGCCGAATCTCTTCCGGATGCTCCAAGGTCGCTTTCACTTCCAACTCGCGACCGGCCATCACGGGATGCTTGATGCAGATAATGATCTCCCAGTAAGCACGGGTGGCTCGGACCCGAAAGCCTAGCGGCGTGGGCACTTCAAAAAGCAAATCGGATTCAGAAGCGTCTCCCATCCCCTCAATTGTAGCGCCGAGAACCGTGCCCTTTGCAAGAGACTGCAATTCGTCTTCGGCGGCCTGGTGGTAACGGACGGGAATCACCGCAACATTCTTTCTGCCTTCTTAGCCACCTCGGAAGCGGAGACAGCCGTAGCGCGGCCTGCGCGGTACTCCTCCAAACGCCTTTGCGCTTCCTCGGCCCAGAGGCGGTCCGCCTCTTCCTCGTTTAACTCCTCCAGGCTGGCCAGAAGTCTCTCTGCCAAGGCCGCGCGGTCATGAACGTCCAGCGTTAAAACCGTTCTGAGAAGTTCGGCTAGGTCCGGCATCTTGACCTCCCCCTTTATTGTATCTACCAGGCCGGGACACGGGCTTGCTAATTGGCTTTGATCAGCAGGTGGGCGTAGCTGAAGCTGTCCACGAGGGCTTTCCAACTGGCGTCCACGATGTTCTCATCCACGCCGACGGTTCCGAAGCGCTTTTCGCCGAGTTTGGATTCGATCAGGACCCGCACCTTGGCTCCGGTGCCGCGCTGCTCGGGGATGATCCGGACTTTGTAGTCCTCCAGGCGCAATTTCGCCAGTTCCGGAAACTTGCTGGTGAGCGCGGCCCGCAAAGCCAAATCGAGCGCGTTGACGGGACCGTCTCCGTAAGCCATCTTGGTGACTTCGTCGCCGTTCACCCGGATGACGACCACGGCGCAGGATTCCGGATTACCGGCCGTTTTCTTGGTCACCTCGACGCGGTATTCGACCAAGTTGAAGATTTCCGTGTTCTCGCCCCGCAGGCCACGGATGAGCAAATCGAGCGAGCCGTCGGCGGCTTCAAACGCGTAGCCTTGATGCTCGAGCCGCTTGATCTCGTTCAGCGCCACGCGCGCCAGCGGGTCGCGTTTCTTGATCCCGAACCCTTCGAGCGTCTCGATGTGCGCCGTGCCGGCGAGGTCGGAAACCAGGAACTGCCTGCGATTGCCCACGGCCTCGGGGTCAATGTGCTCGTAGAGTTCCGGGTTTTTGAGCACCGCGTCCACGTGCACGCCGCCCTTATGCGCGAAGGCCAGCTCGCCGACGTAGGGCTGCTGCGGGTGCGGCGGCAGGTTGGCCAGCTCGTACACGAAGCGCGACAACGCCGTCAGTTGGGAAGCGTCAATCTTGCCTTGGGTCGGAATCTTCCACTTGAACAAATTGGCGAGGATCGTGATCAGATCGGCATTCCCCACGCGTTCCCCGATGCCGTTGACGGTCCCCTGGACCATCTCGGCGCCCTCGTACACGGCGGCCAGAGTGTTGGCGACGCCGTAGCCGCTGTCATTGTGCGTGTGAATCCCCACCCGGGCCTTGGGGAACTCGGCTTTCACCCGGCGCACGATCTCGGTCACGGCGCGGAAATCGGTCCCGCCGTTGGTATCGCAGAGCACCAGGAAGTGCGCCCCGGCGGCGTGCGCGGACCGCAAAGTGCAAAGCGCGTACTCGGGATCGAGCTGAAAGCCGTCAAAGAAATGCTCCGCGTCGTAAATGACCTCTTTCCCGTGACGGTTCAAATAGGCCGTCGAATCCGAGATCATGCGCAGATTTTCCTCCGGCGTCGTTTGCAGCGCCTCCTTCACCTGGAACTGCGAACTCTTTCCGAAGATGGTCACGACCGGGGTCTGGGCTTCGATCAGCGCTTGGAGATTGGGGTCCTGCTCCGGCGGCGTGTCTTTCTTGCGAGTGCTCCCGAAGGCCGCCACTTTTGCATACTGGAGCGGGACGGTGCGGATGGTGTTGAAGAAGTCAATGTCTTTGGGGTTCGAACCCGGCCATCCGCCCTCGATATAGTCGAACTGGAGCGCGTCGAGTCTCTTGGCAATCTGGACTTTGTCGTCCACCGACAAGGACATCCCGCCTCCTTGGGTGCCATCCCGCAGAGTGGTGTCATAAATCAGAATCGGCTTTTTCCCCATGTTTCGCTCTCAACCGCCCAGCTCGTTCGGGTAAGGGTTTTGAAAAGACGCTCCGTTTCGGATTCTATCCTGAACCCCCCGTGGGGTCAATCCCGCGCGTCCGGGCGGAAGAGTCCACACGAGTTATGGTAAGATAAAGCGCCCCGTCACAGGATTGAGGCATGGATTGCGGCTCATGGCATGAACCCGGACCTCCAAACTCTCATTGAACTCCAGCACCTCGATACGGCCATCGCCGGACTCGAAGCGGAAATCCAAAGTTTGCCGCGGAAGATCGCCGAGGTCGAGAGCCAACTCTCCGAGCACATCCAGGCCGTCGAGGCTTCCAAGAAACATCTGGCCGAGAACCAGCGCGGCCGCCGGAAACGAGAAATCGAGATCGCCGCGCTCCGGGACAAGATTTCTCACTACAAGGACCAAACCTTCCAGGTGAAGACCAACGAGCAGTATAAGGCGCTGCTGCACGAGGTCGAGTTCCACGAAGCGGCGATCCGCAAGCTCGAAGACGAGATGCTGGTCGAGATGATTGACTCGGAGGCCATGGAAAAACAGCTTCGGGAAGCCGAGCGCAGCCTGGCCGAGGAACGCACCCGCACCGAGCGGGACATCGCCGCCGCCCGGCAGCGGCAACAGCAGGATGAATCGGAATTGAAGGAAGCGCAAACCCGCCGCGCGGAGATCCAAGGGCGTCTGGCTGCCCCCGTGTACGAGACCTATGAGCGAATCGCCCGGTTTCGCAAGGGGCTGGCGGTGTCGGAGGTCCGCGACGGGACCTGCGGCGCGTGCCACGTCCGCCTTCGTCCCCAGGCCTACGCCGAGGTTCGTACCAACGCCCACATTGCCGTTTGCGAAAGCTGCGCCCGCATCCTCTATTCCGCGCCCGAGCCGGTAACGGAGTAAGACCTGATGGCGGCCCTTACCGAGTCTCCTGCGCGGTCTGCTCCCGCAGAGTTGGTCGCGTACATTGACGGCGGCTCCCGTGGAAACCCCGGACCCGCGGGCTTCGGCGTGCTGATCCAGGACGCCCGCGGACGAACGGTCGAGACCGTTTCGGAATTCCTGGGCGAAACCACCAACAATGTCGCCGAGTACCGGGCCTTGCTGGCTGCGCTCGAATACGCCACCGAGCGGCAAACCAAGCGCTTAACGGTGTACTGCGACTCCGAGCTGGTCGTCCGGCAGATGCAGGGACACTATCGGGTGCAAAGCCCTGGCTTAAAACCACTCCATCAGCGCGCACAGGACCTCGCCCGCCGGCTCGCCGAGTTCACCATGAAGTCCATCCCCCGCGAGCAGAATTCCTTCGCCGACCGGCTCGCCAACGAAGCAATGGACCGGGGCCTGTCCCGAGCGCAAACGACGGGTGAAACCTCGGCCCCTGTCGCCGAGTCGTTCACGGCCATCGTCCGGGAAGGGAAGCTGCAACCGCTGCCGCCCCTGCCGCATCTGGAAGAGGGGGCGGAGTACGAAGTGCGCGCCCGCAAACGGAATCGCGCAATGTAGCGCCGCCGTCTCGGCGGCCCCGGGGGGCCAGCGGGACGCTGGCGCTACGGCCGCCGCGAGCGATCCTTGACACTGCGCCGAGCCCGCTCCTATAGTTGGGGACAGAAAGGAAAGGTTAAATCCCACGATGGCGGTAGACCCCAAGCGCGCCGGGCTGCTCTCGATGGTTGCCGCCCTGCTCGCGCCGAGTTGATGAGTGCTCCCGCAAGTCCTGGCAGGACTTGGTCTTTTCGGGTTGTTGAGCGCCGGTTGTTTGTTCTGGTTGGAACGGCTCCAGCCGGTGTTTTTGTCCCTGGCGGTGGGGTCGCTCGTCTATCAAGTCCTGATCGTGAAGCGGCGCCCGCCGTTCTTGCGCACCTGGGGCGTCAAAGCGATCCTGGGAATGAGCCTGGTCCTGAATCTGGCGATGGTCGGAACGTGGGTTGTTCTTTGGTTCCGATACCGGTAGACCGTGGCTCGGGAAATTGATACGCTGCAAGTAGAGGAAGAATCGGATGCGGAAACTGGCGGCAGTAATCCTGTTCGGGATGCTGGTTAGTCTTTCGGCCTCGGCGCAGGTGGAGAAGGTGGTGGCCGACGCGCAAGGGATTACCTGAGCGGCTTGCGCGGCGATCATGGAGATCGCCCTCAAACGCCTGGAGGGCGTTGACCGAGTCGCCATCAGCATGGAGCGCCAAGCCTTTGTGGTGCTCTACAAGCCGAATGCCAGCTTCGACCCCGAGGGCATCCGCGACGCCGTAGGAAAGGCCGAGGTGGACGTGGTCCGGTTCCAGATCCAGGCGCGCGGCCGCGTGTCTGTCGAAGGCAACAAGCCTTTCTTTGTGGCGGGCAAGAACCGCTTTCTGCTGGTGAATTCTCCGAAGATGCCTGCCGGAACGTTGCTTCTGGTCGGGGGCGACGTCAAAGATGGAGTCTCGCCCCTCGAACTGAGAGTCAGGGAATTCAAGCCGCTCGATAAGCCGTGAAGCCGGCGCGTCCTCAAGCCCGCCACGACTTCCGTTCGGAACGTAAGATTACAGTCAGTCATCAAACTCTGTGGTAAAGTACAGACTTTTGGGCGATATCGCTCAACCGACACCTTGCGGGCCAGGTTTCTCATCGGTAAGTGTTTGATGCGCAATGTGCCGCGGCGTTCCGTGTTGGCATCGGAAATGCTGTCCCGGAAATGGGCTGGGTTGTGCCCGCAGGAGGGAAGGGAAGCGCAGTGAGCGAACAGGAGGCGTCGGTGAACCGTGGGCAGTTTCTCCAACGCGGTCCTTGACCACTTCTACCATCCCCGTAACGCCGGGGTTGCCGAAGGGTTCAACCGCCGCTGCCTGGAGCAGGACAATCCGTGGCGGATTCGCATCGAGTTCACCGCGCGCGTCCGGGGCGACCGCATCGAAGAGTTGCGATTCCGGACGCAAAGCTGCGTGACCACCACGGCCTGCTCGAGCGCGCTGACGGAGATGGCGCAAGCCCGGAGCGTGGACGACGCGATTGCCATCACGCCGGAGCAGCTCTCCGAGCGTCTCGGGACCATCCCCTCGGAAAAGTTGTACTGCTGCCGCCTCGCGGTCGCCACCCTTCGCCGGGCCTTGCAATCCGCGACGACGAGCAGCCTCGAAAAGTCGGATCACAAAGGAGAATCTTCATGAAAGTTGCTTACGTATTTTCCACTCACCTCGCACACCGCATCCTGAGCACCATGATCGTTCCTCAGATGGAAGAGAACCGGCACGGGGCCGAGGTGGTCGGCATGTTTTTCTTTGTAGATAACTGTTTCATGCTGGTCAAGGGGAATGCAGTCGCCGAACGGCTCAAGAAGCTGCTGGACCAGGGCAAAGTCAAAATGTTGATGGCCTGCGACCAGTGCGCCTACGAACGGGAAATAGACAAGAGCCTGATCGCAGGGGCTGGGATCGGCTGCTTCCCGGACCTGTATGGGGCGATCGGCAAAGTGGGCGGCGTGGACCAGGTGATTACGCTGTGAGTAAGGAGTCAGGAGTCGAGGAAGTCAGAATCAAGAAGGGCAGTTTCCGAATTCTGACTTCTGTCTTCTGACTTCTCCGAATGAAATGCTCACGCCCGAACAAATCGCCAGGATGACGGTCCGGGAACTGCTGGATTGGACGCCCGAGGTGCGGCGCTACCTGCTCGCCCGCAGTCCCGACATCTGATGCAACCTGGGGGAAACCCTCGAGGCGGTCGCCTCGAAAAAAAAGCTTGGCCTCGATCAGATCATCGCCGAAATTCAACGGCGAATGCCGGCGGGTTCTTAGCGGGATTTCGATCACAAAGCCGAGCCGCACGCCGGCAAGACGTGTCAAAAAACATAAGCGGGTCCCGGCTTGCCGGGACCCGCTTTGTTTTAATCCCGGCGACGACCTACTCTCCCACACAGTTGCCCGCGCAGTACCATCGGCGCTGCCTGACCACTTCACGCATTCAAAAACTCTTCAACGGCGATACGCGCTTCCCGGAGAATGGCGCGGAGGGTTCCTTCCGCGAAGTCGCGGCTGTGGTGAGGAATGGTGACTTTGCGTCCCGTGGCGGTATGACGCCAGACTTCATGGCTGCCTGGTCCGTGGCGGTCGAAAGCGAATCCGAAAACCCGCAGCCGCCGCGCAACCTCCCGGTACTTGAACCCCGACAGGCGGCCCATCAGCGGATACCGATGGGAACCACCAGCTTTAGTGGAGTGTCCACGAACTTCGCAAACGATTTGGGAAGCGGGTCGCCATGTTCCAGGCAGGACTCGACGATCTTCCGTGTCAGCCCCTGAGCGATCTCAACTGCTTCCGTCACGCTCCGACCCTCGGCTACCAAACCAGGGACATCCGGGCTGGTGGCAACGTAGCCGCCTTCCGCCAGGGTCTCGATCCGCAGGCGAATGGTCGTTTCATTCCGCTCGTTACGCCGTGCCCGCCTCGGCAGCATCGTTTTCCGCTTTGCCTTCAGGGCAATCTCGGTTCCGTTGTCTCGCCTCGTCATGCGGCCATCTTACCTCAATCAAAGCAAAAGCCCAACCCGCTGATGCGAGTTGGGCTTCGTCTTAATCCCGGCGACGACCTACTCTCCCACACAGTTGCCCGCACAGTACCAACGGCCTTGGAGGGCTTAACTGCCGTGTTCGGGATGGGAACGGGTGTGACCCCTCGCCTAAATGGCAAATATCTCGGAGACCTTGATGCGGAAACCAGGAAGAACGTCTGCCCCGTCGAGTTCCTGATCCGGGGTCAGCACTCTGACGTCCTGGAGGGAGCGATATACCGTCACACGTTGCGCGCCGGGATCAACGATCCAGACGAGGCGAACACCCGACTTCAGGTAAACTTCGATTTTGCGCGTGATTTCGGTGGTGGATGTGCAATGGTTGTCCGTTACCTACTGTAGGTGTATATTTTTCGCATTATGAACCTGAACGATCTGTTAACCAAACAAGGACTCGATACGAAGCTGCGAAAACACATCGTCGTAATGCGCCATCGCCCTCACGAACAGGCGCTGCGAAAAGTGCTGCCCTGGCTGGCCGCAGAAAAGCTCGATCTGTTTAGCGCCTATCAACAGACGCAAAGCGAAATGGCAGAACAGGTACTGACCCAGGCTGAATATCTTGCTTCTTTCATCGGACATGAGCCGGGTGAGGCGTTATTCGTGGGCCTCTACAAAGTTGGCCGTAGCCATTCTTTGACGTTTAACCAATTTTGGAAAGTTCGTTCCTTTCGAGAATTGGGAAAACTTGGAATGATGGGATTCGTCAAGGGAACTCGACACTCCTGTTTGTGGTTCGACCTCCAACTGACCGAAATCTACCAGGAATGGAGAGGCAAGCTCATCATCGGCTGGCCGCCGCCCGAACGCGCTTGGTGCCGATGGGCCAACCGAAATGAATTTCCTGTGAAAGCGATTCTACCAGAGAGTCTTCTCGTCCGCGAGATGCCGCCAGCGGAAGAATTGACGCTCGCATGGAACGAACTGAAAAATCTTCCAAGTTCGTGGAAGTCGGCTCTTGCCCAGTGGCGCGGCGTCTATTTCATCCTAGACAGGTCCGATGGCAAGAGCTATGTCGGCTCGGCCTACGGCCGCGACAATATATACAGCCGCTGGTCCAACTACGCAGCGAGAGGGCACGGGGGCAATAAGCAACTCCGTGGCCGCAAACCTGAGAACTTTCTCTTTTCGATCTTGGAGCGGGTTTCCCCGGACATGGTTCCTGAGGAAGTGATCCAAAAGGAAAACCACTGGAAGAAACGGCTGCACACTCGAGAATTCGGCCTTAATGACAACTAGCATGGTGGGTTACACCCACCCCCTAAAAAGCAAAACGGGCCGGATCGCTCCAGCCCGTTTGTTTTAATCCCGGCGACGACCTACTCTCCCACACAGTTGCCCGCGCAGTACCATCGGCCTTGGAGGGCTTAACTGCCGTGTTCGGGATGGGAACGGGTGTGGCCCCTCCGGTAAAGTCACCGAGAAAATTCGCTCAGTGCGATTCTGCCCGCTCTCCCGCTTGGCGGGATCGCGGCTCGGAAAGCACCGAGAAAACCTGGGTTGTGTGACAACTGAATTGCAGGGAGCTTTTACAAAACAGTGGTTAGTGATTAGTTGTTAGTGGTTAGTTTTTTGCCAATCACTATTCACTCATCACTGGTCACT
>Ga0209343_10005559_pt1 | contig 15223 bp, 13 predicted proteins | sample RifCSPlowO2_02_FD_184026 | JGI IMG/M metagenome (GOLD analysis project Ga0209343, IMG submission 184026) | Groundwater microbial communities from Rifle, Colorado - Rifle CSP2_plank lowO2_0.2 (SPAdes) (version 2) | ecosystem: Environmental > Aquatic > Deep subsurface > Groundwater | place... | reverse complement strand
TGGTCGCCCTCGATCCAGTGATAATCGAAGCGTCCGATGTCGCACATCCAGTAGCCGTTCACGTCGGGATTGAAGCGCGGGGTGAACCGAATCAGGCTCGAGCCTTTTGCCCACTCGGGCTTCGCCTTGACCCAGACGGTCGTGTTGCAGCCCTTCGAGCAGCGCGTGCAAATCGTGTCGACGGCGGCGGGATTGTCCCACGGGCGCGACTTGAACCGGTAATCCTTCGTCGTGATCGCGCCGACGGGACAGACGTCCATCAGATTTCCCGAGAGCAGCGAGTGGACACCTTCCTCCTCGAACGTCCCGATCTCGCTGCCGTAGCCGCGATCGATGATGTTGATCTGGGCGTCGGCGTCGACGTCGCGCATGAAGCGGACGCAGCGCGTGCACAGAATGCAGCGCTGGCGGTTCAGCATCAGCGTCGGGCCGAAGTCGACGTCCCCCTTGACGCCCTCGCCATCGAACACGCGGCGCGGGAACTCCATCCGACTCTGATCGGGACCGAACGTGTACGAGAAATCCTGGAGCGGACACTCGCCGCCCTTGTCGCACACGGGGCAGTCGAGCGGGTGATTGATCAGCAGAAACTCGAAGACGCCGGCGCGCGCGGCCGCGACCTCGTCGCTCCGGGTATCGACGACCATGCGGTCGGCGCAGACCGTCGAGCACGAGATCTGCAGCTTCGGCATCTTCTCGATCTTCACGATGCAGACGCGGCACGAACCGTCGATGCCGAGGCCGGGATGGTAGCAGTAATAGGGAACCGTGATGCCGTTCTCGATCGCGGCCTGCAGGACGGTTTTGCCTTTTTCGACGGTGATCTCGCGGCCGTCGATCGTCAGCGTGACGGTGTCCATAAGAATGACGATCATATCAAAGCACGGCGGACGACCACCGCAAGAGCGCGCCACGACCGCCGGGCGCGCTGATCGAGGGTCCCCCGCGCCCGGTGCGGTCCCTGCGGCGATCGTGGGTCTCAAGGGACCTTGGAGATCTCCGCGATCAGGCCATCGTCCCGGCTGATTTCGACCGACCGCAGCGCCCCGTCGAGCGCCACCCGCTTATCGACGGTCTGATCCGTGACGGAGACGACGACGTCGACCGACCGGCGGTCGCCATATTGCAGCGTGACTCGGACGGGCAGATCGAAAAGCTCGCCCGACTGCTCGAAGTGCAGGACGACTTCCTGTCCCTTGCCGGCGGCTTCAACCCGATAGCTGAAGGCGAGACGAGGCAGCGTCGAGCCGTAGATCCACCGGTCGAAGAAACGCCCGAGCGGCCGGCCCGCTTCCCGTTCCATCGCCACCCGCAGCTCATCGGTGGCGGCTTTGCGAAAGCGCGACTCCACGTAGAACCGCCGGATCGCCCGGAAGAACGCTTCGTCGCCGATGAGACGCCGAAGCATGTGGAGCACCAGGGCGCCCTTGTTGTACACGAGCGCGCGAAAGACGCGGCCCTCGTTGCGGATGTGACCGAGGCGGTACCCGAGGTACACGGGACCTTGATGGGACTGTTCGAGGCTCCATCGGCGCATATGGCGAAGGACGGCGGCGAACGAATCGTCGCCGCGATGATGCTGCGCGTACAGCGCGGCGAAGTACTGCGCGAATCCCTCGCTCAGCCACTGCTCATGATAGTTGCCCCACCCGACCGCCTGCCCCCACCACTGATGGGCCAGCTCGTGCGCCAGGAAGAACTCCGGAAAACCCTCGAAGTTGGCCGGGTCATTACGCCACACGACCGGGGTGTCGGCCCGCGGCTGGTTCAGCATCGCAAAGTAGCCGGGGCTGTGACCGCCAGGCAAGTCGCTCTCTACGACCGCGAGGGCAAAGCTCTCGTACGGCGCGTCGCCAACCAGATTCTGATAGAAGCGGGCGATATCCGCCGTTGGCGAGGCGCTCTCACGCCCGCGGTTGTACTGATCGGGGTTCGAATCGATCGTCACGTCGAGCGTGCCCAACCCGCCGACGGCCGGCGGGCCGGCGGGCTCGGTCGCGTCGTGGGAAGAATCGTCGGAGTCCTGCCCGTCGTCAAAAGCCAGCGTAAACTGGTCCACGCGTGTGAAACGACTGATGAGAAACGCCAGATATCGAACCGGCCGCGTCGCCGTGAACCGGTACAGCTTGCGGTTCTGCGACGTCTGCTTTCCCCGAACGAGTGTCGGCGAACCGGACGCCATCTCGCCCGTCCCGACGCAGCCGAGCGCGGCGGGAATCGAGATCCGCATGGTCGCCGTTGCGTAGTCGCTGATTGGGGCCTGCGGATACCAATAGCTGCGGTTGCTGTACAGATAGCTGGCTTCCACCTGCGACATCGGCGCATAGAACTCGCTGCTCCAGGTCCGTGTCGTCTGCCGATCCTGACCGCCCTGTTCGAGCGCCAGCGTTTCGCGAGTGGCCGGCTGCGACGGCAACCGGCCGCCGTACACGATCGTCAGCGTGAGCTGTCGATGACGCTCCAGAGGAATCGGCAGGCTCACCAGCAGGCTGCTCTGATTCTTGACCCGTACGCTGAACAGCCAGCCGAACTCGTCACTGACCACTGAGTGCACCACGAGTGACTCGGCGAGCGTCAACGTGATCTGGACCACGAGGGGCGCCCGAACTTCCAGCCGCACCTTGGCGCGTCCTTCGATCCACTGTCGATCGGGGTCGACAACCAGCTCGATATCGTGGTCGAGGATGTCGTACTCGGCGAGGTCGTCCTCGTTGTAGAAGCGTCCGGACGATGCGAGCTTCTCCACCGACTGATATGCGGCGATTTTCCTTTGCTGCCGGCGGTCGAACAGCGTGATGTCCTCGGGCTCGGATCGGGCCCGCGAGTAGGTCAGCGTATCGAATCGACGCGTGCGGACTTCCGCCAAAAAGTCGCCCGGAGCCGGCAAGAGCGACCAGGCGTCCGGTGAGAGCTCCCGGAGCTGGAGCCCGAACGCCTTCACCGATTCTTCGCGGAACAGCTGTTCGGCCCGCCGGAGCTCGCGTGGATCAACGGGTCGCGCGACCAGCAGCGTGAGATCGGCGTGCAGGTCCACGTCTCCGACCCGCACGTATGCGGTATCGAACCGCGATTCGAGGGTGTCGGCGCCCGAGAAGATCCTGACTTGTCCCTTTTCGGTATCCGGCGTCGGACGAAAGCGCATGTTTCCGCGCCCCAGCAGCACGAGGCCGGTGACGCCTTCCTCGATGTCGATCACGAACACCGACCCGTCGGTCAGCGTCAGCTCCAGGTCCTCGGCCCTGAGCGTGAAATTACTCGCGCTGAACTGCTTCGTCCGGTTGACCGAGAGCCGATGGATGTTGTCGATTCCAGACAGGCGCTTCTGACCCGTCACGCGCCACTCGGCCTCGTCGGTCTTCTTCAAGTCGAGCCGCCACGTCGCCACGCGCGCCCGGTCGCCCGACTCGACGAACGCATCGACTATCAGCCGAAAGGCGGCGCCCTGCGGCGCGCCGGGCAATTGATCGCGGCCGCGCTCCCGGATCACGGCTCGCGTGGCGCCGGGTCGAAGCTCGGTCGCGACGAACTCGTCGGCCTCCCCGGGGTCCATGGCTTCCGCGAGCAGCGCGCGAAAGCCGGCCGAATCGCCCTGCTGAACAATCTCCTCGAGATGCTGGAGCAACGCGCGCACGCTCTGGTCGTCGTCCTGCAGCGCAGCCCTCACCGTGCCGGTCGGTCCGACGGCGTCGCCGAGCACGACTGCCCAGCAGAACACGAGGAAGACGAGCCCTCTCTTCATACCCGTACGGGCCTGGGGAGGATCCCGAGGGCGCCTCCGACCCTGGCGAAAGCATCCAGCGCGAACTGGAGCTCATCTTGGGTATGGGTCGCCGACACAATCGTGCGCACGCGAGCCCGATCCCGAGGGACGGTTGGAAATCCGATGCCCTGCGCGAACACGCCTTCCTCGAAGAGACGATCCGAGAGCATCATCGCCAGGGCCCCCTCGCCCACGATGACGGGCGTAATCGGACTTTCGCTGGCACCCGTCTCGAACCCGAGCGCCTTCAGCCCCGCCTTGAAAAAGCGGGTGTTCTCCCACAGCCGATCGATGAGCTCCGGCTCCTCCATCAACACGTCAATTGCCGCGATGCACGCGGCGGCCACCGCCGGGGGATGCGAGGTCGAGAAGAGAAATGGCCGTGCACGATGTCGAAGAAACTCGATCAGCGTCCGGGTTCCCGCGACGTACCCGCCCAGCGCGCCCATGGCCTTCGACAGCGTGCCGACCTGAATGTCCACACGGCCGTGGACACCGAAATGGTCAACGGTGCCGCGACCGTTCGCGCCAAACACGCCGCTGGCATGCGCATCGTCGACCATCATGATGCAGCCGAACTCCTCCGCCAGGTCGCAGAGGCCAGGCAGCGAGCCGAGGTCGCCGTCCATGCTGAATACGCCGTCCGTGATGAGGAGCTTGCGCGACGACCGCGACAGGGACCGCAGCACCTGGCGCGCGGCGTCCACGTCTTTGTGCGGGAACACTTTGATCGTCGCGCGGCTCAGGCGGCATCCGTCGATGATGCTGGCGTGATTCAGTTCGTCCGACACCACGACATCGTCCCTGGTCAGGATGGAAGAGACCGCGCCCGCGTTGGCGGTGAAACCGCTCTGAAAGAGGACGACGGCTTCCGTCTTCTTGAAGTCGGCGAGCCGGTGCTCCAGCTCCACGTGGATGGACATCGTGCCGGCAATCGTGCGCACGGAGCCGGATCCGACGCCGAGCCGTCGGATCGCATCCAGGGCCCGCTCGCGGAGCCTGGGGTGCGTGGTCAGGCCGAGGTAGTTGTTCGACGACAGGTTGACGACCTGCCGCCCATCGAAGGTTGTGCGCGAGCGCTGCTCGCCCTGGAGCACGCGCAGCTGCCGGTACATCCCCTGCTGCTTGATGGCGTCGAGCTCGAAGGAAAGGTAGGCGAGCGGATCCTGCCGCATATTGTCGTGAGAAACCGGTCCAACACCAGTATAGGACGATCGCCAGCCGGCGACGCCGCTTATCGACTGGACGACCCGCGATGAACGGCACCGTTCTCGAGGCGGTCCCGCTCGAGAAGCTCTTGCGCGAGGACCTGGCGTTCCATTCCGCGGCGGATCGCGATCCCGGCGTGAGGCCCACGGGCGGGCGCGCGTGTCACCGCCGGTACTCGGCCGTGAACTCGGCCATGAGCGTGTAGATCTCGCGGAGCTCCTGCGGGGGAGCGAGACACACGATGCGAAGGAATCCCTCGGATGCGGGGAGGCCGAAGCCGGAGCCGTACACACACAGCACGCCTGTCGCGCGCAGCAGCGCGAGCACGTAATCCTGGTCGGTCTTCCCTGGCGGCAGCGGAATCCGCGGCATCGCGTAGAACCCGGCAGCTGGCGTCATGCAGCTGACCCCGGGCATCGCGCGCAGCCGCTCGCCGGTCAGCGTCGCCCGTTCCTTGAGCGCGGCGCGAAACGTTCGCTGGTGCGACCGATCGCCTGTGAGCGCCGCCGCGACGCCGTACTGCATCGGGACCGTACTGCACAGACGGCCGTCGGCCAGCTTTCCGATCGCGCGCACGACATCGTCAAGACGCGGCGAAGCGCTGACGGCGATCCAACCCGTGCGCCATCCGGGCGCGAGATACGCTTTCGACAGACTCGAAAACGAGATGATCGCCGCGTCGGGGTTGAGGCTGCCGATCGGGGCCACGGGGCCCTCGTAGCCCAGGTCGCCGTACACCTCGTCAGCGAGCAGCGGCAGCGTGTGCCGCTCGGCGAAGTCGATGAGTTGACGGCGGATAGCGGTTGGATAACTGGCTCCCGTCGGATTGTTCGGATCGATCACCACCAGGGCCCGCGTCGCCGACGTGACCAGACTGTTGAGATGTTCGACATCCGGAATCCATCCGGCGGTCGAATCGGTGCGGTAATAGACCGCACGCGCGCCGAGCTTGGCGATCACCGCCGTGTACAGCGGGTACGTCGGCAGCGGGACGAGGACCTCGTCGCCGTGATCGATCAAAGCGCCCAGCGCGAGCTCGATTCCTTCCGAAGTCCCGGCCGTCACCAGCACGCGATCCGGCGTCACCTTCCAGCCCCGGCTCGTGTATTCCGCGGCCACGGCTTCGCGGGCGGGTGCGATGCCGGCGGACGGGCCGTAGCCGTTGTGCCCGTCAACGATGGCTCGTCCCACGGCCTCGATCATGTGCTGTGGCGTCTTGAATCCGAAGGCGATCGGATCTCCGACGTTCAGGTAGCGGACGCGTCCGCCAGCCGCTTCGACCCGCCGGGCCTCGACGACGATATTGCGGATGGCGTAGGAGAAATTGCTAACCCGCGGCGCGACGGGGATGGACGTGTGAATCGGGCTCACGAGGCGATCTTACCGCGAGAGTTTTTCAGCGCCGCTCGACAGGGTTCTGCACGCACATGTAGATCTTACCCAGCCTCCGCCTGTGAGTGCGCAAAACTGTGTAGTTCTTACGCTCACAACGGCCTTTATCGACCCTCTCCGGCCCGACACGAAAGTCTATAACTCACTGACAACAAGTCACTTGAGTACATGGCAGCATCCTTGGATTACCGGACCGTTATGACCTGGGGCGGACGTCGCGCGGCGACCGGAGTTCTTTTTGTCGCCGTTTCCGTCAGCTCGCTTGGATCGCCAGCGCAGGGACAACCCGTGGCCGCATTCAAAGCGAGCGTCGATCTGGTTCGCGTCACAGCCGTCGTCCGCGATCGGCGAGGGCGCTTCGTCCGAGGCCTGAAGGCCCGCGACTTCGAGATCCTCGACGCTGGCCTCCAGCGCCGCATCAGCGAGTTCAGGCACGACCTCTCTGGCGTCAGCGTCGCGCTGCTGTTCGACGTCAGCGGCAGCATGGAAGGGCTGATGAGCCACGCGCGCGACGCGGCCGCGCAGCTGCTCGGCGCGCTCGAAGGCGCGCGGGACGAGGCGGCGGTTTTCACCTTCGACACGCGGCTCGACGAGATCGCCCCTTTCACGGTTGGTCTCACGGCGCTCCCCAAGCGGCTCGAGGGCGTGACGCCGTTCGGCGCGACGTCGCTGCACGATGCCATCGCCCAAACGGCGGAACGGGCAGCTGCGCGCGAAGGGCGCCGACGCGCCGTGGTCGTGTTCACCGACGGGAACGACAACTTCAGCCGTTTGACGCCGACCGATGTGTCTGGCATCGCCAGCCGGATCGACGTGCCCGTCTACATCGTTGGCATCGTATCCATCGTGGACGATCCGGCGGCCGACGTCGGAACCGTCTTGGCGGCGCACTCGCCGTTTGCCGGAGCACTGAGGGACCTCACAGCGTGGACCGGCGGGAGGACGCTCATTGCCAGCAGGCCGGCCCAGCGACACACGGCCGGCCCGCAGATCGTGGACGAGCTGCGTCATCAGTATCTGATGGCGTTCGAATCGAGCGGCACGGCGGGCTGGCATCCGCTCGAGGTCCGCGCGCGCGGGAAGGACCTGGTCGTCCGGGCCCGGAGTGGGTATATCGCGGGGCAATCTCGCCCGATTTCGCAGTAGGAGGATCGCCATGTTCCCGAAGTTCCTAGTAGTCGTTCCCATCGCCGTACTCGCCGTTGGCGGATCGACCGCCTGCGCGACCAAGAAGTTCGTCAGGACGAGCGTGGGTGACGTCAACGAGAAGGTCGACTCGCTCGGCAGGTCCGTGGAGGAAACGCAGGAGCGCACTCGCCAGAATGAGCGGCGAATCGGCGAAGTCGACAAGACGGCGCAGGCCGCGGGCACCGTGGCCAAGGACGCGCGCAACGTGGCCGATCAGGCGTCGGGCGCTGCCCAAGCAGCCGCGAACACGGCCTCCATGGCCAGCGCGAAGGCTGAGGAAGTGGATAAGGCGTCGCGCCGCCTGGTGTTCGAAGTCGTGCTCAACGAGGACCAGGGCAACTTCAAGTTCGCCAAGAAAGACCTACCCGACGAGGCGAAAGCCCGGCTCGACGAGATGATCACGCAGCTCAAGGCCGATCCCAAGGCGGCGTGGTTCGAGATCGAAGGGCACACCGACAGCGTCGGCCCCCAGGTGCTCAATGAGAGGCTGGGTCTCGATCGTGCTGAGGCCGTGAAGCGTTACCTGTACGAGCAGCACCAGATTCCGCTTCACAAGATGAACGTGATCAGCTACGGCGAGGAGAAGCCCGTCGCGCCGAACACGAGCCGTGACGGGCGCGCGCAGAACCGGCGCGTCGTCATCAAGGTTCTGGCGTAGTTGCCCCGCGTCGCCAGTCGTCAGCCGGCGCCAGGTGGCGCCGGCGGCTGACACTGGCGACGTCTCGCTCCCATGTCCGTCCACCTCGACGCCGATTCGAGTGTTCTTCCTGCCGACAGCTCTGGTAAGCTCCCCGCATGGCCATCCGGATCGAGTTGAACCTGCGCATCCCGAACAGTCCCGGCGCGCTGGCCGGCATCTGCCAGCTCCTGGCGGACGAGCGCGTGAACATCATTGCGATGACGCTCGAAAGCAACGGGCAGCTCCGGCTCGTGGTCGATAACCCGGTGCTCGGCGCGGGAGTGCTCCGCGCGCAGCACCATCAGATCACCGAGCGGTCGGTGATGGTGGCGGCCGTCGCCAACGGGCCGGGCGCGCTCGCTCCTGTGCTGACGATCGCGGCTGAGGCCGGCGTGAACGTCGACTACGCATATGGAAGCGCACCGGAAGGGACCGCCGGTGCGGCGATCGTCCTGGGCGTGGCGGACGCCCAGCGTGCCTCGGCGGCTTCGGGCATCTGATCATTCGGGAAATTGCAGAGTGCGGATTGTGCGCGGATGCCGGTCTGCCGGACCGGCAAGCTGGGAGTCGTTCTGCAATGAGCAGCTTCATGCGCCTCTATGTAGAGCCAATGGACGCGGTCGTGATCGAGTTCGACGAACAGGGCCTCATCCGGTACGAACGTCAGGGCGGCGGGACGCCGGGTCAGCGCGAGGACTGGACGACGCCAAGCCTCCAGGAGCGCCGTGCGATCATCTACGCGGCGGGCCAGGAGATCGCCGCCCTGACCGAGCTGATCGAGGCGCTGGATCGACAGGACGTCAGCAGCCGTTGACGCGCCCGCCTTGTTGGTCGCATGTGAGCCTGTGGACACCTTCGACAAAGTCGCGCTGATCACGGGGGGCAAGCGCATCGGCCTCGCGGTTGCCGAAGAACTCGCCAGGCGCGGTGTGCACGTGGCGTTGTCCTACGCTCATTCGCGCACCGAGGCGGACGCCGCGGCTGCGCGCGTCAGGGCAGCGGGGCGGCGCGCGACGGTCCTGAAGGCCGATCTGTCCGCGCCCGACGCCTGCTCAACGCTTGTCGCGGAGGCTGCGCAGGCGCTGGGACGCCTCGACATCCTGATTAACATGGCCTCGGTGTACGCCGAACGGCCGTTCGGTCAGGTGCGCCCGGCCGACTGGAACGCCAGCCTGGACGTCGATCTGCGCGCCGCGTTCTTCTGCGCACAGGCCGCCGTCCCGCACATGCGCGCGCAGGGGGGCGGCCGCATCATCAGCTTCAGTGATTGGACCGCGAAAAGCGGCCGACCGCGGTACCACGGCTTCGTGCCTTATTACGTCGCAAAGGCCGGCGTGATTGCGCTCACCGAGGCGCTCGCGCTGGAGCTGGCCGCCGACAACATTCTGGTCAACGCCGTTGCGCCCGGCCCCATCCTTCCCCCGCCCTCTTCCAGCCAGGAAGAGGTTCGCGCAGTGGAGCAGGCGACGCCGCTGGGCCGCTGGGGCGGCGGGATTGAGGTCGCCAAAGCCGTCGTGGCGCTGCTCGAGAGCGATTTCATCACCGGCGAGACGATTCGGGTCGACGGCGGCCGTCACGTGAAGTGAGGCCGCGAACAGAACCAGACCGTTCAGCGGTCCCTCCGGTGATCCGCGGGCTTGATCTCGATCCCGACCCTCTCGAGAATGGACGCGAGCACCGCAGGCGCACGCCGGACGGGCAGGTTGCTGATGTAGAAGTGACGGGCGCCGGCATCCAACAGCGTCCGCACCGTGCGCGCACAGCTGTCCTCGGCACTGCCGCCAGCCGCGAATTCACGCGTGAGGCCCTCGACGGGCACCGGCAGGAAGCTCTTGAGCGCATCGAGCGTGCGAGGGTTCGCACTCCGGTAAAAGAACACGCCGAATATGGCAGGCAGCGTCAGCTGGCGACGTCTCGCGGCCTCGAGGAACCGTTCGACGGCTTTGATGTCGTGGTGACTGACGACCTGGGTCAGGTAGAACTCCGCGTGAAAGTTCGGTGAGGCCAGGTACCCGACCTGTGTGTCCGCATCGGCATGCGGGTTTGCCCATCCGCCCAGCGCGATCGTGTGGTCGCGAGCGTGGAGCATCTCCCGCAGTTGCCACGCGTGTCCGACCGACCGCGGCGCGCCGACCGACTTGTCGCCGCCGAGGACGACCAGCGCAGGGAAGCCGCTCTGGTGGGCGCGTTCGGCATACGACAGACAGTATTCGAGCGAGTGCTTCGCCGTCAGGAACGGCACGATTCGCTGGCGCGGGACATCCTGTCCGAGATTCGTGACCAGGTGGCGCAGGTTGTCTTCTTCGTGTGCGCCGACCGCGCTGTCGGTCAGGAAGACGAAGGTGCCCTGCCGCGTGAACCGCCGCACGGCGTGGTAGGTATCGATCCACGCATCCATGCCTTCGCCGGTCGCGAGCTCAGCCCGCGGCGGCCGAAGCTCGGCGCCGAACACCGGCTCGCCGGAGCGCAGAGCGGTCAGGAGATCGGGAACTGACATCGTCCCTCCCCCCCTTTCCCGCCTATTCCGACCTTCTATACGCTTTGAGCGTTTCGTCGATGAGAAACAGATCCGTCAGGAGGGCGCGCAGATGAATGGAGGCATTGAGATTGTCGACGAGTTGCGAGCTGATAGCGGGTTGAGCCAGGACGAGCTGCACGGCGGCCTGCGCGTCACGTGCGTCGCGATCGAGCACCGACATGAACCCTGTGAATGGCGCTGTTGATTCGACGTGCAGGTCTGCAACAAACCGGTTGAGAAAGCCGGCGAGATCCGTGAGCGCCTGGTCGCATTTGCGGAGAAAATCACGAATCTGGCTTCCACTGCCGCTGCCGGCATCGCTTTCGAGTCCCTGCGCGGCATACGCGAGCATGAACTCGTAGCACTCTTCGATCGCGTTGCACCGGCTGTTCAGCTCGGCGCGAGCGGCGTCGCGGACCGTGCTCACACCCTGCCCATCGGCCGCGCTTTTTCGGCCTTCACGTTCCAGCGGCTCGGATCGTGATGCTCGAGATACTGGCGGCGCGTGATCCAGCCGAAGATCATCCCCCTCGTAATCCAGAACAGGTCGGGGCGCAGGGCAAAGTACACGTGGGCCATGACGAGGCCGACGAGCCCGACGCCGGCAAAGCCGTGCAACAAATACGTCCAACCCCAGGCGGCATCGCTCATGAAATACGGGTTGCGCGTGAGGAGGGGCGTGCGAACCCGCGGGATCATGAGCAGCCCGCTCAGTATCGCGGCAAGGCCGACCACCACGATCGCGAGATGGTAGAGACGATTACCGAGCGGATACTTGCCGGGCTTGGGTCCTGGGACGTCGTGACCGAGCTCGCGCATGATTTCGGACTTGAACTCGGGAATGTCCTTCGGACCCACCCAGATCGACCAGAAGTCGAGCCAGAAGGTTGCGTGGAAGATGTGGAAGATAATCGATCCCGTCAACACGAGCCCGGCCATCCAGTGCCACTGCACCCAGGGGAACCGGATCCCCGCAATCGGGAGAAAGGCCGTGAACAGCAGCGTGAACATCGAGGCCGCCATCACCCAGTGAAACGTGCGGGCCATGAACGAGTGCTTCGGGATGCGCGCTGGCAGATCCTTGTGGGTCGCTTCGAGCGCGTCAACTTCAGCCGTCCGGCGCTTCCTGTGCGCCGACAGCACCATGTAGCTCGCGTGCGCGACGAGAAACATCAGGCCGGCGATCAGGGAAGCCCACAGCAGGTCCCACGAAATATGCGTGAGGATGTCTTGTCCCCAAGGATTGCGCCCCCATGACAGGAATTCCATGATCTCCTCTTTTGCCCCCCGATAAGAAAACCTGTGCCGGCCGCGGCTGATTCGCCGCAGTGGCGAGGCGTCAGCGCCAGGTCGCCTCGAGGCAGGACCTCGAGGCGCGTGCCTAGGTGGTGGCGGCGGTGCCCGTGCCCCGGATGGCGCGCTTGACGAGGTTGCGCATCAGGGGAATCTTGTAGCCGTTGTAGCGCAGCGGCACGGCGCCCTCGACGGCGAGCCGGCCCGCCAGATCCGCCGTCGCCTCGGTGCGGGGCTGACCGGCCACCGCCGCTTCCACGGCCGTCAGCCGCAGCGGCGTCGCCGCGACGGCGCCCACGGCGAGGCGCAACTGCTGAATGGTGCCCCCGGCGACTTTCATCGCCGAGGCGATATTGACCAGCGGGAAATCCCAGACCTGGCGGTCCCGGACCTTCTCGAAGTAGAACTGGGCGCCCGCCCAGGTCGCCGGGATCCGGATGGCCGTGAGCAGCTCGCCGGGCTGCAGCACCGTCATGCGCATGATGTTGATGCCGGGGCCGACGAAGTAGTCCTCCGCCGCCACCACGCGCTCGCCGCCGGCGCGGCGCAGCACCATCTGCGCGTCGAGCGCAATCAGGGCCGGCGCCGTGTCCGAGGGGCTCACGGCGACGCAGCGGTCGGCTTGCAGAATGGCGTGCTCGCGGTTAATGGCGGTCGGCGTATCGGCGTAGCAGATGTTGCCGCCCGCCCGGTAGCAGGTCCACCCGCTGCGGTAATACCAGCAGCGCGTGTCCTGCGAGACGTTGCCGCCCAGCGTCCCCTGGTTGCGGATCTGGGGCGAGGCGACCAGCTCGGCGGCCTCCATGAGCAGCCCGAAGCGCTCGCGGACCAACGGGTGGCGCACCACCTCGGTCAACGTCGTCAGCGCCCCGATCTCGAGGCCCCCGGCCACGTCCTTGATCCCGCGCAGTTCGGCCACCTGGCTCAGGTCGACCACCACGCTGGTCCGTTTGGCGCGGTCCTTGAGCCAGTCGAACGAGTCGAGCCCCCCCGCCAGAATCCAGGCGTCCGCGCCATACCGCTCCAGCAGGCTCAACGTGTCGGCCACCGTCGCCGGCTGAAACAGCTCGAAAGCCGGCATCACGTCACGAATGACTGCCATATGCGCTCCTTAAACAGGCCTCACTGAACCCTTACACATTCGCCGTCAACGGGTCGTGCATCGGCCGCCCCGCTTCGAGCGCCATCAGAATCATGTCCGCCGTCACCGGCGCGCGACGGAACACCTCGTCGCCGAGCGCCGCGGAAATCGCGTTCACGATTGCACCAAACCCGGCGCCCACGGGCGCCTCACCGATGCCGCGCGAGCCCACCGGCGTCTCCGGATCGGGAATATCAAGCGCAGCCCACCGCATCCTGGCCGGCGCGTCGAGAATCGTCGGTGGCTTGCTGTAGTGGAACCGCTTGGCCAGCGGCACGCCGTAGTGCTGGTCGTACACCCACTTCTGGCCGATGGCGTGGCCGATCCCCAGCATGACCCCGCCCAGAATCTGACCGCCCAGATTCCTCGGATGCAGGACAGTGCCCGAGTCGGCGACCGCCAGGTAGTCGAGGATCTTGAGCGCGCCGGTTTCCGTGTCGATCTCCACCTCGGCGAACCCGGCCACGTACGATTTCGAGATGCCGTCGCGCGGGTAGTTGTCTTTCGCGACGCCCATCAGGCCCTGACCCGCAAGGGCGGTCGCCGACGTCCGCGTGGAGGCGTTGATATCGTCCGGCAGTTCGTGGCCGTCGTACTTGCCGCCGAGCTCGATCGCTTTCTGCGCCGCCTGCGCCAGCGTCATACTGCGTCCGCCGCCCGACACGCGCTCGTTCGCGACCTGATACGAAGCGGGGCTCCCCCCGAGCGCCCTGGCCGCGATTTCCTGCAGCTTCTTCTTCGCGTCGGACGCGGCCGCGTGAGCGGCGCGGGGCATGGCGTGTGCGGTTTGGCTGCCGCCCTGGTTGCACGTGTTCGGCAGATGCTTCGCGGTGTTACCCCAGGTCACGTCGACCTTTTCCCATGGCACGCCGAGGATGTCCGCGGCCACCCGGTGGACGTCGAACACCGACTCGGTGCCGAGATTGCCGACGCCGGACTGGATGGCGAGGCGGCCATCGGGCTTGACGACCAGCAGTCCGTCGAATCCGATCGAGCCGGCCGAATAGGCGCTCACGGCCACGCCAAGGCCGTGCACTTTGGAGCCGACCCGCTGTCCGCTGCCTGCCTTCCGCTCCTCCCAGTTGAAGAGCGTGGCGCCCTTGTCCAGCGCCTCCTTGAGGAAGGCGCTCGTGACGTGGTTCTGCTGCCCGCGGGCGTTGAGCGCGCCAAACTTCGCTTTGCCCTCGGGCGCGTTGATGCGCCGGATCGCCACTTGATCGATCCCGAGCTTGCGGGCTGCCTTCGCCAGGATCGGCTCCATCAGCGAATTTCCCTGCATCCCGCCCGGCGCCCGCTGCGCGCCGCGCGGCGGCGTGTTGGTCAGCACCGTGATCATGCGCCACCGCATCGCCGGCGGCTGGTAGGACAGCGAAACGTGATCGCCGGCCGAACGCGCATCGTTCACGACGTCGTACGGCCCGTTGTCGACGATGACCAGCCCGTCGAGCGCGGTGATACGGCCATCTTTCCGGAAGCCAATCCTGACCCGGGAGTGCAGCGCGGGACGGGCGCGGCCGATCGCCTGCTCATCGTCGCGCGTGATCCGCATCATGACGGGCGCGTTGGCTTTCTTCGACAGCAGCGCCGCCACCGCCACGAAGACCGACGACGAGCCCTTGCTGCCGAACCCGCCGCCGGTGTATTCGCTGATCACGACCACGTCGGCCGGCTTGATGCCCACCCATCGTGCGACGGCGCCAATGGTGCGCATCGTGCTCTGGGTCGAGCAGTGCATGAACAGCTTGCCGTTCTGCCAGTACGCCATCGCCGTGCGAGTCTCGAGCGGTTGATGGCTTGTGTTCGGTCCGACGAAGGTCTCGTCGAGAATGAGGTCCGCCTGCTTGAAGCCGGCCTCCAGATCGCCCACCTGCCATTCGTCCGTGTGCTTGCCGAGCGGGAGCTGACCGTCTTTGGCAGCGGCGAAATCGTCCTCGGTCCACTTCAGTTCCTCGATCCTGGGCCCTGAGGGCTCCGGTGCCGCGCCGCCTGCCCGGCTGGCCGGCGCCGGCGCCGGCCGCACCCAGACGTTTCCCTGGGTTCGAG
>Ga0209343_10005555_pt1 | contig 15229 bp, 22 predicted proteins | sample RifCSPlowO2_02_FD_184026 | JGI IMG/M metagenome (GOLD analysis project Ga0209343, IMG submission 184026) | Groundwater microbial communities from Rifle, Colorado - Rifle CSP2_plank lowO2_0.2 (SPAdes) (version 2) | ecosystem: Environmental > Aquatic > Deep subsurface > Groundwater | place... | reverse complement strand
ACTACCCCCAGAAGCAAGGGTTAAATAGGTTACATCCCCAATACCAACACGATTAAATATGTTTCGATAAGCAATTTTTGCCTGCTCATAAAATTGGTCGTGTTCATCTTGTGTGCGAGAGAAAGAATACATGTCTTTCATTAGAAACTCTCTGGTTCTTAAGATACCAGACTTTGCTCTCTCTTCGTTTCTAAATTTTGTTTGAAATTGATAGACAGAAAAGGGCAGATTCTGATATGACGAAACAAACTGTTCTAACATATTTGTGATTGGTTCCTCGTGTGTGGTGGCTAGACCTAACTCGTTGCCTGACTTTAATTTAGTCTTAAACCAAGGCAGTTTATCGTCCGCCCATCTATTTTGCCCTCTCTCCCAGAGTTCGCGTCTCTGTAGAGCTGACATTGAGATCTCTTGTCCACCGAGAGCGTTCATCTCCGCTCGAATAATATTTTCTATTTTTTCTAAAACTCTGAGACCAAGTGGCAGATAATCATAGATACCCGCCATCTCTTTATTGATAAAACCGGCTCGGATCAAGAGTTTAGCATTCTTGGCTTCTTCATCCTTGGGCGCCTCTCTACGCGTTTTAGTAAAAAGTTGGCTCTGTCGCATCTCGCTATTCTACAGAAAACCGCGCCAAAAACAAAGTGAAGTATATTTAAGGAATTTTGATAAAACTTTAAAACCTTGAAGAAAGTAGCTTCAACGAAGTTCAGGCCTTTATTTTTTTATAAACAGTTTTTACATAACCCTTCCCTATGTACATAGCCCCCACCTATGTATTATGTATAATATACTGGTGACTATAAGAAAATTTTCCTTCTCCATAGACGAGTATTACCATCTTTATAGTCGTGGAGTAGATAAACGTATAATTTTCTTGGATGATAATGATTGCCATAGGTTTATGCGACTTATGTTTTTATGTAATGGTGATAAACCAGTTATATATCGTGATACACAAAACCTTTCATTACAGAAAATTGATATGGGGAAAAGACTAGTTGCTATAGGAGCATATTGTTTAATGCCTAATCACTTTCATATTTTAGTAAGAGAAATAACAGAAGGTGGAATAACGAAGTTTATGAGCAAACTATTGACTGCTTATTCAACTTACTTTAACAAAAGACAAACTAGAACAGGAACATTGTTTTCCAGTGAATTCAAAGCGCAGCATTTAGATACTGATGAGTATTTAAAATATATCTTCGCTTATATACATCTTAACCCTCTTAAATTAATTGAACCGAATTGGAAAAAAAGCAAAATAAATAAACAAGCGATAAACACCTATCTTTCTAAGTACTATTTTTCAAGCTATCAAGATTATATTGATGCTACACGAGAAATTTCTCTAATATTATCCAGGGATATTTTTCCTCAGTATTTTATTAAAAAAGGGAGCTTCAAGGCATACATTAATGACTGGATTAGCTTTGACCCACTTACATAGCCCCCGCCTATGTATTAGACACTGGCTAGAAAATGTTGCGGAGATCTTGAATGGTAATAATAAGCATCAGGAGAATAAGAAGAGCAAAACCGGCGGTGTTTACGATATTGAAAACTTTTGATGAGATTCGTTTGCGGATAATCACTTCAATCAAAATAAAGAACAAACGACCGCCGTCAAGCGCGGGAAAGGGCAAGAGGTTTATGATAGATAGATTAATCGATATCAGCGCGGTGAAAGTCAAAAGATAGACAAATCCTAGTTCCCGTGCATCCCCGACCATACCCACTATACCCACAGGACCCGTTAGGCCAGAAATATCTGCTACACCTCCCAGAGCTTGAGCAATGAAAATTATAATCGCCCGTCCGGTCAATAGAGTAAATTCAGAAGTAGTTTTCAGTCCATACCAAAGAGCTTTGTGCGGCGGAAGCTTGGCAATTCCTATAACATCCATAGATATACCCACAGCTAATCTGTCTGTTACAATCCCCTCTTTTGGCACAATCACTTTTGTAGAAATACTCTTTCCTCTCTCCACTATAAAAGTAATAGGTTCTATCGATTCAGCGATGAAAAGAGAAGCTGCTTCTGGTGCTAGCTCGGAATAAACCTCATCTCTTGAAAGCGCTAAGATAACATCTCCGGATTTTAGACCGGCAATAGCCGCTGGAGTAGCAGGTAAAACAGTGGTGATAACAGTATGTGGATTCTCAACTGGAAGTGAGAGATTGGCCGGTGCGGGTAAGCCAACTATAAATCCGAGCGAGATTAAAAACCACGCAAAAAGGAAATTCCCAACAACTCCCGCCACCAATACAGATGCCTGGACAGCTCGATTCTTGGATTGGAAACTCTCACTTGGAGGCCTAGCCTCCAAGTACTTGGAGGCTAGGCCTCCAAGTTGTCCAAGTTGGCTGGATTCTTCGGGATTCTCTCCAAATATTTTTACAAATCCGCCAAATGGCAACCAATTAAGTGTAAACGGCGTACCTTTCCAAGTAAAAAGCTTCTTGATCCGTGGTGGAAAACCAAGGCCAAACTCATCAACGCGAATACCGAATTTTTTGGCTACTAAAAAATGTCCAAATTCGTGGACGATAATAAGCGCGCTTAAAATTATGATAAAAATGATAACTGACACGATAGAATTAGGTTAAAATTTCTTTCTCTTTTTTAAGAACCAGTTCTTCAAGTTGTTGATTAATGTCATCAACCAGTTTCTGGAGCTCATTTTTGAGTCTAAATTTGTCGTCTTTACTAAGAACACCTTCTTTCTCCGACCGATCGAGAGTTTCCAAACTTTTCTCGCGTTCTGCGCGCACTTTAACACGCGCTTCTTCAAACTTTTCTTTTACCAACTTTGTTAAGAGAGTTCTACGCTCACTGGTTAATTCGGGAAAGAAAACACGCACTCCTTGCGCATCAAGTGAGACAGACAATCCTAGATTTGACTCTCTAATGGCTCTGTCTATATTGGGAGCGACGTTGCTATCCCAGGGAGTAATGATTAGAGACCTCGGACCAGATCCAAGGATAGAAGCCACTTGATTGATGGGCATCCGAGACCCATAAGCTTCGACAGAGACAGCATCTAAGATACCGGAGGTGACTTGATTAGTGCGAATACTGGAATATTCTTTCCTTAACCAACCAAGCACCATGGCATTCGCATCCTTGAATTCGCTGAAATCGTACGCCATGAAATTATTGTAACACTAATGACAAGTGTTCAATAACCAGACGAGACGCGATAACGGAGTTCCCGATTGAACGTCTAATAGCATAAATTTTCTCCACGGACTTGCGCATTTCGCTTCTTTTTCTTAGTAAAAGCAGAAGATCGTCAAGAAAGACCATCAGATTTTTTTCTTCATCGGCAAATTCCTTCGCAAAAATGAGTCTGTCCTTGAGAGATAGAGACAGAAATCTTTCTGCCACCGCGGATGTGAAAATACTGTTTTCAGATACACGGACTGTCTGCATTCGGGAACGTAGAGTCGGCGTGATAAGACTCTCTTCTCTCACAGATAGAAAAAAATAGGTATTGGAAAACGGCTCTTCAAATGTCTTAAGCAACGCGTTTTGCGCTTCCAGTGTCAGGCGCGCCGGCATAATGAGAAAAATTTTACTGGAAGCTTGCCCCGTCCTGGCGAGGGTAACAGCTTTACGCGTGGACCACACTCTTAATTCTCGAGCCTCATCAATACCAAAAGTCTCCGCTTTGAGAATAAAAAAATCTGGATTGTTGGGAAACTCGATACCCAAGTCGCCGCAAAGCGAGCGTAAATAGAACTCTGCTTCCTCCGGAGTCCCGACCAGAAGATTAGCGTGATGAAGGTTTCTCAACATCTAAGAGTTCAACTTCAAAGATGAGAGTTGAATTGGGCGGAATCGTACCCACCCCTTGTTCACCGTAACCATAGTCCGGAGCAACAATGATAAGCCGCTTACCTCCGACTTGCATGTCGGAAAACCCTTCATCCCAACCGCGAATAACTTGGCCAACCCCAAGAGTAAAACTAAACGGAGTGTTCCTATCAAGAGAACTGTCAAAAACCTTGCCATCCGAGAGAGTACCAACATAATGCACGGTTAAAGTATCACCGGGTAGGGCCAAGGAGCCATCTCCCACCACCAGGTCCTGCGTCTCCACACCGGTCTCTAACGTTGCGGTATTTAAATTATCATCGGAAGGATTAAAGAGATTCACAATAGGATCAGTAAATAAAAGATACGTTAAGAAAGCCAGACTGACAAACACAGCGACCCATTGATTTTTATTCAAATTTTTCATATTTTTTTAATATTTTTTTCTTAATACTTTATAGGCGTACTCGCTATATGATATGATAATCTTATGAAAGAATCAACTGATAATATTTTGACCCTAAGCCGGGTAGAAATGCAGAAACTCGCCCTAAAACGAGTGGCGGAAATTTCAAGGGAATTTACGGAGGGGTTTGACTTCCTCGCGGATTATTCTAAGTCAGTCACTTTTTTCGGCGCGAACCAATTTAGGGAGGATAATCCTCATTACGCGGATGCCCGTAAACTCGCTTCACATATAGTTGAAAAACTCGGTTACTCCGTGTTTTCCGGTGGCGGGCCGGGCATTATGGAGGCGGCCAACCGGGGCGCATTTGAAGCGGGCGGTAATTCACTCGGTCTTTTAATCAAGCTCCCTGATGGGCAGATTACAAACAAATACATCACCAAATCATTCGCTTCGTATTATTTCTTTGTGCGCAAGGTTCTGTTATCTTTCTCGGCCGAGGCGTTTATATTTTTCCCGGGCGGCTTCGGCACTCTGGACGAATTTTTTGAAATATTAACTCTCGTCCAAACTAAAAAAATGGTCGACATACCGATCATTTGTGTCGGTTCTGAATATTGGAATAAACTTAGAAAATTTATGGAGGAAGAACAGCTTAGTCGCGGCGCCATTATAACAGAAGATCTTGATCTTTTTCACATTGTCGATGACCACGATAAAATTATTGAAATTATCGAGAAGGTGCCCGTGCATAGCGGTCTGCCTTTAACCGAAACAAATTAAAAATGCCGACAGACTCCCCATACGTGGGATGCCTGCCGGCAGGATGACGCGGTAGTTTTACTTTTTACTTACCACCACGCCAGAGGAAACTATTAAACAATCGGGATTGTGGAGGACGTCGCCATGCGCGTCGCCGTTTTTTGTCGTGCCGTTGAGCTGGAGCCTGCCCCAATGGGTCAAAATTCCCGGAGAACATCTTCATTATCTGCCAGGCCGACCCTTCCACCACTACAGGAAGAGCTATGCATCGCTGATTGACAGCCAGACAAAACCTTGTCGAGTATATCTTAGCCCAAGTTGGGACTCCAGATGCCTCCTTTTTTACTGGACTGAAGCGGTTCAGTCCAAACTGGAGATCAAACAAGGGCACCACCTCCACTCCATCAGGTAAGGGTTCATACTCCTCTGAAGATTCTGCCACCATAGTGGCACATCCATACTTCTGGAGTCCCTCATTAATCAAAAGAACACTCCATGGGTTCCCTACACCTTCCTTGTGAATAGTAAGAAACACCGGCCCCTTTACCTCATTCGACATATTACACATCTCGATCATCTTCGCACCTCCTAAAAAATTTTTACTGTCCTTCTGTAGTCTAACTCTCAAGCTTAAAATGTCAAGAAAGATAGTTTAAGATCCCAGAGACATCGACCAAGGGATTGGAATGGTAAGAAGCATCAGGATAGCGCCGAGAATCGCTAAATTTTCCATAAACTGAACTCGTTCCATCATGCGCGCTTGCCTCTCTTCTTTCCAGAAAGCATGCATGGTGAAAGTGACCGGGATAAAGAAAAGTACTAAGGCAACAATGCCAGCCGTTACGCGTACTCCGGTGATAATGGTGTAACCGCCAAAGAGAAGCAAGAGACCGGAGACAATAACCGCCGCCTTCGCCATGGGGATTTTTTTGGATTCGGTGTAGACCGTTAAATCTTTGACCTTGAATAAATGGTTATAAGCATTGTAAAGCAGAAAACCTCCGAGCAAAAGTCGTCCGACAAAAAAGATAACATCTGTATTCATGCAGATATTATAACACTAATACCGTAGAATTTACAAGTACTCTCCTTTCTGCAAGAACCGTTCTTGCAGAAGAGTTCGGTTTTAGATACAATCTGAGGATGTTGCGAAAAGACCCATTTATGACTGGTGAGTATTATCACATCTATAACCGCGGCATAGATAAGCGGGTAATCTTTAAATCGGGTAAAGATTATAAAAGATTTATGATGCTTTTATATCTCGCGAACTCGGATGATTCTTTTCGTTTTGATGTTATTTTAAATAATCAACACAAGATATTTAGTGAAATTTTGGTGATAGATAGAGGGCAACTACTTGTTTCGATAGGTGTATGGTGCTTGATGACAAACCACTTTCACCTACTAATTCGCCAAGAAGTCGACGGTGGAATCACTAAGTTTATGAGAAAATTAGGTGTAGGATACTCTATGTATTTTAATATCAAATATCAAAGGACTGGGGCCCTATTTGGTGGATTATTTAAATCAAAATTGATTGGAGTGAACGACAACTACATGAGGCATTTATTTGGATATATTCATATTAATTCTCTAGAAATTGGATTTCCTAACTGGGAAGAACAGATTAAAAGACCATCAGCTGATATGAAAAAATTTCTTGAATCATATCGGTATTCCAGCTATTCCGATTATATCGGTATAGATAGAATAGAGAAAAACATAATCAATCCAGAAAACTTCCCAAATTACTTTGAAGACTCTCAATCTTTCGAAGACTTTGTGGTAAATTATTTTGCTGAAACAGAGTCAGTTTAGCAAGAACGGTTCTTGCAGGAGACTTGTATTTTATAAACACTTGTTGTATAATTGAAGAAGACAGCTGATTCTTCTTATTGACTCTAACGAAGCGCTCATGTAGCGCAAGGAGGTCTTAATGATTTATGAATTTTATGAACTTATGGTCATATACGGCTATAAGCTTATAGTCATATACGGCCAATTGGTGGCAGTGGCCGTTCTGACCATCATCATCATTCTGGTGTTGGCTCACTTTGGGGCATACTTCATGAATATAGCCCAAGGGACTACGGCCTTCATCAGAGCCGGCGACAGTCTGAAGGCCGTCTTGCCAAATATCGGCGGCTATATGATGTCCGCCTCCCAAGATCTTGACGGCCGACATTGGCTCATTCCAGAAGAAAACGAGGAGAGGAGGATGGAGTCTTTGTTCTACAATTCCCTTCCCGGGACCAAATGGTTCCAGAAATGGTTATGGAAAACATTCGGCGTGAAGTTCATTAGTATCGTCTGGCCCCAGACGAAGAGACATACTTTTGATATCAGGAGTAGAAAAAGGCTTCTGGAGGGCGCAGATGTGGCAGAAGGTACACCTCTTAAAGCACGTGTAGTGGACTCTCTTACTAAAGATGGAACCAAGGATAGCACCATCGTTGACTCACTACTCTTCTTGGTGCCGAGACCGGTGTATTTGGACGGAATACAATTGGCCGGAGACAACTCGCGAATCAACCTTCTCCTCCTGCCAATTTACCGCCAGATCATACCGGTCCTGCCGGTGTTTTACCTCAAGGGTGACTTCTTCACTCAATTGGACGCCGCAATCGAGTCGGCGGTGGTCGACTTCTTTGCCACCTATCGTGTCAAGGAAGAAGGGGAGCAAGAAGAACCTTTGAGCTACGCCCATTGGTTGAAACTCGCCAAATCTGGCGGGAACTCACCTCTGGAAATACACCTTCGCCGTCTCAACGTCAGTAGGAAATATCGCGACAACTTGCGAGAGACCGGGAGGAGTCAGTTGATCGAGTACATTGATAAGCTGATTCCAGAACTGGCCGAAGAAGCCGACGAAGCCGGTAAGACAATCTCGAGTGGCATTATCCCGCGGTTTGGATTCGCTCTGGTGAGTTTCAGGATAGTAGACTGGGAACCTCACAAGGATACCGCTAACTTGGCCAAAGCTCTCTTGACCAAGGAAACGGAGCGCCATACGGCTGATGGGGTTCGGCAAAAAGCCTTTGGCGAACGCGATGCCATTCTGGCGCGGGCGGCGGGAGAATCAAGTCGTTACACGCAACTAGTTGACGCACTGGTCGGCAAAGGGGTAACTGCCGATGTCGCAGCCGGAGTTGTGCAAACGCAACTTCGGACAGAAAACATCGGTGGTAAAGATAGTAAGGTCGTTACCTATGTCGAGGGTGGGGCTTCAACGGGAGTAATGGTTAGTGGAAAGTAAGACAGTGGGGCCGAGCGACGTATCGCTCGGCCCCTTTTTTGAATTAGATTAGACGTTTTATAGTCAGCACCTTTGCAACACTTCCAGAGGGGTTTGGTAATTGATTCCCATGTGCAATCGCTCGTTATTATAATACGGCATATATTGTCCAAGGGCTTCTCTAAAATCTTCCAAGGTGTGAGCAGTTCTATCTAAGCATTCTTCCTGTATCGTTCGGTTAAATCTTTCTATATGTGCTTGATCATCTTTCTGCCGTACTCTTGAATGTCTGTGCTTCATCTGGTTTCTCCAGAGAACATGAGAGAACCGAATTGAAAATTCAGAACCGTGATCAGTCTGAATCATCTCAAAATTAAAATCAGCAACCTTTCTGGCTCTGAGAATAAACCTGGCGCTCTCTTCTGCTCCAATTCTCTTTACCACTTCTGCGTAAGCCCACCTTGAGAATAGATCGATGAGAGTATAAACATAAATTCTCTCCCCATTTGGCAATACGATGTGTACCGTATCTACCTCAAGTAAGACCCCGGCAAAGGCTGGTTGGGGCCTCGGTGTCCAATCATGAGGTCTTTTCCAGGGACTCCGTTTCTTGAGAAGGTTGAGCCTATCCAGAGTTCTCTGAACACTTGAAAGAGAAACCCTGATTCCATCTCTCAGTAGTTCTTGGTGTATCACTTGGCCACATCTTCTTCTGCCGGTCCTCTTTTCAATAACCGCTTTAATGATTTGAGTGTCTAAAGCATTTGGATGTGTTTTTGGTGCGGACGATCTGGTGTGAATAGGGACCCATCCTGTGCCAGAGTAGTGTTTGCACCATCTTGAAATCGTGCTTGGTTCCACTCCGTATCTTCTTGCCACTTTTCTCATACTCCAACCTCGATACTTCACCAATCGCACTGCCCCCATCCTCACCTTAGGCATATTTGGATTTTGTGTGTAAGCCATGTTGTTATATTAACTCCTAGGTGTTGCGAAGCTCATGATACATTACGTTAGATTGACAGATAGGGATTATTTATGATATAATGAGGATAGACAGTAAACCAGATCTTAACTTATTTCTATTTCTTCTCGGAGGAAATTGGAGGAAATATGTGGAAAAAGAATGGCAAAGTCGTGACCATACTTATCTCGGCAATTGCCCTACTAATATGGCTAGAAGAATCAATAAGAGGGGTTACAGAGTCAGTGAAATCCATTCCCCTTCACTACTTGTGGTGGGGACTTGGAATAATAGCTGGCTTGGCTCTTCTCGTCTGGCTCTTCTGGAGTCTGGCGCGAAGAGGCTACGCCAGATACGCCGGCAGAGCGGTGAGAGGAATAAGGCCTGGGTGGCTGATAGTTGCATTATTGCTAATCGGGTACAGTGTCTTGATCTACTACAAGTACCCGTGGCACGAGTTAGAAGAGATGGATGAAAGAGAGCTAAAAAAGAGCTCTTGTCTCTTTGAGGTTCCAGATAACATCCCCAGTGACATCTTCATGATTGACGTCCACCCTGGGTGTCCGCATATGGTTAAGATGAAGCCTAAACAAATGATCGTCTGGTGGGGAGACAAAGCAAAGTTCACTAGCGGTTGGTTCTACAGGGAACGGACCACACCATCTGGCGCAGTCTGGGATAAATTTAGAGTTTTTCAGGCCCGGGGCGTAGAGTCTGTGACCATAAAGATTCACAGATATACTGACCCGGACCCGCTGTGGTACACGCGCCAATAAAAGGCGCGTGTACCACAAGGGCGCCCACGACCAAATGGTCGGGGGCGCCCTTTTTTAGTTTTAGTAGGCCGGGTAATTGAACGGATAGCTTGGAGTAGGAATACCGAAAGTGCCGAGAATCAGACGTATCAGGCCGTAAGCGGAAATCATGATGAACATACCGAAAATTCCCCAGAAGATTTTCCTCTTACCCTCTTCACGGCCGGCATCAACAGTTTCCGAGGAAATAAACTGAAAGATACCCCAGAAAAACACCAGAAAAGCAATAGCAAAGACAAGAAGAATCAGAGGATTCAGTATGAACTGGTTGATTTTGTTTAGCAAACTAGAGATACTCATCTCTCCCTAAACCTTAAGGACCCGGAACCCTTGGAACCACAATGGTATCGCCTTGATTGACACCAAGAGCAGTGCCAATGAAGCGGACAAGCCCCCAAACAGAAATCATCACAAAGAGAGCGATTAAACCCCAGAGCATGATTTTCTTGGCATCCGCTTTAGCGGTTTCGTCGCCTTGGGCAAAAATAAACTTAACCAATCCCCAGAAGAATGCCAGAAGCGCGATACCAACAACAATAGGAATAGCCAGATCTACCAGTCGTCCTATAGACCGTACAAACGTTTCTACGTTGCCGAGTGTCTGGGCGAAAGCAAATGCCGGAGCAAGCGCCAAAGTGGCGAGGATAACTTTTTTCATTTAATTAACTATCTAATATTACTTTTAATATACCTAACACGGTATGTCTATATGATACACCAAAGAAGAAGGTGAACAACACAGTTATCCCCTTTACTCCTCCCAATTCCACACAGCATCGGAACCAGGTAAAGAGGGCGAGCTGCCGCCAGGAGCGAGAAGCAGGGCGTTTTGCATAAAGCGGATTATTCCCCAAACTGAGATCATCACAAATAAGGCAATGAGCCCCCAGATCATGAGTCTTTTACCCCCTTCCACCGCATTCTCGTCTCCACCGACGCGAAAGATAAATTTGGCCAAGCCCCAGAAAAAAACCAGAAGAGCGGCACCGACTAATATGACGATGAGCGGATTGATAAGACCACCGACGGCCGTAATAAGATCTTTAATTCCAGTCATTTTGAATTATTTATTAATTATATGGGTAAAAGCGGCGGGCCAAACGGCCTGCCAAAACCGAAATCCCGATATAAGAAAGCCAGAATCCCCATAAATGACAACAGGATAAAAAGCGCGATAAGTCCCCAGAGCATGAGTTTTTTACCCCCTTCCACCGCATTCTCATCCCCGCCGAGACGGAAAATAAATTTAGCCAGACCCCAGAAGAATACCATCAAGGCCAAACCCGTGATCACAGGCAGGGCCGTTCGTATCAAATCAATGAATATATCAGACAGGTCTTTGAAATTGCTTGGGGTCATTATTTAAGTTGATTAATGGTATTTTCAATTACCTGCGCGATCACCCACGAACCGAGAAGCACGGCCGTGCCCACAGATGTATAAAGAAGCGCCTTGTGGGCAGTGGCGAGTTTCGCTTCATTACCCTGCGCCGTAACATAAAGAAAACCGGAGTAAATAAAGGCAAGCACCGCCAGTACTCCGCCGATAGGAAGAAGGATGTCGTTGATAACTTTGCGTAGAAGAGTGAAGAGCGTGCAACTCGCCGCGCCACAGTTGAAAGGGTTTGGTAAATTTATTACTTGCGCATAAACAGAAACCGCGCCAACAACAAAGAAGATAGAAAGAGAGGCGAGAATAGCGGATAGTTTTTTCATATGGTTGAAGTATTACGGCGCGCCTAAGATAGAAAATCCGGGATTAAGCAGGGCGCTTGTTATAGTGTAAACCAAAAGCCAGGCCCCGAGTATCCACAGATAGCCAATAAGCACTTTTCTAAAAATCTCTTTGGCTTTATTTTTGGCGCTTTCATTGCCGCCTGATGTTAAGAGGATAAAACCCGCGTAAGCGAAAGCGGCCGTGGCTAGGAAAGTGGAAAGGATAACCAAGGCATTTATAAGATTTTTAGCAAGCAAAATAAGATGCCCGAAAGTGCACGGGGTAGTCACACCATCACAAACAATCAAATCAAAAGTTTGCGCTAGTAGATCATTCATTTGATTAGCGACTCCATTTCTTGATTCGCCTTGTTTATCGCTTCCACCGTACGAGCCCGACCGCTAGTTACGGACTCAATCGCCTCGCGGAAGATTGTATCAGTGGCCATTATATCCGGATCAAGCCAACCCTTGGATTGCAAAGCTGCGTCGTAAAAAACTGGGAAAATCGCGTCAGTCGGCCTGACAGAGAGGAGGTCGCGTCGCGCCGGTGGCAGGAGAAGAATCTTGGAGAGCGCGAGAGCGGTCTCTTTTGAGATTAATTTGGTGGCGAGCGTGAATGCTTTGTCGGGGTTTGGAGAACCGCGAGGTATGGCCACCGCTCGCAGGCGCCCGAAGGTAATAGTTTTGCCGGAGACCCTAGATTGAGGTACGGTGGAAACACCGAAATTGAGGATGGGATTTTTATTCTTTAGCACCCGAAGCTCCGAAGCAAAACCTAAATAATAAGCGGAATCACCGCTCGTAAAATGCGTTTGGGCGTCAATCAGTGAGCGATTCCAGCTATAGTAGATCTTCGCCGGATTTGAGAATTGAGTATAAAAATCAAGAGCCGTTTCGCCGGGCGAAACCAGAAGATCAAAATTGTCGGACATTCGTGAACGTAATTCTTTATTAATAAAACCCGTAATGGGCGTACCCGCCTGGAGCAAGAGTAAAGAGAGAATATCTTTGGCATGAGGAATATTCCTGGCTTCTCCCAAAGCCATGACTGACGAGACTAGATTACCGGCCGCGTCCCTTTTGGAAAGATTGGTCGCGGCGGCATAAATCTCATCCCAATATCGCATCTGTTGCGCTTGTCCCGCGGCTGAAAGTAAATCCCTATTGTAGTACAGCACCAAAGGATCGAGAGAGAGTGGCAGGGCGGATATTCCCGTTTCACCTAGAAAAAGTTCCCCTTCTTCGATAAACGTTGCCCTAAAATCTCTTTCACTGATCTTTGAATAAGAAATGGGTAAAAGTTTGGCCTTATTTTTCCAAAGTTTGTCTTGTGTAAGAATGATGAGATCCGGGCCAACTCCCTGCGCAAGCGCTTCGGTGAATTCTGCGTCAATTGTTTCAGATGATTTTTCCACATAATTCACGTTAAACATCCTATCCTGATTAATCGCCGCGGTGTTTAGTAAAAGATTAAAATCTTGGGAAGAAATATCACCCCAGACGGTCATGGCGATATTTTCGTTACTGGAACCGCGGTAGAGAGAGAAAGCCATCACCCCGAGAACAATAAAAACCGCAAAAAACGCGATTAGGATAATTTGAAACTTAGACATGTGTTAATAATAGCACAATTTAAAATTTGCAATTTCCAAACATACACATCAAATCCGAATCTATTTGTGCAAAGTCGAGCTTTGCACAGTTTGTTGAATTAAGAACCTTGCCACTTAAAACTATTCCTTCATATACAAAGAAGTCCCGCGTAGAGAGCTTGTACATTTCTGTACGGAACTTCTTTGCGGGGCTCAGCTAAAAATCGTAAAAGTCGGTGTGGTCGTAACCACGTTGCGGAAAAAGGCGGTCGTGCAAATTTTCCAAGTCCGCCGCAAGACGAACTTTGATTTGACGCAGAGCCATTTTCAATCGCTCATTGCCTCGCGGATAAAAAGCGTTTGTGAACTCCCCATCAATGACCTCGCGCACTCTTCTCTCGAATGGTTTTTCTTCCGTTTCTTGTTTCGCCATGACGTTCTCCTTTCGTTATTTTGTCAGAATGCCTACACTTTGCATAATTGCCAGAGTTTCTTCTGCCCCCTCTTCGCGGAGCTTCTGTTTTACAATCTCTTCCGCCGTCACTGCCGGCTCTTTCCAGACCTTGCGGTCCTCGAGAAAAACGCCGATCAATCTCACGACTCGTTTTCTATCTTTTGCATTCAGTCGAGAACCTTTCAGGCCGTCTAGAAGAGCCTTCAAGAATAATGAGTCAGATTCATTGAGCATATCTACCTCCAACGAATTAATTTTTACTTTCTGTATGTGATTATATATTAAATAAAAAATATGTCAAATATTACGAAAAGGAAATTTATTGTAAATTGTAAACTGTAAATTCCCCTAATTTGTCTATAAGCAAATGAGAGACGCTATTGAATCTTCTTCGCGAAGTTTCATAATCCGTACTCCTTGGGTCTGACGACCCAACAGAGGAATTTCTTTAAGCCCCACCCTTACTACCTGACTCTTTTTAGAAATGGCGATTACCTCATTCTCTTGGTCAGTTACCACTTGTGAAGCAATCACTTGACCAGTTTTTAGTGTCACCTTGGAAGTCAGAACTCCCGAACCGCCCCTGCCCTGCACTTTATATTCGGAAAGATTTGTGCGCTTGCCGTAACCATTGGCGGAGATAACCAACAAATGACCAGATTTCCAATCCGGTTTAATGCAGTGAGCGCCGACTACCATATCTCCCTTATTCATTTTAATCCCTCTTACTCCTCCGGCGCTACGGCCCATTTCGCGAATCGCCGATTCTTTGAATCGTATAGATTGGCCCTTCTTCGTCACGATTGAAATATCATCTCCCTTCTCAACAAGTTCGGCCGAGACAAGTTTATCTCCAGCCGCCAGTTTAATGGCAATAATACCGGAAGAGCGCACATCGTGGAAACTTTTGGCGGAGACTTTCTTGGCAGTGCCTTTTTCAGTTACCATAAACAACGAGCCCTCACGCGCCGAAGAGAGTTTGGGTATTTCTAATATGGAAGTTACCTTTTCGTCATCGGAGAGCGCGATGAAATTCATGACAGACTTGCCGCGAGTGGCCCGTTTGCCTTCAGGGATATCGTACATCTTAATCTGATAAACCTTGCCCTTGTCGGTAAAGAAAAGCAGATCGGCATGCGTGCTTGCGGTCAGAAAATTGGTGACAAAATCTTCTTCTTTGGTATCAAGATCTACCACCCCGACACCGCCGCGCTTCTGTCGCCTATATTCGTCCGGATTAGTGCGCTTGATATATCCGCCTGACGTAAGAATCAGGGTGTTCTCCTCCTCTACCACAAGATCCTCAATAGAGAGAACCTTGACCCCCCCTTTAATTACTTTGGTACGACGCTCATCACCATATTTATGCTTGATATCTTCAAGTTCAGTCTTAACTACCTTCAAAATTTTAGCGGGCGAGGCAAGCAATTCTTTCATTTCTTTGATAAAGACTT
>Ga0209343_10005554_pt1 | contig 15230 bp, 11 predicted proteins | sample RifCSPlowO2_02_FD_184026 | JGI IMG/M metagenome (GOLD analysis project Ga0209343, IMG submission 184026) | Groundwater microbial communities from Rifle, Colorado - Rifle CSP2_plank lowO2_0.2 (SPAdes) (version 2) | ecosystem: Environmental > Aquatic > Deep subsurface > Groundwater | place... | reverse complement strand
TTTTGCAATTGCACCAACAAGCGATCAGCTTCCACTGCACGCTGTTGCAGGGCAGCGCGTTCGGCACTGAGGTTCTGCAGTTGCACTGCAAGCTGTTCCGCTTCGGTTGCTCTTTGCTGCAAGACGTTCCGCTCGGCAACGAGGTTTTGCAATTGCACCAGCAAGCGATCAGCTTCCACTGCACGCTGTTGCAGGGCAGCGCGTTCGGCACTGAGGTTCTGCAGCTGCACCGCAAGCTGTTCAACTTCGGTAGCCCTTTGCTGCAAGGCGTCCCGCTCGGCAACGAGGTTTTGCAATTGCACCAGCAAGCGATCAGCTTCCACTGCACGCTGTTGCAGGGCAGCGCGTTCGGCACTGAGGTTCTGCATTTCTACGGCCAGACGGTTGGCGTCAGTGGCGACCACCGACAGGCCGTCGCGCTCTGCCGTTAGATTTTGAATGTGTACACGCAACTGGTTCAACTCTACGGCCAGCGCTTCGCTGTGCATGTACATCGACTCACTTTGCAACGCACTGTCGAAGCAGGCTTGCAAGCCGGCGAGCACCTGAGCAGGAGTGGGTATTACGGCGATTTCGGCGGCGCTCAGAGTCGCCGGGTCGAACCAGAGCGTCTGTGAAACCTGAACATACAGCAACTGCGGTGCATCGCTCAATTGCAGGTAGCGGAACGCGTTATTATCACCCACCACCCAGAGCACCTCGGGTGCCTCACCCAACTGCACGCTAGCGAATGGCTCGACATTGGCGCAGGAACCCAGCACGCCGTAATAGCCAGCTACTGGTGGGCGGGACAATTGATGCGCGCTGTGGGCCTGGCCGTCTTCCAGCACGCAGCCGTTGAACAGGCTGCCGATACTGTCTTCCAGCATCAGCTGTAGTGCGCCCTGGCTGCCGGGTTTGCGACTGACACGCAGGGTGGGCGCGGCTTCAAACAGCGGGAACTGCAGGCGCCAACGGCCGTCGGCGCAGGCCACCCGCTGGGCGACCTGACAAAACGGGCGCAAGTCGGCTGCAGGGGCGTAGTTAAAGTCAACTCTGGACGCGGGCTGCGAATTTGCTTCGACCAAGCGCGGTGCTGGCAATGTAAGCGCGGCGTTGCGTTGAAAAATCACCAGAATTTCACTGTGACTGCGGCAATAGCGTTGCTCGGCCAACGCCGGGTACAGCGTTTTAGCCAAGGCCTGGGCGAGCAGCGACGGCAGCGGCTGCTCGGGCGCAGCAGCGCGCCCACCGCTGCCGCAGTGCGGACAAATCGCCAGTTCCCAGCCCGACCAGTCGCCCAAGGCACTACGGCGCAGGTGAGTTTCCGGCGGCAACATGGCGCTCCAGGGCTCCCCCGTCAGGACCGTTGCCCGCACCTGCCAGCCGGCAGGTGCGCGGCGGTGCAAGTCGGCGATATCGTATCGACGCTGGTGCCAGTTGACGTGGTAGGTCTCGCCGCAGTCGGCACAACGGGTGGTAGCATCGAGCAACTCTTCCCGAAACGGTACGGCAACCAACACCGCTTTGTCGGCGACGCGAAACAGTTCGTCCCAAGCGGTGGCTTCTTCGGCATCGGGCATATGTTCGAGAGTGTCAGTGCTCATCACCAGGTCGAACGCAGCGCCGGGAAACGGCAGTGCCTGGGCATCGCCCAATACGCTGTCGAAAGGTAGGCGCGAGAGCGCTTCGGCGCTGCTATCCAGACCGACAATTTTTGGCTCGCCGGGAGCATCCAGACGTGAGGTCAGCTTGCCGTCACCGCAGCCGACATCCAGCACAGAGCCGATGTCAGCCGGCCAGAAGTCGCGAATAGCTTGCACCAGATTGAGTTGCCCGACCTGCAGGGACTGGTCCCAGACTTGGGCTTCGTCGTATAGGCGCGTGTCTTGACTCACGACAGCAGCTCCCAGTGTGCGGGCTGATTGACCACGCCGATCTGTACATGAATACCCGAAGGCGGCAGCACTTTCAGTGCGTGGCAACGGTCATGCAAATCGTAAGAGGAGGGTTCTACGGCCGAAGCTAGGTTCAGCTCGCGGAATAGGGCCACCGAGATCAGGTAGTCGCCAGGACCGAGCAACAGCGGGGCAAAGTCCACGCGAACACCGCCTTTACCTTCCAACTTGGCAAAGCGCTGGCCGCTGAGGCTGGCGATTACTTGCATCACGCAGGTGCCGTCCGGGCGGTAGATGGCGACTACGGGAACAGGGTCGAGCACCGCCTGGCTGGCATCGAAGGCAATCACAGCAAAAGCCGACTCGCCGGTAATCAAAGTGTGACGGCGGGCACCTTCGGCATCGAAGAAACCAAAACCGGTGATCCGTACTTCACCGCTGCCATAGCGGTCGTCACTGCTCAACTCCTGCAACTCGGCGAGCAGTTTGGTATGCCGGTTGCTGCCAAGAGTGAACTCGGTTTGCAGCGGTACTCGCAGGTCGGTCCAGGTCTCGTCGTTGCCAGCGGCTATTTCTGCCAGGGTGCAATACACGCCTTGTTCGGGATCATATTGCTCAAGCAATACCGCATGGCTGGGGCTGTTGCGCAATCGTAGTTGCACCCAGGCGTTTTCAGGCACGCCGCTGGGCCAGGCCAATTGCAACGGGGCATGCTGGTAGCGCCCGCCGAAGTCGCCAAATGCCCAACAGCCGGCGTTCACAGAGGACGCGGCGCGCTGCCAGTTCATAAATTGCGGATCGACGATCAGGCATGAGCCGCCTGCGTGAGCGCCTGCCATATCGATGCTGCCCAGTTGTCCGTTGGTATCTCCATAGTCAACGGCCCCCACCAGCAGTGGCTGCGTCGGCACCACTCCGTCGCGGCCCACCAGACGCAGCAGGCTGGTCTGTCCGCTAGCTGCGGTCAGGGCAGATACCTGCCCACGGGTTAGCGACATGCTTTTAGCTCGTACTCGCCTCTCTTCTTCATCGCGGATGCTGGCCAAGTACGCCTTGCTGACCGGCAGCAACGGGCCGTCCTGGCGGATGCGCCCGCCCTCCAACCAAATGCCACGGTCACAGAGCATCTGTACCGAGCTGATGTCATGGGAAACGAAAAGGATGGTGGCGCCCTGGCTGGTGAGCGTTTTCATACGCTGGATGCACTTGCCGAGAAAATACGCATCCCCGGCACCGAGAATCTCGTCAATGATCAGCACTTCGGGGGTAATAGCGGTAGCCACAGCAAAAGCCAGGCGCGCGTACATACCTGCCGAATATTCCTTCACCGGGCGCTGCAGGAAGCTGTCCAGTTCGGTGAAGTCAGCGATTTCTTCAATGCACGCGTCCACTTGCGAAGGCACAACCCCCTGATAGGCTAGCGCCGAGCGGATATTTTCAAGACCGCTGAAATCTGGGTGAAAGCCGGTGCCCAGGGTCATTAAGGCCTGCACTTGGCCGTTAACGCGGATCTGCCCAGCATCCGCGCGCATCTGCCCGGCGATCAAACGCAGCAGCGTGCTTTTGCCGGCACCGTTACGACCGATCAAAGCCACTTTTTCACCACGGACAATGTTCAAGTCGATATCGGTCAGTGCCTGAAACACGTCATAGCGGCGCTTAGATACCGGCCAGCCCAAGGCATCTAGAGCCCGCCAACCAGGATGCTGGAAGCGACGGAATGTCTTGCTGACACAAGCAAGGGAAATCGCACAGTCAGGTAGGGTCGTCATCAGGCGTGGTCGGCAAACAGGGGTTTGAGGCGCAGGATAAGGGCCCCGCCAAGGGTGAACAACACGACGGCAAACAGGGCAAACAGCCCCAACTGTTCCAATGGCACTTCGCCGCGCATCAGGCAGGCGCGGTACAACTCCATCAACCAGGCCAGTGGGTTGAACAACAACAAGGCCTTAAGGCCTTCTGGCACCATGTCGGCGGTGTAACCGATGGGCGAAACCATCATCAGAAACAGCACCAGAATCGGGATGGCTTGTTGCAGATCGCGGAAAAACACAGTGAGCGTTGCGGTTATCCACACCAGCCCGAGCACCATCATGATTTGTAGCAAGTAGATCATCGGCACCAACAGGTGAGTCCAGTGCGCACCGTGAAAATGCAACACCGCGCCCCACAGCAGGAGCATGCCCAAGCCCATGGTAACGTGACCGATCAGCACTTCACGGGCCACCACTAGTTCGATGGGAAACAGGGTGTTCATTAAAAGGTCGCGGTTGGCGACCACGCTAGTGGTGCCGGTGCCAAACGCTTCGGCAAACGCCAGGAACGGCACCAGACCGCTGAACACAACCAGAATGTAATCCGAGGTACCAAGACCCGGAATGCGCACTTGCAGAATCTGCACGAACACCAGACTGTACATGCTCAAAAAAAGCAGGGGATACAGCAACAGCCACAGCGCACCCAACGCATTTCCACTGGTGCGCTTCTTCAAACCCTGCAGCACGGTGGCGTAAAGAATGCGTCGATGCGTGAGCAAACTGGCAAGCCCCCCCATGTTTAACCCTCTTTCAGCAATTCTTCGAGGATGATGCGGCTGGCATGACCAGAGCCATAAGGCGTGCTCGAGTCATCGGCACGACCATCGGCGAGGGATGTGAACGCGCTCATGATTCGCTCGTAGCAAGCGCCCACCAGTTGGTTCCAGCCCTGCGCGACGGTTTCCACCCACTCCGTTTCATCACGCATGGTGATACATGGCACCCGGTAAAAGAAAGCCTCTTTCTGAACTCCCCCAGAGTCTGTGAGGATGAGTTTTGAAGCCTGCTCCAGGGCGACCATATCGAGAAACGCCAACGGCTCGACCACGCTCAGCGGCTTGAGCAGGTGTTCCAGCTTAAAGTCACCAATCAGCTTGCGGGTACGTGGGTGCAGTGGCAGTACCACCGGCAGTTCGCGAGCAATGTCAGCCAAGGCACTGAGAATGCCGGTCAGGCGTTCACGTGAATCGGTGTTCTCGGCACGGTGACAGGTCGCCAAAGCAAAGCCCTTCTCGCTCAGCCCCAAGGCGCTGAGGATTTTGCTGTTGTTGCGAGCACGGTCGCGGTAGTACAGCGCCACATCGAACATCACATCGCCGACGTTATGCACGCCCTGAGCCAGGCCTTCACGCGCCAGATTCTCGACAGCCACCTCGGTTGGGCACAGCAGCAGTGTGGAAACACGATCCGCAAGGATGCGGTTAATCTCTTCCGGCATGCGCATATTGAACGAGCGCAAACCAGCCTCGACATGCGCGACCGGGATATGCAGCTTGGCTGCTGCCAACGCGCCAGCCAAGGTCGAGTTGGTGTCGCCGTAGATCAGCACCCAGTCCGGCCTCTCATCAAGCAATATGCGCTCGATACCTTCGAGCATGCGCCCGGTCATGACACCATGACCACCCCCGGATACTTCCAGATTGTAGCGTGGCGCAGGGATTTCCAGCTCATCGAAGAACACCTGGGACATGTTCGGGTCGTAGTGCTGGCCAGTGTGAATCATGACCTCTTCGAACTGGCCGGGGTGCTTGAGAATCTCCCGCGAGACCGCGGCGGCCTTGATGAACTGCGGACGCGCGCCGACGATGGTGACGATTTTCTTGCTCATGCGCCCAGACTCTCCTGCAGGGATTGGATGATGGTGCTTTGCTCCGCCACCTTCAGGTACGGATGCATCGGCAGGCTCATCACACGCTGGGCAATGGCATCACCCACTGGCAGGCAGGCCGTGTCGTCCTTCACCGCCGGCTGACGATTAAGCGGGATCGGGTAATGCACCGCGGTCGGGACACCGATGGCCTTAAGACGCTCCTGCACCTGATCACGGTCGACTACCTGTACGGTGTACTGGGCCCAGGCACTGACGTTGTGCGTCTCAACGAAGGGCGCGGCGATGCCAACCTCGTCGAGCAAACGGGCATAACTACGAGCAACCTGTTCGCGCTGTTCCAGCTCGCGCGGGAAAATTTCCAGCTTGGGCAGCAGGATGGCGGCCTGCAGCGTATCCAGGCGGCTATTCACGCCCACGCGGATGTGGTGGTAACGACGGTCCTGCCCATGACGAGCGATCTGGCGCAGCACTTTGGCCAGTTCTTCGTCATTGGTGAAGATCGCTCCGCCATCGCCATAACAGCCCAGCGGCTTACTTGGAAAGAAGCTGGTACAGGCGATGGTCGTCAGATTGCAGGAGCGCTTGCCCTTATAGGTGGCACCGAAGCTCTGCGCCGCGTCCTCAATCACTGGAATACCATGCCGGGCGGCGATGGTATTGATGGTATCGAAGTCGGCGCACTGGCCGTACAGCGACACCGGTATGATCGCTTTGGTACGCGCAGTGATGGAGGCCTCGAGCAGCGTCGGATCGAGATTGTAGGTGTGCGGGCAAACATCCACGTACGCCGGCTTGGCACCCAGCAGCGCCACTGTCTCTGCGGTGGCGATATAAGTGAAACCAGGCGTAATGACCTCGTCGCCAGGCCCGATACCCAACGCCATCAGGGCGATCTGCAGGGCATCAGTGCCGTTAGCAACGCTGATGCAATATTTCGCGCCAACAAAGGCAGCAAGCCTTTCCTCAAGCTCGCTCACCTCAGGGCCGAGAATGTACTGGCCATGTGAGAGCACGCGCTGAATGCCGGCATCGATCTGCTCCTTGAGCAGCGCCTGCTGCGCCTTGAGGTCAATAAATTCGATCATGCCAGCCTCTCCTTATGCAATTTATTACCACACAGCACATAGGTTGCATTGGTATGAATGCAGGGGGCACGGCCCTCGCCTTGCAACGGCAACTCCAACTGCTCACCGAATTCGCTCATCCAGCCAATCTGATGTGCCGGCACGCCAACCATCAGGGCATAAGCCGGCACATCCTTGTTGACCACGGCGCCAGCGCCGACGAAGGCGAACTCGCCGATGGTCACGCCACAAACGATGGTGCAGTTGGCGCCGAGCGTGGCGCCCTTCTTCACCCAGGTGTCACGATACTCACTCTTACGCTCGATCAGCGAGCGCGGGTTGTAGACGTTGGTGAAGACCATGCTCGGGCCACAGAACACGCCCTCATCCAGGGTCACTCCGTCGTACACCGAAACATTGTTCTGGATCTTGCAGTTATCGCTGATGACTACCCGATTGCCGACGAAGACGTTCTGCCCGAGCGACACGCCCTGGCCAATGTGTGCGCCGCCGCAGATATGCACAAAGTGCCAGACGCGCGAACCTTCGCCGATCTGTGCGCCTTCGTCGACGATAGCGCTAGGATGCTGAAAATAATTCATACGAACCATATACATGTTGTTTGATCGCCAGCAAGCCGGCTTGAGCGCTTACAGAGCTGCAAGAAACGGGTGACCCTCACCATCCTGGGCGCGACTAGGCGACAAGGTTCGGATCGTTTCAACGGTTTCCACGCAGTGCCGCGCATCCTCGATACCGTAACCTTTACCATTGAGAATGGCCTGATAGCTAACGGTATGCAGATCGGTGAACCCTTCGGAGAACTCAATTTCGGTGCCATCGCAGGTAATCGAGCGATAGGTTGGCTTCTTGCCCTTGACTGCATCAGGCAGATCACTGGCGTCAATGGAAAGAAACCAGCGTACTCTCGCGTTTTCATACTCCAGATAGCCGGCAGCCTTAAATTCATTGGCGAAGTGCACGACATTACGCTGTAACTTACCGAAGATGAAATGCAACATGTCGTAGAAGTGCACGCCGATATTGGTAGCCACACCAAAGGATTTGCGCGGGTCACCCTTCCAGCTTTCCATATACCACTTACCGCGACTGGTGATATAGGTCAGCTCAACCTCGTGCTTATGATCTTGCTTGCCCGCCTCGACTTGCTGTTTCAGGTCGATGATCGCTTGGTGATGGCGCAACTGCAGGATATTCCACAACCGGCGACCAGTTTCCTTCTCAGTGAGAAGCAGCTCATCAAGCATTGTCACACTGGGCACTAGAGGCTTCTCGCAAATCACGTCACAGCCTAGGCGTAAGCCCGCGTTGATATGCGGGTGGTGTAGGTAATTAGGCGAACAGACCGAGACAATATCCAGAGCCATTGACGTGTCGCGTTTTAGACGCCAGGCGTGATCGTAGAAGCGCTCGAACTCGGTGAAGAACTCGCTCTGAGGTGACAGGCTGTCGATAATGCCGACAGAGTCGTTGATGTCGTAGGCGCAGGCTAGTTCGTTGCCCGTATCCTTTATGGCACGCATATGACGCGGAGCAATGTAGCCGGCAGCGCCGATGAGGGCGAATCGTTTCATGTTGTCTCTCGTAAACAAGTGAAGCACACCGTCATCACCCTAGGCGATAGAGCTGCCCAAGGTGCGACACGCAAAAATACTCAGGCCTTGATAACGTTCGCCTGCGGCGCCCGGTATTTGCCACGGCTGTCAATTAATAATCGTGCGTGCTCCTGGATCAACCCGTAGTCGAATTTGTCATGATCAGTGGCAAGAACCACAGCGTCAAAACTGGCCAGGCTATTAGCAGTAAGAGCTTCGCTGGACAGTTCAAAGTGATGCTCACGCATCTTCGGGAAGACCAAAACATGTGGATCGCTGTAGGCAACAATGCCGCCCTTGCTCTCGATCAGCTCCATGATCTCCACGGAAGGTGATTCGCGCATATCATCGACATTCTTCTTGTAAGCAATCCCCAACACTAGCACTCGACTACCTTTGAGAGCTTGACCACGGCCATTAAGCCCATCCATCAACTTGCCCACCACATATTCGGGCATGGCTTTGTTGATCTCGCCAGACAATTCGATAAAACGGGTGTGCAACCCATACTCGCGAGCCTTCCAGGTCAGATAAAAGGGGTCGATTGGAATGCAGTGCCCTCCAAGGCCGGGGCCGGGATAATAAGCGGTGAAACCAAAGGGCTTGGTCGCAGCGGCATCCACCACTTCAAAAATATCAATACCCATGCGATCAGCAACTACTTTCATCTCGTTAACCAGACCAATATTCACCGCACGATGAATATTCTCCAGCAACTTAGTCAGCTCCGCAGCTTTGGTTGAACTGACCGGCACAACTTGATCAATTGCCTGCTCATAGAGCGCAATACCAACCTGCAAACAGTTCGCAGTATGCCCGCCAATCACCTTGGGAATCGTACGTGTCTCAAAGTTCGGATTGCCCGGATCTTCCCGCTCGGGCGAATAGACCAAAAAGATATCTTCCCCCACCACAAGGCCATTCTCCTGCACTCGGGGCAGCAACTCTTCCTCGGTAGTTCCTGGGTAAGTAGTACTTTCCAGTGAAACCACTTGGCCAGCGCGCAGATAAGGCTTAATAGCGTTAGTGGTATCGATCACAAAGCTCATATCCGGCTCGCGATACTTGTTCAGAGGTGTCGGCACACACAAGATCAACGCATCACACTCGCTGGCGCGACGAAAATCACTCGTAGCTTCAAATCCGGAATTGCGAGCCTTAGCAATGTGCTCAGCTGCGATGTGCTCGATATAACTCTTGCCGGCATTGAGCTTGTCGACCTTGCCCGTATCAATATCAATACCAAGAACACGAAAACCAATGGCATTGTAACGCAACATCAGTGGAAGGCCAACGTAGCCCAAACCAACTATACCGATCAGCGCACTCTTGCCTTTAAATTTATCGATACTTACCTGAAGCAAATCAGCCATCACACCCACACTCCATTTAAAATTACCACAGCATCCGCGCAACAATGTCTGCGCCCGAATCCAGCAAAAGCATACAGAACAGCCATATCTACTTTGCCCTCACAACAACCCGGTCGGATTATTCATAGTGAAACAGCCTAGGCTGGATCGACCGTATAGGAGCAAATCGATTTATTGAAGATTGCTCACAAACCAACGACCCCGGGAATGGTTATTTCAACCGCTTGATTTGCCTGCCGGTAAAGCGCTTGGTAACGCACAGCCAAGGCCCTTTTTGCGGAGTTATCACCATGCACGATGCGTATCTTCGACGGCCATTTGGTCATTTGCGTTACAAAATCAACCAGCCCTTGCTGATCGGCATGGGCGGAGTACCCGCCGATGGTGCTAATTTTGGCGCCAACATTGTAACGAACCTCATCCAGCAGCACATAGCCACCCTTCGGCCCATAGGTTTGAATGGCATGTCCGGGAGTGCCTTGCGCCTGGTAACCGACAAACAACACATCATGCCTTGAGTCGTGCAGCATGGCCTTGAGGTAGTCGACGATACGTCCGCCGGCGCACATGCCGCCTGCAGCAATGACAATGGCCGGCTGCGCGGTTTCAGTCAGACGTTTGACCATGGCCAGATGGGCCTGATGACTGTCCACGGTCAGCAAATTGGCGAAGGACAACGGCTTGCGCCCCTCGCGCACGCGCGCCAGGGCTTCGCCATCCCAGAAAGGCGCAAGCTCGCGGTAAACCTGGGTGAACCGGCTGGCCAGAGGAGAATCGAGAATGATCGGCAAGCGGTTCCAGTCGATGGCCTCATCGCTACCCTCAAGCGTGCCACGACGCCGATCGGCAAAATCGGGATGCTCATGGAGAATATCCTCCAGCTCGTAGAGCAACTCTTGGGTGCGACCGATGCTGAACGCAGGGATCAGCACCGAGCCCTTGTCGGCCAGGGCCTGCTCTATGACCTGCTGCAGGCGCTGGCGACGACTGCGACGATCTTCGTGCAAGCGGTCGCCATAGGTGCTTTCGATAATCAAAATATCCGCCCGTTCCGGCGCTTTTGGCGCGGGCAGCAACGGTGAATGGGGCGCGCCAAGATCACCCGAAAACACAATGCGCTTGCTGAGACCAGTGGTCTTGTAGGTCAGTTCGATCTCGACATAGGCGGAGCCGAGAATATGCCCGGCGCGCTGCAAACGGATGGCAGCCTTAAGGTCGGCATTGTCGGCCAGGGTAAACCAAGTGGCGTAGGGCAAAGCAATAATGCGCTGTTCAAGCAGCTTGAGGTAACGCTCGACCTGCTGCTGATCACGACTAAACCCAAGCTTGAAGGCATCCTCAAGAACGATGGGCAACAGCTTGGCCGATGGCTCACTGCAGAGGATCGGTCCCTTGAAGCCAGCGGCCAGCAGGTGGGGAATACGGCCCACGTGATCGATATGCACATGGGTGGCAACCAAGGCCTTGATGCCGGCAAGGGGAAAATTAATCGCCAACTGCTCAGCGTCGGCAGCGCCATCAGGAGAGGACTCGGCACCTTGAAACAGACCACAATCAATCAGCAGGCTGTGCTCGGCGTCCATCAGCAATTGGTGACACGAGCCTGTCACGCCAACAATGGCGCCGTGATGCAGGATTTGTGGGTAGTCCATGGTTAATCCTTTAACACTGACAGAGGGACGCGAGACATCATCCATGCCTCATCAGCAAAGCTGCTCAAGTGAACAGCTTTAGCGCGCGGGATTGTGTCATACCGCACACATTTTGACACCTCAATAAGGGCAAGCCGCCGGGGTTGACGCTGACCATTCACAAGGACATTGAGTCAAGCCTGAACCTACGCGAGTTGGCAGCCACAAAGCCGCACGCCTGGCGCGCTTACTCCTCCTCATTCACCCGATCGCGCAGTTCTTTGCCCGGCTTGAAGTGCGGGACGAATTTGCCGTCCAGGCTTACCGAATCCCCGGTCTTGGGGTTGCGCCCAACCCGCGGCGCACGGAAATGCAGGGAGAAGCTACCAAAGCCTCGAATCTCGATACGATCACCGGTCGACAGCGCCTGGGACATTTGCTCCAGCATGGTCTTGATGGCCAGTTCGACATCCTTGGATGAGAGCTGCCCCTGGTGGGTAACGATGCGTTCGATCAACTCCGACTTGGTCATGGTTTTCCCTTCTATATCAAGCGGCTAGATCACTGGGTAGATCGTTTTTAGCATGTTGAACGGGTTTTGAATAGCCCACAATTTCGGCATGCAATGCCACCACCATGACACAGGCATCGCGAGCAAGCTCGCGTCTACAGGTTTGAGTTTTTAGCCCTTGCCGCACTTACACGATGCAACCACGACATAACCTTTTATACGCCACACCCCATTCACGCCTGCAACGCCAATCCCCCGCCGGGAATCTACCAGCCCTGCCAGGAAGACCAAGTCAAGCAACAAGCACAGACCGGCCCGAACAGCCAACGCGGCGAGAAATGCAGGCGCCGCAATGATGGACATGGACTACTTTTTTGCGAACACAAAAAAGGGCGACCGAAGTCGCCCTTTTTCTGGAGTACCTGAACTTAGTTCTGGTTTTCCATTTGCGCACGGATCAGATCACCAATGGTGGTCGGACCGGTGGTTTCTACTTCTTGCTTGGTACGCAATTCTTTCATTGCGTCTTTTTCGTCTTCAACGTCTTTCGACTTGACCGACAAGCTGATTACGCGGCTCTTACGGTCGACGCTGATGATCTTGGCTTCTACTTCTTCGCCTTCTTTCAGAACGTTACGCGCGTCTTCAACGCGGTCACGGCTGATTTCGGAGGCTTTCAGTACAGCTTCGATGCCTTCAGCCAGGGTGATTACAGCGCCCTTGGCGTCAACTTCTTTAACGATACCGCGCACGATGGTGCCTTTATCGTTAACAGCTACGTAGTTGGAGAACGGATCGTCTTCCAGCTGCTTGATGCCGAGGGAGATGCGCTCACGCTCAGGATCAACCGACAGGATTACGGTGTCCAGCTCGTCGCCCTTCTTGAAGCGACGCACGGCTTCTTCGCCGGCTTCGTGCCAAGAAATGTCGGACAGGTGAACCAGGCCGTCGATGCCGCCGTCCAGACCAATGAAGATACCGAAATCGGTGATCGACTTGATGGTGCCGGAGATCTTGTCGCCCTTGTTGAATTGACCCGAGAAATCTTCCCACGGGTTAACTTTGCACTGCTTGATGCCGAGGGAGATACGACGACGCTCTTCGTCGATATCCAGAACCATAACTTCCACTTCGTCGCCAACCTGAACGACTTTCGACGGGTGGATGTTTTTGTTGGTCCAGTCCATTTCGGAAACGTGTACCAGACCTTCCACGCCTTCTTCCAGCTCTGCGAAGCAGCCGTAGTCGGTCAGGTTGGTTACCCGCGCAGTTACGCGAGTGCTTTCTGGGTAACGTGCCTTGATAGCAACCCATGGGTCTTCGCCCAGTTGCTTGAGGCCCAGGGAAACACGATTGCGCTCGCGATCGTATTTGAGAACCTTAACGTCGATTTCATCGCCAACGTTGACGATTTCCGACGGATGCTTGATGCGCTTCCAAGCCATGTCGGTGATGTGCAGCAGGCCGTCCACGCCGCCGAGGTCGACGAATGCGCCGTAGTCGGTGAGGTTTTTGACGATACCTTTAACTTGTTGACCTTCCTGCAAGGATTCCAGCAGAGCTTCGCGCTCGGCGCTGTTTTCGGCTTCCAGGACGCTGCGGCGAGAAACGACAACGTTGTTGCGCTTCTGGTCGAGCTTGATAACTTTGAACTCGAGTTCTTTGCCTTCCAGGTGAGCGGTATCGCGCACTGGACGGACGTCAACCAGGGAACCTGGCAGGAACGCACGGATGCCGTTAACGTCGACAGTGAAGCCGCCTTTAACCTTACCGTTGATAACGCCCTTAACCACTTCCTCAGCTGCGAAGGCTGCTTCCAGAACAATCCAGCACTCGGCGCGCTTGGCTTTTTCACGGGACAGCTTGGTTTCACCAAAGCCATCTTCAACCGCGTCCAGCGCAACGTGCACTTCGTCACCGACCTTGATGGTCAGCTCGCCAGCGTCGTTGTAGAACTGCTCGAGCGGGATGACGCCCTCGGACTTCAGGCCAGCGTGTACGGTTACCCAGTCACCGTCGATATCAACAATGATACCGGTGATGATGGCACCTGGCTGCAGGTTGAGGGTCTGTAGGCTTTCTTCAAAGAGGTCTGCAAAGCTTTCGCTCATTTTAATTCCTGTTGATCAGGGGCGGAAAATCGCCCAGCTCCACATTCCAGACAATGTGGGTTCGTTCAATTAAAGAAGCCATGCGGTCAAGGACTGGTTCCCCGCCTGTCTTCTTGTTCATCCGGCGATGTCGCGATCGGCAACTTCACTCAGAATCCGTTCCAGCACCTGCTCGATGGAAAGCTCCGTGGAATCCAGTTGTATCGCGTCAAGTGCCGGCTTTAAGGGGGCAATGGCGCGCTGGGTGTCGCGCTCATCGCGCGCACGGATCTCTTCTAGCAGACTCGCAAGGCTAACATCATCGCCTTTGGCCTTCAACTGCAAGTAGCGCCGACGGGCACGCTCCTCGGCGCTGGCGGTGAGGAAGACCTTTAGCGGGGCATCGGGAAACACCACGGTGCCCATGTCGCGACCATCGGCAATCAAGCCCGGCGCTTCGCGAAAGGCGCGCTGGCGCTGCAGCAAGGCTTCGCGCACAGCAGGCAAGGCCGCCACCTGAGAGGCGTCGGCACCAATCTGCTCATTACGGATGGCTTCGGTGACCTCTTCGCCCTCCAGAATAATGCGTTGGCCATGGCCTTCCGCGGCGGCGATGAACTGCACATCCAGATGAGCGGCAAGCATCTTCAGAGCATCTTCATTGGCCAGGTCAACGCCATGGTTGCGCGCGGCAAATGCCAGCAAGCGATACAGCGCCCCCGAGTCGAGCAAACACCAACCGAGCTTGCGCGCGAGAATGCCGGCGATCGTGCCCTTACCGGAGCCGCTTGGCCCATCAATGGCGATGACCGACGCGAGAATGCTCATGCTTGCACCTCTTCGGCGACACGAATGCCGACCTGAGCCGCCAACCCGAGGAAGTTCGGGAAGGATGTTGCCACGTTGGCGCAGTCATGGATGCGAATCGGTGCACTGGCGCGCAGCGAAGCCACGCTGAACGACATGGCGATGCGGTGATCGCCATGGCTGTGTACTTCGCCGCCGCCAATGGCGCCGCCGTCAATAATGATGCCGTCTGGAGTCGGCTCGCACTGGATGCCCAGAGCCAGCATGCCATCAGCCATAACCTGAATACGGTCGGACTCCTTGACCCGCAGCTCTTCGGCGCCGCGCAGGATGGTCCGGCCTTCGGCACAGGCCGCGGCGATAAACAGCACCGGGAATTCGTCGATGGCCAGCGGCACCAGATCTTCAGGAATATCGATGCCGCGCAGTTTGGCCGCGCGCACACGCAGATCCGCCACCGGCTCGCCCCCCACTTCACGCAGGTTTTCCAGGCTGATGTCGGCGCCCATCAATTTAAGAATATCGATGACCCCAGTGCGGGTCGGGTTGATGCCGACATGCTCCAGCAGCAACTCGGAACCCTCGGCAATGCTCGCCGCCACCAGGAAGAACG
>Ga0209343_10005553_pt1 | contig 15233 bp, 13 predicted proteins | sample RifCSPlowO2_02_FD_184026 | JGI IMG/M metagenome (GOLD analysis project Ga0209343, IMG submission 184026) | Groundwater microbial communities from Rifle, Colorado - Rifle CSP2_plank lowO2_0.2 (SPAdes) (version 2) | ecosystem: Environmental > Aquatic > Deep subsurface > Groundwater | place... | reverse complement strand
AAATTTTCCATGAATTGCGAAGGCAGCTCGACCGCGTCCCATTCCACGCCGCGTATGCCTGATACGCCAAGATAATCGACGCGCGTCAGCAAATGATGCAATCCGTGGCCGAATTCGTGGAACAAAGTGAGCACTTCATCGTGCGTAAGCAACGCGGGTCTGGCGCCCACCGGCGGGGAAAAATTGCAGATGAGGTAGGCCACCGGCGCCTGCACGCCGGTCTCCGTCCTGCGGCGCGTGATGGCTTCATCCATCCAGGCACCGCCGCGCTTGGTCTCGCGCGCATAAGTGTCGAGATAAAACTGCCCGATCAGCGCGCCCTTCGCATCGACGACGCGGAAAAAACGCACCGCGGCGTCCCAGGATTCGGCTTGATCCGGCACGACGCTGATTCCATAGAGGCGCTCCACGACCCGGAACATGCCCTCAAGGACCTTGGCTTCGGGAAAATATTGCTTGATCTCCTGATCGGAAAACGCATAGCGCTTGGCGCGCAGTTTCTCCGACGCCCAGGCAAGATCCCAGGAGTGAAGATTTTCGAGACGCAATTCGTCGCGCGCAAAGGATTCGAGTTCGGCGTAATCGCGCCGTGCGTAGGGCAGCGCCTTCCTGGCCAGATCACCCAGGAACTCCAGCACCTGCGCGGGTCCTTGTGCCATCTTGGTGGCTAGCGAAACTTCGGCGTAATTGGCATAGTCCAGCAACCGCGCCGATTCGCGCCGTAATTTCAGAATTCGCAGGATGAGTGGCGCGTTATCGCGCGCCGCCGTGTCGAACTCGCTGGCGCGGGTCACGTAGGCGCGGTAGAGTTTTTCGCGCAGGGTCCGGTTGTCCGCATATTGCATGACCGGGATATAGCAGGGCGCCTTGAGAGTGAGCTTCCAGCCCTGAGCGCCATCTTTCTGCGCCGCCTCGCCGGCGGCCTCCACGACATCGGCGGGGACGCCGGACAGTTCGCCGGCATCCTGAATCAGCAGGGTGAAGGCGTTGGTTGCATCCAGGACGTTGTTGGAAAACCGGGTGCAAACGCCGGCAAGTTCTTCCTGCAGGTCGGCGAAGCGCTTTTTCTCTGTTTCGGGCAACTCGGCGCCGGAGAGGCGAAAATCGCGCAATTCATTCTCGATGATTTTCCTCTGCGCGGGTTCCAGGGCGTCAAATTCCATCGAGGCCTTGAGCGCCTTGTATTTCCCGAATAGCGAGAGGTTCTGCCCGAGTTCGGTGTAGTACTGCACTATTTTTGGTTGATTGGCTTCGTAGGCGGCACGCAACTCGGGCGAGTCAAGCACACCGTGAAGGTGACCCACCGCGCCCCAGGCGCGTCCAAGGCGTTCATTGGCGTCCTCCAGAGGCTTGACAACAGCCGACCAGGAGACTGGTGTCGCAGGGTCCGATAGCGTCGCCACCAGGGCGCGATTCTCGGCGAGCAGCGTGTCCACCGCAGGATCGATATGTTCGGTGCGGATCGAGGAGTAACGCGGCAGACCGGTGAAATCCAATAGCGGATTGGAATTCAAAGGCGGGTTGAGGGTCATTGCAGGGTTTCCCTGTTCAGCCATTGGGCGCAGCGAATTCGGCCGCGCGCACGGTGTTTTCCAGCAGCAGCGCGATGGTCATGGGCCCCACGCCCCCAGGTACGGGCGTAATGCAGCCTGCTTTGCCGAGCAGCCCCGCATAATCCACATCACCGCACAGTTTGCCGGCATTGGGACCATCCGGGATCCGGTTAATGCCGACGTCAATCACCGCCGCGCCGGATTTCACCATTTCGGCGCCGATCATCCGCGGTTTGCCCACCGCGGCGACCACCACGTCAGCCTGCCGGATGACAGCGCCCAGGTCCGGCGTTCTGGAATGGCAGATGGTGACGGTAGCGTGCTTTTCAAGCAACAACAGCGCCACGGGTTTGCCAACGATATTGCTGCGCCCGACCACCACCGCATGCTTGCCAGCCAACTCAACCCCCGCGTGCGCCAGCAGGCGCATCACGCCCGCGGGTGTGCATGGCACGAAGCGCGCATTGCCGGTGGCAAGCAGGCCGACGTTTTCGGGATGAAAGCCGTCGACGTCTTTTTCCGGCGCGATCGCCCTGATGATGGCGTCGGCAGAAATGTGTTTTGGCAGCGGCAGTTGCACCAGAATGCCGTGAACAGCGGGATTACGATTGAGCGTGCCCACCAGAGTGAGCAGTTGCTGCTGGCTGGTCGACGCCGGCAGGGAATGCTGGAAGGAGGCGATGCCGGCTTCCTCGCACGCTCGGGACTTGTTACGCACGTAAACCTGTGAGGCGGGGTCCTCCCCCACCAATATCACCGCAAGGCCGGGCCTCGCGTTTTTCCCCGCAAGGGCGGTTACGCGCGCGCCGAGACCGGCGCGGATGGAACGTGCCAGCGCGGCACCATCAATGACTTGGGTTTTCATCTGGCTCGCTTCGAAAAAGCTGCCATTATCCGCGATCGACGCAGGCTTGCCGCGTCCGATGGTGGCAGGCCACGCACCCCGTTGGCTTACTCCGCCAAACACTGCCCCTTGTTATTCAGGCGGGCTTGCGCTGATCAAAGCAGGGTGCAGACATCCTCGAAGCGAAAGCGCGGGCTGCGCTTCATGACTTTTGCGGCATCGCCATAGCCCAGGCCGCAGATGAAATTGGATTTCACGGTGGTGCCGGAGAAGAATTCCGCGTCCACCTTGGCATTGCTGAAACCCGACATGGGTCCCGCATCCAGCCCCAGCGCGCGCGCCGCAAGCATCAGATAGGCGCCTTGCAGCGTGCTGTTGCGGAACGCGGTTTCCAGTGCCAGCTCCTCGCTGCTGGTGAACCAGGGTTTGGCATCTACATGCGGAAACAGAACCTTCATGTGGTCATAAAAATGGGTGTCGTAGCCGAGGATCGCCACCACCGGCGCCGTCATGGTTTTTTGCATGTTGTCGCTGGACAGGGCCGGCGCGAGGCGCGCCTTGGCCTGCGCGGTTTTCAGCAGCAGGATGCGCGCGGGCGAGCAGTTCGCGCTGGTCGGGCCCATTTTCATGAGATCGAACAGTTGCCGCAGCAAGCCATCGTCCACCCGCCGTTCCTGCCAGCCATTGTGCGAACGTGCTTCGCGAAACAGCAAGTCCAGGCTGTTGTCATCCAGCCGCTGCACGCGTTTGCGGGCATCAAGGATTGCCTGCTGTGCCTTCAGATCGTCGTTGTCCATGGGGAAATCCGGGAAAGTGGGAAAAATGGCAAACGCTCGGTTGCGCGTTATGGAAATGAATTTTATAGTGGCAGCATGGTCCAGCGGTAACGGTGCGGGGTAAGCTGATCCGGCGATCCCGGAGACACGCCGCGCACGAATCATCCCTTCAATCAATATGCCCGGGAAACGCCCAAAAGGCGCGACCCGCTGTAGGAGGCAAAATGTCTGCAATGCCGGATATTCAGGCGGCCAACGACCCGGATTTGCTGGAAACCCAGGAATGGCTGGAAGCCCTTGAAGCCGTCACGGAACGTGAAGGACCCGAGCGCGCGCACTTCCTGCTGGAAACACTGATCGATGCGGCTCGCAGGGCGGGCACCTATCTGCCATTCTCGGCGACCACCGCCTATATCAATTCCATTCCGCCGCAATTGGAGGAGCGCTCGCCTGGCGATCACGCCATCGAGGAGCGTATTCGCGCTTTCACGCGCTGGAATGCGCTTGCCATGGTTGCCAAGGCAAACAAGGGCGACGGTGAACTCGGCGGGCACATCGCCAGTTTTGCCTCGGCCGGCACCCTTTTCGGGATCGGTTTCAATCATTTCTGGCATGCCCCCAGCGAAGGCCATGGCGGCGACCTGATCTATTTTCAGGGCCACTCCGCCCCCGGCGTGTATGCGCGCGCCTTCATGGAAGGACGGCTGAGCGAGGAGCAACTGCTCAATTTCCGCCGTGAAGTGGACGGCAAGGGGGTGTCTTCCTACCCGCATCCCTGGCTGATGCCGGATTTCTGGCAGTTCCCGACCGTGTCGATGGGTCTGGGACCTTTGCAGGCGATCTATCAGGCGCGCTTCCTCAAGTACCTTCATGCGCGCGGTCTGGCGGATACCGCCAACCGCAAAGTCTGGGTATTTTGCGGCGACGGCGAAATGGATGAACCCGAATCGCGCGGGGCGATCGGCATGGCGGTGCGCGAAAAGCTCGACAACCTGGTCTTCGTGATCAATTGCAATCTGCAGCGGCTGGACGGGCCGGTGCGCGGCAACGGCAAGATTATCCAGGAGCTGGAAGGCGAGTTTCGCGGTGCCGGATGGAATGTCATCAAACTCATCTGGGGCTCCTACTGGGATCCGCTGCTCGCGCACGACAAGCAAGGCGTGCTGATTCGAATCATGCAGGAGACCGTCGATGGCGAATACCAGAACTTCAAGGCCAACGACGGCGCGTTCGTGCGCAAGCATTTCTTCGGCAAGCATCCCAAGCTGCTGGAAATGGTTTCGAGCATGACCGATGAGGACATCTGGCGCCTGAACCGCGGCGGCCATGACCCGAACAAGATCTATGCCGCCTATGCCGCGGCGGTGAAGCACCAGGGCCAGCCGACGGTAATTCTTGCCAAAACCATCAAGGGTTATGGGCTGGGCAAGCAGGGGCAGGCACAGAATCCGACCCACCAGCTCAAGAAACTCGATATCGCGACGATCCGGGAATTCCGCGACCGTTTCAGCGTCCCCATTCCCGATGATCAGCTGGAAAAGCTGCCCTTCTACAAGCCGGCCGACGACGATCCGGTGATGGTCTACCTGCATGAGCGCAGGCGCGCACTGGGGGGCTACCTTCCCCAGCGCCGGCGCAAGGCCGACAATATGCCTGAGGTTCCGGCGCTATCGGCTTTCGATGCGGTGTTGAAGGCGACCGACCGCGAAATTTCCACCACCATGGCGTTCGTGCGCATTCTCACCGCGCTGGTGCGCGACAAGGGTATCGGCAAGCACGTGGTGCCGATCGTGGCCGACGAGGCCCGCACCTTCGGCATGGAAGGCATGTTCCGGCAGCTCGGCATCTATTCCTCGGAAGGCCAGAAATACACACCGGTCGACAAGGAACAGGTGATGTACTACCGCGAAGACGCGGCCGGACAGATCCTGGAGGAAGGCATCAACGAAGCCGGCGCTTTTTCCTCGTGGCTGGCGGCGGCAACCTCCTACAGCAACAACAATCTGGCGATGGTGCCGTTCTACATTTTCTACTCGATGTTCGGCATGCAGCGCGTCGGCGACCTGTTCTGGGCCGCGGGCGACCTGCGCGCGCGCGGGTTTTTGCTGGGCGCGACCGCGGGGCGTACCACGCTGAACGGCGAGGGCCTGCAGCACCAAGACGGCCACTCGCAGGTGATGGTCGCGCTGATTCCGAATTGCGTGTCCTACGACCCGAGTTTCGCCTATGAACTCGCCGTCATAATTCATGACGGTCTGCGGCGCATGTTCGGCAATCAGGAGGACGTATTTTACTACATCACCGTGATGAACGAGAACTACCCGCATCCGGGGCTTGTCGAGGCCGCGGACAAGAATGCCGCTGCGGGAATAATCAAGGGTATGTATCTGCTTCGCGAAGGGCCGAAGAAAAAACATCGCGTGCAGCTGCTCGGATCGGGCACGATTCTTCGCGAAGTGATCGCCGCCGCCGACCTGCTTGCCAACGACTGGGATGTCGGTGCGGATATCTGGAGTGCGACCAGCTTCAATGAATTGCGGCGCGATGGCCTGGATTGCGATCGCTGGAATCTCTTGCATCCGACGCAGAAACCACGGGCATCCTATGTCGAGCAATGTCTGAAGGAACGTCCTGGCCCGGTCATCGCGTCGACCGATTACGTCAAGAGTTTTGCCGGTCAAATTCGGGATTTCTTGCCCAAGGGGCGGACCTATCGCGTGCTCGGCACCGACGGCTTCGGCCGTTCCGATACGCGCCAGCGCTTGCGCTATCACTTCGAGGTTGACCGGCACTGGGTTACCGTTGCGGCGCTGAAATCCCTTGCCGAGGAGGGCGCCGTCAAACCCCAGCTGGTGGCCGACGCTATCAAGAAGTATGGGATCGATATCGATAAGCCCAATCCGCTGGTGGTATGAAACGCGGAGTATGAAACGCAGGGTCTGAATCAAACCCCGGGACCGCTGGCTCGATCGGCGTCCGGCGAATAAATGAAATGGGCGCTATGAGAGAAATCCACATTCCCGATATTGGCGATTTCAAGGAAGTCGAGGTAAGCGAGGTGCTGGTCGCGCCGGGCGATGCGATCAAGCCTGAGCAGTCGTTGATCACCGTGGAATCCGACAAGGCGAGCATGGAAATCCCCTCGCCTGCCGCGGGCGTGGTCAAGGAATTGCGCGTCAAACTCGGGGACAAGGTCGCCAAAGGCAGCCTTATCCTGATGCTGGAGGAGTCCGCGGCCGGCGCGCCAATGACCGCGGTGCCTGCGGTGACCGCCGGCCCGGCGGCGCGACCCGAGGCGGTGCCCGTTGCGAGCCGCGCAATCACCAGCGCCGCGACTATGATCACGCCTCCCGATCCGGTTCCCTTTGTGCCGGACACACGCCCTGCGGCATTCAAGGCCCACGCCAGCCCGTCAGTGCGCAAATTCGCGCGCGAGTTGGGCGTGGACCTTGCCAAAGTGAAGGGCAGCGGACCCAAGGGTCGTATCCAACAGGGTGATGTCCAGGCTTTTGTCAAAGGCGTGATGACCGGCGCCCCCGCGGTGGTGCCCGCGGCTGCCGCGGGTGGCGGATTGCAGCTTTTGCCCTGGCCGGAAGTCGATTTCGCCAAATTCGGCCCGATCGAGCCCAAGCCCCTGTCGCGCATCAAGAAGCTCTCGGGCGCCAACCTGCACCGCAACTGGGTGTCGATTCCGCATGTCACGCAGTTCGACGAAGCCGATATCACCGAGCTTGAGGATTTTCGCAAAGCCAATGCCGCCGAAACCGAGAAGCAGGGCTTCAAGCTCACCATGTTGGCCTTTCTCATCAAGGCGAGCGTCACAGCGCTGCGCCAGCAGCCCGAGGTCAACGCTTCGCTCGACAGGAACGGCGAGAACCTTGTCTACAAGCGCTATTACCATATCGGGGTCGCGGTGGATACGCCAGACGGATTGGTGGTGCCGGTGATCCGCGATGCCGATCGCAAGGGCGTGTTCGAACTGGCGCGCGAACTTGGCGAGGTCTCGAAACTCGCGCGTGACAAGAAGTTGAAGCCCGGCGACATGCAGGGCGGCACCTTCTCGATATCGAGCCTGGGCGGCATTGGTGGCACGGCGTTTACACCCATCATCAACGCGCCCGAAGTCGCGATTCTCGGCGTGTCGCGCTCGGTCATGAAGCCGGTGTGGAACGGCAAGGAATTTTCGGCGCGACTGATGCTGCCCCTTTCGCTGTCCTATGACCATCGCGTCATTGACGGCGCGGCGGCGGCGCGTTTCACTTCTTATCTGGCGTCGGTGCTGTCCGATATCCGCCGCACACTCCTGTAGAAAATCATGGCCAGCATAGAACTCAAGGTGCCCGATATCGGCGACTTCAAGGACGTCGACGTTGCCGAAATATTGATCAAACCCGGCGACAGCATCGCGACGGAACAGTCTTTGATCACGATCGAGACCGACAAGGCGAGCATGGAGATTCCTTCAAGCCATGCGGGCGTGGTCAAGGAATTGCGGCTCAAGGTGGGAGACAAGGTGTCCAAGGGTTCTGTCATCGCTCTGGCCGAGGTCGCCGAGGATGCGCCCAAGGCCGCCTCCCCGGCAAGCGTTCCTGCTCCGGCACCGGCCAAGCCTGCCCCTGCGTCGGCAGCGGCCGCCGCGCCGCAAACGCCTGCTGCTTCCGTGGCGCCAGCCTATGCCGGAAGTGCCGATATCAGCTGCGACATGCTGGTTCTCGGTTCCGGTCCCGGCGGCTACTCGGCCGCGTTTCGCGCCGCGGACCTCGGCATGAACACAGTGTTGGTGGAACGCTACCCCAAGCTTGGAGGCGTGTGTCTCAATGTCGGCTGCATTCCGTCCAAGGCGCTGCTGCACGCTGCGCGCGTGGTCGACGACGCGATGGGCTTTGCCGCGCACGGAATCGTGTTCGCGCCACCGCAGATCGACCTCGCGCTACTGCGCGAATCGAAGGACAAGGTGGTGGGCAAACTGGTTGGCGGCGTGGCGGGAATGGCCAAATCGCGCAAAGTGAATGTACTTCAGGGAAGCGGCCAGTTTGGCGGCCCCAATCACTTGATTGTTGAGACCGCGCAAGGCCGCAAGGTGGTGGCATTCAGGAACGCCATCATTGCCGCGGGTTCGCAGGCGGCGAAATTGCCGTTTGTTCCGCAGGACCCGCGCATCGTCGATTCCACCGGCGCGCTGGAGCTGCGCACGCTGCCCAAGCGCCTGCTCATCGTCGGCGGCGGCATCATCGGCTTGGAAATGGGCACGGTCTATTCGACCCTGGGCGCGCGCCTGGATGTGGTCGAGATGCTTGAGGGCTTGATGACCGGCGCCGATCGCGACCTGGTGGCGGTGTGGCAGAAATTCAATGCGAAACGCTTCGACAACATCTGGCTGAAGACCCGAACCACCAAGGTGGAAGCGCGCGCCGACGGCCTGTACGCCAGTTTCGAAGGCGAAAAAGCGCCCGCCGAGGCGCAGCGCTACGACATGATCCTGGTATCGGTGGGACGCACGCCCAATGGGAAGAATATCGGCGCCGACAAGGCCGGCGTTGCGGTGACCGAGCGTGGTTTCATCAATGTCGATTCCCAGATGCGCAGCAACGTGCCGCATATCTTTGCCATCGGCGATATCGCCGGCAATCCGATGCTCGCGCACAAGGCGGTGCATGAGGGGCACGTGGCCGCAGAGGCCGCGGCCGGCCTGAAATCGCATTTCGACGCGCGCGTGATTCCGTCGGTGGCCTATACCGATCCGGAGATCGCCTGGGTGGGAACCACCGAGGACGAGGCCAAGAAACAGGGAATCAAGTATGGCCTGGGCAAATTTCCCTGGTCCGCCTCGGGCCGCGCCATCGCCAATCACCGCACCGAGGGTTTTACCAAACTTATCTTCGATGAAGAAACGCACCGCATCATCGGCGGCGGCATCGTGGGCACCGGCGCGGGAGACCTGATCAGTGAAATCGCGCTGGCTATCGAGATGGGCGCCGATGCCGTCGATATCGGCAAGACCATTCATCCTCACCCGACCCTTTCCGAATCGGTGGGGATGGCCGGGGAGCTCTACGAGGGCGTTTGCACGGACATGCCGCCGGTGCGCAGGAAATGACACAGGACGAATTGAAAGCCGCGGTCGCCAAAGAGGCGATCAAGCACGTGGTCGACGATCTGCCCGTCGGCGTGGGTACCGGGTCCACCGCCAATTTCTTCATCGACGAACTGGCGAAGATCAAGGGGCGCATTGCCGGTGCAGTGCCCAGTTCGGAGCGGACCGCGGAGCGGCTGCGCGGGCACGGCATCCGCATACTGGAATTGAACAACGTCAACGAATTGCCGGTCTATGTGGACGGTGCCGACGAAATCACCGAGCACATGGCCATGATCAAGGGCGGGGGCGGCGCCTTGACGCGCGAGAAGATCGTGGCGGCGGTGGCAAAGAAATTCGTCTGCATCGCCGATGAAACCAAGCTGGTGCCGGTGCTGGGCAAATTCCCGCTGCCGGTCGAAGTGATTCCCATGGCGCGCTCTTACGTGGCGCGGATGATGGTGAAACTGGGCGGACAGCCGCGCCTGCGCGAGAATTTCGCCACCGACAATGGCAACGCGATCCTGGATGTCCACGGCCTTGCAATACTCAATCCGCTGGAGTTGGAGGCGAAGATCAACAATATCGCCGGCGTGGTCACGGTGGGCCTGTTCGCGCTGCGTGGCGCTGACGTCCTGTTGCTGGGAACGGGTCAGGGCGTAAGGACGCTTACCCGAAAGTAGCCGCCGTACCCGGGCCGGATTCGCGGCGCGAGACGCACCCGGCCGGCGATCTCATGCCTTCGGCGGCACGTACCCTTGCGCCTGATCCGCGCCGTCGCCGAAGAAATGTTTTTCCATCTGCTCGGCGAGGTATTTGCGCGCCTTGGCATCGGCCAGATTGAGGCGGTTTTCGTTGATCAGCATGGTCTGGTGCTTGATCCAGCCCTGCCAGGCTTCCTTGGAAACATTCTCGTAGATTCTCTTGCCAAGCTCGCCCGGATAGGTGGGCCGGTCCAGGCCCTCCGCCTCCTGCCCGAGTTTTACGCACTTCACCATTCTTGCCATCGCAGTTCCTTTTCAGATTTTCTTGACCAGCACCCTGGAGCGGCGCTGATAGTTATACAGAGAGCGGCGCGGTTCGGGCAGCACGGAAAGGTCCGCTTCGCTGAAACCGCGCTCGATGAACCAGTGCGTCGCCTGCGTGGTCAGCACGAAAATCTGGCGCAAGCCGCGTTTGCGCGCTTCGCGCGAAACGTGCTCGAGCAGTTTTTCGCCGATTCCCGCGCCGCGTGATTCGGGGCGCACCGCCAGCGCGGCGAGCTCCGCTGCCTTGCCCGAAGGGAAAGGGTAGAGGGCCGCGTTGCCGACAATCATGCCGTCGTGCTCGACCACGAAGAAGCGTTGTATTTCACGTTCAATGATTTCCCGCCCCCGGTAGACCAGCGTGCCCTCGGCCTCCAGCGGTTCGATCAATGCCAGGATCCCGCCGACATCGTCGATGGTGGCGCCGCGCAGCTTCTCCAGCTTGTCGGCGGTGATCATGCTGCCCGAACCCTTGTGGGTAAAAAGCTCGATCAGCAACGCGCCCTCCACTTGATGCGATACCAGGTGCGCACGTGGCACACCGCCGCGCACCGCTTCCACGGCATGCTGCAGGAACAACCGCGTGTCGTCGGTGAGTCTGGATGCACCGCCGAGGAGCTTGTCGGCTTCCTGTGCCGAAATTTCCGTCATGACCCTTCCGCGGCGGTCAAGCACCGGCGAGTCGGTAAAGTAGATCAGCTTGTCCGCGACCAGCGCCGTGGCCGTGGCCACGGCCACGTCTTCCACGACGCAGTTAAAGACTTCGCCTGTGGGTGAGTAACCGACGTTGGAGACGATCACGATGTTGCCGCAATCCAGACAGGACTTGATGGCCTGCGCGTCCACCTTGCGCACTGTCCCGGTGTATTGGAAGTCGGTGCCCTTGTGGATGCCGTAGGGGCGCGCAGTAATGAAATTGCCGGAAACCGTGTTGATCGCGGCCCCCGCCATGGGCGAATTGGGCAGGCCCTGGGAGAGCAGTGCATCGATCTCCACGCGCAGCAGGCCCACCGCCTCCTTCACGCATTCGAGCGCCGCAGCGTCGGTGATGCGTATGCCGTCGGCGTAGCGCGAGCGCGCCTTGCGCTGCTTCAACTGCGCTTCGATCTGCGGGCGTGAGCCATGCACCACCACCACGCGAATCCCGGCGCTGTGCAGGAGATTGAGGTCGTGCGCGATGGCGACAAACTTGCCCTGATCCACCACTTCGCCGCCGAACGCAATGACGAAGGTACGCCCCCGAAACGCATGGAAGTAGGGCGCCACCGAACGGAACCAGGAAACGAACTGACTGTCGGAACTTGTGGCCATGGCGGAAATTCAGGCAAAGCGCGATTTTATGCCCATCCAGAGGCGCAGCGGTGCGGCTGTGGCGTGAATTTGAGGAAACCAGCGGCCGGCGCTAGCCTCACCAGAGGGTAGTGATGCCTTTCAGCCTGCGCTCGGGAAAAGTTCCAATACGGCGATGACGACCGAAGGTAGCGCGACTGCGCTGACGCTTTCACCGGCCGACACCGTGAAGCTCGTGCGGTAGCCGCTTGCGCTCGGATCGCGGAAGACGCGCATCACGCGTTCTTGCAGGTCCAGCACCCAGGCCTCGGCAATACCGAAGTGGGCATAAAGCGGAACCTTAGTGCCGAGGTCGAAGTGCAGCGTGGTGTCCGCGACCTCGATGACGAGCAAGACGTCCGCGACGGCTGGATGCGAGCGGGAATAAAAGTCTGCGCGTCGCTTGAGCAGTGCTATGTCCGGCTGCGGCACGGATCGATCTCCGACGATAAGCGGGTTTTGCACAGATACGACTGCCAGATCGCCGGCACCGCGACCGAAGTACTCGACAAGCAGGTTCACCGCGCCCGCATGCGCGCTTCCGATTGGCGCCATTTCGACGATCTCCCCTTCGATCAACTCCAGGCGCGCCTCGGGGGCGAAAACGCCGGTTTCGCCCATGCGCAGGTACTCCTCCGCGCTTACGGCGTGTCGCTGCGGGTATTCAAGAACCGCGCTCATCCGGGACCATTTCGAATCGTTCGCCTCGACCGTGATTTTACGCTACTCCCGACAATGGCAGGAGTCCCACATTGATCGACCGCTGTTCACGGGGTAGCCTGTCTCCAGTCCTGAAGATGTGCTTGGCTTTTTGACCGGCGTCCGCTTTGTAGCCCACCTCTGAATGGCCCGCCAATTCCCGTCGCATGTGCAACGAACCAAAGGGGGATCCATGAAATCCTTCGACATCTGGAGCCGGGCGCCGGCGCGGGGGTCGTGGATCTGGTGTCCGGGCAGCTCGAGATGTGCGTGCTCGGGACCGCCACCGCGGCGCAGCAGGTGAAGGCCGGGCAACTGCGAGCGCTCGCCGTGACCAGCGCCTCACGCTCCCCGCTCATGCCCGAGGTCCCGACGATGGCCGAAGTCGGCGTCGATGGTTTCGTGCTCGGACCACTGTTCCAGTTCCTTGCGCCCGCGGGCACTCCCGCGGATTTCGTGGCGCAGCTTACGCGCGAAACCGTCGCGGTAGCGCGGATGCCGGAGTTCAGGAATCGTCTCATCGAGAACGGCTACGAGTCGGTCGAAGCGTTGACCGGAGACGCCTTCCGCCGCCATGTGCTCGCCGAGGCGGAGCGCTGGCGAGAGATGGCCGCGATCGCCGGGGTGAAGGGCGAGTAATTTGTGTGTCGCCGAAGCGTTTCCGGGGAATGCTGCGATCGCGCAGGCGGTAGATCGAAGATTCCTGCGCCCTTCTGGCCATGGAAAATCAATCCGCCCAGTGGCGTCCCGCGCCGCGAGATCCAGAAACACTGAGGACAAAATATCTTCCGCGCGAGGGCGCTGAGGTTTTTGCAACAGATTTGAAGCATCGTTAATTAGCTTGCTGGAGCGCTTTCTTTACTATCGCAAGGCATTCGTCATAGGTACGTCGATACTCAAGGATCTCAAGATTGGCGAAGTCATCGCGCAAGCTGGAATCCTGCGCGGCAATCCAGGCCAAAACCACATCCCTCCGATCACGCAGTACAGGTGCGATCGACGCCAAAGCGGCGACTTCTTTTTCTGCCACGAGCGCGAGGTCAAACATGTCGCGCGCCCTGAACCGATCGCCACGGTGCCATACCTTCTTTGCGATGATCTCGGTGGATGTCTCTACCATTACTTTGCGGTCGGCAATCGTCTCGACAATTGTTGGCTTCTGTGTAAGCGGCGCCGATACAACAAAATCAATCTCGCCCTCCGGAAACTGCAGCTTCAGGAAGTTGGCCTGCAGCGTGTAGTCACCAGTCATCGACTCGGCAGTATCGTTGAGATGAGGACTCAGGTAGTTGAGGTATTGCGGGTCCGGAACGAAGATGTCGATGTCCTTGCTGAACCGATGCCGGTAGCGTCGCATAAGCACCGTTCCACCTCCGAAACTCCAGTCGGTGAGCGTGATGCCCGCTTTTGCGACGGAATCGATCAGTACCAGAGCGCGCTGGAACAGCGTCTCCCAGATTTTCAGCCGGTCTTCAGCCATTCTTCGATTTTGCGTGATGCCCCTGTGTCATGTGCGAGTCGTTCCAGATTCTTTTCGAGCTTGCCAGGCCGGGACCATTTGGCCGCTTCCTCCGCAAGGCCATTCAACATAGTAGTGGGGGCTTCGTCGAACAATGACCGCAAATGCGCAGTTCGACCTGCAGGAACCTTGCCTGTGACAAGCGCATGGACAAGCTCGTCTTCAGTGAGCGCGCTTTTGAAGCTTACATTTGCACTGGTGCAGGCCATGCGCAGGTAGTTGGGGCTGCGCGGGCGGCTGACCGGTTCGACCTTTAAAGCAAGACCCATCTCCTCCAGCACTGCCAGAACTTTGCGGATTCCCAGGTCGCTGACCAGGCCGCTTTCCAGAAGATTCAGGGTCTCGCGGGAGATGCCCACGATTTTCGCCAGCCGAGCCTGAGTCAGATTGCGCGCGCGGCGTGCATTTGCTATCGCTTGGCCAAGTTCATGTAGCTGCATACGTTTCACTCATATGTTATATATATCTAACATACAAGAATATGAATAGCCATGTCAATGAATGAAATAGATGAGATGTTTACAGCGTTATACTACTATAGTACTATAATGGCACTATGCACTCTGGAGCTTAACATGCGTACCATCGAAGTCGATTTCGACGTATTCAAGGCGCTCACGATGCGCCGCACCTCGGAGGATGTCACCGAAAACGATGTGCTCCGCCAAATGCTGGGATTTTCGAGCAAGAAGGAACCAACCGTCCCGGCCGCAAGGCCGGAGGTAGGAGATTGGATTACTAAAGGAGTGAGATTCCCGGCGGGCACTGAGTTCCGCGCCAAGTACAAGGAGCAGACCTGGCTCGGTCGAGTCGAGGGCGGCGCCCTGGTTATAAACGGCAAGCGCTATGACACGCCGTCTGCGGCCGCCGTTGCGATAACGGACAATCCGGTAAACGGCTGGACCTTCTGGGAATGCCGATTACCCGGACAGGCTGGATGGAAGATCATCAAGGCGCTGCGCAAGTCGGCCGCGTAGCCGACGGAACGAATTAGAAAATCAATCCAGGGCGCGACGCATGAAATTCTGCAATACATATTGTTGCTGGCCACGAGCGCTTCAGCGCGCTGAGGGATCGCCAGCGCTTCCAAGCGTGTATCCCGTTCTGCCGATGGATCTCCTCGGCGTGTACGTTCTTATGCCTGAGTAACCCGTGGCCTTGCCGCTTAATATCGAGTCGCTGCTCCACGGCAAGGCCGTTGAATGGGAACGGCTGGAATTCAAGGCGGGCTGGGACCCGCTCGCGGTGCTGCACACGATGTGCGCGTTCGCGAACGACTTTCACAACTTGGGCGGCGGCTACATCATCGTAGGTGTCGCCGTAAAGCAAGGGCAGCCCTTGTTACCACCAGTTGGTCTGAAGCAGGTTCAGATCGACGCCATCCAGAAGGAAATTCTGAACCTTAAGAATTTGGT
>Ga0209343_10005550_pt1 | contig 15245 bp, 15 predicted proteins | sample RifCSPlowO2_02_FD_184026 | JGI IMG/M metagenome (GOLD analysis project Ga0209343, IMG submission 184026) | Groundwater microbial communities from Rifle, Colorado - Rifle CSP2_plank lowO2_0.2 (SPAdes) (version 2) | ecosystem: Environmental > Aquatic > Deep subsurface > Groundwater | place... | reverse complement strand
TAAGGGTGATACAGAGAAGGGCGTATGGAATAAGAGATGAGGAATATCTACGACTGAAAATCCTTACTTGTATGCTCAAGGAGATATAAAAAAACTAAAAATTACCCACATGATTACACGAAGACCCATTTATTTTATTGTCGCCGCTTTGGTAAAGGCCTTCACAATATCGTCCATATCGGCCGTGGTCAACGGCGGATAGTTATAAGCCGTAACTATCATTTCCTTGTCATAAAGACGCTCGGTAATCGGACATATTCCTTTCTTATACTGCGGCCTCTCATTTTCCGGATGAAGGGAATAAGGGAACCCGTTCTTGAATTTGTACGGCCGGGCAAAGATAGGCTCGAGATAAAGAGGGCGGATGTACCCGCCGGCAAACCGGTACAAGGGTATTCCCAGATTTCGAATGTTGTCGATGTACCTTTCCCTCGGAATCCCCGTGCTTTCCTCATGATACTTAAGAGGATAAAGATAATACACGTGGCCGCTGCCTTCGCGTACTTTAGGCGGGGTCAGAAAGTCGAGTTTGGAAAGTTTGCCGGTAAGATAGTTTGCCAAATCGACGCGTTTTCGCAACAGGTTCGGCAATTTCTTCATCTGCTCGATGGCGATTGCCGCCTCTACCTCCGGCATTCGGAGATTGCCCCCGACCATGTTGACCAGATTGGCATAGCCCATTTCTCCGACTACAGCCTCGCCGTGATTGCGGATGAGACGCAGACGCACGGCCAAATCATCGTCGTTAGTCACTGCGATGCCGCCTTCTCCGCAGTGGATGATCTTGTGTTGATTCAGGCTGTAAACGCCGATGTCGCCAAAGGTACCGGCAAAGCCTTCTTTGTAAGAACAACCGGGGACGTGCGAAGAATCGCAAAGAATCTTCAGGTTATGTTTCACGGCTATTCTACACAGGGCGTCCATATCGGCCGACTGTCCGAATAAGTCCACCGACAAGATCGCCTTGGTGTGCGGGGTAATGCGGGCTTCGACACTCACCGGGTCCATGCAGAAGTAATCACCCTCGATGTCCACAAATACCGGCACGGCATCGTAGAATAACGGGGCGGTGGCGGAAATGCACATGCTGTAACCAATCACCAGCACCTCGTCGCCGGGCAGAATGCCAAGCGCTCCTATTCCGGCAATCAGGGCGGACGTGGCGCTGTTAAACGAAACCGCGTGCTTAACCTTGTGATACTCCGCCCAGCGCCGTTCCAGCTCGCGCACATTGTGGCCGCCGCCAAACTTGTCGCAATGACGGCCTATGTAATCAGAGAGCATTCCGCTTCTAACTACCGCCGCCGCCGCCATCGCTTCTTCTTCGCCGATGGGGTTATACTGTGGAAAGGGGGTGGTTCTTATTTTTTCCATAGTCCTTCCTCGAACGGTAATTTCACCGAACCGCGTTCAAATGATTCGATGACGGCGTTGAGAATCAAGAGATTATTAAAAGAAGACCAAGGCGTGTTGACGGTATGTGGCGTCCGGCCTGCCGTAACTTTATAAATATACTCGGCCGCGTCGCGCATCGAATACTTGTATCCGGTCTCCCGATAACATGCCTCCCTGTCGTTCATGACCTTAATGCCAGAGTAAGCGTAATCACTCACCGATGTTTCCCTTACGGCTTGGGAGATGTCCACCAAAGTTTTCCTCCTATCAGCGAATAAAAGATCAATTTCGAATATGTGATAGTTATACAAAAACCTCTCGGCATCAATGGTTTTAACTGTTGCGTTGAAGCCGGGATAATACAGCACGAACTCGTAGCTATGCTCGCCGGCCTCTTGGTTAAACACCCTGTTATAGGCCAATACGGCCTCAGGATAGCCGCATAAATAGGACAGGGTATCCACCATCGTCACGCCGATATGCCGCAACCCTTTCATGTAATATCCGTTTACCGAAAGCAGGTCTTCGGGCCGGGCCGCGATAAGCTCGCGGATTTCCCAGTGTATTGGCTCGTTTCTGCGCTGGAAATTAACCACCACGCTGATGCCGTGTTTTCCCGCAAGCAGGGCAATTTCTTCGATCTGGTCCAAATTCATGGCCAACGGCTTTTCCACGAATACGGTGCGGCAACACCGAGCCGTTAGAATATCCCGCACAATACCGAAATGCGTCTCGTCCGGAGTGCATACGCTAATGACATCATGACGGTTTTCGCGGACTTCTGCCATGCCGGCGGCCTTGCGCCCCACTCCCCATTTATGAACAAAACTCTCCGCCCTTTCTTGGTCGAGGTCAAAAACAGTAGTTAACTTAAAGCCCCCGTGGGCAAAATAAGCTCCGGCATGGGTATAAACGCCGGCGTCATTGCCCTGTTTTTTTTCATCGTAACCGCCGGCGATGTTTCCCGCGCCGATGATTGCGACCGAGAGAATACTCATGTCTTTGCCTTCAGGAAAGGCGCGGACTGCTGTATCAAGTTTCGCGTCTTTCCGAACAACTCCGGTTTCCGGCGATAAAGCTCTATAACCTGCCGAGTGGTGAAAAGATGCCCGCCAAAATGAGCATACACATTTCTGGCCTGTTCCAAGTCTTCGGGGTAGTCTATGGTGAGACGAAGTTCGGGAAGGCGGAGCAATTCAGGCGCCTCTATGTTCAAAATCGAATAATTCTCAGGGTGCTCCCATATATGCCGCACTACGTCCGAACGGTCTTTCTCCGAAAGGCCGCTCCGTTGACTCAGTTCAGCCAAACTTTTCACTCGAACCACGTGGCCATAGATGCCGAGGGGATAGGTAAGCTCCAGATCGTTGCAGACGTAATCGAAATCGCCTCCTCGATAGCGCTCGGCCAATTGATCTATAAGTTCGTAGTCAAGATAGGCGGAATCAGCTCCCATTTGAACGATGGCGTCGGTCTCACAATGTTTGGCGGCACCGGTAACCCGATCGAGAACGTCCTCTTCCGAGCCGCGAAACACCGGCACGTTATTTTTATCGCACCACCCGGCTATGTCATCGTCGCCCCGCTCCACTGTAGTGGCGACGATAACGCCGTCAATCTTACGGCATTCGCGGAAGCGCCGCACCACGCATTCCAAGAGCGGCATGCCGTTGTAAATCGGGGTCATCGTCTTCCCGGGAAGACGGGTAGAGCCCATCCGGGCTTCAATGGTGCCGATGATACGAGTCATTTTTTATCCAACACAAAAAAATGAAATGCTGCCTCATTTTCTGTAACGTTGTGTTCAAATTCACCCTCAATAATGGGGGTAAAAAATCTGGAGAAATAATCTATCCATTCGGACTTTGCGAGCTCCCTGTTTCCGTCCGATAACATGTTGGACATATTAATTATCAGGGGGGAAATGGGCCGCGTTCCGATATTCCAGATGTCCATCACTGGATTGGTCAAGTAAAGATGATGATCGGCAACAGCAAAACCGTTTCTTTGGAAGAATGCCGACCACTGGGTGGTATTATAGCAATGATGAATCAATGAGCTATAGCCACGATCGAAATAATTCAGGTATTTCTTGTCGCCAGCATGTGGCGCTGAATAGTAAAGCCATGCCTTTTTTCTGAAACTGGCAGTGGGCACGAACAGATAAAGTTTTGCCTTATCCTTCAACACCCTGTGCCATTCAGCCAGAACCGAGTCAATATTTTCCAGCCAATAAAGGATATTCGAGAAAGCGGAATCAAAATAGCCATCCTCAAAATCCAATTTTTTGTTGAGGTCGGAAATGGCAACATTGCTGTAGAAACCAGAGAAACGACGCGCTTTGTTAATTAGGCCTGCCTTATGGTCTACGCCCAATTTGAATTGATAACGCAAATTTGCGTTATCAATCTTTAAGGAAAATCCAGGATTCCGGTTATGAATATCGGTACCTGCATTGTAATTTTGCAATTGCCCAACATCCATGAAAACATCATATTTCTCGATAGCCCCGCCGGCCATGATATAGCTCATAGTGCCATCGCCGCACCCCAAATCGATGGAATTACCAGAAATATTTCCGTATTTCTCCATTAGCAAGCAATCGAAGGTCCGCCACAGAGCAGTCTCTGGCCTCAACCAATGAATCTGGAGCAATTGGGATAAATAAGAATTCATGCCCCCAGCCATTTAACCACCTCAAACACTTCCGCGTATTTCACGCCAATGCGTTGTCCCGCGTTCTCGGCCTCATTTTTGAAGAAAGCGAGCCACTTAAAACGCGTTCTTTCAACCTCGGATTTGTGCACCAATATCGCTTCCTTTTTTTTTGGCCAATAACCCGTTATATCAACATAGAAGTTACCCTTAAAATCGAGGTTTGAATGATACCAGTTGCTCCTGTACATAAGCATCCGCGGCACGTGCCTGCAAGAATGTAATGACGCGCGCGCTACGGCCTGATGGTCGTGATGTATATCCCCAACCCAATGCGTATAGACTAAATCTATCTTCTTCTCCTCGATTATCCTGAGTATCTCGACGTTAAGGGGTTCGATGAATTCAACCTCCAGCGTCTTGAATTTGCCGCATACGAGATTCACGCCAAGGACGTTCATTGCCGCCTTTCCTTCTTTCAGCGCCATCCTGTTGCTCCTCACTGTGCGCCTGTTAATATCCCTAAAACCGGAGACTGTCGCCACATACGCCAAGACATTGTCCCCTTTCGCCACATGGCTGGCAAGAGCCCCAGCGCATCCAAGCTCAATGTCGTCGAAATGCGCCCCGATAGCAAGAATATTCATGTCAGACTCCTTATAATCTCCCTTGATTTTTTTATTCCGCAGTTAAATAAAATATCCACGCCGCTTAAGTAAGGCACAAACTCGCCGTGGAGTTGAGGATACACGGGATGCTTGAAGTCCTGCCATACGACCTTCATCCCTTCGGTCTCGAATAGAGACTCCTGCAAATAATCCCTCGACCCCACGCCTGTAAGATATGTAGTCGCTTCGACTTTTTTACAGATATCAACAAGCCTCTCAGTCTTTTTCCCTAACGCCTTAAGCGTGCTCGCAAAAATGGTTTTAATCCTTATGTCGAGCATCTCCATGAGCATCTCGATGGAGCGCATATTAAAGTCAATGAGTTTTACACAATCGTGGGCATAAAGCCTTTCAACGGCCGGAAACACCTCGTTAAAAAAAGGCGCTTTCCTGTAATTCTCCGCCAACAGGTTGAGATTTTTTTTCTCCCAGCCATCATCGGCAAGGAAGGCCTCGTTAATCATTGTGTCCAACGGCGTTTTTTTGACCCCGACCGTCAGCCATCTCTCTCCCTGCGGCGTCTTTATCTTATCTCTGTTATGCCAACTCTTGCTTCCACCGGTAAGAAATTGCGCGTCGTCTAAAACCACCCAAAGGTCCGCGAGCAGGAATCTGTGAAAAAAACCCAAATACGGCAAAAAGTCCGGCTGATGTATCACTACGGTTTTGCTCATAACTCCTTAATCCGGCCGTATACCTTCTCCGCGCCGTCAAGGGGGATATTGGACAGCCCTATCGAACTCATCCGCTCCACGGCAGGTTCTTTCTCGAAAACCGACTCGTTTATCTCTTCATGAAACCCGGCGAACAGAGAGCTTCCGATACTTTCAAGAAACCTGCCGTTTTTCACCTCGAAGGTTTCATTGGCGACTATGACGCATGGAAGCCCGGACGCGTTAGCCTCGAACGGCGTCATGCCGCCCCCTGTCACGGCAAGGTCGTATGAGTAAAATATCTCCAAAAGCGAAGGAACCCGGCCTATGACGTTAAAATCCCCTCCGGAAGAGGCCTCGGAAAGCTCTCTCTGGTGCGCAAAAGACGGGCCGATATGCACGGTCGCGGACTTCCCGAGCCTCTTTAAAATCTCCACCACCTTTGCGGTCACACCATAGGTATCGCTCCCGCCAAGGGTTACAAGAAGCTTTTCGGCCTTTTTCCTGAGCCTCCTGTATTTCTTTATCTCCTTGTTGAGTATCAGATACTCGATGCCGGCGAGCACAGTCTTGCCCTTAATCTCCTCCTCACACCCAAACTGAAGCGCCGCAACGTTGATGTCCGAAAGCGAAGCTCCGTCCCCACCGTCGTCCAGTGTTACGAGCTTTACGCCCGACTCCTTTACTCGTTTCGCGTGAATTAATTCCGTGTCGAGCCTGTCGTTTATCCAGACCGTTACTCCGTAATTTCGTATTAACGGCGTCTCCCAACCGCTCGCCGTGTCGGCAAGGTCAACTATCTCAAATCGTACCCCCTTTGATCCGAGAATCTCGCAAGCCGGTTCATCGTTATTTATAAATACCACGCAGGCCTCGTTGTTTGCCCGAAGACATTCGATGAAATTCAAAGCCCTGAACAGGTGTCCCATTCCCTTCTTATGCGAAGACTCTAGACAAAGCGCGAACATAACTTAATAGCCAACTCCGTGGTAATATAGTCGTCTCCGGCGTTCTCGGCTATAAAACGCACCCTTCCCAGGTCTTCTTCCGTGTCCACCGTAAGGCGCATGTCCGGCCTTTTCTTGTCCGGTGAAACCGGAAGCGCGGTTATTTTAAAAAGCCCTGGATTTTCCTGTATATATTCGTTTACGTGCTCAAAATGATTCATCTTGGTCGCATACCTATAACTTTTTTCAAGCGCCTCAAAAGTAAATATTTCGGCGCCCGCGCCCACCGGAAGCTCACCAAAGGAATGTGTGTACTCGGATCTCGTTCTTTTATGCAATTTCACCAACCTGTCCAATTCTTCGACATCAACGAACGGATTATCAGCCGTCAACCTCACAATGTCGGAAAAACCATACTTTTTAGCGCACATATAATACCTTTCAAGGACATTTTCCTCGCTACCCCTGAAACAATCAACCCCGTTCTTTTCGCAAAACCCGGCAATCGCGTCGTCTTCCGGCTTAACGGTTGTGGCAACTACCAGACGGGCACCGTTCTTAAGAAAACTCATGCGATAAAATATCCATCCTATAAGGGGTTTATCCCCTATCATCGCCATGACTTTTCCCGGAAGCCTCGTCGAACCCATGCGCGCCTGCAAAATAATGCCTGTCATGCTTCTAAATCTTCCCACATAATCACGGTATCGGGTTCCATATCCCTGCTGGCGGTTCTGCCTATAATTTCCTCGAAGCACTTCGGGGGTATACCGTAGCCCGGTCTCTTTACGGCAAGGCGCTCTCTCGTGATAACCTCGCCTTTTTTAATGACCCCTGCAGCAACCACGCTCTTACGGTTGTTTATCCTTGTGGTCTTTTCGCTATCCGCCGGCCTCTTGATGCCATCTCCTTTTATCACCTCAAATTCTCTAATCCATTCAACGATCTTTTTCATTTCTCCCGCATCGGCCGATAATCTATGGTCCGGGCCGTCGGCATTTTTATCGTAAGTAAAATGCTTTTCTATTACCCGCGCTCCCATTGCCGCGGCACAAATAGAGGCTGTAATTCCTATGGTGTGGTCGGAATAACCGACGGATAGCCCGGGAAATTCTCTCATCATCGCTTGCATGGCCAAAAGATTAACATGCTCCGGATGCGTCGGATAACTGGTGACCGCGTGCAGAAGAACTATTTTATCGTTACCCTCCCCCAAAATGGCCGATACCGATTCCTTCACCTCGTCCATGGTGCACATACCGGTCGCAAGAATAATCGGCTTCCCTTTTCTTGCCACGTATTTCAAAAATGGAATGTTTACGGCATCATCGGAGCCGATCTTATAAGCGCCCACGCCGAACCTCTCAAGCAGCTCCACGTCGGACTCGTGCGATGGAGTGGAGAACCAGTCGAGCCCCTTGGACTCTATATAAGAAAAAACTTTCCCGTGCAATTCCTCGTTTATCTCATACTTCTTAAAAAGCTCGTACTGGGAAACGACTCCGGTGTTTTCCATATCAAATACGGCGTTCCTGCTCACAATAGTGTCGGCCTTGTAGGTCTGAAGCTTCACGGCATCCACGCTGCATGACGCAGCCCCGTCCACAAGCCTTTTTGCCTCTTCAAACGTCGTGAAGTTGCCGCCAATCTCGGCTATTATGTAACATCTATCGTATTTATAGTTCTTAAACATGTTTGCCGTCGCCCTCGACTCTGCCATAATCGCAATCTTATCCGCCGATTTCCTGCCTTCTGTTAACGTAGTTTTTAACCGTGAACACCCTGCCATTGACAACGGCCTTCTCTGTATCCTCGGTCAATCTCGGCAAATAACACTTCCTGCAAGGAATAAGCTCCTTGAATCCCCCTCTTCTTCTGTGTAACTCGCGTATCTCGTTCAACCTCTTCCCGTGCCAGATAGAATGGACCGTGTCGTTCGCGACATTCCCCGTAATCTCGATATTCTCCTCGTCGTTTGAGCACATCATCGTAAGACCGTCGGCGCCAATCACGAGACGCTGATAGTGCTGGGGACAAGAAAAAACCTCATCGTAAGCCATATCCGAATCTTTTCCGAGATAGTCTATTAACGGGTTGAAGGCTATCAAATCCACATAGGGCTCAAAAGTATTATAATACGCCTCCGGGTTGTCACGGATAGCAGGCCACACAGACTGAATCTTGATGACCGGTTTATGGCTATTATGTTTGCTCTTTATCTCTTTTATATCAATTATTTTTTGCAATGTCTCCTTGAATTTCAACGGCTTCCTTATACCCTCATAAACGTCGTCAAGTCCATCTACCGAGATCGTTATCCAGTCTACACCTGCCTCCATGATATTTTTAACAAAATCAGCCGTTAGCTTACTGCCATTTGTCAGGAACGAGACCTCTTTAATGCCTTTATTCTTAGCGTATTTGACGCACTCTATGAACTTAGGATGAAGTGTCGGCTCACCACGCAGACTCAGTCTGAGCGCCGGAACCTTTCCGCCGATTTCGTTGACTATTTTTTTGAAGATCTCAAATTCCATGAGTTTGACGTTTACCTTTTCCTTAAACTCATCTGTTATCGTGTAGCACATTGGGCACTTCAGATTGCAAATAGATGCAAGCTCTGCGTCTACCAGCAAAGGATACTCTGATATCGTTTTGTTTTTGGCAAACTCCACCCAGTTTTTTCGGTACTTCCTGTATTCTTCTTCCCACCCCTCTGCCCTGCATTGTTCAAACAGTTCCTCCCTCTCTGGGCTTTCCATCGAGTAATTGCCCTTGTTTATAGGTATTTGCTGGCGATTATTTTTCATATCTTCGATCACTTTTTTTATGCCTTCGGGAAAAGTTGTTTTAGGGGACCAGTCAAGCTCTTTATTCGCCCTTCCTATATCCGCAACAACATCGTTAATCTCATTTTTCCTGACAATGCTTTCTGAGACAACTTTTTTATTCGTCCCAAGTATCTTTTGTACACTGCTGATTATTTCTTCAACGCTAAAAGAAGTCCCTGAACCGATATTATAAACGGCAAATTTTTTAGTTGACTCCATCGTAAGCATTAAGACATCCATCAAGTCATCAAGATATACATAATCCCTTCTTGGGGTGAGGTCTTTTACCTTAATCTCCTTATCTTCTAATGCCTGCTTGATAATGTGAGGAATCAAAAACTTATCGCTCTGACCTATGCCGTAAATATTAAATGGTCTTATAATTACGGCATTCACACCAAACTCTTTAGAGTAAAACTCACATGCCTGCTCTGCCAAATATTTTGAATGGGCATAAGGGTTGTTGGGCTGAGCTGAGTCGTCTTCAGATATTGGCAACCTCTGGGGTTGTCCGTACAAGTATGCGCTTACGAAGGTCAAGGGAATGGATTTTTTCCGGCAGAACTCAAGGACATTTACTGTTCCCAAAAAATTGGTCTGGTAAAAAGATTGAGGATTTTCCCAGCTATCAGGGACAAAGGTTTTGCCGGCCAGATGAAAGACATGGTCAATGTGTCCATTCTCGAAGCAATTAAAATTTGCAGGATCGCTTATATCACAGTCGGAATTCATCTCAAATATCTTACAACCCTCAGATAAAAGCCTCTGTTTCAATGCTTTACCGATAAATCCATTAGAACCTGTTATCAGAATTGTTCTCATTTTATGAATTTCTCTTTCAGTAGCTCGAATTCCTCTATTGCCTGCATATAATCGTCCGGCCTTCCAATATCTAACCAGTAACCGTTAAAATATTTTACAGCAGCGGGACTGTTGTCTTTAATAAGGTCTAACATCAGATTGTCAAAACCGTAAGCCTGTCCCTCTGGTATGTATTTAAGTATCCTCTTGTTGACCATATAGATACCCATGCTTACGTTATATTTCAAGACAGGCTTTTCCTTAAAGCCAATCAACATATTGCCATCATTTGTTTCCAGGACACCATATTCTGTCTTAACTTCTCGTTCATAAGAAGAGATGGTAAAGATATTCTTTCTTGTGACATGGTATCCAAAGAAGTCCTTAAAATCTAAATCCGTAAGTATATCCCCATTCATCACCATAAAGTCTTCTGGAAGGTCTTTTATCAACTTTAAAGGCCCCATTGTACTCAACGGCTTATCTTCGAGGGAATAGTCTATTTTTACTCCCCACTTTTCACCATTTCCAAAGAATGCCTGGATTAATTCAGCCTGGTGGCTTACCGCCATTGTAATATGACCGAAGCCATAATAAACCAACTGCCGGACCACTACTTCCAGAATGGGATAATCGCCTATAGGCATAAGCGGCTTAGGCAGCACAACAGTGTATGGCCTGAGCCTTGTTCCCTTCCCTCCAGCAAGTATTACCGCTCTCATAGACATTCCTTAAAATTATATATTGTATCTATTCGCCTTGTAGCTCTTGAGGTTATCTGGATCTGTGAACCATTTAATTGTCTCAGCCAATCCCCTTCTGAGGCCTTCTCGACCACTATAGAGAGGTTCCCATCCCAGGAGTTTTTTTGCCTTGGTGTTATCTGCCCAGAGGCGTTCTACCTCGCTTTTTTCAGGACGCAGTCTTACTGTCTCTGTCTCGGTTTCTATTTCAACCCCCATGACTTCCGCAATAAGCTGCACGGTCTCACCGATGGATATCTCATAGTTGCTCCCGATGTTTATTACCTCTCCTGTCGATTGTTCTGAATTCAAGGCGGCGATAAAACCATTGACCGTATCTTTTATGTAATTAAAATCCCTGATAGGATGCAGCGCGCCAATCTTTATCCTGCGTTGCCCACTTGCAATCTGCGTAATAACCGTTGGAATAAGGGCACGGGCAGACTGTCTTGGCCCGTAAGTATTGAATGGCCTGATAATGGAAACTGGTGTGTCGAATGAGTTGTAAAATGACATTGCAATCTGATCCGCACCTATCTTTGTTGCGGAATAAGGAGACTGCCCTTGCAAAGGATGTTCTTCTGTTATCGGCACAAACCTGGCCGTTCCGTAGACCTCGCTTGTGGATGTATGTATTACTTTCTCTAAACCCAGTTCTCTGGCCGCCTGCAAAATATTCAAAGTACCTTTTATATTGGTATCAACATAGGTATCGGGGGAATGATATGAATATGGAATGCCGATTAGGGCTGCCAGGTGTATAACAACTGAACATCCTTTCATTGCCTCTTTTACGCCATGTGGGTCACGCACGTCGCCGGCAAAAACATCAATAGACTTTTTGATCTCCGGCTCTGAATGGTCAAGCCATCCCCACGAGCCGAACGAATTGTAATAGACAAAAGCCCTGACATCGGTTCCACGCCTCACCAGATTCTCAGTTAGATGCGACCCTATAAAGCCATCAGCACCTGTGACAAGAATTTTTTTCCGCATTTTTTTATCCCTCTGGGTTCTCACGCCCATACCCTTCCCTATACCACCCAATAGTTTTCTTTAGCCCCTCCTCAAATGGGGTCTTTGCTACAAATCCGAACTCCTTTTTTGCCCTTGTTGTGTCAAGACACCTTCTTGGCTGCCCATCCGGTTTTGATGTGTCCCAGACAATCGCCCCTTTAAACCCGGTAAGTTTTGCTATAATTTCCACAAGTTCCTTTATCGAAATCTCAAAGCCGGCGCCAAGATTTACAGGTTCTCTTTTATTGTATCTTTCTGCAGCAAGGAGTATCCCCTCGGCGCAGTCCTCCACATAGAGAAACTCCCGCGTAGCTTTTCCGCTTCCCCATACCGTGATTGAAGGGATATTTTTTTCTGCGGCATCAATACATTTTTTTATCAGGGCCGGAATAACATGGGAACTCTTAGGGTTAAAATTGTCTCCAGGGCCGTAGAGGTTTACCGGCAGCAAATATATAGAGTTGAAGCCGTACTGCGTTCTGTATGCCTGACTCTGCACAAGGAGCATCTTTTTTGCAAGTCCGTAGGGGGCGTTTGTTTCTTCGGGGTATCCATTCCAGAGGTTTTCCTCCCTGAAAGGAATAGGCGTGAATTTTGGATAGGCACATATTGTGCCAAGGGCGACGAATTTTTCAACGCCAAACAGCCTGCCTTCTTCCATCATTTGCGCACCCATCATTAGATTTTCGTAGAAAAACCTTCCCGGGTTTTCTCTGTTTGCGCCGATACCTCCAACACGGGCAGCGAGATGCAGGACAATATCCGGTCTTGAATCCAGATATACTTTTTTGCAGGATTCTCTGTCAACAAGATTATAGTCTTTGCTCCTCGGGACAAATATTTCTGCGCATTCACGTTCTTTAAGCTTTTCAACGACAAATAAGCCGAGAAAACCTGCGCCCCCTGTTACAAGAACCCTTTTATTTTTAAAGAATTTCATCATCCTATTGTTAATCTATTTTTTGTCCAGTTGATGCCTTTTTCTATAAGTATTCTTTTTCCCTCTCCCTTTGGGGTAAGGCCAAAGAGCTCAAAATCATAATCAACCATTATCTTTGCCAGGTCTTCGAATGTAATCTTTGGGGACCAGCCAAGTTTTTTCCTTGCCTTTTTTATGTCAGCCTTCAGTATATCCACCTCAGTAGGCCTGAAATATTTAGGGTCTTTCTCTATAATCGCATCTCCACGTTTTATAGGCAAATCCAGCCGTGGATTTACCGAACATATTATCCCCTTTTCTTTAAGCCCCTTTCCCTTCCACTCTATTTCAACCCCTGCGTATTGGAATGCAAATTCCACAAACTTTCTTACAGAATGCGTTTCTCCGGTTCCTATGACATAATCATCAGGGGCATCCTGCTGAAGTATCAACCACTGGCACTCTACATATTCTGGGGCAAAACCCCAGTCTCTTTTTGCATCAAGGTTGCCGAGGTAGAGCTTTTTCTGTCTGCCTGCTGCGATATTTGCTATTGCCCTCGTAATCTTTCTGGTAACAAAGGTTTCGCCTCTGCGGGGGGATTCGTGGTTAAATAATATTCCATTGCATGCAAACATATTGTAGCCTTCTCTATAGTTGACTGTCATCCAGTAGGCATAGACTTTCGCGGCAGCATACGGGCTTCGCGGCTGGAATGGGGTTTTCTCGTTTTGTGGAGGCGGGGCGCTGCCAAACATCTCGCTGCTTGAGGCCTGATAGAATTTTGTTTTAACACCGCTTCGTCTTATTGCCTCAAGGATTCGTGTTGTCCCCATGGCTGTAACATCGCCGGTATATTCCGGAATATCGAAACTTACGCGGACATGGCTCTGCGCGCCAAGATGGTAGATTTCGTCCGGTTTTATATTGTAAACAAGATTTGTAAGCTGTCCTGAATCTGTAAGGTCTCCGTAATGAAGAAATAGTTTTGTTCTTGGAATATGCGGATCCGTATAGATGTGGTCGATCCGGTGGGTATTAAATGTACTCGCTCTGCGGATTATTCCATGCACATCGTAACCTTTTGACAGGAGCAGTTCCGCAAGATATGAGCCGTCCTGGCCTGTGATGCCTGTTATCAAAGCCTTATTTGCCATTTTGCATTCTCCTTTTTAATATTATGCCTTTACTATTTTATCGCTCTTTATGCCGGTGGTTGCATTCCTTGTGTCAACCACAAGCTGACTGTTATCCACAATCCATTTGTAATCATAGGATGAATGGTTGGTTGCAATAAGCACGCAGTTATAGTATGAAAGCGCCTTTTCATTTAATGGCACAGAATTCATATTTAGATGGTGGTTTCTCATCCTGGGTAGTTTCGGGACATGGGGGTCGTTGTAATCAACTAACGCCCCTTTTTTAAGAAGCAACTCCATAATGTGCACAGATGGCGACTCCCTCATGTCGTCAATATCCTTTTTATAGGCAGCGCCCAATATTAAGATTTTTGCCCCCTTGATGGATTTCCCCTTGTTATTAAGGGCTTCCATAACCTTCTGCGCAACATAATAGGGCATATTTGTATTTATCTCGCCGGCAAGCTCAATAAATCTTGTAGAAAAATCATATTCCCTCGCCTTCCATGTAAGATAAAATGGGTCTACAGGTATGCAGTGGCCGCCAAGACCCGGCCCCGGATAGAACGCCTGAAAGCCAAAGGGTTTTGTCTTTGCAGCCTCTATAACCTCCCATATATCTATCCCCATCCTGTCGCAGAGCATCTTCAATTCATTAACCAGCGCTATATTGACGCTGCGGTAAATATTCTCAAGGAGTTTGGTCATCTCAGCAGCCTTCGGGGATGAGACCTGCACGACCTTATCCACGACCTTTGAGTAGAGCGCTGCACCCATTTCAAGGCACTGCGGTGTTACTCCCCCTACTATCTTCGGCGTGGTTTTAGTTGTAAAGTCTTTTCTGCCCGGATCTTCCCGCTCAGGAGAGAATACAAGGAAGAAATCTTTGCCGGCCTTTAAGCCTTTTTCGGTTAAGAGCGGCAATAGAAGTTCTTTAGTTGTGCCGGGATATGTGGTGGATTCAAGGGATATAAGCTGACCTGGCCTTAGATGTCTTGCAACCTCGCGCGCGGTGGCTTCAACATACTGCATATCCGGCTCTCTTTTATCAGTCAAAGGCGTAGGCACGCAGATGATTATGGCGTCTGCCTCCTTTAATCTCTGCATGTCAACTGTTGCTTCAAAAAGTCTTCTGTCCACAAATTGTCTGACCTTCTCAGAGGAGATATGCTTTATATAAGATTCCCCACGGTTAAGTTTATCTGCCTTTTCTCTGTCAATATCAAAGCCGCATACCTTAAAACCTTCTTCACAGAATCTTAAAACAAGAGGCAATCCCACATAACCAAGACCGATAATACCTATCAGCGCGGAACGTTCATTTATTCTGTTTAATAACGAGTTCACCATAGTCTCCTTTTGTTTTTAGACTTAGACAGAACCAGTCGGCTGCTTAAACATATCCTGCTTATTTCTCAATAGTATCTTTTCAGGCGGTATGCCTGCCTTTAACAGCTCAGCATATAATTCATCTTCC
>Ga0209343_10005548_pt1 | contig 15246 bp, 15 predicted proteins | sample RifCSPlowO2_02_FD_184026 | JGI IMG/M metagenome (GOLD analysis project Ga0209343, IMG submission 184026) | Groundwater microbial communities from Rifle, Colorado - Rifle CSP2_plank lowO2_0.2 (SPAdes) (version 2) | ecosystem: Environmental > Aquatic > Deep subsurface > Groundwater | place... | reverse complement strand
CGAAACGAAACTCAACGAAGCGGGAAAGAGTTTCGACCGATCCTCCCTCGAAGAGATGGATAAACTTTGGGAGGAAGCGAAACGTATCGAAGCCCGGGAGAAAACATCGCCATGAGCCGTCGGCAAACCCGCGTCGTCTTTCTCGACGCCGCGACTTATGGCGATGTCTCGCTCAAGCGCTTCATGGACAGCTGGGGCTGCACGGTTCATCAGGTGACGAGCCCGAGCGAAACGATCCGGCGATTAGCCGGCCACTCCGTCGTCGTCACCAATAAGGTGGTCATTGACCGGCCCGTGTTGAGTTCGCCGGAAGCGAAAGATTTAAAACTCATCGCCGTGGCGGCGACCGGGACAGACATCATCGATCGCGAAGAAGCGGCGAGACGCGGCGTCAAGGTCTGCAACGTGCCCGGCTACGCCGCGCAATCGGTGGCGCAGTTCACCATGGCGCTGATCTTAGAACTGGCGACTCGAGTGGGAAAATACGGTGAGGCGGTCAAAGCCGGTGAATGGCAGAAGAGCCCGGTGTTTTCGCTCCTGACTTATCCCACCGTCGAGCTCGACGGCAAGAAACTCGGCATCGTCGGCTACGGCAATATCGGGCAAACGGTGGCGAAGATGGCGCGCGGCTTCGGCATGGAAGTCTTGATTGCCGCCCGTGGTGAGCTGGGTCGCACCGCGCGGCCGGGAAGCGGGCAGCCCGTACCGGGCGACAGAATCTCCCTGGAACAGCTTTTTCGGCAGGCCGATATCATCTCGCTGCACTGCCCGCTTACGCCGGAGAACAGAAACTTGATCAATGCGCAGACGCTGTCCTTGATGAAACCGTCGGCGTTTTTGATCAACACCGCCCGTGGCGCCCTGATCGACGAAACCGCGCTGATCGACGCGCTGCGCAGAAAGCGAATCGCCGCGGCGGCGCTTGACGTCATCTCAAAAGAGCCGCCGCCGGCCGATCACTCCATTTTGTTGGCGGCCAGAGAATTGGACAACCTGATCGTCACGCCGCACACGGCATGGAGCGCGCGGGAAGCGCGCGAACGATTATTGGAGGAAGTGAGAGAGAATATCGAGGCGTTTTTTCAGGGACAACCGAGAAATCTCGTCGCGTAACAATCGCAAGTTCAACACCACGATCAACGGCGTAAACTAAAACGGAACGTCGTCGTCGATCGGCGGCTGGCCGGCACCACTCTGCACGTCATCCGCCGGAGCGGATTCGGCCTGCGGAGCTAAACGCGTGCCGCCACCGCCGCCGAGAAACTGCACCCGCTGGGCCACGACCTCAGTGACGTAACGTTTGTTGCCGCTCTTGTCGTCATAAGAGCGAGTGCGAATGCTGCCTTCCACGTAGACCTGCCGGCCTTTGGCGAGATATTGCCCGCAGTTCTCCCCCTGTTTACCCCAGACGACGACGTTGTGCCATTCCGTTCGCTCTTGCCGGTTTCCGTCCCGGTCGTTCCACACCTCGGAGGTGGCGACTGAAAGACGCGCCACCGCGCTGCCGCTGTTGGTAAAGCGGACCTCCGGATCCTTGCCGAGATTGCCTACGAGAATGACCTTATTAACCGACATGGATGCCTCCGAGGAATTGAGACTGGTATCGCGAGCGTTAATGCAAATTTAATTTATCGCCGGCATGTCCCTTAGTCAATCATATCACGCCGGCTAATTGGGAAAATTCGCGAGCGCGCGCGCCGGTCAATTCCAGAATATGCATGCCCGTGTTAGCGCGATCGACGACATAAATGAAACCTCGGTCATCGACTTCGACGTTATTGCTCTGAATCGCCACCTTACAGCTTTCGCCGCCGCCCGGGTTCGGCACGCAGCGTTGGTCGGTCTTACCCGTGATCGCGGGGATATAATACGCGACTTCCTTCGGACGATAATGTCGGTTTCGCGGAATCGGTGACATCCCAAATCTCATGGCCCTCATTGCCTAAGGTCCGAAGCAGATAGGTTTTCTTGGGATCGCCCTTGGGCAGCTCCTTGCCGTCGCAGACTCGGACCATCTGCGCGCCGCCCGCTTCGCCCGCGCCCGCCGCCGAGCCGGGGATATGAGCGAGATACTTGGGACTTCGCGGATCGGTGACATCGACGACCGATGTGCCGTTGGGCTCCTGTTTACCGGTCAGAGGGTTCAGCGCCGAGCCGCCGTGATGGCCGATGTAGGCGATAAAGCGATTGCCCTGGCGGTGAATGACCGGTTGGTAGGCGGAGCGCGCTTGCAGATCATAAATACCCACCAGCGCCATGTCTTTGGCTTCCGCGCTCCGTCCCGCGCTCGACCGCGGCTGCGCCGCCATCTGCGCGCACGCCGTGAGAAACAGCGGAGCCAACAGTGTCGCAACAATTTTTCTCATAATGCCCCCGCGTGGTCATCGACCACGGGAACTAATGCAATGTCAAAAGTAAAGATGCGGCCCCATGATATCTACTAGCTTCTATCTGGTTAATGTACTTCCAACTCGATTTCCGCCACGACCGGCGCGTGGTCGGACGGTCGTTCCTTGGCGCGCATGGCGCGGTCGATCGAACAGCTCTTGCAGCGCTGAACGAGTTCTTGGGTCAGTAGAATATGGTCGATGCGCAATCCCAAGTTGCGCTTGAAGCCGTTCATGCGGTAGTCCCACCAACTGAAAGATTTCTCGGGTTGATCGAACAAACGGAAGCTGTCCTCGAGCCCGAGCTCGATCAGCGCCCTGAAGACGGCCCGCTCCGGCTCGCTGAACAACACCTTTCCTTCCCAGGCCTTTGGATCATGAACGTCGCGCTCCTCCGGCGCGATGTTGTAGTCCCCCAGCAGAACCAATCGAGGATGCATTTGCAGCTCCGCCTTCAGCCATGCAGTCAGGCGCGCGAGCCAATCGAGCTTATACCGGTACTTATCCGACTCGACGCTCTCGCCGTTGGGAATGTAGGCGCAGATGATGCGCACACCATCGACGGTGGCCGAGATCACACGCTTCTGCGGATCGTCGAAGCCGGGGATACCCACAGTTACATCGTCGGGCTTGGTTCGGCACAGGATCGCGACGCCGTTATAGGTTTTTTGCCCGGAGAAAACCGGCTCGTAGCTGGCTGCGACGATCTCCGCGACCGGGAAGTTTGCATCTTCCGTTTTGGTTTCCTGCAAACAAAACGCGTCGGGGCGGTGCGACGCGAGCCATTCCAACACCTGGGGCAAACGAACTTTGAGGGAATTGACGTTCCAGGTCGCCAGTTTCATCGACTTCAGAAATATTTCACTTCGGGCGTAAGAATCAGCCGCCCAATTTAGACGGCCCCTTAGGCGGGTGAGCCGAGAATACCGGGCAGGTCGCGTTGCGCAAGACCTGCTCGGTCACGCTGCCTATGACCATATGAGCGATGCCGGTTCTTCCATGGGTGGACATTACGATGAGGTCATATCCGGATTTTTCCGCCTCGGCGACGATGTTCGACGCCGGTGTGCCGATCTCGACGATTTCGCGGACCTCGACTGCCGCAAGCAAATCCGCGAAGTTTTGCTTTAGAAATTGCGACAGCGATTGCTGGTGCCTCTCGATAAGGCCATCGAGTGAACGCGCCTTGTAAGTCGAGAGCTCCGCGGCATCGGCGACGTGGTACACCGTGACTGACGCGCCCCAGCCGCGCGCCAGCTCCAACGCGTAACTCAAGCCGAGACAGGAGAGCTCCGACAGGTCGGTGGGAGCGAGAATCTTTTCGATTTTCTTCATAAAACCTCCGATACGAATCGCTGCTCCTTTCTACCGAATTCGCGCGTAACCTGCAAAGGAAATCGTCGCAATCGGTCGCCCATTCTAATCCTGCCCCTTCACGAGTGCCGCTATGGGTGCCGGCGCGGCCGCGAAAGTAGGAGCGGATTTCAAACCAGCCCCTTTTTGCCCTTGCGCCCTCCCATTCGGCGATTTGCATTGAATCGCCGCCGGGCCTCCGTTAAAATCTTGTTCAAGTAACCATGGTCCGCATCGGCCTTCTCACGCTGGTCCTCGTTCTCGCCGTTCACCCGAATGTACTGGAGGCGCAGGATATCGATGCGCGCGCCAGCTTTGCCCAGGCCTATGCCTTCTATGCGGCCGGTCAATTTACTCAAGCCAAGGAGTCGCTGCTAAAAACCACCGATCCTAAATTCCCGCTGGCCGATTATAGTCTCTATTATCTCGCCGTTATTTCTTTGGACGAAAAGAACTGGGACCTGTCGCGCAACTATCTCTCCCAGCTCAAGCGCCGCTATCCGCAGAGCATCTGGTTTCATAGCGCCGAACTGCAACGGGCCAAAATCGATCTCGCGGAGAAGAAATATGCCCAGGCCATCACGGCGTTGCGCGCGTTGCGCTCCACCAGGGGAGGACGGCAGGAAATTTTCCAGGAATCGCTTCACCTCGAGGCCCAGGCACGGGAAGCGTCGGGCGACATCAGCCAAGCTTACTCGCTCTACCAACAGTTACGGGTGTCGTATCCGCATTCTCGCTGGACGCCGGCGGCGCGCAAGGATCAGGCCCGTCTGCGCGACAAATTCCCCGATCAATTCGGCTTTCCCACAGCGCAATCTCTCGCCGAGGAAGCCGATCGTTTGGCGCGCGAGCAAGCCTACGGCGAGGCGGCGACGCTTTACAAGAAACTTCTCAGCGACGCCACCGATCCGGAGTTTCGCCTGCGCCTGCTGGTCAAGCTCGCCGGTCTTTATCTTGACCAGCGCCGGCGCGACGAGGCGATCCCGCTGCTGGAGCAGATCGCCCGTGAATATCCGGAGACTGCCGAGGCGCCCAAGGCCACTTATCAGATCGGCCAGATTCTTTGGAACCGCCACGACAACACGCAAGCCATCGAATATTTCAAGCGCGTCACCGAGCGCTATCCCGCCAGCGTCTACGTTGACCGCGCGCAGTACGCCTCCGCCGATATTTACGAATACTTTGGAAACAGGGAAACAGCCGCCCAGCTCTACGCGGATCTTCCGAAGCGGTTTCCCCGCAGCCAGGTGCGCGACGACGCCAACTGGCGGCTGGCGTGGCTTTACTACCGCTCCGGAGATTTTCCCGCGGCCATTGCCTCTTTCGGCGAACTCGCCGGACGCGGCGGCGACAACTCATGGCGCACGGCCGCGCTCTATTGGCAGGCTCGAAGCGCGGAAAAATCGGGCGATTTGGAAAGCGCGCAGAAACTTCTCCGCCAGATCGCCGGCGGCGGCGAGGAATCCTACTATCAGGCCCTCGCGCTTCGGGCACTGGAACGGCTGGGAGCGCCGATTGAAGAGCCGAAGGCAGGCAAAGTTTCCAGCGGCACGGAGGTGGACCCGCCGCTGAATCCCGAATTTTCCTTTCATCTCGCCCGGGCGCGTGAACTCACCGCGATGTCGCTCAGTCGCTTGGCGGCGGCGGAACTGGACGAGGCCAATCGCTATTCGAGAAAACAGGCCCGCTTGCGGTCGTTGCTCATGCGCGAATATTTTCGCGCCCAATCCTACGCCCGGAGCCTGGCCGTTGCCAATCAACTCCCCGCTTCAAATGGCGAACGAAATATCTATCGTTTTCCGCTGGCTTACTGGGACACCATTCGACAAAAGGCTCAGGAACGGGACTTGGACCCGTTTCTGATCTTGGCTTTGATCCGCCAGGAAAGCCTCTTTGACGCCCAGGCGCGCTCGCCGGCGTTCGCCCTGGGCTTGATGCAACTCTTGCCATCGACCGCCGCCCGGGTCGCCAAGCAGGTTGGCCTTGCGGCGCCTTCCAACGAGAAGCTCTTCGAACCGGAAACCAATCTTACCCTCGGCACCCAGTATCTAAAGGATCTCCTCCTGCGCTACTCGAACAACTGGTTCAAAGCCATCGCAGCTTACAACTCCGGCGAGGCCGCCGTGGACCGGTGGGTAAAAGAGATTGTCACCGACGATATCGAAGAGTTCGTCGAGCGCATCCCCTACGTCGAAACTCGCGGCTATGTTAAACTTGTCATGCGAAACCATCGAATTTATAAGAAACTTTACGAAACACAGAGATGAGAAGAAATTCCCCCGCGTTGATCGGGATTACAGCCGATATCTCCGAAGCGCCACAGCGACGCTTCACTGCCAGCGATGAACCGACGATATTTCTCCCGCGCCGCTATAGCCGCGCGGTGGAGATGAGCGGCGGTATGCCGCTCCTCTTGCCGTTCACTGCTTCCCGCGCGCTGATGCGGCAGTACATCGGCCGGTTGGATGGTTTAGTGATCAGCGGCGGCGCCTTCGACATTCACCCCAGCTATTACAACGAAAAGCCGATCAAGAAAATTGGTGCGATCAAAGAGGAGCGCACGGAGTTCGAATTGGAGCTGACCCACCTTGCGCTCAAGCGGGATCTGCCGCTGCTGGGAATTTGCGGCGGCGCGCAGGCGATCAACGTCGCCCTAGGCGGCTCGCTCTATCAGGACATCGCCACTCAAGCCCCCCACGCCAATCAACACGAACAGGCCGCCAAAAAAGAAATCGGCGGCCACAAAGTGACCATCGAGCGCGGCACGAAGTTAGCAGAAATCCTGCGGCGGCGGACCTTGGAGGTCAACACCACGCACCACCAAGCGGTCAAAGCAATCGGCACCGGCCTGGTCGTCAATGCGACCGCCGAGGACGGACTGATCGAAGGGATCGAGAGCTTGCGCCACTCATTCGTGCTCGGCGTGCAATGGCACCCGGAAGTCCTCGCCCCGCGGCATATTGCCCAACGCCGAATTTTTTCTTTCTTCATCGATTCTTGCCGACGCGCGCACCGCGCGCGTTAAACGGTTTGAACGGCTTGAACGGTCATTCCACCCGCCTGTGGAGCCCCACGGGCAAGCCTGTGGTCCCATTCAAATACGCCCGTGGGGCGGAATCCTGAGCGAGAGCATCCGGACAAGGCCGGGGATCGAGTCGAAGGGTTGAATTTTCGCCTTTGCTGAGGCAAGGAAGGTAGCAAGCGCTGAAACGATTTGAACAGGGAGACAAACGATGGCTAACGAACATGGCGGCAACATACTCGACAGAGGGCAAGCGGAAAAAGAACTCTTTCCAGCCAGAGGTCTGCCCGGCGGAGGACAGTTAGAAGTACGCATGGAGATTTCGGCCAATCACCCCGATCCCGACATCCGCGGCGTCGCGCAGCGGGTGAAATTCTTCAACCTGGAGAGCTGGCATACGGAATGGACCCAGGTGGCGCAGAAGAATGAGGAGCTGGCCGCGGGCTTCGAGGGTGAGCAGCGCAAGCTGACGGCCCATGAGTTCTACCTGCGGGCGGCGGATTTTTACCGCCGCGCCGTCGTGTACATGCCCGACAGCGACCCGCGTATGCTGCCGACGTATAAAAAGCTCGAAGAAAATTTCGACAAAGCATGGAGCGTCGTCCCGCCGCCCTTCGAGCGCGTGCAAATCCCCTACGAAGGCCACATGCTGCCCGCGCTCTTTTGGCCCGGTCGCGGCAAAGCGGGAAGCCGTCTACCGGTCGTCTACAATTACGGCGGGGCCGACGGAATTCTACTGCGCGGCGAAGACGGTGGCGCCGGCCAATACATGCGCCGCGGCATGTCGTTCATCGACGTGGACGGCCCAGGGCATGGTGGCATGCTGCGCTACCACAAACTCTACGCGCCGCCGGATTCAGAGCGAGTGGCGAAAGCGGTGATCGACTATCTCGTCACCCGCCTCGATGTCGATCCAGCGCGTATCGGTCTGCATGGTTCCAGCCTGGGCGGCTACTCAGGCCCGCGCTGCGCCACTGGCGAGAAACGGATCAAGGCCGTGGCGGTCTGGAGCGGCGCCTATAATCTCATCGATGACATTTTCGATAATTATCCGCCGATCCGAGACCGCTTGCGCTGGTTGATGGGCGCCAAGGATTTGCAAGAAGCTCGTGAGAAAATAAAAGAGTTCACGCTGATCGGCCGCGCCCAGAAGATCGATTGTCCCCTGCTCGTCGGCTACAGCCGCGACGACCGCGTCATGGACCCGCGCGGCGCGCTCAATCTCTACGAGAACGCGGTCAACTCCCCCGACCGCTCGATGGTCGACGGCGTCGGCCACGGCGAAAAACGCTTCGACCGCCGCACCTACCTCGCCGATTGGTTCATGAAGCAGTTGAAGGCGGGATAGGCGTCGACGCGAGCTCATTCAATTGTCGGGCAAACCCGGAGGGGATGCCCTGTAGCTCTCAGTAAAAGGGCATCTGTTACCGCTGGCAAGTGACCGTTGGATACCGTAGACTTTCTCCATCGGAAGGAGTCGCCATGAGCAGGCAAGCAAAAGTAACAGAGACCGATCAGGTGTGCTGCCTTACGCAGCGTCGCGCGTATATGAAACTGCCGCTCCAAGAGCGCCGTAAACGCCTCGCCGCGCAAGCAGAGCGAATGGTTGACCACTACGAGCAAGAATCAGAGCGGACCGAGCGCGAGGCGTGGCAGGGAGACGATATTGTCGAGAGCTAGCCCTGCCACCCCACGACGGGGAGAAATTTGGCTGGTCAATTTCAATCCCACCGTAGGCGCCGAAATTCAGAAGACCCGTCCGGCGGTCGTCGTGAGCTCTGACGCGGTGGGTCGCCTCCCGATCGAATTGATTGCGCCCCTCACCGACTGGAAGGAGTATTTCGCGCCCAACATGTGGCACGTGCGGATTGTTCCGAGTGCCACCAATGGGCTTACAAAAGAGTCCGCAGTCGATACGTTACAATTGCGCGGCATGGATCGGCAACGGTTTGTGAGGAAGTTGGGGCAAGTCTCGCCAACGACAATGGAAGAGATTATCTTGGCGATTGCAGCGATCATTGAATATCGGTAGGTACCATGAGTTCCAAAGAAACCCGCAGCACAAGCAAGAAAAAGTGTCAGGAACCGTTTTCAATGGTTGACGGCGTCGGCCACGGCGAAAAACGCTTCGACCGGCGGACTCATATTGCGGATTGGTTCATGAAGCAGTTGAAGGCGGGACAAAAGTCGCTCATTCATGATCTGTGGGATCTAGTGGCAGTAGCGTCGGAAGGATATCGGTCAGGCATATCGGGAATATAGTGACCGGTGTATTACGTTAGGCCGTTGACGTAGCTTAGATCTACACTTCGGAGGTTTACACCTTTCAGAAATGCTCCATGGGGAGATGCGGATCATCAGCTTTATTGACCTGTCTCCGTGCGTACGCGCACAGGCGGGCCAGCCAGAGGTGTTTAGAAAAATCCTTGAGCACTTGGGTCTCTAGGAATACTGGCACGCGCCCCCGGATATAAACCATTCATTCAGTCAGTCAGTCCCTGATATCTTGCAAAAACCACTCGGTCGGCAGCTCGCGTCCGACTTTGGCCTGCTTGGCCAACTCCACGACCTTCCCCGCGCAAGCGGCGAATTGTAGCCCTTGGGTGCCGGCGTTGATGAAGTACGTCACTTGCTTATCGCTTGTCCGCCCGGCAACTTTGCCCGCCCGGACATCCATAAAGTACTTGAAGTAATCGCCCTTGTAGTTATCGACGGTGGGGTTGGGAATACGGCTGCGCTCTTCGGGCTGGCCGGCGATATAGCCGACGTTGCCGTGCAGCCGAATCATCCCTTCATCCATCGCTTCAACAGTGTTTTTACCGAGCTTCACTGAAAGGTCGCAGCGCTTGATCACTTTGGGGCCGATCTCGCAGGCGCGCACGCTGGTGATATGCGCTCCCTCCTTCAACCATTCCGCGTCATCGAAGACGGTCCGCGTCGAGTCTGTGCAGGTGGCCACGATATCCGCCTCGCGCACGACTTTCTCCGGGGAGTCGACAGCGAATACTTCGATGTCCAATTTACCGGTCATCTCTCGGGCAAACCGCTCGCGGTTCGCCTTGGTCGGGCTGTAAACTCTGACCCGCCGGAGCTTGCGCACCTCGTAAAATGCTTCCAGGTAACTGCGCGCCATCCCGCCGGAGCCGAAGATGCCGACATCGCAGGCGTCTTCGCGGGCGAGATACTTCACACCCAAACCCGCGCAGCCGCCCACGCGCATATGCTGGATCAATCCGTCATTGATCATCGCCAGCGGCTCGCCGTTGCGCACGCTGAAGACCATGACCAGACCGCACCAGGTTCCGGGCTGCATACAGTATTTCTCTTCGGTCTCACCGTTGGGCCAGTAAACGACGTCGGATTTCATGCGTATGGCGAACACGCCGATCTTGCGGCTCGCCCCCTCCATCGTCCCCCAGCGATAATAGCCGTCGGGCCGGTCGCAGGGCATCCAGAGATCGATACGCGGCCGGTACACGGCATCGCCTTTGAGCAAATCGTCGTAGCCGTCTTCCAACGCTTCGAGACAAGCTTTCATGTCGAAGAGCTTTTCCACTTCCTGATTATTGATCAAAAGCATAGTGACCTCCTATGAACCGATTACAACAATCGCGCCGATTTGAAAAGGCTCCCAGCGCGCGAATCAATTCTCCGTTTGATTTGACAACGGCACTCCGTTGTCGCAATGATGGCCGAAATTCCCGAGGGAGGAGCGAACGGTGAAGATTCTACGATTCAACGACGATCGTGTCGGCGTGATCAAGAACGGCGACATGGTGGTGGATGTCAGCGACTCCATCAGCTCGCGCAAGGCCAAGGGTGGGCAGCGGGTGATGGAGGAGATCATCGAGGGGTGGCGCAAGTACCGGCGCCGGTTCGAAAAGATTTTGGCGGAGCAGAACGGCGTGCCGTTAAACAGCGTTCAGCTCCTCTGCCCTCTTCCGCGGCCGGGCAAATGCATCGCGGCGTTCAGCAACTACATCGACCGGCCCGGACGGACAGCCGACAATTTCCCCCACGAGTATTTCTACAAGTCGCCGGACCTCGTCGGTCCCGGCGGCGCCGTTGAGTTGAGAGACATTCCGGCCGCCGTCGTCTACCAACCCGAAGCCGAATTCGCTTACGTCATCGGCAAGACAGCCAAGAACGTCACGGAATCCAAGGCCCTTGATTTTGTCTTCGGGTACGTTCCCTTCTTTGATATCTCCACCCGCGGGCTCCTGCGCCGCACACACTTCGTCGGTAAGGGTCAAGGCTCACACGGCTGCTGCGGGCCCTGGTTAATCACCAAAGACGAAATTCCCGATCCGCACAATGTCGTCGTGAAGTCCTGGACCAGCGGCGAGCCGCGCCAGAACTACAACACGAGCGCCATGGCGCACAAAATCCCCGATCAGATCTCCTGGCTAAGCCGGTTTGTCACACTCAGTCCCGGAGATATCGTCGCCACCGGCACATTCCACGAAGGGTTAAAGCCGGTGAACAGCGGCGACACGATTGAGATCGAGTTCGAAAACATGGGGCGAGCCAAGTTTCAAGTGACCGGCAACAGCCCGCGCAAAAACGTTGACTGGCTGCCCGGAAGAGATCAGCCGAAGCCACCCGAAGGCGGCGGCATTCATAAAGTCTAGGCTGTCGCGGTTTCGTGTCTCGGCTCTTGCGTCTCGGGTTGGAAGCTTTCGATTCCGTCTTTAACTCTAAACTCGGGACTCGAGACGCCCCTATCATCCTTACTCTTCGCGTCATCCCCGCGTGATGAGCGCCAATATATTTTCCGGCGGCGGCGATGACAGAACCAGAAGAACTTCAGCGAGACAAATGGCTTAAAGATTTTCTCATCACCTGGGTCAACCGCTTCAGCTTTTTCATCGCTCATCATCTTACCCGCCCGGTTTTGCCTTTGTATCTCGTTACCTTCGGCGCCTCGTCCACCGTCGTTGGCGCGATCATGGCCGTCTTCACGATTACCTCAACGGTCATGCGCATCCCCATCGGCTTGCTCGTCGACCGCGTAGGTCGAAAGCCGTTTCTCCTGGCCGGCGCCGCGCTTGTTATCGCGGGCAACTTCGGCTACCTCTGGGCTCCGACGATCTTGCTCCTGATTCCAGTCCGCGTCCTCCATGGCATCGGCTGGTCCGCCAGTACCACTGCGGTTGCCACCCTGGCCGCCGATATCGCGCCGCAAAAGCGTCGCGGAGAACTCATCGGCTATGCCGCCATGGCGAGCAGTCTCGGCGGCGCTATCGGCCCCGTCGCCGGTTTTGCTCTGCTTCACGAATACGGTTATGCCGGCGTTTTCATCGGCTCCGCCATACTACTGATCGGAAGTCTGGTTTTAAGCTTGTGGGTCCTCGAACCAGCGCGCGTGCCTGCCGGCAAGGAACATCCCTTTCGTTGGATCGATCTTCTGGTCATTCCGGAAACCCTTCTCCCGGCCATCGCGGTGGCGTTTATCTCCTTCGGGCAGGGCGGCATTCTGACTTTTTTGCCCATCCACGCGTTAAAGTTAGGACTGGCCAACCCGGGGCTCTGGTTCGGTGTCTACGCCGTCTGCCTGTTGATCGTTCGGCCTTTTGCGGGACCGCTGTCGGACCGCCTAAGCCGCCGCGCGGTGATCATTCCCGGGCTCTTTCTCAATTTTGTCAGCATCTGCTTGCTCGTATTGGCCGACTCGCCCGCTGGGTTGATGGCCGCCGCGGTGGTCGGCGGCCTGGGCACGGGCGCGGCCCAGCCGGCTTTGATGACCGTCGCCGTCGATCAAACTTCACCCCAGCGGCGCGGCCAGTCGCTGGCGCAATTTCAGTGTTTCTACGATCTCGGCATCGGCCTGGGATCTCTCACCCTCGGCGCTTTTCTCGACCTCGTCGACCAGAACTTCTCCTTGATGTATGCTGTAACTTCGTTGATCGCGCTTCTGGGACTCTGGGTCTATTGGAAGCGGAGCAGATAAGCCGTGCGTTAGGTTTGGCTAGTGATTCCTGTCTGGGTTATACTTTCGCGCCGCAGGCCGAGAGGGTGGTAATATGAACACAATGAAATTTATCGCGGTCATTTCGCTAATCGCGTCGCTCACCTGTCCCGCACAGAGCCAAGAGCTCAAGAAAGTCCGCGTCGGCATTCCCACGCTCTCTCTGATTGTAGCGTCCTCTTTGATTCCCGGAGAGCGGGGCTATTTCAGGCAAGAAGGGCTCGATGTCGAGCTCATCGTCATCCGCTCGGCGCCGTCGGTATTGGCGCTGACAGCCAAGGAAATCGATTTTCTGACGATTGGCGGCGGCGGCTTGATCGGCATATTGCGCGGCTTGCCGCTCCGTGTGGCGTTCGCGCCGCTGCGCCGTCCTACATATGCGCTCTACGCCAAGCCCGAGATTCATTCCTTCACCGACCTTGACGGCAAACGCGTCGGCATCTCCAGTTTCGGCAGCGGCCCCGATCTGCTCTTGCGTGATCTATTGAAGAAACGGACGGCTGACGGCGGCAAGAAAGTCACGGTCCTGGCGGTCGGCGGTGGGGGCGAGCGATTTCTCGCGCTCAAAACCGGCGTCGTCGATGCCGCGGTCCTCGCCACGCCGTTCACGGTAAACGCCAAGCAGGACGGCTATCGCGAGCTTTTCTCTTTCATCAGTGAAAAGGATTACGTGGATATCCCGGTGGCGACATTCACGAGAGAGGATCTGCTCCAATCCAATCCCGCCCTCGTCGAAAGATTCGTGCGCGCCCAGGTCAAAGGGCTGCTATACATGCGCAATAGCCGAGATCATACCGTTTCCTCCCTTGCCCGCGCGCTCAAAGTCAAAGAAGACACCGTGAGCGGCGGCTTCGACGAGCTTCGTCCCGCGTTGACCGAGGACGGAACGATCAGCCAGGACGAACAGCGAAAGGCGCTTGAGTACCTGGTCAATCCGGCCACGCTCAAAGAACCGCCGCGGCTGGAGAAGATTTACGACTTCGCCATCGCCAGGAAAGTCTACCAGGAGCTCCAGGCCCGCGGTTGGAAGCCGGCGGAGTAGAGTCAGAAGGACTCGGCATCTCAAAAATCTTTACCTTACTGTTGATCTGTGTCCGTATTTGGCAGATCTTTCCCTGACCAAGAATCCGATCTTTCGTTTCTTGGGCTCCGGCGGGATCATAAGCTGGCGAATGGCGTCAAAGACCACCTTAAACTGAGCGTCATATTTTTTCTCTATTGCCTCAAGTTTCGCTGCGAGGTCTTTATGAGTCGCCAGCACTTCTCGCAGGCGGACAAAAGCCCGCATAATCTCGATATTGACCTGGACCGCGCGGTTACTTCGTAATACGCTCGAAAGCATTGCGACACCTTGTTCGGTGAAGGCATAAGGGAGATATTTCCGATGTCGTCCGCGGCCGCTGTTTAAGGTCACAATTTGTGACCTTAAAGAATGGTACTCTCGATCTGTCAACTGGAACATAAAGTCGGAAGGGAAGCGGTTCCTGTTTCGCCTTACTGCCTGATTGAAGACTTTCGTTTGGACGTCATAAAGGTCAGCCAGATCGTCGTCCAGCATCACTTTGTGCCCGCGAATCAATAGTATCGATCGCTCAATTCTTTCGGTCAAAATCATTTTGGTCACCCAGCCGCAATCCCGTCTTGGAACCAGCTATCGGCGTCGGTGGAATTCTAGGTGATCTGCCGGGCAAATAACAAGAGAAAAAAAGGCGAGCTCCTGCTCGCCGGCTTTTCATTCACCCGCTTTGGAGCTAAATAAATCCCATGTTCATCGACGCCCACGTTCACCTGGACAAATACGGCGACCTGCTGGACGAAGCGCTGCGGCAAATCGATCAAGAAAAAATCTTCACCGTCGCCACGGCTATGGACGTGCCGTCATACTTGGAGCTTCAGAAGATCGGGGAGCGTTCCGAGCTGGTACTGCCGACATTTGGAATCCATCCGAGACGCGCGGCAGAATACATTGACAGGTTGGCTGAGATCAGTCGATACATCGAAGCGTCCCCCGCCATCGGCGAGATCGGTCTGGACTTCCACTGGGTAAAGGACAGGTCAACTTACCCGGCGCAACGAAAAGTTCTGGAATATTTCATCGCCGCCGCCCGCGAGCAGAAAAAATTCGTCAACCTGCACACCAAAGGCGGCGAGAAGGGAATTCTCGATCTCCTGGAGAGGTACGATATTCAGCAGGCGATCATCCACTGGTACTCCGGTCCGATGGATATCCTTCGAGCAATGATCCATTTCGGCTGCTACTTCACGATCGGCGTCGAAGTGTTTTATTCCGATCACATCAAGACGATCGCCAAAGCGATACCCGCCCATCTGCTTCTGACTGAAACGGACAACCCCGGTGGAATGACGTGGCTGAAGGGCGAAGTCGGAATGCCGCGAGCGATAGCGAACGTCGTCGACGCGCTCGCCGAACTCAGACAGTCAACGCATGAGCTAATCATGCAGACGGTTCACGCAAATTTCTCACGAATGATCCAGGACAATCCCTCGCTCAAGGA
>Ga0209343_10005546_pt1 | contig 15250 bp, 15 predicted proteins | sample RifCSPlowO2_02_FD_184026 | JGI IMG/M metagenome (GOLD analysis project Ga0209343, IMG submission 184026) | Groundwater microbial communities from Rifle, Colorado - Rifle CSP2_plank lowO2_0.2 (SPAdes) (version 2) | ecosystem: Environmental > Aquatic > Deep subsurface > Groundwater | place... | reverse complement strand
CGGCCAGCGGCCGCGCGGCATAGGATTCCTGCCTGACGGCAGCCGCGCCTATGTCGCCTGCGAACTGGCCAGTACCGTATATGCGATCGATGTTGCCGGGCAGGCGGTGGTGGCTGCGATCAAGGCGGGACAGTTTGCCAATGGCATTGCGGTGGCACCCGATGGCAAACGCGTGTATGTGTCCAATGGGCGTGACGCTTCGGTGTCGGTGATCGATGCGGCGAAGAACGAGGCTTTCGCCACCGTAGCCGTCGGCAAACGGCCCTGGGGGCTGGCGGCGACGGCCGACGGCCGGGCCGTATTCGTCGCCAACGGGCGCTCCAATTCCGTATCGGTGATCGATGGCGCGAGTTTGAAAGTGAGCGAGACGATCGAGGTCGGCGAACTGCCGTGGGGTGTCACGATTCGTTGAATGCGAACAAGAAAATGTCCCGAATTGACACACCTGTACCGTTTTGTCGCATCGCATATGAAATGAATTGCCTAAGGCCAAAGCCCCTATCGATAAATGGATGGCATGCGACTTGCAGTTGATCTTTGCTTGTCACTCAAGTGACAAGCAAAGCGATTGAACCGAAGAACAACTGAGTCATAGGAGGTCGGAAATGCAGAAATCGTTGCACATGGACGCGAACAAATGCACAGGCTGTCTGCAATGCGAGATGGCGTGTTCCTACGAGAACTACGGCGTATTCAACATCAGCAAGTCGCGCATCAAGGTGTTCAATTTTGAGCATGAAGGGCGCAAGGTGCCCTACACCTGCACCCAGTGCGCCGAAGCCTGGTGCATGAACGCCTGCCCGGTCGATGCGATCCGCATCGACGCCGGCACCGGCGCCAAGGTCGTGCATGAGGACGTCTGCGTCGGGTGCAAGGTCTGCACCATCGCCTGTCCGTTCGGCACCGTCAATTACGTCGCCGACTCCGGCAAAGTGCAGAAATGCGACCTCTGCGGCGGCGACCCCGCCTGCGCCAGCGCCTGCCCGACCGGCGCCATCACCTACGTCGACGCCGACTGGACCGGGCTCGACAAGATGCGCCAGTGGGCCGGCAAGACCGACACCCAACCGCGCGCCGCCGCCTAAGGAGACCACCATGGCCTGGACTAGAAAATTTCTGCGCGTTGATCTGACCAACGGCACCTGCAAAGCCGAACCCTTGAACATGCAATGGGCCCAGGAATACCTGGGACAACGGGGACTCGCCACCAAATACTTCGTCGAAGAAGTCGACCCCAAGGTTGACCCGCTCGCGCCCGAGAACAAACTCATCATGACCACCGGCCCGCTCACCGGCACCCCGGTGTCCACCGGCGGCCGCTACTCGGTTGTCACCAAGGGCGCCCTGACCGGCGCCATCGCCTGCTCGAACTCGGGCGGCTACTTCGGCGCCGAACTCAAGTTCGCCGGCTGGGACATGATCATCTTCGAAGGCAAGAGCCCGAAACCGGTCTACCTTTCGATCGAAGACGACAAAGCCGAACTCCTCGACGCCTCCCACCTCTGGGGCAAGACCGTGTTCCAGACCGAGGAAACCATCAAGAAGACCCATCAGGACCCGCAAATCCGCGTCTCCAGCATCGGCCGCTCCGGCGAAAACGGCGTCATGTTCGCCTGCATCGTCAATGACCTGCACCGCGCCGCCGGCCGCTCCGGGGTCGGCACCGTGATGGGCTCGAAGAACCTCAAGGCCGTCGCCGTGCGCGGCAAGAACGGCAGCGGCGGCAGCGTCAAGGATCCCAAAGCCTTCATGGCCGCCACCCAGGCCGCCAAGAAAGTCCTGGCCGACAATGCCGTCACCGGACAAGGCCTGCCGACCTACGGCACCCAGGTGCTGATGAACGTCATCAACGAAATGGGCGCGCTGCCCACGCGCAACCACCGCGACGTGCAGTTCGAGGACGCGCGCAAGATCTCCGGCGAAGCCATGCACGAAAAGCGGCCCACCGACGGCAAGACCCATCTGGTCACCAATGCCGCCTGCTTCGGCTGCACCATCGCCTGCGGTCGCATTTCCAGGATCGACGAAACCCACTTCAGCGTCGTGAACAAGCCCGAATACTGGGGCGCCTCCGGCGGCCTCGAATACGAAGCCGCCTGGGCGCTGGGTGCGGCCAACGGCGTCGGCGACCTCGAAGCCCTGCAATACGTCAATGTGCTGTGCAACGAAGACGGCTTCGACCCCATCACCTTCGGCGCCACCGTCGCCGCGGCCATGGAACTCTACGACCTGGGGATACTCACCAAGGAACAGATCGGCATGGAAGCCCCCTTCGGCTCGGCCAAGGCCCTGGTCGAACTGGCGCAGATGACCGCGCAAGGCATCGGCTTCGGCAAGGAACTCGGCCTGGGCTCCGCCCGACTGTGCGCCAAGTACGGCCGTCCGGAACTCTCGATGGGGGTCAAGAAGCAGGAATTCCCCGCCTACGACTCGCGCGGCATCCAGGGCATGGGCCTGGGCTACGCCACCTCCAACCGCGGCGCCTGTCACCTGAGGGCCTATACCGTGGCCTCCGAAGTGCTGGGCATTCCGGTCAAGACCGATCCGCTGGTCACCGAAGGCAAGGCCGACCTGGTCAAGGCCTTCCAGGACGCGACCAGCGTCTTCGACAGTGCCGGCGTCTGCGCCTTCACCACCTTTGCCTGGAGCCTGGCCGACCTGCAGCCGCAGCTCGACGCGGCCTGCGAGGGCGGCTGGACCATGGAGAAGCTGGCTTTGCTGGGCGAGCGCATCTGGAACATGGAGCGCCTGTTCAACAACGCCGCCGGCTTCACCGCCAAGGACGACGACCTGCCGCCGCGCCTGAAGACCGAGCCGGCCAAGACCGGTCCGGCCAAGGGCCTGGTGAATGGCATCGACAAGATGCGGCCGGAGTACTACACGGCGCGCGGCTGGACCCCGGAAGGCGTGCCGACCAAGGAAACGCTCGCCCGCCTGGGACTGTAATCGTGTAATGCCCGCAGGGGATCGGCATCGCCGGTCCCCTGTGCTTTTGAGGATACCTCCATGAAACACGTCATCATCGGTAACGGGCCTGCGGGCGTGGTTGCCGCGGAAACCTTGCGCAAGGCAGATGCCAGTGCGGAAATCGTCTTGATTGGAGGCGAGCCGGAACCTGCCTACTCGCGCATGGCGATTCCCTATCTGCTCGAAGGCAATATCGGCGAGTCGGGCACTTACCTGCGCAAGACGGCGGGCCATTTCGCCAACTTGCGCATACGCGAGCTGCAGGGCCGGGTGGTTTCCGTCGATACCGCGCAATGCAAACTCCTGCTCGCCGACGGCAGCTTCGAGACTTATGACCGGCTGCTGATCGCCAGCGGTTCGCATCCGGTGCGACCGCCGATTCCTGGCATCGGGCTGCCGCAGGTGCAGACTTGCTGGACACTGGCCGATGCGCGCGCGATCGCCGAACTGGCCAAGCCGGGCACGCGCGTGCTGCAACTGGGCGCCGGCTTCATCGGCTGCATCATCATGGAAGCGCTGGCCGCACGCGGCGTCGAACTCACCGTGGTGGAAATGGGCGACCGCATGGTGCCGCGCATGATGACGCCCAAGGCCGGCGGCATGATCCGGCGCTGGGTGGAGCGGAAAGGGGTGCGCGTACTGACCGGGAAAGGGGTGCAGCGCATCGATGCGCAGGATTCCAAAGCGGGTTTGCTCGGCCGCCTCAAGCAGGCGCTGGGGGCCGCTGCCGACCAGACGGGCGACGGCCCACTGATGGTGACGCTGTCCGACGGCGAGGCGATCCCCTGCGACCTGGTGATCGTTGCCGCCGGCGTTGCGCCGAACGTCGGCTTCCTCGACAACACCGCGGTGCAGGTGGCCAAGGGCGTGCTGGTCAATGAGCGGATGCAGACCTCGGTGACAGGAATTTACGCCGCAGGCGATGTCGCCGAAGCTCCCGACCTGTTTACGGGCGCCCATCTGGTCGCCGCGATCCAGCCGAATGCCGCCGATCAGGCGCGCGTCGCGGCACTCAACATGGCAGGCAAGGAGGCGCGTTTGCCGGGGGTGTTGGCGATCAATGTGCTCGACACCCTGGGTTTGATTTCGACTTCGTTCGGCCAATGGTGGGGGGAAACCAAGGAAAACGGCGGCTCGGGGGTGGAGTTCATGGACGAGACCAACAACCGCTACCTGTCGCTGCAGTTCAAGGAGGATGTACTGGTCGGCGCCACCTCGATCGGCCACACCGATCATGTCGGAGTCCTGCGCGGACTGATCCAGACGCGGACCCGGCTCGGGGCGTGGAAGGATTCCCTGTTAGCCGATCCCAATGCCTTCATGGCCGCATACCTCGCCGGAGCCCAAAAGGCCGCGTAGCCAGCATATTGCGGAGGAAGAAAACAGAACGCATGAAAATAGTCTTCAAGCTCTACGCGACCTTGCAGGATTACCTGCCGGCGGAGGCGAAAAGGACCAATGCGCTGACGCTGGAGTTGGCTCCCGGGACTACCATCCAGCAGATCATCGAGCGCTTTGGACTGCCCCAGAAGCTCTGCCACCTGGTTTTGATCGACGGCAACTTCGTGCCGCCCGCAGCGCGCGCCACGCTTGCGCTCAAGGAAGGTGAAACTCTGGCGATCTGGCCGCCGGTGGCGGGGGGCTAGACCGAACGACGTCGCCGTTCGAAGGAAGCCGTCGGCGCGGTTTCCGATCCGTTTTTTGTTTGAGGAGTGGGTTCATGAAACGTAGCAACGCAATCTATGTGACATTGCTGGTCGCCGCGCTGGCAACCAGTGGCGTCGCCTCGGCCAATGAGAAGCAGGACGACGCCATACGCCAGTTGGCGCGAAAGTCGGGCTGCTTCATCTGTCATGCGATTGAACTCGATGCGCAGGGTCCGGAAGGCCTGAAGCCGGTCGGGCCGCCCTGGAAGGCCGTTGCGGCACGCTACAGGGGCGACAAGAACGCCAGGAAAAATCTGACCGCGGAGGTCATGGGAGGTACCTCGGTCTATAACCGGCATTGGAAGGACGAAGCCAGCGGCGTGGCGATGCCACCCAATGGCGTGGCGATCTCGGAAGCCAATGCGCGGAAACTCGTCGACTGGATTCTCTCGCTGCCGAAGTAGTTTCCCCTGGTAGGACTTGCGGGTGGCTCTCGCTGCCCTCAGCGAGAGCTCGGCATCGACAGTGTCTTGGGGGCGGATGCGTTTGTCACCAGGCGGCCCGATAGATCGCCAGGGCGTCCGCGTAGGCCACTTCGCGCGGATTGTTGACCAGCAGGCGCTGGACGTTCATCGCATCGCGCGCCAGGCCCGGCAGGGCGGTCTCGTCGATGCCGACGTCGCGCAGCCGCTGCGCATAGGGCATGGCCGCAACCAGAGCGCGCAGGGTGTCGATGAATGTCGTCGCCGCGGCAGCATCGCTGGCCGCGTGCAGGCCCGGCAGGATGGCGCGCCCCAGTTCGGCATAGAGTTCGGTTGCCGCGCTCCGATTGAATTCGAGCACCGGCCCCAGCACCAGCGAGTTGGTCAGGCCGTGCGGCAGGTGGAATTGCCCGCCCAATGGATAGGCCAGCGCATGGACCGCGGCTACCGGCGCGTTGGCGAAGGCCATGCCGGCGAACAACGAACCGAGCAGCATGTTTTCGCGCACTGTCGGGTCGCTGCCGGCGCTTACGGCCGCGCCGATGTTGGCGTGGAGCAGTTGCAGCGCCTTGATCGCCAGTGCGTCGGACAGCGGATTCTTCTTCAGCCGGCTGGTATAGGCCTCGATCGCATGCACCATGGCATCGACCCCGGTCATGGCCGTGATCGGCGCCGGCAGGCCGAGCGTGAGCCTGCCATCGAGCAGCGCCACGTCCGGGTAGAGCAGGGGCGAGACGACCCCCTTCTTTTCGTTGGTCGGGGTGGTCAGAATCGAAATCGGCGTGACCTCGGAGCCGGTGCCGGCGGTGGTCGGCACCTGGATCAAGGGCAGGCGGCCGCCGCGCGCCAGGCCGATGCCGTAGATTTCCGCCAGCGGCTGCGCCGTGCAGGCGAGCAGGGCCACCAGCTTGGCCGTATCGAGCGAACTGCCGCCGCCGATGCCGATCACGCCATCCGCCGCGACGTCGCGTGCCGCGGCAACGGCAGCCAGCACGCTGGCTTCGGGCGGATCGGCGACGACATCGGAGAACAGGCTGAGCTTCAGCCCGCTGGCTTCGATCGCCGCCAGCGCGTCGTCGATGACGCCGGCCTTGACCAGGCCGCGGTCGGTGACGACGAACACGCGGCTGATGCCCAGCTCACAGGCAATCTCGCCCAGACGCAAGGAGCCGCCTTGCTCGCAGACTATCCGCGGCACGGTTTCGAATGTGAATTGAGGCATCGGGTTTTCTCCTTGTCGGGTACCGACCGGATCATAGACGGTATAGCGCGCTGGCGAACCCATGCAAAATCCGCATGATTTTCGCATCCGGCGCTATCATCGGCTTTTCGTAAGGTCCGTTACACCGTAGCGCCAGCGCCGACTCCTGCCCGCCATGGGTTCGAATGCCGCGCGACCGAAATGGCGACGAGCTTTATTACATGGAGACGATCATGCATTTGTCCATGCGGTTGGCCGCGGCTCTTCAACGGCTGCGAGCGGTCGGGCGCGATCGAGGCATGAAGTGGGTGGACCGGGGCCTCTCGTGTCGGGCGATGCCGGCTGGGCAATCGAAGGCCAACGGCAAGGGAGCGGACTGAGCGATCGTAAGCGGCATCACCCCGCCGCGGACCATCAGGCCAATGACCAAGATGCCAGACTTCCCCGTCGTCACGCTGGAGCAACTTCGGATCGGACTGTATGTCCATCTCGATCTCAAGTGGTTCGAGCACCCGTTTGCATTCAACAATTTTCGCATCAAGAGCGAAGACCAGATCGAGACCATCCGCGGCCTTGGGCTGAAAACGATACGTTACGACCCGTCGCGCAGCGAGGCTGCGCCGCCCTCCGGCCAGCCGCAGCCGGCAGCGCCGGCGGTCACTGTGGCGCGCGCCGAGTTGTCCCAGGCGCTGGCGGCGAAGCGCGCCCTGGTCGAGCGCATCCGCGTCCAGCGCGAAGCGGCGGCTCGCGTCGAACACGCTTTCGTCGATACCGCGAAAACGGTGCGCAGCATCGAGAAGAACATCCTGGCCAAGCCCGAGGAAACCGTGCATGAGGCGACCCGGCTGGTCGAGCAGATCGCCGAATCGATCCTTTCGGCGCCGGAGCTGGCGATCCACATCATGGGCGACAAGCTGGGCGGCGAGGAGTTGTATTTCCATTCCCTCAACGTCACCATGCTGTCCCTGATGATGGCCCGCGACATCAAGCTGCCGCCGGATATTGTCGGCACGCTGGGCATGGGCGCGCTGTTCCACGATGTCGGCCGCAGCGAGATTCCGAGCAAGATCCTGCTCAAGAAGGATCCGCTGACCCAGGCCGAGCGCAGTTTCTACGAAATGCATTGCGAGTACGGCGTCGAAATCGGCCGCCGCCTCAAGTTTGCGCCGGCAGCCCTGGCCATCATCCGCGAGCATCACGAGGCCTACGACGGCAGCGGCTATCCGGCCAAACTCAAGGGCGAAGCGATCGGCCTGCTGTCGCGCATCGTCGCCATCGCCAATCACTACGACGAACTGTGCAATCCGATCAATATCGCCGATGCGTTGACGCCCCACGAGGCGCTGTCGCTGATGTTCGCCCGCTTGCGCAGCAAGTTCGATCCGAAACTGCTGCAAGTCTTCATCCGCTGCCTCGGGGTGTATCCGCCGGGCACCATCGTGCAGCTTTCGAACGGCGTGATCGGCATGGTCGCCACCATCAACACGGGGCAACCGATGAAGCCCATGCTGGTGGTCTACGATGCGGATATCCCCAAGGACGAGGCGATCCTGGTCGACATGGCGCACGAAACCGACGCCAATATCGTCAAGGCGATCCGGCCGGGGCAGGTGCCGCGGGAGATTTACAACTACCTGAGCCCGCGCCAGCAGGTGAGTTACTACTTCGACGCCGACAGCCCCGGTCTGGCGGCTGCTGCAAAATGAGCGATCTCGAACGCCTGTTGCTGGATCATGCCGAGCAGATGATGTTGCTGGTCGAACCGACCGGCTTGCGGATCGTCGCCGCCAACCGGGTCGCCGCGCAGACGCTGGGCTATGCCGGTGACGACTTGCTGGCGAAGACGATCACGGATGTCGAATGTGCGTTGCAGGACATCTTCTATTGGGAGGAAGTGCGCAACGGGCAATGCCAGGACATCGCAGCCCAGGAGGGGATGTATCTTTGCGCCGACGGTTCGACGCTGACGGTCGGCAAATCGATCCGGGTCGTCGCCCACGGCGACAAGCGATTGTTCCTGGTGCAGGCCCGGGACGTGAAGAACGAACGCAAGATAGCGGACGACCTGGCGCAAATCCTGTCGCAGTTGCGGGCGACGCTCGAATCCACCGGCAACGGCATATTGGTGATCGACGGGCAGGGCCGGATCGCCAACATGAACCGCCTGTTCAGCAGCATGTGGAAGATCCAGGACAGCTTGCTGCTGGGCCACGACGATGTCGCCATTCTCGACTTCGTCGCCGCCAGCGTGGTCGACTCGGAGACCTGTCGCCAGCGCCTGCGGGAAATCGTGGATGGCAACGAGACCAAGGACATCTTCGAACTGCGCGATGGCCGCGTTTTCGAATGCAGGTCGCGACCGCAATATCTTGGCGAGCGCATCATCGGTCGCGTGTTCGGCTACGACGACATTACCGAACGCAGGCAGGCCGAACTGGCCTTGCGCGAATCGCGCAACCGGCTCGAGGAGAAGGTGCTGGAACGCACCAGCGACCTGCGTGCCGCGAACACCGCCCTGCTCGCCGAAAGGGCGCGCCAGGAGGAACTCATCAAGAAACTTGCGGAAGCGCACGCGCAGTTGCTGCAATCCGAAAAGATGGCCTCGATCGGCCAGCTGGCGGCCGGCGTGGCACACGAAATCAACAATCCCGTCGGCTTCGTCAACTCCAACCTGGGGGCACTGCAACGCTATGTCGAAGACCTGCTGCGGCTGTTGTCGGCCTATGAGGGCAGCGAAGCGGAAATGAACGAAGCAACCCGCGCGGTCCTGACCGAGCTCAAGCAGCAGGTCGATATCGGCTACCTGCGCGATGACATTGGCAACCTGCTGGCCGAGTCGACAGAAGGCTTGCAGCGGGTCAAGCGCATCGTCCAGGATCTGAAGAACTTTTCCCATGTCGCCGGCACCGAGAAGCAGTGGGCGAACCTGGAACAGGGCTTGGACAGCACCCTCAACGTGGTGTGGAACGAACTCAAATACAAGGCCGACGTGGTCAAGGAATACGGCGGCGTCTCCGAAGTCCAGTGCATTTTGTCGCAACTCAACCAGGTCTTCATGAATCTGCTGGTGAATGCGGCGCATGCCATCGAGGACCATGGGCGGATCACGATTCGCACCGGCGAGCTGGGAGAGGATGTCTGGGTGGAAGTCGAGGACACGGGCAAGGGCATCCTGCCCGAACACCTCGATCGCATCTTCGATCCATTCTTCACCACCAAGCCGGTCGGGACCGGTACCGGACTGGGCCTGTCCTTGTCCTACAGCATCGTGCAACAGCACGGCGGCCGCATCGAGGTGAAGAGCGAATCCGGCAAGGGATCGATTTTCAAGGTGATCCTGCCGCGCTTCGCCAATCCGGCGAATGCGCCCGCAACGCCCCAGGAATAGCCGGGCTCGCCGCAAGGCTGCGGCGCTGCCGCCATCCGCGGCCATGGGGTCGGCGCCGAATTGACGTCCAAGGCAAGCGGAATCGCCGTGTCATCAGCGCCGACTCTTCGGGGCGGCGTGGATGCCGGCAATGCTAGGCCGAAGTCGCTACGCCATCGACACGTTTCATCCAGTCGGGTTCCGGCACGTTCCACTTGCGATAGAACGCTTCCAGGCGCCGGCGGGTCTTTTCCCCTGCGCCCAGCCCGAGGAAGCGCACCGCATTCCTGCCGTAGAAGTCCGGGTAGCGCTCGGGCGGCAAGGCCTTGACGAGGTTCGTCAGGTAGGGGTCGGCGCCGTCAGCCGTCATGTACCAGTCGGTGCCGTACATGAGCTGCTTCGCCAGGCCGCCCTCCGCGGTCATCAAGGGTTTCATGTCTTCGTGAAAGGCGCCGCGCAATTGGCCGTTGTCGAGCGTGTCGTAGTTCGACAGGTCGGCAAAAAGCGACTCGGGATAGGTCCGGAGCGCCTTGTGGAAACTCTCGGCTTCTTCCATGTTGTGGTGATGCTTTTTCGCGAGACTTGGCGCCAGCGGCGAATCGAGCTTCTGCGCCTGCTCCAGTTCCAGCCGGTTTCGGGTATGCAGGTCGGTGCGGCCGAAATGCCCGAGGTCGACCTTCAGCTTTCCCCGGTAGTGCCAATTCGTCTCGAAAAAAGCGGCCCATTGCTCAGGGGTTCCCAACTGGTTGCAGTGGGAGCCCTTGGAGTGGTGCACATCGGCAAAATTCGAATCGTTGCAATGGGTGATGACCGGCACTTCCCTGCAGGCGCACCAGTCGAACAGCTCGTCGAGGATATCGTCGTAGAGCTTGATGTGGTCGTCATCGACGCCCTGGTAGCAGCCGAACAACTCGGGATTGCGGAAGGGGCGAAATCCCATGGGCGGGTACAGCTTGACACCGATGAAGCCCTGCTCGAGGACGGCGCGCTTGACCATGTTGAGCGGCGACAACGGCGATTCGCGGCTGTTGCGCTTCGATGTGTCGTACCTCGCCTGGCGCAGCGGGTCGAACGAGACGTAGCCGTGAAAGCGCCCGCCGGTGATGACGAAGATGTACTCCATGAGGTCGATCTGCTGCCGCGGCGTGACCGGCGAATGGTCGCGCAGATGCTCGTCCAGGTCCACCATCGCCGGCACGAACAAGTCGGTTTCCGGATACAGCGCCATCATGGCCAGCGCGTTGTGCAGGCGGAAGTTGGTCGCCGAGGCCAGGATGCCGCCATGGGGATGCTCGACGCGGCAGTACCGCTCGTGCATGGTCTCCTTTTCAGCGAGGATAGCCTCCAGCAGCCGGGTTTCGGTGCGGATGCCCGGCGCCGACAGTTGCCCGAGCCAGTCCAGCGCCTGCGAAAACCAGTTGCCCACGTTGAGCTCGCCCCGCCCTGTGGTGTGCCAGAAGACGTGGTTAGCGAAGCCGCGCACCGGCAGGTCGTCGGCATTGAAGATGTGGCAATGCACGTCGATCAGCAGCCCGTCATGCGTGGCGAGGACGGGCGGGCCGCACTCGATCGCGCGCAGCGGCGCCGACAGCGCGCCAAGCCCCATACCGGCGGCGGCAGCTTTCAGGAATTGACGGCGGCGGTAAGCCATGGCGGTATCTCCCGGTTGGATGCAAGCGAGCTCGGTCGAGGCATGACTATCTTGCGCATGCTCAATGCGCAAGGACGCAAGCATATACCGTCGGCAAGCGTTTGGCAGCCGCGGCCGCGCAATCGCCGTCCCGCCGGCGCCGACTCCTGGGAGGCAGGTTCGCGCCCGACCCCTTGGCCTATCCCTTCCGCAGCAAGGCGGCGCGCAGTCGCGGCCACAGCAGGTTGAGCGCCAGGCCGGCCATGACGAGTGCGGCGGCCGCCAGCTTCCAGGGCGGCAGCGATTCGTCCAGCCACAGCGCCGATGCGCTCATGCCGAACACCGGCACCAGCAAAGCCAGCGGCGTGATCGTGGCCGCCGGGTGTCGGGCCAGCAGCCAACCCCAGGCCGCGTAGCCGAACAGCGAATTGCCCCAGGATTGGTAGGCCACCGCGGCCCAGGTCGCGGCGTCAGCCGCCCGCAGCGCCGCCGAGATCACGTCCCAGCCCTCGGCGAACAGCGAGAGCGCTATAAGTGGCGGCACCGCAAAAGCGCTGGACCAGACCACGTAGGCGAGGATGTTGGCCGGCGCCCCCTGCTTTGCCGCGATATTGCCGCCGGCCCAGGCCAGCGCCGCCAGCAGCACCAGCAGCAAACCGAGCGGCGTCGTGCTGGCGTCGGTATGCAGGACGATCACGGCGATTCCCGCCGCTGCGAGCAGCAGGGCGAACCACTGGAAGCCGCGCACCCGTTCGCCGGAGAGGCGCATCGCCAGGCCGATGGTGAAGAACACATGGACCTGAATCACCAGCGAGGCAAGCCCGGGGGAGATATGGCCGTTGATGGCGACATAGAGCAAGCCGAACTGGCCGACCCCGATCAGCAAGCCATACAGTGCAAGGTTGCCCAGGCCCACCGCCGGACGCGCAAGGAAGAACAGGGCGGGAAGCAGCACCAAGCCGAAGCGCAAGGCGGCAAACAGCAGCGGCGGCAGATGGTCGAGCGACACCTTGATCACCACGAAATTGCTGCCCCAGACGGCGACCACGGCGAGCGCGAGCAGGAAGTGGCTCAAGGGAAGGGCGGCGTGCATGCGGGGATTGTCGCATGCGGAATTCAAGTCGAGCCTGGCGGCATCGAGTCTCGCGCAGGCCGTCACCGGCGGGTTGCCGTGTCACCAACTCTGTCCGAGTGGATACCGCTACGCATAACTTTCAGAGGCCCGTCACAAATCGCCGTGGACGATTTGCGCTCGGCCCAAGGTCCGCATAAGCTAGTCGGCCTACCGGTCAACGGAGATACCCGATGAAGGCTTGGCCCGTCAAAGAAGCCAAAGCGCATTTCAGCGAACTGCTGGATGCCTGCATCAGCGAAGGCCCGCAGGTCGTCACGCGGCGCGGTGCGGAAACGGCCGTGCTGGTTTCCATGGCGGAATGGAAACGCCTTCGCGACGCGGCGCGTCCGTCGCTCAAGGAACTGCTGTTGTCCGCCTCCGCCCGTGCGAATTTTCCGCTGCCGGTGCGTGGCAGGGCGAAACGCTGCGCTCCGCCCGTGCTTTAACGCGGGTCCGATCGCCGTAGCACCATCGCCGACTTTTGCGGGAAGGGTGGGAGACGATGCAAATTCAAGGTAGTGCCGTTGACCTGAAATGTCTCTGACCCATTTGGTCAATCCGCTACGGCGTAGAGAGCGTTTTTTTGCTCGACCGCCTTGTAGCGCAGGGGCTTCATCAGTGCCGACTTTCGAATCAGGAGGCCGAAGAATTCAATTTCAGCCTACCCTTTGGTTCCGCATTTGACTTCGATCCTTGAAACTCAAATCCTGCTACAGTTCGAGAGGTGAGCCGGTTGTCGCCCGAGACGAAGAAGATAGTGCCGGATTTGTCGGCGGGTTTGATTCTCAAGCCTGCGGCACTGCGATGGGATTCAACACGCAACCCCATTAAGCCAAGGCGGCGTGAGCTGTTCAGGAGCCATACCATGGAACACATGATTCAGTTGCACATCGAGAAGTTGCCGGAGGGAGTCTATCTGGCCACCAGCGACGAGGTGCAGGGTTTGATCGCGCAAGGGCGCACGCTGCAGGAAACCGTGGAGATTGCCCGCGACGTGGCCAAGAAGTTGATCGAGTCACAGGCCGACGTGACCGATGCCACACTGTCGCCGCTGCGCGAGTCCTTCGACTACCCCCTTATCGTAGCGGTCTGATGGGGCGGTTGGCGGGCTTCAGTTATCGGGAGATCGTCAAGCGGCTGAAGCAACTCGGCTTCGAGTTCCACCGCCAGGCGGCGGGCAGCCATGAAATCTGGCTCAACCCGGCGAGCAATCGATACACCACGATTCCCAATCACCCCGGCGACATGCCCGAAGGCACCTTGCGCGCCATCCTCAAGCAGGCCGATGTCGACGCGGAAAGCTTCTTGCAACGAAATTGAGCGCAGGCAGCACGAGCCAGAAGCCTTGGCCTTGCAGAATATTCAAAATCAATCCGAGCTTGGCCAATTTGATTCCGCTACTGCTATGGAATATCCGTGGTCTGTCCCCGAATATTATTCGCCAGCCGGCCGGAGATCGGCACCCGCGGGCCGTGCATCACATCGCCATACCAGATCGCGCCGGCAGTGGCGGCGACGAAACTGCGCTTCTCCTCGGGCAGGCTGGCCGAGCCGCTGATCCGCGACAGGTCGTGCTGTTGCAGCAGGCGGTGGATGGTCGAACGCGACAGGCTGCCGCGGGCGACCGTGCCGGCGGCTTCGAGCAATTGCCGGATCTGGCGGATCGAGCGCCGGGGATTGTCGCGTTTGGCGGCGAGAATGGCGGCCTGGGCGGCGGCGGAAAGCTTCGACTGCCCCCGGTCAATGCGCGGTTTCGGCGTCAGTCCGTCGATGCCTTGGGTGCGCCAGGCGTAGTACAACGCCTGAATCGTCTTCTCGCCCAGATGACGCCGGCGCGTGCCGGGGATGGCGTATTCGCGCCCAGCCAGTTCCCGGATGATCTGTTGCAGTTCGCCACGCTCCAGCCGTCCGCGGCTGATGAGCGGACCCAGGACCGACAGGCGAAACAAGGCTTTCGGGTCGATTTCGTTCATGAGGACTCCTCGCAAGTAAAGGGAGTCGGATGAAACCCGAAGCATCGATTTGATGACAGGGGCAAACTGTGTGGAGGCCCCGCCCGGGCGGGGGCCCGCTGTCCGCCGCTCGTCTGACGTCAGGACATCACGGGACGATCATCTCCTGATCGAGCAGCGCCATCGCTGCGGCCAAGCCCATGGATTTGAACACCTGACGCCAGAAGTCGCCGCGTCCGGCGGCGCGTCCGAGTTCGGGTACGCGCGACCGCAGGTGAAACTCGAAGGTTTGGCCGCAATCGCCAAGCCAGTGCCACCAGCGACCGATCGTGCGCCGATCGGCGACGCTGCAGCGAGCGCAATGGCGCAGCGAGAAACCGTTCAGCAACTGTTCCAGAACGCTTTGCTGCACCGACCAGTTGTGCCAGCGACGCGGGGCGATGCACAGCGGCAGGCGCGAACAGGTACGGCGGCATGCCGAGCAGCAGTAACGCAGAATCAGAACCGGGTTGAGCGAACACTCGCCCGACGCTCGTCGGTCTGCCTTCCGGTAGTAGCAGCCGTGTTGCCAGACGATCTTGATGCCACAGTGCGGGCAGCACAGCGGTCGGTACATCTCGGGCGTCTGCTTGACCGCCTCGATGTGCTGCTCAAGGGTGGTGACGCTCGCTACAATGCGATTCATGGGCCGGGGCCTTTACTGTTGGGGTTGTCTCGATAACTTCCCACGATAGCAAAGGATTCTCGGCCCTCCTTTCGCCCACTTCGTCCCGGCTTTCTTCAGGCAGCGTGCTCTATTTCTGCCTCATCGTCCGCGTGACACGCAGTCTCCATACGCCTGGCACACTGGCGGACGTAACAGGCGTTCGACGAGACCCACGGCCAATCGCT
>Ga0209343_10005544_pt1 | contig 15258 bp, 12 predicted proteins | sample RifCSPlowO2_02_FD_184026 | JGI IMG/M metagenome (GOLD analysis project Ga0209343, IMG submission 184026) | Groundwater microbial communities from Rifle, Colorado - Rifle CSP2_plank lowO2_0.2 (SPAdes) (version 2) | ecosystem: Environmental > Aquatic > Deep subsurface > Groundwater | place... | reverse complement strand
GCCGATCTTGGCGTAGCGGGTGTTCCACACCTTGAAGCCGGTGTCGCCCGGGTTGAAGTAGTACTTCTCGTGGTAGCCGGGGCCGTCCGGGATGTGGCTTTTCCGATAAATCCCCAGGTTGCTGCCGTCGGCATCGATGATCGCGATGCTGTTGAAACGTGCGCGCCCGGCCAGCTCGAAGAAGCTGATTGGCAGCACCACCTGCAGTTCCCTGGCGACTTTCTGGAAGTGGGCGATGGCCTCGTTGGTTTCCACCGTGGTGGCCAGCTGCAGGTAGTCCGGGTTGGGCTTCTGGCAGAAGTACGGGGTCTCGAACAGTTCCTGGATCAGGATGATCTGCGCGCCCTGGGCCGCGGCCTGGCGCACCAGCTTCTCGGCGTTGGCGATGTTGCCGGCACGATCCCAGGAACAGGCCATCTGGGTGGCGGCGACGGTGACGATGCGGGACATGGAGCACCTCGTAGGAGCAATGAACGGTGGTCGTTACACGCTAGCAGACGACCAATGACGACGCCCTGTCGGCGAGCGGTTATGTGGCTTTATAATCGATAAAAATCTGTTTTAAAAGTGCATTTCATCTTTTTGTGAGTTTTTGTCGATAAAAATGCAGATAAATATCTGCATTTTTGGCTATGCCCTCGGCGGCTCGTAGGAGCGGGCCATGCCCGCGAGGCCTTAGCATTGTAGGGTGGATGACGCCAGTTTGGGCCGTTCCCCGGATTGCATCCGGGCAACGGGCGTGTGGCGTCGGCTACAGCGCTGCGGCGCGTTTCGGCAGATAGGGCGGCAGGTACAGGCCCAGGTAGGCGTCGAACACGCGCATGCCTTCTTCGGCCAGGCGCGGGGTGATGCCGCCGTGCAGTTGCACCGAGCGGGCGTAGACGCGGTCGCCCAGTTCCATGGCCAGGGCGAACACATCGACATCGTCCGGCAGTGGCGGCAGCTCGAAATGCCGTTCGAACAGCGCCTGCATCAGCCGGCCCAGCTCCAGGTCGTGCTGGCGGTCGGCCTGGGTCACCTCGCTCAGGCCATGCTGGGCGAGGATCAGCTGGCGCGCGGCGGCGTCGCTGGCGTAGATCGCCAGCATGCGCTGCTCGACGATACGCGACAGGTCGCGCCAGCCGCGCAGTTCGGCATGGGCGATGGGCGCCTGCAGGCTGGCGCGAAAGGCGGCGTGGATGTCGGCGGTCAGGCCTTCGAGCAGCGCCGGCACGCTGGCGAAGAAGTGGTAGACCGAGGACGCGGGAATGGCCGCGCGCTCGGCCACGCTGTAGATCGACAGATTGGCCACGCCCTGCTCGGCGAGCAGCGCACGGGCGGCGGCGAGGATCACGGTAATCCGTGCCTGGCTGCTGGCGCGGGGTTTGCGGGCGGTGGCGGTGCGCTGCATGGCGATCATCTCGGCAGGGGACGCGCTATTGGACGCCAGCCGGTGGTGTGCAGGCAAGTCGGCTGGCCCTCATACGCCCGCCCTACAGCGGTAGGTCGCCGTCGCGAAAGCGTGGCCATACCCGGTCACGGGCCTGCCTGTGCTTGTCCGGAAACGCCTCCAGGGCCTGCAGGCGGCGCTTGGTCTCGGCGTCCGGGTAGAGGCCGGGCTGGTTGCGCAGGGCTGCGTCGAGAAACGCCTTGGAATCGGCGTTGCCACTGGGGTAGAGGGTTTCCGTGGTGATCAGCGCGGCGACCTCAGGCTGCATCAGGTAGTCGATGAAACGGTGAGCCAGGTCGGCGCGGCGGGCGTTGTGCGGGATCACCAGGTTGTCGATGAACAGCACCGAACCCTCATCCGGCACCAGAAAACGCACCGGTTGCCCGGCATCGGCAGCCGCCAGGGCGTCGCCGACCCAGGCCATGGCGACACACAAACGACCGTTGTTGAGGTCATCGATATAGCGTTCGCTGTCAACGTAGCGCAGGTTGGGGCGCAGGCCGGCGAGCACGCTGCTGGCGCGCTCGATGCGGCTCGCGGCGCTGCGGGTCAGGCTGTGGCCCTGATAGTTGAGCAGCAGCGACAGGGTTTCGTCCGGCGCATCCAGCACGCTGATGCCGCATCTGGCCAGGCGCGCGCTCTGTTCGGGGTCGAACAGCAGGCTCCAGCTGTCGGGTAGTGGGCCGCCGAACGCGGCTTCGGCCTGCGGCGTGTTGATCGCCAGGCCGACTGCGCCCCACAGGTAGGGCACCGCGTAGCGATTGCCCGGATCGACCGCGGCGAGCTTGCTCAGCAGCTGTTTGTCCAGGTGGTTGCGGTTGGTCAGCAGACTGAAATCCAGGGGTTGCAGCAGGCCGTCCTTGATCAGGCGCGGCAAGTCGTTGTGCGAGGGCACAATGATGTCGATGGGCTCGCTGCCCGCGAGTGCCGCATGCATTTCCTCAGCGCTGCTGAAGGTGCGGTATTCGACGCGGATTCCGGTTTCGGCCTCGAAGCTCTTGAGTACCTGCGGCGCGATGTAGTCGTTCCAGTTAAACACGCGCAGGCTGTCCTCGGCCTTTTCCACGGCATCTTCCGGGGCGCCGTGAACCAGTATCGGCAGCAGCACGAGCAGCAGCGAAGCGAACAGGCGCAACATGGGTTTCTCCTCGACGGTGCGTCCACGCCACCTGGCGCGGCCGTTGGATTGAGTGGTGCAGGCATCCTCGACTGAAATGCACGCAGCACTATCCCGCCGCAGGCTGGCGCGTGCGGCTAAAAGATCGTGGGTAGATTCGGCTGAATACAACGACGCCGGCATGGCCGGCGTCGGGTAGTGCTTACACGGTGTGCAGGTACCAGTTGTATTCGAGGTCGGAGATCGAGTTCTCGAACTCGGCCAGCTCGCTTTCCTTGCAGGCGACGAAGATATCGATGTATTTCGGGTCGATATAACGCGCCAGGATCTCGCTGTCGTCCAGCTCGCGCAGGGCATCGCGCAGGTTGTTCGGCAGGCTCTGCTCGTTCTGCTCGTAGGAGTTGCCTTCCACCGGAGCGCTCGGCTCGACCTTGTTGGTCAGGCCGTGGTGCACGCCCGCCAGCACTGCCGACAGCAGCAGGTAGGGGTTGGCATCCGCGCCCGCGACCCGGTGTTCGATACGCACGGCATCGGCGGTATCGTTCGGCACGCGCAGGGCCACGGTACGGTTGTCGATACCCCAGCACGGCGAGTTCGGCACGTAGTACTGCGCGCCGAAGCGGCGGTACGAGTTGACGTTCGGGCAGAGGAAGGCCATCGAAGCCGGCATGGTTTCCAGCACGCCGCCAATGGCATGGCGCAGGGCGTCGTTCTGTTCGGGATCTTCGCAGGCAAAAATATTCTTGCCGTCCTTGTCGAGGATCGAGATGTGCACGTGCAGCCCGTTGCCCGCCTGGTTCGGGTACGGCTTGGCCATGAAGGTGGTGTCCATCTCATGGTCGTAGGCGATGTTCTTCACCAGGCGCTTGAGCAGCAGCGCATAGTCGCAGGCCTTGATCGGGTCGGCGACGTGGTGCAGGTTAACCTCGAACTGCGCCGGGGCGCTTTCCTTGACGATGGCGTCGGCCGGGATGCCTTGCTCCTTGGCGCCTTCGAGGATGTCCTGCAGGCATTCGGCGTATTCGTCGAGGTCGTCGATCAGGTAGACCTGGGTCGAATGCGGGCGCTTGCCCGACAGCGGCGACAGCGGCGGCTGCGGGCGACCGTTCACGTTGGCCTGGTCGATCAGGTAGAACTCGAGTTCGAAAGCGGCACAGATGGTAAGGCCCAGTTCGTCGAACTTCGCAACCACCTGGCGCAACACTTCCCGTGGGTCGGCAAAGAACGGTTCGCCTTCCATTTCGTGCATGGTCATCAACAGTTGCGCGGTCGGGCGCTTCTGCCAGGGTTCATTGCACAGGGTGTTGGGGATGGGGTAGCAGATACGGTCGGCATCGCCGATATCCAGGCCCAGGCCAGTGCTTTCCACTGTCGAGCCATTGATATCCAGAGCGAACAAAGACGCCGGGAGGTTGATGCCGCGTTCGTAAACCTTGTGCAGGCTCGCACGCTCGATGCGCTTGCCGCGCACCACTCCATTCATATCAGCAATGAGAAGGTCGACGAACAGGACCTCAGGATGTTTCTTAAGGAACGCGTTCGCTTCGTTAAGCTGAACGGCACGCGGGGGTACCGACATGATGCAACACCTTTCTTGTTAAAAATATCAATCATTAAACTGCGATGAGTTGAGTCAATCTTAAACCTTGAGACCTGTCAAGGGTGGCTTATTTTGCCCTAAAAAAGCGCGTCGTGGCCATTTTCAGGGCGTTTCAGGGCAGTGCTGCCCCGCTCGGAGCCATGCCTGGCGCGGCGCTCATCGGGGTGTGTTCAATTTTTTACATCCCTATTGTGTAAAAAAATGAACAAGGCTAAGCTCGGTTTCAACCCACTAACAGCAATAAAACGGGTGTCACATGTCGCGCCTGCCGTTGATCGGCGTTACCGCCTGTACTAAACAGGTTGGTCTGCATCTTCACCATATAACAGGTGACAAATACGTTCGTGCCGTAGCCATTGGAGCCGGCGGCTTGCCGCTGATCATTCCGGCGCTGGGCGAACTGATCGATCGGCCGACCCTGCTCGATAATCTGCACGGTTTGCTGTTCACCGGCTCACCGTCGAATGTCGAGCCCCATCATTATAGCGGCTCGCCCAGCGCGGCCGGTACTGCACACGATCCCGAACGCGATCGCACCACCTTGCCGCTGATCCGCCAGGCCATCGCGGCAGGCGTCCCGGTGCTCGGCATCTGTCGCGGCTTTCAGGAGATCAACGTGGCCTTCGGCGGTACCCTGCATCAGAAGGTGCACGAGGTCGCCGGCATGCTCGATCACCGCGAACAGGCGGATGAACCGCTCGAGGTGCAGTATGCCCCGCGCCACCTGCTGCGGGTGCAGCCGGGTGGCGTGCTCGCCGGCCTCGGCTTGCCCAGCGAGATTGCCGTCAATTCCATTCATGGTCAGGGCGTTGAGCGTCTGGCGCCGGGCCTTCGAGTCGAAGCACTGGCGCCTGACGGATTGATCGAAGCCTTCTCCGTCGAAGCTGCGTCGAGTTTCGCGCTGGGGGTGCAATGGCACCCCGAATGGCAGGTAGGATCCAACCCGAATTATCTCGCCATCTTCCAGGCCTTTGGTGAGGCTTGCAGGAAGAGGGCGGGGCAACGTTGAACCGACTATATATAAGTCGGCTCTCATCAACCCTGAGGTCTCTATGAGCACCAAATTGGACCAGCTTTCGAGCTGGCTGAAAGAACGCAAAATCACCGAAGTTGAATGCTTGATAAGCGATCTTACCGGCATTGCCCGCGGCAAGATTTCGCCGACCAACAAGTTCCTCGACGAGAAGGGCATGCGCCTCCCCGAGAGTGTGTTGCTGCAGACCGTGACCGGCGACTACGTCGAGGACGACATTTATTACGCCCTGCTCGACGAAGCGGACATCGACATGTTCTGTCGTCCCGACGAGAACGCGGTGTTCCTGGTGCCGTGGGCCATCGAGCCGACCGCCATGGTCATCCACGATACCTTCGACAAGCAGGGCAACCCGATCGAGTTGTCGCCGCGCAACATTCTCAAGAATGTGCTCAAGCTGTATGCCGACAAGGGCTGGAAGCCCATCGTCGCGCCGGAGATGGAGTTCTACCTGACCAAGCGCAACAGCGACCCGGATTTCCCCCTGGTCGCGCCTATGGGCCGCTCCGGGCGCCCGGAAGTGGGCCGCCAGTCCTTCTCCATCGATGCCGCCAACGAATTCGACCCGCTGTTCGAAGATGTCTACGACTGGTGCGAAATCCAGGGGCTGGATCTCGATACCCTGATCCACGAAGACGGCCCGGCCCAGATGGAAATCAACTTCCGGCATGGCGAGGCCTTGCACCTGGCCGACCAGATCACCGTGTTCAAGCGCACCATGCGCGAGGCGGCGCTCAAGCATGACGTGGCGGCGACCTTCATGGCCAAGCCGATCACCGACCAGCCGGGCAGCGCCATGCACATTCACCAGAGTGTGGTGGATATCAAGACCGGGCAAAACCTGTTTTCCAATGCCGACGGCAGCATGAGCGAACTGTTTATGCAGCACATTGGCGGCCTGCAGAAATACATCCCCGAGCTGCTGCCGCTGTTCGCCCCCAACGTCAATTCCTTCCGCCGTTTCCTGCCGGATACCTCGGCGCCGGTGAACGTCGAGTGGGGTGAAGAGAACCGCACGGTCGGCCTGCGCGTACCGGAAGCCACGCCGGCCAACCGGCGGGTGGAAAACCGTCTGGCCGGCGCCGATGCCAACCCCTATCTGGTGCTGGCCGCCTCGCTGCTGTGCGGTTACATGGGCATGGTGGAACAGCTCGAACCCGGCGCGCCCGTCAAGGGCCGGGGGTATGAGCGGCGCAATCTGCGTCTGCCGATCACCATCGAGCACGCGCTGGAGCGGATGGAGGCCTGCAAGGCGGCGGAAGAATACCTGGGCGACAAATTCATGCGTGGTTACGTGGCGGTCAAGCGTGCCGAACACGAAAACTTCAAGCGCGTGATCAGCTCCTGGGAGCGCGAGTTCCTGCTGCTATCGGTTTGAGCGAACGGGTGCCAGGGCGCGAGGCCCGCGGCACCCGCGGATGACGTACATTTTTGAGGTGGATATGACAAAGCAAGCAAGCAACCCACAAACCCTCGAGTGGCAGGCCATGAGCCGTGACCACCACCTGGCGCCGTTCAGCGACTATCAGCAGCTGAGCGAGGTTGGCCCGCGCATCATCGTCAAGGGTGAAGGCGTGTACGTGTGGGACAGCGAAGGCAACAAGATCCTCGACGGCATGGCCGGCCTCTGGTGCGCCGCCATCGGCTACGGTCGCCGTGAACTGGCCGACGCCGCCAGCAAGCAGATGAACGAGCTGCCGTTCTACAACACCTTCTTCATGACCGCCCACCCGCCGGTGCTGGAGCTGGCCAAGGCCCTCGCCGAAATCGCGCCGCAAGGCATGAACCACGTGTTCTTCACCGGTTCGGGTTCGGAAGGCAACGACACCATGCTGCGCATGGTCCGCCACTACTGGGCGCTCAAGGGCCAGCCCGAGAAGCAGGTGATCATCAGCCGTATCAACGGCTACCACGGTTCCACCGTGGCCGGGGCCAGCCTTGGCGGCATGGCTGGTATGCATGCTCAGGGCGGCATGATCCCGGGCATCGTGCACATCCCGCAGCCTTACTGGTTCGGCGAGGGGGGCGACATGAGCCCGGACGAGTTCGGTATCTGGGCCGCCGAGCAGCTGGAGAAGAAGATTCTCGAAGTCGGAGTGGACAAGGTCGCTGCCTTCATCGCCGAGCCGATCCAGGGCGCCGGGGGTGTGATTATCCCGCCGGACAGCTACTGGCCGAAGATCCGCGAGATCCTCGGCAAATACGACATTTTGTTTGTGGCCGACGAAGTGATCTGCGGCTTCGGTCGTACCGGCGAGTGGTTCGGTAGCGATTACTACGGTAACAAGCCGGATCTGATGACCATCGCCAAGGGCCTGACCTCCGGTTACATCCCCATGGGCGGCCTTATCGTCAGCGACAAGGTGTTCGAGGTGATCAATCGCGGCGGTGACTTCAACCACGGCTTCACCTATTCCGGGCATCCGGTGGCGGCGGCGGTGGCGCTGGAAAACATCCGCATCCTGCGCGAAGAAAAAATAATCGAGCGGGTCAAGGCAGAAACGGCACCCTATTTGCAGGAGCGTCTACGGGAACTGGCCGACCATCCGTTGGTGGGGGAAGTGCGCGGTGTCGGCATGCTCGGAGCGATCGAGCTGGTGAAGAACAAGGCCACGCGTGAACGCTATCCGAGTGAGTCGGGAGTAGGCATGATTTGCCGTGGCCATTGTTTTGCCAATGGTCTGATCATGCGTGCCGTGGGCGACACCATGATCATTTCGCCACCACTGGTCATCAGCAAGGCCGAGATCGACGAACTGGTAGACAAGGCGCGTCTGTGTCTCGACTTGACCGCAGAGGAACTTGCTGGCTGAAACACGCCGCTCTTTATCGCGTTCAGCGGGCTACGCTGAGAGTTGTAAAGAGTGGCGCGACCTTGCCAGACTGGGCCAATGCGTTGGCCAGGCTCACCGGAAGGTGCTGCAGCCAGGCGGCGCATCATCCGGAAAACTTTTACAACAACAGGAGCTGTACGCATGAACATATTCGGCAAAACCCTTCTCGCGTTGTCCCTCGCCGGGGCGGTGGCGGGTGCCGCGCAAGCTCAGGAAAAAGTGCTGCACGTCTACAACTGGTCGGATTACATTGCCGAAGACACCCTGGCAAATTTCCAGAAAGAAACCGGCATCAAAGTGGTTTACGACGTCTTCGACAGCAACGAAACCCTGGAAGCCAAGCTGCTTTCCGGCGGTTCGGGCTACGACGTGGTGGTGCCGTCCAACCAGTTCCTCGCCAAGCAGATCAAGGCCGGGGTGTTCCAGAAGCTCGACAAATCCAAGCTGCCGAACTGGAAGCACCTCAACCCGGACCTGATGAAGGCGCTGGAAAACGCCGACCCGGGTAACCAGTACGCCTTCCCCTACCTGTGGGGCACGACCGGCATCGGTTACAACCCGGAGAAGGTCAAGGCCGCGCTGGGCGTCGACACCATCGACTCCTGGGACGTGCTGTTCAAGCCGGAAAACATGGAAAAGCTCAAGGCCTGTGGCGTGTCCATGCTCGATGCCCCGGATGAGGTCTACGCCGCTGCGCTGCATTACCAAGGCATGAACCCCAACCCGACCAGCGTCGAGGACGTGGCCAAGGCCGAAGAATTGCTGATGAAGGTGCGTCCTTACATCACCTACTTCCACTCGTCCAAGTACATATCCGACCTGGCCAACGGCAACATCTGCGTAGCGCTGGGTTGGTCCGGCGACGTGTTCCAGGCGCAGGCGCGTGCCGAGGAAGCGAAGAACAACGTACCGGTCGCCTATGCGATTCCGAAAGAGGGCGCTGCCTCGTTCTTCGACATGATGGCCATTCCGGCCGATGCCAAGAACGTCGAAGAGGCGCATATCTTCCTCAACTACATCCTGACTCCGGAAGTGATCGCGCCGATCTCCGACTATGTCGCCTATCCGAACGGCAATGCCACCGCCACGCCGCTGGTAGCCGAGGAAATCCGCAACAACCCGGGCATCTATCCGACCGCAGAAGCCTCGAAGAAGCTGTACACCTTCGCCGAGCTGAATCCGAAGGTGCAGCGTGCTGTTACCCGCAGTTGGACCAAGGTGAAATCGGGCCGTTGATAGCGAGCCCGGCAAGGTGGTGGATGCAGGCGATCTGCTGAACCACCCCGTTTCTGGCGGGGCATCCCGCCAGAAACCCTGACAATAAGAAGGAAGCTCCTATGCATCGTTCAACTCAGCTGGCCGGCCTCGTGTCCGTGCCATTCGCCATGCTGTTGCCTGCTGTTCGCTCGGCAGGGTGCAAAACCGGGCCTGAATGCGCTGCCTGGCTGATGCCGATCCGCTGCACGAGCAGGCCTTGACCGATAGACCACCGGCGCCTTTGCGGGCGGCCCGATTCAAACAGGACTCAAGTTGTGCAAGCAGCCTTCGGCAACACCCTGGCCGCCAGCGCTGCGGCGTTTGCCCTGCTGGCCACGGCCCAGGCGGCGACAGTCCAGGTGTGCCGTCGGAGCGCCGCTCGCTGCGAGCAACAGGCCGGGGCCTGCACGAATTATCCAGGCCCCGGGTCAATTGCCGGAGGCAGTGATTAGCAGTAGTGGACAGATTGTTTATCTCGGCGGAGTTGCCGATCAAGCGACAACGGCCAATGACCCGAAGCTGGAACCGGGTCGATTCAGGCCAGTAATTTCAAACGCCCGACCGTCGGGGTTGGGCGCTACTTTTGCGGGAGTTTTGGTAATGGCAGTTGCTTCCAGTGCCTATAAGAAGGTTCTTGAGGGAGATCAACAACCGAAAGAGGTGTTGGTCAAAATCGATCGGGTGACGAAGAAATTCGATGAAACCATCGCCGTCGACGACGTCTCTCTGACCATCAACAAAGGCGAAATCTTCGCGTTGCTCGGCGGCTCGGGCTCGGGTAAATCGACCCTGCTGCGCATGCTCGCCGGCTTCGAGCGGCCGACCGAGGGGCGCATCTACCTCGATGGCGAGGACATCACCGACCTGCCGCCCTACGAGCGGCCGATCAACATGATGTTCCAGTCCTACGCGCTGTTCCCGCACATGAGCGTGGCCGACAACATCGCCTTCGGCCTCAAGCAGGACAAGATGTCCAAGGCCGATATCGACGCGCGCGTGGCCGAGATGCTCAAGCTGGTGCAGATGAGCCAGTACGCCAAGCGCAAGCCGCACCAGCTGTCCGGCGGCCAGCGCCAGCGCGTGGCCCTGGCCCGCTCCTTGGCCAAGAGCCCGAAGCTGCTGCTGCTCGACGAGCCGATGGGCGCGCTGGACAAGAAACTGCGTTCGCACATGCAGCTGGAGCTGGTGGAGATCATCGAGCGGGTCGGCGTGACCTGCGTGATGGTCACCCACGACCAGGAAGAGGCCATGACCATGGCCCAGCGCATCGCCATCATGCACCTGGGCTGGATTGCCCAGATTGGCAGCCCGGTGGACATCTACGAGACGCCGACCAGCCGCCTGGTCTGCGAATTCATCGGCAACGTCAACCTGTTCGACGGCCAGGTGGTCGAGGACGCCGAAGGCCACGCGCTGATCGACAGCCCGGATCTGGAGCGCAACATCTTCGTCGGCCACGGTGTCAGCACCTCGGTCCAGGACAAGAGCATCACCTACGCCATTCGCCCGGAGAAGCTGCTGGTCACCACCGAGCAGCCGACCTGCGAGTACAACTGGTCGCGCGGCACCGTGCACGACATCGCCTACCTGGGCGGCCATTCGGTGTTCCATGTGCAGTTGCCCAGCGGCAAGATCGTCCAGTCCTTCGTCGCCAACGCCGAACGCCGTGGCGCGCGGCCGACTTGGGACGACCAGGTCTATGTGTGGTGGGAGGATGACAGCGGGGTGGCATTGCGCTCATGAACATTTCCCGAAGCATCAGCCGCCGCCTGCCCAAGGGCCGGCACTTCGTCATCGGAGTGCCCTTCATCTGGTTGTTCATGTTCTTCCTGCTGCCCTTCATCATCGTCCTGAAGATCAGCTTTGCCGAAGCCGAGGTCTCTATTCCGCCGTACACCGACGTGTACACCTGGGCGGAAAACAAGATCTCGCTGGTGCTCAACCTGAGCAACTACATCTTCCTCAGTGAGGACGATCTGTACCTGGCCGCCTACCTCGGCTCGTTGCAGATGGCCTTCTTCAGCACCCTCCTGTGTTTGCTGCTCGGCTATCCGATGGCCTATGCCATCGCCCGCGCCGACAAGGAAATGCAACTGGTCTACCTGCTGCTGATCATGATGCCGACCTGGACGGCAATCCTGATCCGCGTGTACGCCTGGATGGGCATCCTCAGCAACAACGGCCTGCTCAATGGCTTCCTGCAGAGCATCGGCCTGATCGATACGCCGCTGCAGATCCTCAACACCAACATCGCGGTCTATATCGGGGTTGTGTACTCGTACTTGCCGTTCATGGTGCTGCCGCTCTATGCCAACCTGGTCAAGCACGACCAGAGCCTGCTGGAGGCCGCGGCCGACCTGGGCTCGAGTACCTACAACAGCTTCTGGAAGATCACCGTGCCGCTGTCGAAAAACGGTATCGTCGCCGGCTGCATGCTGGTGTTCATCCCGGTGGTCGGCGAGTTCGTGATTCCCGAACTGCTCGGCGGCCCGGAGACCCTGATGATCGGCAAGGTGCTCTGGCAGGAGTTCTTCAACAACCGCGACTGGCCGGTGGCCTCCGCCCTGGCGGTGGTGATGCTGGCGATCCTGATGATCCCGATCATCCTGTTCAATCGTAACCAAGCCAAAGAAATGGAGGGCCGCGCATGAAACGTTACAGTTTCTCCACCATCATGCTGTGGGCCGGCCTGCTGTTCATCTACCTGCCGATGCTGATCCTGGTGATCTACTCGTTCAACGGCTCGCGCCTGGTCACGGTGTGGGGCGGCTGGTCGCTGAAGTGGTACATCGGCCTGCTCGACAACACCCAGTTGATGAACGCCGTGATGCGCTCCCTGGAAATCGCTTGCTATACCGCAGTGGCGGCGGTGGTTCTGGGTACCCTGGCGGCCTTCGTGCTGACCCGGGTCACCCGTTTCAAGGGACGTACCCTGTTCGGTGGCCTGGTCACCGCGCCGCTGGTGATGCCCGAAGTGATCACCGGCCTGTCGCTGCTGTTGCTGTTCGTGGCCATGGCGCAACTGATCGGCTGGCCCGCCGAGCGCGGCATCCTGACCATCTGGATCGCCCACACCACCTTCTGCGCGGCCTACGTGTCGGTGGTGGTCTCGGCGCGCCTGCGCGAGCTGGACCTGTCCATTGAGGAGGCGGCCATGGACCTGGGTGCCAAGCCGTGGAAGGTGTTCTTCCTGATCACCGTGCCGATGATCGCGCCCTCGCTGGCGGCCGGCGGCATGATGTCCTTCGCCCTGTCGCTGGACGACCTGGTTCTGGCCAGCTTCGTTTCCGGTCCCGGCTCCACCACCCTGCCGATGGAGATCTTCTCCGCCGTGCGCCTGGGCGTGAAGCCGGAGATCAACGCGGTGGCCAGCCTGATCCTGCTGTCAGTGTCGCTGATGACCTTTATCATCTGGTTCTTCGCCCGCCGGGCCGAAGACCGACGCAAGAAGGCGATCCAGCAAGCCATGGACGAAAGCACCGGTGCCCACCTGCAAAACGGCCCGGACAGCCGCCGCGACCCGTCGCAGATCCATGCGACCGCTTAGATAGTCACCTGCGTAGAAACGGAAAAGGGTCACTGCGGTGGCCCTTTTTTGTGGGAGGTTCCGCACGACCCGGCTGGCGGTCCGTGCGCAGCGATGCGACGGCCCGCCAGATTACGCCGCACCGCCCATCCTCGGCGTACCGCCTGCGGCGAGTAGCGCCCGCATCATTGCGGCTCCTGGCGCAACTGCTGGCTCACTCGAGGCTCCTGCCTTCGCCGACTTCCTCATGGGTCACGCCGTCGCGGATGTGGTAGATGCGCTTGAAGGTGGGGATGATTTTCTCATCATGGGTGACGACGATGATTGCCGTCTCGAACTGGCGCGCCATGTCATTGAGGATGCGCATGACCGCCATGGCGCGCGTGCTGTCGAGCGGCGCGGTGGGTTCATCGGCGAGGATCACCGGTGGCCGGTTGATCAGCCCGCGGGCAATGGCGACCCGCTGTTGTTCGCCGCCGGAAAGCTGCGAGGGCATGGCGCTGATGCGGTGCTGCACATCCAGGGCCGTCAGCAGTTCCAGGGCTTGTGCGCGCGCCTGGTCATTGGGCATGCCGGTCAGCATCGGTAGCAGGGCGACGTTGTCGGTGACATCGAGAAACGGGATCAGGTACGGCGCCTGGAACACGAAGCCGATCTTGTCTCGGCGCAGGGCGCGCAAGTCGCGGACCTTCCAGCCATTATCAAAGATCACCTGGTCACCCAGGATCATCCGTCCGCCGCTCGGGTCTATCACTGCGCCAAGGCATTTGAGCAGGGTGCTCTTGCCCGAGCCGGAAGGGCCGATCAGGCCCACGACTTCGCCCGGCGCGACCTGCATGTCCACATGCTTCAGCGCGTCGACCGCGGTATCGCCTTTGCCGTAGCGCTTGCTCAAACCTTCGATGCGGATGCCTTTGCTGCTCATTTCAACCACCTATTGCTTCGGCCGGATCGACCTTGAGCGCCATGCGGATAGCGATAAGGCTGGCGAGTACACAGATCGCCAGCACGGCGAAGAAACCGACGACGGAGTCCTGCGGTATCAGCAGCACATACTTGGGGAAAAACGGCGCGGCGAAGGTGGCGGTGATCTTGCCCACCACGAAACCGATCAGGCCCAGGGCCAGGGACTGCTGCATGATCATGGCGGCGATGGTGCGGTTTTTGGTGCCGATCAGCTTCAGCACCGCAATTTCGCGGATCTTGTCCATGGTCAGGGTATAGATGATGAAGGCGACAATGGCCGCGCTGACCAGCGCCAGGATCATCAGGAACATGCCGATCTGTTTGGCCGAGGTGGCGATCAGTTTGCCGATGAGGATGGCTTCCATCTGCGGTCGGGTATAGGTCGTCAGCCGCTTCCAGCGGCGGATGGCTTCGGCTGCCTGATCGGCCACCTGCCCGGGTTGCAGCCGCACCAGCACGGCATTGACCGATTGACTGGTTTCTTGCGAGGCATTGATGGCGGCAAGCAGGCCGGGCACTTCGGCGCGGTTGAAGACCGGGTTGGCTGCAGTGCGCCGGCGGTTCTGCCAGAGGGCGTCGTTGTCCTTGAGGAACTGGGCCTGCTGGGCATCCTTCAGCGGGATGAACACCATCGGATCGCCGCTGGACGACACCATGCGCCGGGTCAAGCCCACCACCCGGTACTGGTTGCGGCGGATGTCGAGGCGGTCGCCCAGCTGGAAACCGCTGGCGATATCGGCGACCGCCTCGTAGTGACTGCGGGTGATCTGCCGCCCGGCGATCAGGTACGGCGGCCAGCCGGGCGTGCCCGCCGCGCCGGGTGCGATGCCAACCACCATGGCGCGCACGTCGTCGTCGCCCCTGTCGATCTGCATGGTCAGGTAAGTCACGTTGGCGGCCTGGGCAATACCCGGCATGCCGAGGAGGCCGCGGTAGCGGTCGTCGTTGATGCTGGATGGCTCGGCGTAGGGGCCGAGGGTGCCTTTTTGCACCACCCAGAGGTCGGCGCCGCTGTTGTCGAGCAATACCTTGCCGTCATCCACCATGCCTCTGTATACGCCCGCCATGACCAGGGTCACGCCGATCAACAGGCCGAGGCCGATGCCGGTGAACACGAACTTGCCCCAGGCATGCAGGATGTCGCGACCGGCCAGGCTGATCACCGCGGCACTCCGGGAATGTGTTCGACCACATTCAGCCGGCTGCGCTCGGTCAGCGCCTTTTCGCGATAAACCACCACCCGGGCGCCGCTCTCGAGCCCTGCAGCGACCTGCACCCAGCCGTCCAGGTCGGCGGCGCCGAGGCTGATGGGGGTGAAATGCAGGTCGCGATCGATGACCTGCCATACGCCGATACGGCCGGCCTGATAGCTGACTGCCGCATTGGGAAGCACCGGGGCCGCCGCAAGGGCGGGCAAGGCAACGCTGACCTCGGCCAACTCGCCTATCGGCGGCAGGGCCTGCGCTGGAGCCTGGAACGCCACCTTGGCGAGGATC
>Ga0209343_10005543_pt1 | contig 15259 bp, 17 predicted proteins | sample RifCSPlowO2_02_FD_184026 | JGI IMG/M metagenome (GOLD analysis project Ga0209343, IMG submission 184026) | Groundwater microbial communities from Rifle, Colorado - Rifle CSP2_plank lowO2_0.2 (SPAdes) (version 2) | ecosystem: Environmental > Aquatic > Deep subsurface > Groundwater | place... | reverse complement strand
GTCGACCTGAAGGCGCTGCGCGGCTATCTCAAGGCATTTGCCGGCGCGGCCTACCAGAACCCGAAATCGATCTGCGCGCGGCACCAGATGATGCTGCCGCGGATCATCAAAGGCTGAGGCGCTCCCTGACGCCCAGCAATCAGTTGTCTCGAACCTGCGGCTCTGAAAGACCCTGGCCCAGCGAACAAATCAATCACCGCTATTGCCATCAATGAGCATCATCGGGATTCTTGCTGGCTCCGAAGGCTTCGACCACGATGGCTTCGCAGCGCCTCACCTCGTCATCGGTCATCCAGCTGAAGAATGTCTCGCGCTTGGTCCTCGAGAGCAAACCCCCGTTCTGATTGACAAGACGGATGAACAGGTCAAGCGAGTGCGCAGGCCAGTCCAGCAGTCCGCCCAGCGTTGCGCGTGCCGCATCGAAGCCGAGCAGGAAAACGATTTCCTCCTCGAGGTCGTGCTCGACCGTCCGTTCAAGGGCCCAATACAGAAACGAAGCCTGCTCCGTCGCATCGAAGAAGCGGAAGTAAAGTGCGTCGTTTCCGGTTGCGGGCACCTTCGGGGCGTCCGGATCGTATGTCGTGCGCGCCAGCAGAGGTTTCGAGAAGCGCTCGAGCGCGCGGACATATCTGTCCAGGTTGGCCAGGATGACTGCGGACACCGGAAGCACGATGCCCTTCGGAGTGAATCCGCTCGAAGAGAGCACTTCGTGGATCAGGTAGCGGTGCAGCCGCCCGTTGCCGTCCATGAACGGATGGATGAACACGAAGCCGAAGGCAAGGCTTGCCGCGGCGACGACCGAGTCCAGGCTTTCCGGTTTTGCCCGTAGAGTTTCGGCGAACTCTGCGAGTCCGTTCATCAGCTCGGATACGTTTTCCGGGCGCGCCGGTATGAAATCGATCTTCTTTCGGTAACCGAGATCCTCCCCGATCCAATTCTGCTGACGACGGTAGGAAAACTCATGAAAGCGAGCGTCGACCACTGCATTCTGCAGTTCAGCCAGGCGGCTCTCTGAAAGGGGGATGCCGCTCTCGGCTTCGCGCAGCAGGTCCGCAAAACGCCGGGCACGGTCGGGATTGGGCTTTTCGCGCTCAACCTCAAACGAGGAGTGCGTTTCCTTGAGGTAGAGGAAGGCGGCCGCCCGTCGCAACAGGTCGCGGTCGTACCTGGCGAGCGTTTCCTGGGTGCGCCGCTTCAAGTCTTTGCGGGCCATCGCCTGCAGAAAGTCCGTCTTCCGTACGAGGGGGCAGAACTGGCGGTTGCCGGGCAGGTTATCGATGACGCGGAATTTCGCGTTCTTGGCGCCTCCCGCGAAACCGAATTGCAGCTTTTCGTCGAGCGCAGGCACGTAAGCGGCTTTCGGCGGAGCCGCAGCCGAAAGTTCATTACCAGTCAACCACTCGTACAGATAGCCGGCGCGGCGAGCGAAACGGGATTCAGGTTGTGCCGCCAGCCAGGCGTCCAGCTCGACCCGACCGGTGCCGGCAAAAAGCAGGGCAAGCACTTCGAGATTGATACCCTCATAGCGAAGCGCGAACTGCAGATCACCTGTCAAGGTATGCGAGGGGCGGTACCTGGACTCGAATCGCATGAGTTCGACGTCCCCCAGGCTTGTCGTCTGCCTGCCGTTTACGGACGAGTCGATGAGGGCAAAACGTGCCAGCGGCCGGGCAGGCAAACGGTAGGTCTTGATCAGCCGGTCGTAGCCGATAGGTTCAGTTGCCATTTATTCTCAGAAATGTGCCCGGCGATTCTGATATTTGGCCGCGGTTGGTGAGTGTATTCGAAAATAGCCCGCGCGGTCAATTTTCACAATAGATGTTCTCTTGCGGTCATTTTTCGATCCCGTCAGGCGTTTTTCGAACAGGCAACAGTTGAGCCGATCGGCAGCCACCCAGGGAGCCCCACCAATCCAATACCGATCGATCTGCGCGGCACCAAATGCTGCTGCCGCGGATCATCCGGGGCCGAGTTCCGCCAGGACTTCAGTCCTTCATCGCGGTTCGCTGCAGGCCGCGCAGGTCGGCGAGCATCACCTCGCTGCGCAGTTCCCGGACAAAGATGCCAAAGAGTTGCGTTTGCCCTATGAAAGCCTAATGCTGCACCTGCAGTCACCTTGGTCGAGGAGCGGCGATGAGAATGGCTCGCTGCATGACGAAATGAGGTTTTCGCCTATCACGATCAATCTTGCCCATTGAAATTTGTGGAATTGCCGCACCACAATGGCCAAGGCTCACGTGCTCGACGCAGTCTGCAACTCTGGAGGAGGTGCTGCGCCATGGATCAGTTCGAGCAGTTGCCGCTGCAGATCGAAGGCGGCGCGTTCGCCGTGAATTCGCGGCGGCAAGTGGTGTTCTGGAATCGGACCTGCGAGCGCCTGCTGGGCGTGCCGGCGCGCGCGGCGCTGGGGCAGCCCTGCTTCAAGGTGATCCGGGCGAACGAGGCCTCAGGCCGGCGCTTCTGCGGTAAACGCTGCACGCTGGCGGGTCTGGCGCGGGGCGGCGCGGCACCGCAGCCGGTGCCGCTGTGGCTTTCCGCGGGCGACGGTCCCCAGCTACAGCTGTCGGTCAGCGTGTTTCTGGTTCCTTCGCAACAGCGAGGCCTATGGCACGTGATGCACGTCCTCAAGCAGGCGACGCAGGCCGGTAGCGCCCCACCGCCTGACGATGGGATACACGCGCTGACGCCGCGCGAGACGGAAGTTCTCGGCTTGCTCGCGCGAGGGCATTGCACGACGGAGATCGCGCGCCGGCTCTTCCTCAGCCCGGTCACCGTGCGCAACCATGTCCAGCACCTGACCGCGAAACTCGGGTTGCACAGCCAGCTCGAAGCGGTCGCCTACGCCTACCGCCATGACCTCGTCGTCAGTGATCTGCCGCCGGGACCGGTGCCGCAGCCCGTGGCCGCGACGGCATCATGAGCAAGCGAATCGCGGTCCTTGTGCGCGAGCGCCAGGCGGAGGCGCTGCGCATGGCGCTCGGGCTGGTGCTGCTCGACGACGCGGTGGACGTGTACGTCCTCGATCGGAAGCTCGCGGATGACGCGGAAACCGGGCTGCACCTCGCGACGCTGCGGGAGTTCGATTTCCGTATCTATACCAACGATCCGGCGAACGACGGCATGGAATGCCTGCCCACCGATGAAATCGCGCGGCGTCTGGTTGAGTACGACCACGCGCTGCCCTATTGATCGCGCCATAAGTATTGTCGCGCCCGAAATGATGCATGTGCATCATTTCCTTCCGTGATGGCAAAAGTAATACTTTTGCACCATTCGGGAGGGAAGCGGTGGCGCAGCTCGGGATCCTGGTCAACACCGCGAAGCACCTCCAGCACGTCTCCGGGCTGACACGCGCGGCGCTTGCCTCGGGCGGGCAGGTCGCCATCTTCATCATGGACGAGGGCACGCGCCTGCTGGCCGATCGGGCTCTGGCGTCGCTGGCCGAGTTCGAGGGCGTGACCGTGAGCGTGTGCGAGCACAGCGCGAAATGCTTTGGCGTGACCCCGCAGGGCGTGTCTGCCAGGATCCGTTTCGGCAGCCAGCTCAACAATGCCTCGATGGTCGGCGCGGCAGAACGCGTGGTCGTGCTTTGAAACGGTCCGCGGCGGCACCATGAGCGAATCACAAGCTTCAGGAAAACCCCGTACGCACGTGCTGTGCCTGCTGCGGGACGGGCCGACCGCCGATGCGATGCGCTGGACCGAGGCGCTCGCGCACAGCCACGAGGTCGAACTGGTCGACCTGACACAGCCAGGATTCGGCTACGGCGAACTGCTGCAGCGGATTTTCGCCTCCGATCGGGTGATCTCGTGGTGAGCCGCGAGGCGCACGTGCCCTGGGCGCTGCTGGCATCGCTCCTGACGGTTGGGACGATGCTCACGCTCTTCGTTGTGCGCCCGCTGGATGACAACCGGCTGACGAGCTGGCACTGGGTGTTCGCGCCCGCGGATGGCGGGCGGCTGGTTCTCTGGCTCGTGCTCGCCGTGCTGCTGGCGCATCTGGCAGGGGCATTCCCGTGGCGGCGGTTGCAGCTGGGGCCGTCGCTCGTCGCCGGCGCGTTCGGCGTCACCGCGCTGCTGTGGCCGACCCCGGAAGTCATCCTGGACGCAGCGCGCCATTTCGGCCAGGCGAAGAGCATCGGTTTGCACGGCGCGGCGTCGCTGCTCCAGGCCTGGGGCGCAGAGATCCCGGCATGGACCGACCTGCCGCTGGTGCCGGTGTTGTATGGATCGCTCTTCGTCCTGCTTGGCGAAGAGCGGTTTTACCTGCAGGCGTTCAACAGTTCCCTCTTCGCCGGCACCGTGCTGCTGACGTGGCAGATCGGCCGCACGCTTTGGCAGGAGGAAACCGGCCTGACCGCGGCGGCTCTGCTGCTGGGCATGCCCTTCCTGCTCGTGCAGGTGCCCTTGACGCTGGCCGATGTGCCGACGATGTTCTTCGTCACGCTGGCGACATTTGCGACGCTCACTGCGCTGCGCCGTGGCGGATGGCTCCGCGTTGCATTGGCGGCTGTGGCGATCGCGCTCGCCGTGTTCTCGAAGTACTCGGCGTGGCTGATGTTGACCGTCCTGCCGGTGCTCGCGCTTGGGGAAGCTCGCGGCCGCGCGCTGGAAGTCGGCCGCCGCGCCGCGGCGATCGCGGGCGGCGCTCTCCTTCTGGTTGTTCCCGTCCTGCTTTCGCTGAGCGAACTCATCGGCGCGCAACTTGCGCTGCTGCGCGAATTCCAGGCGCCTGCCCTGGAGCGTTGGAGCGAGAGCATCGTGTCGACGTTCCTGTTCCAGAGCCATCCGTTCATCGCATTCGCCGCGATCGCCTCGCTCTGGCTCGCGTGGCGCGCCCGGGACGGGCGCTTTGCGGTGGTCGCGTGGCTGCCGCTGCTGATGCTTGTCCTCGGGGTGCGGCGCGCGCGCTACCTGGTGCCAGTGATGCCGATGCTCGCGCTGATGGCGGCGTACGGCCTGCAGGCGATCCGTCTCGCGCCGCTGCGCGGGCACGTCGTGCGATGCGTGGTCGCGTCGTCACTCGCGGTCGTGTTCTGCGGTTTCCTGCCGTTCCTGCAGCACAACAGCGCTGCGAATCTGCAGACCGCGGGCGCGTACCTCGATTCCCTGGACAACGAGGCCATCGAGGTCGTCGCGCTGCCGCAGCGAGGCGCGCGCGTGAACCCCGAGATCGCCGTACCGCTGCTCGATCTGCACACGGCCAAGCGCCTCGTCGCCGATGCGGTGCGGCTGCCTTCACCGCCGGGGGTCGCGCGTCTGCCGTTGCGCTTTACGTGGGAATACCAGCACCCGCCGTTCTATGGCGAGGCGGGCGGAGCGACGAGCGCGCTGCCGGTCGTGGTGGTCGCGGGCGAACGCATGACGGCCCTGCCGTCGTCGCTGGCCCAGCATCTGGCGCAGCACCGCCTGGCCCGGGAATTCGCGGTTTCAGAGAATGTGTTCGGGTACCAGACCTTGGTGAGCGTTTTCTTGCCCGCTGAAACCAATGGCGACTGAACGTCAACATACAGCTGGAGGAGCGATCAAGCATGAAATTCGATAAACAGGGCGATGGCGTTTACCGGCTGGACGTGACGGGTTACGTGTGCCCGCACCCGCAGCTCTACACCAAGAAAGCGCTCGAGAAGATCGGTCAAGGCGAAATCCTCGAGCTGATATTCGACAACCCGTCGTCGGGAGAATCGATTGCGGCCATGTGCGACTCGGCCGGCAACGAACTGGTGTCGCAGGACCTGCAGGGCGGCAAGTACACCTGGAAGATCCGAAAGAGCGCGGACTGAAGTCATTTCAAACCTAGGAGGAGGGTCAGGTCATGAATGCAACCGCAAAGCAGCGAATCGGTGTCGCAGGGTTGGTGGCAGCGGCAATGGTGGCTTGGGCGCCCGAGGCGCTCGCGAAGTGGGTCAATCCGCAACTGCTGGTCACCCCGGAGCAGCTGCAGAAGAACGCGGAGAAATCCGATTGGGTGGTGGTGGACTGCCGCGGCCTGGAGGCTTACCTCAAGGGCCACATTCCAGGCGCCATCAGCCTCGGAAAATCCTGCGGCGCGGCGCTGCAGGATCCGACGTTGCGGGTGCTCGACGCCAAGCGCTACGAGGACATCCTGGGTCGGGTCGGGATCGGCAACGCGAGCCACGTCGTTTTTTACCACGGCGACGTGAAGGACCTGACCGACGCAACGATGGGCTTCTGGATCATGGAGTTCCTCGGCCACGACAAGACCTACCTGCTGAATGGCGGTCTGGATGCCTGGCGCAAGGCGGGTCTGCGCCTGAACGACAAGCCGGAGAAGCGCGAGGCGGCCACGTTCAAGAGCAAGCTGGTGGCGAGCCGCTTCTCCTCGACCGACGAGGTCGTGAAGATCGCGCGGGGCCAGACCCGGGGGGTGCAATTGGTCGATTCCAGGACCACTCGGGAATACAAGGGGGAGGATATCCGCTCGGTGCGCGGCGGCCATGTGCCGAACACGACGCTGAATGTCTCTCATTTGGACACGCTGCCCAAGGTGAAGGACCCGAAGACGGAAAAGATGGTCGAGATCGCCTACCTCGACCCGGACATCGCGGCGCAAGCGTTCGAGAAGCTGGACAAAAGCAAACGCACGATCGCGTACTGCCAGACGGGAACCCGTTCCACGCTGACTTATCTGCAGTTCCGGCTCATGGGATTCAAGGAGCCGGCGAACTGGGATGAGTCCTGGCGCGTGTACGGCGCGATACTCAACTACCCCGTAGCCGACGAGCAGTGGTTCGACTTCGCCAAGGTCAACTCGGAACTCAAGGCGCTCGACACGAAGGTCAAGGCGCTCGAAGCCGCGGCACCGAAACCGGCCGCCAAATGAGCGCCGCGGCCCAGGCTGCGGAGATCGACCCCAGGCACAAGCGCTGGGCGTTGGGCATCGTCACCACGTTGATCCTGATCAGCGCGGGCACCTACGCCTATCACGAGTATTACCTGTACCTGTCGGTCTACCTGTGGTTCGGCTTCATCTACGGGATGTGCCTGCAGTACGGCCGCTTCTGTTTTTCGTCGGCGTTCCGCGACCTGTTCGCCGTCGGCGTCCCGCGCATGGCGGTCGGCATCATGATCGCCATTGCGCTGTTCGGGCTGGTGGGAGCGTTCGTGAGCGCGACCGGCCTGAGCACCTTCCACGCCGCGCCCACCAGCGTGCACGCGGTGATCGCGGGCTTCATTTTCGGTGTCGGCATGTGCTTCTCGGGAGGCTGCGCTTCGGGTTCGATGTACAAGACCGGGGAGGGCAACATGAACGCTCTCCTGGTCGTGCTCTCGATCAGCGTCACGCAGGCGATTTTCGTGGACGTGGGCGGCTGGACCAACGCGCTGGTGCCGGAATCCTGGACGCAGTCCGCGCTGGGCAAGGGGCTGCCCGCATCGATCACCGTGACGGACGGCTGGCTGGACCAGTATCTCGCCGGCTACGTCTGGGACCAGCCGGTGATGAGTTTTGCGACCCTGTTCGGGTGGACCGACAAGTCGGTGCTGGGTGCTTTCGTCGGCAATCTGCTCGTCGGCGTGGTGCTGCCGGGGGCTGCGCTGCTGGCGGTGGTCTACGCATTCTGGTCGCGGCGCGGCTTCATGCGCAAGCGCGTGGCCGCGGGCGGCGCGCGCCCAGGCTGGCGTGATGAACTGGCGGGCTACTGGGCGATGATCGTGGCCTCGAAGCGCACGTCGATTGCCGGGCTGGCGCTCGGCATCGCTGCCGGATTGCACATGTATGCGACGCAGGGACTGCGCGTCAAATTCGGCGTCCGCAACGCCGGGCCGCTGCTCGAGCGCATGGGGTCCGATTTCGGCCTGTCGGTGAACGGCACCGTGTTCGACCCCGGATACTGGTACGTCACCACGCAGGAAGCGCAGTGGGTCGGCTGGGTGATGCACAAGCTGGGCTGGAACCAGCTGGACAACATCTATTTCGGCTTCAACAACGGCATTCCCAATCCGCTCGTCAATCCCGCCGACTGGATGTCGATCGCGCTGTTTTTCGGCGCCGCGGTGATGGCGCTGCTGCATCGCGAGTTCAAGTTCAAGACGCCGACCCTCGAGACCGCCACCTGGGCGATCATCGGCGGCGCGCTCATGGGCATCGGTTCGCGGCTGGGCCTGGGATGCAACGTCGGCGCGTTCTTCGTGCGCGTGTCGCAAGGCGATCCGTCGGGCTGGCTGTTCGGCGCCGGCATGGTCGGCGGCGCCTACGTGGGCGTGAAGTTCTTCAATTGGTGGACCGAGCGTCGCATGGCGCAGCAGTTCGCGTGAGCGCGGCCTGAGCAAGGGAGATACGATGCACAACAGCCTCTGGAGCATCTTCGCCGTTCTGGGCGCCGTGATGGGTTTCCTCATGGGCTACGCGACCGCGCCCATGATCGAATCGGGCCTGATGAGCGGGCAGGGCGGCAAAGCCGCGACCAAGATCGAAACCCGGCAGGAGATCGAGCAGTACTACAAGGATCTCTACAAGGAGGAATGAGTTGACGACTCCAGTTGACGCGCGCGCGGCGGGCGAAGCGGCCCGTGCCACCGGGTGGACCGCCGTCGTGCTGGCCGCGACGCTCTGCGGCTTTGTCGCGGGATACGCAATCTCCCTGCGCACCGGGATCGAGCCGGGCTACTTCGAGGCGCCCGAGGCGGGCGGCTACGGCGTCGCGCCGAGCGGCCCAAAGATGAGCGAGGAGCTGAAGAAATATTACGAGGGGCTGGTGAAGTAGACCGGGGAGCCGAGCGATGCGAAAAGTCCTTGTTGCGCTGGATGCCGCCAAGGGTTCGGCCGGATGCATAGACGCCTGCGTGCGGCTGTTTGCCGCCGCGCCGCCCAAATCGGTGATCCTGCTGCACGTGCAGCAGCTCGGCGGCGGCCCCACCTTGATGCACGACCGGATGAGCGATACCGAAATCGAGACGCTCAGGGAGGAACTGGGCCGCACCGAGGCGTTCCAGCAGCTCGAGGCGAAGTCGCTCGCGCTGCTGGAAACGCACCGCAAGAAGCTGGCGCGGCGAGGCATCCGCGGCACCAGGATGATCGTCAGGACCGGCCATGTCGCCGAGGAAATCCTCAAGGCGGCGAAGAACGAAGGCGCCGAATTGATCATCATCGGCAACACGCGCGGCGCGATCGCCAAACTGGTGATGGGCGATGTCGTAAAGGCGGTTACCAGCCGGGCCGAAGTGCCCGTATTGCTGGCGCGTTAGCGCGCACCGTCCGATGCACGGCGAGGTCGTGATCTGTGGTGGCGGACTCGCCGGGCTGGCAGCAGGCCATGCCCTGGCCTGCGCCGGACGCGAGGTTGCGGTTTTCGAGCGCGACGTGCAAGTGGGCGGGCTCGCGCGCACCCTTGAGCATCGCGGCCAGCGCTTCGACCTTGGCGGCCACCGGCTGCTCACCGACAGCGCGCGAGTCTGCGACCTGGTGCGCGAAGTGGTGCACGAGCCGCTGCTGCAGGTGCCCCGCTCGAGCAAGATCCTGCTGCGCGGACGCTATGTGGACTACCCGCTGCGGCCGCTGAACGCCGTTTCCGGATTCGGGCCTCTGGCGAGCCTGCGCGCGCTGGGCGGTTATCTCGCTGCGCAGCTGGCGCATCGTGCGCGGCCACGACCGCTCCAGAGCCTCGAGGACTGGGTGGTGCGGCACTACGGCCGGCCGCTGTTCGAGATGTTCTTCAAGCCCTACAGCGAGAAGGTCTGGGGCCTCGAGTGCAGGCAGATCAGTGCCGACTGGGTCGCGCAGCGCATCCAGGGACTCACCCTCGGCGCGGCGATCCGGCGTTCGCTGTTTCGAGCGACGGGCGCCGGACTGCGAACGCTCACCAGTGAGTTTCTCTATCCCGCGCGCGGCATCGGCAGCATCGCCGAGGGCCTGCGGGCGGCGATCGCGGCGCAGCGCGGCCGCGTGCACACGCAAAGTCCCATCGTGCGCATCGTGCACCAGGCCGGGCGTATCGAGCACGTCGTGGTGCGGCAAGGAGACCGGAGTCTGACTTGCCGCGCGGACAGCTTCATTTCAAGCCTGCCGCTGCCAGTCCTGGCGCGCATGCTCTGGCCGGCACCGCCGCGGGCGGTTCTCGCGGCGGCGGCGCGCCTGCGGTACCGCGATCTGCTGCTGGTTGCGGTCCGGCTCGCGTGCGAGCGGGCCACGGACCAGACCTGGATCTACGTTCCCGGGCGGGAAACCGCCTTCGGCCGGCTGCACGAGCCGAAGAACTGGAGCCCGCAGATGGGGGCCCGCGGCGAGACGCTGCTCGTGGCCGAGCACTTCTGCTCGCGCACCGACGCGCTCTGGCGAACCGATGACGACACGCTGGTCGGCCGCTGCATCGACGAGCTCGCCGGGCTCGGCCTGGTCGCGCGCCGCGACGTGCTCGATGGCGTCGTCGTGCGCGTGCCGTACGCCTATCCGGCGTTCGAGGTCGGCTACGAACTGGCGAGCGCGGCGGTGACCGACTACCTCGGGCGTTTTGCCAATCTGCAGGTGATCGGCCGCACCGGGGCGTTTCGCTACTACAACATGGATCACGCCATCGAGTCGGGCCTGCAGGCGGCCGACGCCATCCTCGCCCACGCGGCGGCGCCCGGAGTCGCGCTGCCGCGGACCGGCACCGACGCATGAGGTGCGCGCTTGTCATTCCGGCCTGGTCGCCGGAGGAGATCTTCCCGGCACGGACCGCGCTCTCGCAGGTCAATTACTGGCAGCCGCTGGGGACGCTTTACGTGGCCGCCTGCCTGCTCGAGGCGGGCCACACGGTGAGACTGTTCAACGGCGCGTTTCTCGCGCACCGCGAAATTCTGCGGCGGGTCGGCGAATTCAGGCCGGAAGTGGCCGGCATCTACGCCACGGCTTTCGGCTGGCCCGGCGCATTGCAGACCGCGGCCGACCTGAGGCGCGCACAGCCCGAGCTGTTCCTGTGCGCCGGCGGCCCATACCCGATCGCGATGCAGGAGCGCTGCTTGCAGGACGGCGGCGAAGCGCTCGATGCCGTGGTCACCGGCGAGGCCGAGCGCACGCTGACCGAGGTCGTCGAACGCCTCGAATGCGGCCGCGCGCTCGACGGTGTGCTGGGCATTGCGTTCCGGCAGGGCGGAAGGATCGTAAAGAACCCGCCGCGGCCGTTGATCGAGGATCTGGATGCGCTGCCGTTTCCCGCGCGCCAGCTACTGGAGGGAGCAGAGCGCTACCTGCCGCCGCCCGCCACCTACCGGCGCGCGCCCGTCGCAACCCTGATCACCTCGCGCGGCTGCGATCGCCGCTGCCTGTACTGCTTCCAGATCGACCGCGAGCGCAAGGCAGGCCGCCGCGGCGTGCGCCTGCGCAGCGTGGAGAACGTGCTGGGGGAAATCGAACTCTGCCTGGCGCAGGGCTATCGCGAAATCAAGTTTCTGGACGATTCCTTCGCCGCGGATTACGAGCGCGCGCTGCAGATCTGCCGGGAAATCAAGTCGCGCGGCCTCGATTTCACCTGGTTTGCCTCGGCCTGCGCGAACCAGGTCGATGAGCGCCTGCTCGAGGCGATGCGCGAGGCCGGCTGCTGGGCAATCCTCATCGGCGCCGAGAGCGGCGTGCAGAAAAACCTCAACACGCTGCGCAAGGCCTGCACCTTGCAGCAGATCCGCGAGGCCGTAGGCGCGGCCAAGAGCGCGGGCCTGCAGGTGAGCACGCCGTTCGTCTTCGGCATTCCCGGCGAGACCTTTGCCGAGGGCTTGCAGACGATCGAATTCGCCATCGCGCTCGACCCCGACCTGGCGAATTTCCATTGCCTGACGCCGTTTCCCGGGACCGACCTGCATGATCGCGGCGCTCGCTACGGGCGCCTCTCCCCCGATCTCAAAGACTATACGTATCAGGGCGCGGCCTTCACGCCGCATACCCTGACGCGCGCGCAGATCCAGCGCCTGCGCCAGACCGCGTTCCGGCGCTTCTACTCCAGGCCCGCGTTGCTGTGGCGCCGTCTGCGGGCGATCCGCAGCCTGCACGAGCTCAAGGGTGCGGCGCGCGGACTGAAGAGCCTGTTCTGGATGTGGGTCTCGAGCGATCTGTTCCGGCGATCCGCAGGTACTCGAGCGCCAGCGCCGGATACAGCCGCGGATTGAAGAGGATGTTGGTGATGAAGTTGCACTCGTGCGTGCAGTGGCAGGCGCCGGAGGCGATGGCGCGTTGCGCTTCGGCGGCGGGCGGCGCGCGCAGCAGCTGCCGCAAATCGTAGCCGTAGTCGCGCACGTTGCCGAGGCTGCGCGTGAGCGTCTCGCACGCAAAGACCTCGCCCGTTTCGCCGAGCACGAGGTTGAGGCGGCCGGCGTAGCATGGCACGAGCCGCCGGCGCGCGCTCCAGGTCTGGTGGATCAGGCGGCGCTGCAGCACGTCCTGGGCCGCCTTCAGGCGCGCGCCGCGAAAGCGGTAGAGCGGCGAATCGCGCTCGCGCAGGCGCCGGGCGAGCCGCGCGGCGGCGCGCGCGTACTTGCCGACGTCCAATTGCAGGTAATCCTGCTGGCGCAGCTCGCCTCGCACGAGGGAGATGGTGTGGCTGCACGGCACCGGCAGCGCGGCGACGAAATCCATGATTTCGTCCATCCGGTCCTGGTTGTGCGCACTGAATACCGTGTTGATGCCGAGTTCGAAGTTCGCATGGCGTTCGAGCAGCGGTGCGAGCAGGCGGTGGGTCTGCATCACGCGGTCAAAGCTGCCCGGAGTGGCGCGTAGCGCGTCGTGCGCCGCGCCGACGCCGTCGAGCGAAAGCTTGACCGCCACGACCGAACGCGAGCACTCGGCGACGATCCGCTCGACGCGCTCGCGGATCAGTTCGGGCAGCATGCCGTTGGTGGAAAAGAGCATCACTGCGGGGCGGTTGTAGCGGTAGGCGAGGCGGCTGATTTCGACGAGGTCCTGGCGCAGAAAGACTTCGCCGCCGGAAAACGCGAGCCACAGCAGGCTGCCGAGAGGGCGCGCCAGCCGCTCGATCTCGTCCAGATCGAGTTCGGCGCCGGACCCGGGCGCAGGGGCCGTACCCTGCAGGTAGAAGCAGAACGGACAGTGCGCGTTGCAGCGCCGCGTGACGAAGAAAGTGAGCTGGATCGGCCTGCGCTTCCAGGCGATCGCCCCAAGGTGGCGCAGCGGCGAGTGCATCATGCCGGTTTCGCTTTGCCGCGCGGTCGCGTGCCGTACAGCCACGCGCCCGACAGAGCCCCGGCGCCCACCGCGACGGGGTAAACGAGCAGGTAGTAGAGCGCAGACGCGGCGGCGAAACGGATACCGTGCGTACGCCGGAAGGCTTCGAGCAGGCCGCGATTGGCGCAGGCGTTCGCCGCCTGCAGCGCGGCCGCGGCCACGGCCCAGGCGGGAGCGGCGAACGCCAATCCGGCGGCCAGCAGCGCCGTGCTCAGGCACCAGGCGCCAACATCGAGTTTGAGCTCGTGCGAGGCGGTGCCGGAATCGGCCAGCAGATCGCCGGCGCCGAGTGAGTAGCAGGTCCAGTAGCGCGCCTTGCGGTAGGCGTTACGCAGCGATCGCGCGAACGAGTAGCTGCAGACGTGCCGCGCCTGGACTGCCGGGTTCATGACGAGCCGGCAACCGCCGCGCCGCAGCCGGTGGCTGAATTCGACGTCTTCCAGAAGCGGCAGCCCGTCTTCGGCAAATCCGCCGTGGTGCCGCAGGGTCGCACGAGCGATGGCGAGCGCGTGCGTGGCCAGGTAATCGGCGTGCGGAGCGTGCCGGGTTTCGAAGTGGTTTACGAAGACGGACTGGAAGCGGTCGAAGAACGACGCTTCCGGGGCCACCGGCGCGTAGGTGCCGCCGACCGCCATGTCCGACATGCTGCCGAGCGTCGCAACGGCCTGCGTCACGGCGTCAGGCTGGAGCAAACAGTCGGCATCGGTGAAGAACAGCACCTCGCCTCGACTTTCGCGCGCGCCGGCATTGCGGGCGGCCGCGGCGCCGCGGCGCCGCGGCAGCGGGATCACGCGGCAGGGTAAACGCCGAATCCGCTCGAGCGAATCGTCCTCCGAGCCGTCGTCGACGACGATCACCTCGAGGTTCGCATGCCGCGAGGCAAACGCCGCCTCCACGCAGCGCTCGATCGTCGCGGCGCCGTTGTAGTTGGGGATCACCAGCGAAACAAAAGGATCCATTGCGCGCAGATTGCGACGGATCGCGGGAAATGGTGCGTTTGCATCATTTTCATCGCTGCGTCGCTATAGTTAACTATAGCTCAGACCCCTCGCCGTGTTAACCCGGATCGAATGGAACTCCAATACCGGCACCGACACAGGAGCTTTTTCACGCGCGCCGAAGTGGCGCAATTGTTCGAGGTTGCACCCAACACCGTGAACCGGTGGGTGCTCGGCGGCAAGCTTCCGAGCGTGCTGACGCCAGGCGGCCGCCGCCGTTATCCGGTAGAGGCGGTCCTGCGACTGCTCGATCAGCTGACGCAGGGCGCGCGCGCGCCGCAGCGCCGCAAACGCAGCCTGCGCTGAGTGCGCCGGCAATCAGATCATGCCCATGCCCTTGAGCACCGACAGCATCACCGCCGCCGCCACCACCGAGCCGATCTGGCCGCCGGTGTTGGCGCCGGCAGCGTGCATCAGCAGGTGGTTTTTCTTGTTGTAGCGCAAGCCCTGCACCTGCACTACGCGCGCGGCCATCGGATAGGCCGAGATTCCGGCGGCGCCGATGAGCGGATTGACCTTGCCGCCGGTCGCCCAGCAGACCAGCTTGCCGAAGCCGACGCCCGCCACGGTATCGAGGCAGATGGCGATGAAGCCGAGGCCGAAGATCGCGAGCGTGGTGGGCTTGAGGAAGGCGTGGCCTTCCATCGTGGCGCCGATCGCGAGGCCGAGAAACAGGGTCACGATGTTGGCGATCTCGTTTTCCGAGGCCTTGGTCAGGCGCGCCACGACGCCGGATTCGCGCATGAAATTGCCGAGCATGATGGTGCCGAGGAGCGGCAGGCCCTTGGGTGCGATCAGCCCGCCGATCACCGTCACCACGATCGGGAACAGCAACCTGGTCGTCGGCGAGACGCTGCGCTTGATCGCGGCCATCTTGATGACGCGCTCTTTCTCGGTCGTCATCGCCTTCATGATCGGCGGCTGGATGATCGGCACCAGCGCCATGTAGGAATAGGCCGCTACCGAGATCGGACCGAGCAGCTGCGGCGCGTACTGCGACGCCACGTAAATCGCGGTTGGGCCGTCGCAGGCGCCGATCACCGCGATCGCGACGGCTTCCAGTTCGGGAAAGCCGAGCGCCAGCGCCAGCA